>PVMK01126148.1_pt1 | contig 14713 bp, 17 predicted proteins | sample 1853481 | NCBI WGS metagenome assembly PVMK01 (sample SAMN08533507, study PRJNA380276) | Marine sediment metagenome, whole genome shotgun sequencing project.
GATCGAGAATGCTGGAACATCAGATGGGCCATCGGCGATGTACACGATGTTCTTCATCGGTACTCGGCGGTGGTCGGGGGCCATTCGAGCGTTCACATCGAGGCCGTCGACCCTGTTGACGCCCTTGTTGATCTCGAAGATCGCCCTCGTCTTGGACGTGTTGTCAATGGTGTATCCAACGTGGCTGATTGGCCCCGGTCCAGGTGGCACGGGAAGCCGTTCAAGGTATCCTGGCTCGGCAACGTCCTCAATGAAGGTATTGGCCCAAATCCCATCGACCAAGGGACCGAATACCGATCCTTCGATCATCTCCCTCAGCCCGGTCGACACGATGTAGTGCTCTACCGCAATGCCTTCGTCCACGAACTCCGGAATCTCACCGATGTGCTGCCGAGTCACCTCCATGAAGTCCGGCATGCCTGGCACCGGCTCAAGATCCTCCCCGAGCTCACGCAGTTTGGCGTTCGACAGGCCACTGAAGACGCCTTCACGGACGTACGTGAGGAGATGTCCCAGATACGCGGTGTCCCTCTGGATGATCACCCCGTTGCGTTCGTAGTAGTCGACGAGTCCTTCGACCTCGGTCCAGAAATCGTCGGGATCGATACCGTACGCGTCGAAAATCGGGTCCTGCATGTTGGAAGGGATGAGCGTCTTGTCGAAGTCCCAAACGAAAGCAATGACGGTCTGGGTGTAGAGGGGTGCTGGCATGACAGCAGCCTAGGTGCGGCAACCGGTGGCGGCGACCCGGCTAGGGCCTTTCGAAGCCAGAGAACCGGACAGAATCATCGTCGAACCACCAACCCTGCAGCGTGCAGGGTGTGCCCCGTAGCTCCGTGTGGGCTTCACCGAGGCGGCCGAGTGAGACGATCACATTGAGCAGCCATGAGCGATCATCGAGCGCCCATGCCACCTCAGAGAGCACCCCGACGTCCGTGTCGGCGTCGAGGACGATCTCGATTGTGCGGGACCCTTCAGCAACGACAGCCCGGACGGCGCCAGCGTCGACGGGTGAGTCGAGGAATTCTGCGAGGGACATCTCCGTCGCCTCGTCAACGTGCGCCCGGTGAGCGGCGAGCACCGCTTCAGAGACGAAGTCGACGCTCGTTCTTGCTTCTTGTACCGCTACCGCCATGTCCGCCTCCGCTTTGAATGACAATATTGTAATTCAAAAACCGTCCGAGTGCGAATGGTTACTTGGCGAGTGCCACCGAGTAGGCGCCTGACTCGGCGTCGAAGTCCATTTCGACGATGCCCTTTGCAGTTGCTGCCTTGACGAATTGTAAGAATCCGCCGTATCCGTACTGCTTCTCCGAGAACGCGGGATCGGCTTTCCGCAGCTCGTCCTTGAGACCGGAGAGCGCGACGGGGTCCTTTGACTTGAGGTTCTTGAGCGTCGAGACGAGAAGCTCGAAAGCTTCCCCCTCTCCCCTGCCCTCCACCGGAAACGACACCACAGGGTCGCCCTTTCGTGATGACACATCAAGGTGCACGATGCCGCGTTCGGCAAGGTTGCGCGTGAGCTCGCCGAAGGAACGGAAACCGTAATCACTCTCAGAGAACGTCGAATCCTTCCTCAGGAGGGCCCGTTTGAGCTGAGAGATACGAACCTCATCGTCTGCTGACCGCTGGAGGCCAGTGAGGGTCCGAGACACAAGGCCGGTGAGGCTCTCGATGTTCTGAGTCGGCACCTCGGGTGCAGAGGTGCCTCGTCGAATGACCTTCGCTTGAGGCAGGTCAACGCCGTCGAGGTTCTCGTAGAAGAGGAACTCGTCACACGCGGGTGGCAACAGCCTGGATGTTGAGGCCTTCAGGCCAACGCCGATCACCTGTTTGTTCAACTCTCTCAACTTGTGGACGAGAGGGCTGAAGTCGGAGTCACCAGTGCACAGAACGAATGTGGTGATGTACTCGCGCTCGAAGGCGAGTTCGATGGCGTCGACAGCCATCTTGATGTCGGCGGCGTTCTTGCGAACAGCGCCCCTGCGCTGGGGAATCTCGATCAACTCGACGTGGTTATCCACCAGCATCTGCCGATCGTCGTTGAAGTACGTCCAGTCCGCGTACGCCTTGCGCACGACGACTCGCCCGCGTTCGGCAAGGGCATCCGCTATCGGGCGAAAATCGAAGGCGATACTGAGATCCTCCCGCGCGCCGATAGCGAGATTCTCGTAATCAATGAATAGTCCGATTCGTACATCTTCCATGGGTGCAGGGTATCAGTCGGCGGGTCCGGTACCGGCATTCCACCGCGCGAGCACATCCGTGGACCAGTCGTGGCAGATTTCGATGATCTTCGCTGGGTCGATGTCGTCGCCTCTGGCAATTGGTTCTCCGAACGCGACCTTCACCTTTGTGCCGAATGGAACCGGGAACATGCTGTGATCGAACACCCGCCAGGAGCCGTCGATGACAGCCGGGACGATCTGGAGGTCTGGCGCACCCTCCATGAGGGCAGCAACACCGCCAACGTGATACATCCCGAGCGATCCGTCTCGTGAGCGTGTGCCCTCGGGGAAGATGACGGCGGAAACATCACGGGTCTGGCAGTTGGCCGCCAGCTCGGTGATCGCTTCCATCGCCTGGACCCGATCGCCACGATCGATGAGCGCGTTGCCTCCGCGGCGGAGATTGAGGCTGATCGAAGGGATGCCCTTCGCAAGGGACCGCTTGGCAACGTACTTCGGAAAGTTCTTGATGAGGATGCCACCGAAGATCGGTACGTCATACATACTCTGGTGGTTCGAAACGAATAAGTATCCACCCGAATTGTTGAAGCGGTCGAGACCTTCGACGTCGAACCTCACCGCCGAGATTCGGAAGACACCGAGGAGCGTCTTTTGCAGGATGGCCATCGTCCACTCGAACGGTCGGAGTCCGAAGATCAGAGCGATGCGCCCCACGAGGTCGAAGAAGAGGAGTGTCAGTCCGAACGCCATGACCGTGGGGATCGAGAACGCCCAGTCACGGATCGACTGCATCATCGTGTGTGATCGAGCCAATCAAGCAGCGCCCCGGTTACCGCAGCTGGTTGTTCCTGCTGGGTCCAGTGACCCGAGTTGCTGATTGTGACGGTGGTCAGCTGCGCTATCCAACGGTCCATGCCCTCTGCGAGGCTCAGCGGAAGTACGGGATCGGCATCCGCTGCAATCATCAACGTCGGTTGGGTGATCGGTGCATGGAGGTACCGCGCGAACATCTCGTTGTTGGCGTCGATGTTGCGGTAGTAGTTGACAGGTCCCGTGATGCCACCGGATATGAGGGGCTTGAGGAAGTAGTCGAACTCATGATCGCTGAGGAAATCCTTGTTTCCGGCGACCATCGCGAAGGCGCCTTTCAACCACGCACGGGGGTCAGCCTCGAAGAGCGCCTCAACGACGCCCTCGTCCTGGAACATGAGGACGTACCCGAACCGATCCGCGAGCTTCTCCCGAATGACATCCGTTGTGGGGAAACCGACACATGAACCGCGGTAGGGCACATTGAGAGACACCACTCTCGAAACTCGTTCCGGATGCGTAACGGCCGTCGACCACGCAACAATGCTCCCCCAGTCGTGACCGACGATGGTCGCCTTCTCGATCTCGAGGGCATCGAGGACGCCTATGACGTCGTCGACAAGATGAGTCAAGGTGTAGTCGGACACAGCCTCCGGTATTGATGAGTCGCCGTAGCCCCGCTGATCGAAAGCGATCGCCCGATAACCAGCCCCGACGAGAGCAGGGATCTGATAACGCCACGAGTAGGCCAACTCAGGGAATCCGTGGAGGAGCACGATGGCATCGCCAGCACCCTCGTCGTCGACGGCGAGAGTGACGCCATTCGTTTCGATTCTCTTCACGTCGTCCTCCCTGTTCTCCCTGACGATAGCGGGCAGCCAGAACGTGGGCCTGCGTGCGATATGTCGGGATTCCGACAGTCGCCACTCCTGGGGTGACACCCAGACGTTCTTGTCAGGACGATGGCAAAGAGCACAAAGCATCAGCAGGGAGACAAGCGCGCTCAGAAAGAGGCAAGACGTAAACAGGCGCAGCGCACGAAGGTCATCCGAAGTTCGTTGGTCGGCGCCGTCGTGTTGGTTTTCGCGCTCGTTGCACTCGTCATGACCTGGCCCGAACCAGACTTCGGGTCGACCGAAGCTGAGGCGTGGGACCTTCCAGCTCTCGTCGGGGAAGGTCGCTATGCGCTATCAGACTTCAGCGGGGAGCCGACGGTGGCCGTGTTCTTCGCGTCGTGGTGCACCGTGTGTGAACACGAGATCCCCGACTTTCTCGCAGCGAGCAAACAAATCGGGGACGGGGTCAACTTCATCGGGATCAACTCGCAGGACAACGGCCGCGGCGGTGGCGATGCTGACAAGTGGGGCATCACCGGTGAGTGGCCAATCGCTCGCGACATCGGTGGGCGGAACCAATCGGGGCTCTCCGTTGACACCTTTGGAGCCAGGGGGATGCCACTCACTGTGATCTATACACCGGAAGGCACAGTCGCGCACATCCAGCGCGGCGGCATCTCTGGCCAGCAGCTGATCGATCTTCTGTCCCAGCTAGGCCTCCACAGCTGACTCTCTCCCTTCAGAGGGCATGTACGGCTGCCCCAACTGAGGGGGATCAGTTGGGGCAGCCAAGACGACCGGGAGCAGGTGGGACCGTTCCCGACCGTCTCTCCTCTCGATGCGTGTCACGGGAAGGAAGGAGGAGAGAGAATGCGACCCGCCCGACAGAAATCTATGGTTCGAACCGTTCTTGTGAAGCAATTCACAAGTTAGACGCTCGGCTCGATCCCCCAAGTTCCCAGTCTCCCCGGTCACAGGAACCCTGGGTTGCAGTGACCGGGAGTTAGGGGTTGATGAGGGGGGTGAGGGGTATGGAGTGTTGGTTGGCGATTGCGAGGTGGCGGTCGTGGTAGCGGATGAGTTGGCTGTGTTGGCGCGGACTCAGCACCTGGCACACATAGTCCCAGTGGAGGGCGACGATGTCTCCCGACGACATCGTCGACTCACTCTCCACCGGCATCCTGGCCGACTCAATCCTCTCAGCGCCGTGAGCGAGAACCCGTCCGTCCCAGGTCAGCGGAGCTGACTGGACAAGCACATTGCTACCAACCTGTTCAACAACGGTGCCCCACCTGATCCTGCACCGATCGATAACTTCAAGCGCGTGGTCGGCGAAACCCTCTCGAAGCAGCCCAACCCACGGATATACACAGAAGACATGGAAGGCATGGTTCGGGACGCTGCCGACAATGCCATCTGCGAGCACCCGCCAACGGGCTCCGGCGCGAGGGCGGAACCTCTCCTCAATCGAATTTCCCCACGCCAAGGTGTCGACATCTGACAGAATGTTGCTCCCCAACCAGTACGCCTCGACCACTTCATGGGACAGCGGATCTGCCCCAACCGACTCCGCAAGGAACTTCAGATACGGCCATGCGCCCTCGAACTGCTGCGCAACGGCGCGCATCTCATCCGCGCCAGCGTCGCCAGCCGCGACGAGTTCGGCGACGAGCTCAGGGTCGGCCGGCCCGCAATAACCGTATGCGTTCGGGGGAAGCGCGAATCGGGCGAATTGAGCAGGACCCGAGATCACTTCGCTGGCACCGCCTTCGGCACGGAGTGCCGCATGCCAGCGACAACCGCCAGCATCACGCCTGCCGCAACGAGGCCGACGCCAGCCGTTGATGGCAGCGCCTTTCCAAGTACGAGGCCATTCAACGATGCCGTGATGATGAATCCGCCAACAAGAACTGCCGTGACGTCAATGGCAGGCGCACGAGCAAGGGCCGCATACCATGTGCCCACATACCCAGCGAGAACGAGCCCCGTCGCGATCACCCAGCCAACCTGAGTGATACCCATCTGACCCATGGCCGCAAATCCTCCGCTGACGACTCCCCACACGACCAGCAGCATCACTCCCCCTGCCATGCGGGCAACGCCAACCGTCATAGAACTCAGAGAGCCGAGCAGCTTCTTTGCGATGACGACCTCAATGGACCACAACAGCGTGGCGCCAAGCATCATCATCTCTCCCGTTCCGAACGCGAAGTCGCTGAGTCCGCCAAAGATGAAGAGTTGGCCAACCACGAGCAGACCGATCACAGCGAAGTGAATCGGACGAATCTTCTCACGGAGCAGTCCGACGGCGAGGATGGCAACCCAGATAATCAGCGTCTTGTGCAGGAAAGCGGCCTGGCCACTCGATGCTCTTGCGAAGCCTTCGAAGAAGAGTGCGAACGCCACGCTCCCACCGACAACCGCGACAGCAACGAGCCCCATCCATTGCTTTCCTGACGTTGGCCGAGTGAGTCCCTCCTTCGAGTGACGTCTCGTTGCGATGAGTCCAATCGAGAGAAGGACGAGTGCTGCGATCAGGTTCTTGAACGTGGTGTAGGTGGTCGGACTCGCAAGCCCCTCTCCCACCCAGGAGCGGATTCCGTAACCATTGATGAACACAGCGAACCCGCTGACTACGGCCGTCGCTACTGCCAACATGATCCCCTTCTGCTCTCGGGCCATCGCGGCAAACATCGACCGAACCTCCTAGTTGGTGTCTCTCCTATATAATAGCTTAGACTGTTACTAAGTATTTATGAACAGCAGATCTGGAGGTCACATGTCCGCCAAGGTTGTCAGCTTCGAGAAGTTCCCCGCACTCATCGGAGCACTCCATCAATCCGGCCACACCGTGGTCGGACCGACCGTAGGAGAGCACGCCATTGTCTATGACGAGATCCGGACGATCGATGACTTCCCCATCGGTGTGGGCGACAATCAGGAGTCAGGAACCTACTCACTCACCACAAGACCAGACAACGCACTCTTCGGCTACACGGTGGGGCCGACAACGTGGAAACGGTTCCTCTTCCCTCCACACGAAACGCTGCTCACCGTGAAGAATGTTGATGGCACCCTGATCTTCGACGCAACGCCACCCACGACGAAGAAATACGCGTTCATCGGCGTCCGACCGTGCGAGATAGCGGCCATGCGGATCCAAGACCGCGTCTTCATTGGTCCAGATGTAGTCGAACCCCACTACGCATCGGCGCGGTCGTCGATGTTCACCGTCGCGGTCAACTGTGCTGTTGCGGGAGGGACCTGCTTCTGTTCGTCGATGGGCACAGGGCCACGAGCGATCGACGGCTACGACCTCGTTCTCACCGAGGTGATCGAAGACAACCGTCACGAGTTCATCATCCAATCCGGTTCGCCTGCCGGAGAGGACATCCTCAGCAGTCTCGACGGAAGGCAGGCAGTCGACGCGGACTTCGCCTCCGTCGACGCGATCGTCGCCGCCACGGCGGCCCACATGGGGCGCACCATGGAGACCGAAGATGTCTACGACGTTCTCATTTCGAGTCTTGAGAGCACGCACTGGGACGATGTCGCGAAACGATGCCTGAGTTGCACCAGTTGCACCCTTGTGTGCCCGACGTGTTTCTGCTCAACGATGGAGGACGTCACGGACCTCAAAGGCACGGCGAGCCGGCAGCGCAGATGGGATTCATGCTTCACGATGGAATTCACGAACCTCCACCAGCACTCCGTCCGATCGACAGCCGCAACCCAGTATCGCCAGTGGATCACGCACAAGCTCGCGTACTGGCAGGACCAGTTCGACACGATCGGATGCGTCGGCTGCGGGCGATGCCTCACCTGGTGTCCAGCGGGTATTGACATCACCGAAGAAGTGAAGAAGCTCCGGGCTACACGAGAGGCGGTGGCCGTATGATCCTCGGAGACCTGCGAGCGACAAGCAACCTGATCGCCAAGCTCGATGACGACGAGTTCGACTTCTTCGAGTCACTCGCCACTGAGATCATCCTTGCTCCCGACGCCGTGCTGTTCCGCGAGAACGGTGAAGCGAAACGATTCTTCATCGTCGCGAGAGGAATCATCTCCCTTGAAGTCGAGCGGGCAGCCAAGCCGTCGACAACGGTTCAGACAGTGAGCGAGGGCGCACTGCTCGGATTGAGCTGGCGTCTGGAGCCACACCGGTGGATGTGGACGGCGCGGGCCATGACCGAAACACGACTCGCCGTCTTCGACGCTGCGTTCATGCGAGCCGAATGCGCTCGGAGCATTTCGCTTGATCGGCTGATGTGGGAGGCAGTGGCGAAGGAGGCCTCCGAACGGCTCCAGCACACCCGAATCCAAATGCTCGACCTGTATGGGAGCGGTTGATATGAAGCTCGCCCCAGACCTTGATCACGCAGAAGTAGTCGACCCGATGCTCCCAAGACCGTTTCGTGTCACAGCGAAACGAGCTGAGACCCACGACACGACCACGCTCGATTTCGAAGCGGCGGATGGAGGCGAGCCGGTCGCCTTCACACCGGGGCAGTTCACGATGGTGTATGTCCACGGTGTTGGAGAGGTGCCAATCTCGATCGCCGGCAACCCGGAGTGCCCTGATGTGCTCACCCACACCGTGCGAGCCGTCGGCGGCGTGACGAACGCAATCGTCGGCCTCAATCTCGGTGATGTCGTCGGAATCCGGGGTCCGTTCGGAACGGGCTGGCCAAAGACGGTCGACAAGGATCTGCTGGTCATCGCGGGTGGTATCGGGCTGGCGCCGGTTCGCCCGATGATCTACCACGCGCTCGCGAACCGCGACGAGTACCAATGTCTCGGTCTCGCCTATGGCGCACGCACACCGAGCGAGGTCCTGTATCGGGATGAACTGCGGGAGTGGAACGACAGACCTGACATCAACATCGAGGTCACGGTCGACCGTGCTGAGCGGGGTTGGCGAGGATCGGTCGGCGTCGTGACACCGCTCGTGCAGCGATTGCGCTGCGCCGCGGGGGATGCCGTGGCAGTGATCTGTGGCCCAGAGGTGATGATGAAGATCGTGGCTCGAACACTCGCGGACCGTGGCGTCCGCGAAGAGAACATCTACGTGAGCCTGGAGCGGAACATGAAGTGTGGCATCGGACTGTGCGGCCACTGCCAGTTCGGCTCAGACTTCATGTGCAAGGACGGGCCCGTTGTGCCGTACATGGCCGTTGCAGAGAGACTGGGGATCGGTTCGATATGACACTCACCGCGAAACCGAAACTCGCCGTATGGAAGTTCGCGTCCTGTGATGGATGCCAGCTAACACTGTTGGACCTCGAGGACGAACTCCTCGACATCGTCGGAGCAATCGATATTGCCTACTTTCCAGAGGCAACCAGCCGCGAAGTCGCGGGGCCATACGACCTCTCGCTCGTCGAAGGCTCTGTGACAACGGCGCACGACGCGGTGCGGATCAAGGAGATCCGAGCTCAGTCAAAGACCTTGGTGAGTATCGGAGCGTGCGCGACTGCTGGTGGCATCCAAGCACTGAAAAACTTCGCGAACGTCGACGAGTTCATCTCGATCGTGTACGCAAATCCTGAGTACATCGACACGCTCGGCACTTCGACTGCCATCGGGGACCACGTCATGGTCGACTTTGAGATGCGCGGATGTCCGATATCGAAGCATCAGCTCATCGAAGTCGTCGATGCCTTCCTCCACGGAAGACGTCCGAACACGCCAAACCACAGCGTGTGCGTCGAATGCAAGCTCAACGGAACCCAATGCATCATGGTTGCCAGCGGCGTTGCCTGTATGGGGCCGATAACGCACGCTGGATGCGGAGCGTTGTGCCCTGCCTACAACCGGGGTTGTTTCGGTTGCTTCGGACCATCGGCAGATCCGAACGTCGACTCCCTGCGAGAGATCTGGCACGGTCTCGGCGTGAGCGACCCCGATCTTGTGCGGGCACTACGGACGTTCAATGCCTACTCACCGGAGTTCAAGGAAGCGAGTGCGAAATATGACAGCTGAAGGCACAACGCGAGAGATCAGCGTGGACTACCTCGCAAGAGTCGAGGGTGAGGGTGCGATGTACCTGAAGCTCGATGGTGACGAGATCCTCGACCTCGAATTCAGCATCTTTGAGCCACCCCGGTTCTACGAGGCATTCCTTGTCGGCCGCAAGCCGTCTGAGGCCCCGGACATCACCTCACGAATCTGTGGAATCTGCCCGATCGCCTATCAGATGAGCTCCATCAACGCGATGGAATTCGCCGCCGGAACGGAGGTGCACCCCCAGATCAGAGCCCTCCGACGCATGCTGTACGCAGGAGAGTGGATCGAGAGCCATGCACTGCACGTCTACATGCTCCACGCTCCTGACTTCCTCGGGTATGAGAGCGCGATCGAGCTGGCAGCCGACCTGCCTGAGGTGGTTACGAACGCGCTGCGGCTCAAGAAGCTCGGGAATACCGTCATGACGCTGATCGGTGGCCGCGAAATCCATCCGATCAACATGCGCGTCGGCGGCTTCTACCGAACGCCTACACGAAAGGAACTCGACGTGCTCGTCGAGGAACTCGAGTGGGCGCTTGAAACCTCCGAGGCAACGACTCGACTGGTCTCAACGTTCGAATTCCCCGAATTCGAAATGCCGTATGAGTTCGTCGCCCTCAGACATCCAGATGAGTACCCAATCACCGACGGACGCATCGTGTCGACCGAGGGACTCGACATCGATGTCTCTGAGTGGAACGAGCACTTCGAGGAGATACATGTCGAGCGCTCGAACGCACTCCACGTGAAGCATCGCGAGCGCGGAACGTTCCACGTCGGACCGATGGCAAGGTTCACGATCAACCATGACAAGCTCACGCCTCGTGCGCGAGCCGTTGCTGACGAGGTTGGCCTTGAGAAGGGTGAGAGGAACCCGTTCAGAAGCATCATCGTGCGATCGGTCGAGCTCGTCCTCGCATGCGAGGAGATCCTGAGACTGATCAAAGAGTACGAGCGGCCACCGGAGCCGTGGATCCCGGTTGAGCCACGCGATGGTGTCGGCCACGGTGTGAGCGAGGCACCCAGAGGGCTGCTGTACCACCGGTATGAGATTGACAGCGACGGGTTGATCGCCGACGCACAGATCGTGCCACCAACCGCACAGAACCAGCGAAGCATCGAGGCGGACCTCCGTGAGTTCGTGCTTCCACGAACACAGATGGAAGACGACAAGCTCAAGTGGCAGCTCGAACAGGCCATCCGGAATTACGACCCGTGCATCTCCTGTGCCACGCACTTCCTCGACCTGAAAGTCGACAGGGTGAGGTAGCCATGGATCGAATCGTCATTGGCGTTGGGAACCGCGACCGCGGAGACGACGGTGCAGGAGTCGCTGTCGCTGAACGCGTGACCGGAGTCACGACCCATACGGTTGGAGCGGGATCGATGGACCTGTACGAGCTCTGGACGGACACCGATAGTGTCATCGTGGTCGATGCGATGCAATCAGGCGCTCCACCAGGAACCATCCGTTCCTTCGACGTGTCGGCGATCGCACTGCCTGGAGAGGCGTTCTCGTCGACGCACTCGTTCGGACCTGCGGCGGGCATTGAGATCGCGAGGGCCCTCGGCCGACTGCCCGCAAGAATCGAGGTCATCGGCATCGAGGCAGGCGATCTCTCCCAAGGCGCTGAGCTCTCGCCTGAGGTGGCAGAAGCGGTCCGGTCGCTATCCGAGGAGTTGTCAGATGCATGAATCACGGCTCGCTCACGATTTGGTCGACAAGGCCGCGCTCGTCACTGCAGGTGAGGCCGCAGGCATCGTCGACGCGGTACGTATCCAGATCGGAGCGCTCAACCATGCGACGCCCGGCTCGCTGGGCTCGATCCTGCGTGATGTCGCGGTCGGAAGCGTCGTGGCGGACGCCGATTGGGAAATCTACAAATCCATTGACGAAGCCGCTTTGGATGCCCTGGATGTACGGCTCGTCTCAGTGACGATCAGAGAGGTGTGACCATGTGTGTAGCGATGCCAGGCAGGGTGATATCGATCGGGGATCCCATGCCGGGAGCGGTGTGGGGTGAAGTCGCATTCGGGGATCGAGTGCTCGAAGTCAATCTTGTCATGATTCCCGCCATCGAGATCGGGGACCACGTCCTCGTGCACTCTGGATACGCGGTCCGCACGGTTGAAGGATCCGTGGGACTCGATGAAGTCGAGCTACTCACGCACGAACTCGGTGGAACCGACTAACCGCTGTACTCCCATACCAACAGCACCTCTGAGCCATCCTGAGAACCCACGCTGTCTCTGGCACGACACGCGTGGTGCTCCAAGGGCATGGGTAGCCTCTGGCGCTCCGAAGCGACGACAAGAACTGACAAAGTACTCCATGACGATCCGGACATCCACAGTCACGAAACGAACGCCGTTCTTCGGTTGGCGCATTCTCATTCTGGCGTCAATAACCGCTGCTCTCACCGGCCCCGGCCAGACGATCGGTGTCAGCGTATTCGTTGATCACTTCATTTCTGATCTGGGCATCAGCCGCTCCCAGGTGTCCACCGCGTATCTCGTCGGTACTTTGGTGGCCGCCCTGGGCCTTCCGATAATCGGCCGCCGCATTGACAGGGTCGGTGCACGCCGAGCCATGATGTTCATCGGATTCGCGTTCGGCGCCTCCCTGATCGGTATGGCCGGCGTGAAAGGTCTTGCTGCGCTCACGATTGGGTTCTTCGCCATCCGCCTCACAGGCCAGGGTGCACTCTCACTCGTCAGCACTGTGTCAGTTACCCACTGGTTCGACCGAAAGCGCGGGACTGCGCTTGGTATCTACAGCACGGCGCTGGCCATCCTGATGAGCTTGGTTCCCGTGGGACTGAATATCATCATCGAGGCATACAGCTGGCACACCGCCTGGATTGCTTCGGGAATCCTGATTTGGCTTGTTGTCATACCGATCGCCCGGTTTGGCATCATCGACCACCCGGCGGATGTTGGCCAGTTCCCTGACGGGATCGATCCGACAACTGACGGAGAGACTTCTTCCGCCGCTGTACCCGGCGCGACCAGGCGTGAGGCGATGCGAACGGCACGGTTCTGGATAGTCGTGTCCGCCTCTGGTGTTGTTGGCATGCTGTCGACAGCTCTCAACTTCCACCAGATCTCAATGCTCGGTGAAGCTGGACTGACCTCGACCGAAGCTGCAGTGATGTTCCTCCCGCAAGTGGTCGGCGCCGCGGTCGCAGGACTGTTCTTCGGCTTCCTTGCCGACCGTCTCACCGGGAGATCCCTCATTCCAATCGTGATGGCACTGCTCACGATCAGCCTGGGCCTAACGCTCACGCTCGCTCCCGGCACCACGGTGATTATGTATGCCATATCCCTCGGGGCTGCCGGCGGTGCGTCGCGAACGGTAACCGCAACACTGCTTCCCCGATGGTTCGGTGTCACCAATATCGGCGCAATACAGGGGTCTGCCTCATTGATTACCGTCGGGTCAACGGCGATCGGACCGGTTCTCTTCTCAATCACGAGAGACTTGGCTGGCGGCTACGGAACCGCCGCTGTGTGGTTGGCCGTTGTCCCGATAGCCGTGGGCATAGTCGCTGCAACGCTCCAGCCTCACACTCTTGAGTCTGCTCGACGGAGAGCTTGAAAACCCGGACACGAGTCCTGATACCGGCGATCACAATTCACACATGTCAGCACACTTGCTCGCCCACTTGTCCAGGCGCATCGCCGAATACGTGTGGTAGATGGGCCGGTTCTGTGTGAAGCGCGGAACACGTTTGAGTGCTCGCTCGTTCACACCGGTGCCATGGGACGAGCCACTCGCTCATAGCTCTGCCAAGACGTCATCTGCATACAGGTAGAAAGCGATAGCCAGCTCTGAAACGGCGGCCACAGCGAGCGCAATCACGAAGGCACGATACTGAAACACGATCCAGAGTCCAAACAGAATCCACGACACGCCCATCATCACACCGCCGAAGCCGAGCATCACTCCCGGTGCGGCAAACAACAGGAACAGTCCACTCCACCGCTGAGGCGAGCGAACGGTGAGGGCAGCGACACCGGCGACAAGCAGGGTCACCATCATCAGCAGTCCGCCGCCAAAGAACACCCAGACAGCAGCCTCGACATCGAAAGCGTCTTCGAACAAGTTGCCCAGCCCGACCGCTGCTGCTCCGACTCCGGCGAGAAGCAGGAACAGGGAACCTCGCCTCACCGGTGGGTCTCGCCACAGTAGAACGAGTGCTACGCCCGTGACGACGAAGATGGTGGTCAGACTCATCACTGCGAAGTAGTCGATGAAGGTCGAAGGGGCGTAGTAGGTCGGTTCGCTCACCGCGTGGAGGGCCGACCCAGCTAGAGCCAAGAAACCTGCCGCACCGAACGCTATGGCAGTGGGTCGATTCATCCGATGCCTGTCCTTCCCAAGACGCCGTACAACCGTACACGAAGCGACTCAGAACGCCCCAGAAGAATTGAGAACCGAGCTTCACTCACCCGCCGACAACGGAACATACGGGTGGGCACATTCCGGTTGCGGTGTTGTGCCAGACTGGCGCGATGTCCCACACCCATGTATGGCCGGGCGAGTACACGTACTGTCCCCACTGCGCCACGGAACTTGCATCGGTATCGATCCAGGGTGGTGAGCGGAGGAAGTGTGCGTCGTGCGGTTTCGTCCATTGGCGAAACCCCGGTGTCGGCGCGGCGGTTGTGGTGTTCAATGACGACGGTGAACTGCTGATGGTGCGGAGGGGCCCGACGGCGACGAGAGCGGGGTTCTGGTCCATTCCGGCGGGATATGTTGATTACGGCGAGGATGTGCGAGAGGCTGCTGCTCGTGAACTCCTCGAAGAGACTGGTTTGATCGCTGATATTGGTGATGTCGTGTTCGCTGCTTCGAATTCTCATGATCCT
>PVMK01127250.1_pt1 | contig 14713 bp, 13 predicted proteins | sample 1853481 | NCBI WGS metagenome assembly PVMK01 (sample SAMN08533507, study PRJNA380276) | Marine sediment metagenome, whole genome shotgun sequencing project.
TGCGGGAACGTTGGCAGGGTTTTTGCTGTTACATATTCTGATAGATGCTGGTGTGTCCTGGATACACTGGTCTTCGGAGGTCAACAAAAATGAAAACTGATACGCACAAGGTCTTTTCTCTCGCCGCAGTGGTTGTCGCGGCGATCCTCTTCGGCATGGTTCTCTCGGGTGGTCTGGACATCACCAAGCGGGTCGGCGCCGACCGCCCGGACCCGGTGCCGGCGGCCGCCCCTGGCAGCATGGTGCTGCCGGATTTTGCAACCCTAGCCGATCACGTCGTTCCGTCGGTAGTTTCGGTTTACTCCGCCGATGTTCAGGAGCCGTCCGAACAGCGGCAACAGATGCCCAACGATCCGTTCCACTTCTTCTTCGGCCCACGCAACGAGGGCAGGGAGCGCCAGCCTCGGGTGCAGCGGTCCTCGGGCTCGGGCTTCTTCATCACGGCGTCCGGTGAGATTCTCACCAACAACCACGTGATCGAGGATGCGGACCAGATCAGGGTACGGCTCGCGGACGAAGAGACCGAGTACCGGGTGGAGGTCGTGGGCACCGATCCGGCCACCGACATTGCACTGCTCCGGGTTATGAAACCGGATCATGATTTTCCTCACCTCAATCTCGGCGATTCGGCCGCTGTTCGTGTTGGTGAGTGGGTAATGGCCGCCGGCAATCCGCTCAACATGGAGCACACCGTCACGGTCGGCGTGGTTTCGGCAAAGGGCAGGTCGCTCGGACTTTCTGCGGATTCGTCGTCGTTCGAGAACTTCATTCAGACCGATGCCGCCATCAACTTCGGCAACTCCGGTGGCCCGCTGGTCGATCTTCACGGCAACGTGATAGGAATCAACACGGCCATCAACGCCGCCGGCCAGAACATCGGATTCGCCATCCCGATCGATGTCGCACGCCGAATCCTGCCGCAGCTGCGCGAAAGCGGTCGGGTCGTGCGCGGCTACCTGGGCGTTTCCATCAACAATCTGAGCCGCACGGAAGCCGAGGCCTTCGGCCTCTCGAACACCGATGGCGCATTGGTCGAGCAGGTGGTCCCGGGACATGCGGCGGAATCGGCGGGCATGCTCCACGGCGACGTCATCATTTCGGTCGATGGGCAGCGTATCTCTGATACCCGCGAGCTCATCGACACCATCTCCGCCATGCCGCCTGGCACGAAGGTCGAGCTTGGAGTCATCCGAAACGGCTCGTCGCGCGATATCACCGTGACTCTCGAGGAGCGGGAGCTGCAGGAAACCACCGCTGATCCATCCCAAGACCCCGATGATGAGGGGGACGTTTTTGAGCGGGTCGGTGTGACCGTCACCGAGCTTGGTCCGGGGGCGCGTCAGAGCTTCCGCATCGGACCGGAGATCGAAGGCGTGGTCGTGATCCGCGTTCGTCCGCTGTCACCGGCGAGCGAGGAGGGGGTGCAGCCAGGCTTCGTGATCACCGAGGCCAATGGTGCCTCCGTCACCAGTCCCTCCGAGCTGCGAGCGGCCACGGAGAAAGTAGAGGTCGATGGTTTCCTGCGGCTGTACGTGTACATCCCGCGCGCCGACGTCTACCGGTTCGTAATTCTGAAGCTCGAGGAATAGACACTTCCACGAATAGTCAACAACGGGGCGCGCCGAAAGGTGCGCCCCGTTTCTTGCTCCACTTCGTGCCCGCCCGCCATCCGCGGGTTGCTGACGGCCTTCGGCCGTCGCAAAGCACCGTCGCCAGCGCGTAGCTCATGGCCTCCTCCTTCGGATGAGGCCTTAGCTCACTGCGCAGCCGGCGGCGGTTTGCGACCGCGGCCACTTCGCTCCGGCAAGTGTCTTCCGACGTGAACATCCCGATTCTCCGCGGCGGCATTGCCCGTGAGTGCCCCCTCTGACGATGTTTGGGCCAGAGTCATCCACTCGCAACAAAAATCCGTGATCCCAAAATCGTCAGAGCGGCACGTCCGGTGAGCGCTCCCACCAGCGCCACGCCGACTGAGGCTTCCCGGCGAAGGATGCAGGCCGGGGGGCGGCAAATCCGAAATCCGAAATCCGAAATTGATTGGGCTAGTTCGTACCGCCTGGTGATCCCTCACCGGCATTCTGCGGCGGATCGGGGATGGGCCCGAAGCTCTGCTCGTACATCTGCATATTGTGGCTCAATGCGCGCTGCAGCTGCTTGGCCTGGAACGGGTTCATGATGATACGGGCCACCACGGGGATGTCCTCCCGCCCAGGTACGGTTCGCCCGAAATCCAGAAGCACCTCTGAGAAGTTGTGGGCGATGCTGACGAAGTTCGAGTACTCGCCCAGGCCGATCTCGGAGCTCAGGGTCAGCTTGGGGGCCTTCGAGACCTTTGGGGCGTCGTTGCTCATGGTGGGTCCTCCTCGCTGGTCGAAACGTTAGCACGATGTAGAGCGGAAAAGGAGGGTGGGGGCCAGGGTTCACCCGCCGCCCGCCCACCCGGGTATTGGGCACAGGGTACAGGGTACAGGGCCCACCCGCCCCCTGAATCCTGCACCCTGCACCCTGCGCCCTGTGCCCTGCACCCTGCACCCTGTTCCGAGCGCATGTCACAATCGAATCGGTGACTCACGATGGATCTCGACGATGTTGTGCTCGAGCTCTTTCGCCTGGCCGCGACGGACCGGCGACACGGCGCCTCCGAAATCGAGGAGGCCCTGGTGCGTGGCCTGCTCGCTCTGGGTTCAAAGCTGGAGTCCGGCGCCCTGGTGGCCGGCGCCCGCCTCCTCGCGGGGGGGCAGCCGGCGATGGCCAATCTGCGCTCCCTGGCGGCGAGGGCCGCCGCTCCGGGGTTTCGACGATTCCTCGAGCAGCGGGCCGGGGTGTTGGAAACGTTGCCGCACCGTCTCGCAGCCAACGGCTGGCCGTACCTTGAAGGATCGAACACGGTTGTGACGATCTCCAGGTCGACCGCTGTCGCGGCGGTGGTGGAAGGGGCGTGGGAGCGCGGGTGGCGGGGCTCGGTGGTTGTTCTGGACGGTACGGTCACGGGCTGCGGGAAGGACCAGGTCCGCCGCCTTTCGGCCTCGGGGAAAGCCGTGTCCCAGCCTGATGCCACGGCGCCGTCGTGTCTCGATGAGTCCGGGGTGGTGGTTCTCGTTGGCGCCGATGCCGTTGGACCGCGGCGCTTCATCAATTCGGCGGGCACCTCGATGCTGGTGGAGCTGGCCGCTGCCCGAGGGTTGCAGCGGGTACTGGCGGCCGACTCCGGCAAGGACGTGAGCGAACAGGTGCTGGATGAAATCGCGGATGTGCTGCCGCACCACAGCGATTCTCCGGGCCGGGAGTGGCCCGTCTTCGAGGTGATTCCAATGAACCTTGTGAGCACCCGGATCACTGAATAGGAATTCTCAGTTCTCAACTCTCAACTCTCAACTCTCAACTCTTAACTCTTAACTCTCAACTCCTAACTCTCCCCGCTTTCCTGTGCTAAGGTGCGCATCGTGAAAGTTTTGCGACGACTGCTACCGCTGCTGATCCTGGCTTTGCCGGCATTTCTACTGGCGGCGAAGCCAGCGCCTATGGCCATTTCGATCGACGCCCTCGAGGGAAGCGCCAAACTCGACGCTGTGATCGACCGCGTGGTGGAGAGTCAGCGCGCGGTGCGTACCTTGCGGGCGGACTTCGTGCAACTCAAGCGCAGCGAGCTGCTCCTCGAGGCGGTGGAATCATCGGGGGTCTTCCTGTTCCGCGCCCCCAACCTGGTGCGTTGGGACTATCAGCAACCGGATCTGATGGTCGTCCTCTTTGCCGACGACACGGTCACGACCTACCACCCACAGCAGGGGCGCGCCGAGCGACTCAAGGTTTCCGGCAAGCAGCGCCGCTTCGTCCGCGTGCTTGCCGGGACGCAACCGCTCGACGACCTCACGTCGAGCTTTGCCGTCACCCTTGCCGACCCTGGTGGTGAAGAGCCTTATCGCCTCACGCTGCGACCGGTGACGTCGATGTTGAAAAAGAGGTTGCGCGCAGTGGAGATCGAGGTTGATCGTGCCCTCTTCCTGCCGGTGGTGGTCGAATACAACGAGGCGGACGGTGACAGCACCCGTTATGAGTTCAACAATCTGGTGATTAATTCTCCGATTGACGACTCGCATTTCCGCCTCGATCTCGGAGTCGGTGTACGGTTGCAGACCCTCGACGCATCATCGGGCGTTGGCTGATCACAGCGGCGATTATGAAACCCGTACTTCTCACCGGGTTTCGTGACGAGGACGGTGGAGGGTATTCAGATGTTGGGATTTTCGCGAATCGGGCGACGCAGGCGTAGTAGAGCTACGTCGAGGAGCACGATTCGCGAAAAGCACGACAGATGGCTGCCATTCGCCGTCCGCAGTAGAAACCCGGTGAGGGGTGCGGGTTAGTTTCATGCTGCCCTTTTCTGTTGTCGGTGAAGACGCTGAGAGCACGGCTCGGGCCGCCGAGCTGACTACGCCCCACGGTGTCGTCCACGCGCCGGCTTTCATGCCTGTGGGCACCGCCGGAACGGTCAAGGGCATGGCTGCGTGGGAGCTCGAACGCCTGGGCCCGGAGATGATCCTCGCCAACACCTACCACCTACTGCTGCGTCTGGGTACCGAACGCATGGTGAGCCTCGGCGGGTTGCACCGGGTGATGGGGTGGGAAGGGCCGATCCTCACCGATTCCGGGGGGTACCAGGTGTACTCGCTGGCCAAGCGGCGCAAGGTGGAGCCCGACGGCGTCGTTTTTCGCTCCCACATCGACGGCAGCGAGCAACGGTTGACCCCGGAGAGTGTCGTCGAGACCCAGGTATCGATTGGCGTCGACGTGGCGATGGTGCTCGACGAGTGCCTGCCCAACCCGGTCGAACCCCGGCAAGCGGAGAAATCCACCATGACCAGCGTGAAGTGGGCGCTGCGCGGGCTCGAGCGGGCACAGCAGCTCCGTGCCGAGGGCCCGAAATGGAATGGAGGCGTCTTCGCGATCCAGCAGGGCTCTCTCGATCCCGACCTCCGTCGTCGCTGCACCGAGGCCCTGGCGGCGGCGAATTTCGACGGTTTTGCGATCGGCGGTCTGGCCGTCGGCGAGCCCCCAACGGCCCTTTACGAGGCGGTGGCGATGGCAGCCCCCATGCTGCCCGCCCACCGTCCGCGGTACCTCATGGGTGTGGGTTACCCCGAGGACATCCTGCATGCGGTGGGATGCGGCGTGGATCTCTTAGACTGCGTCCTCCCCACCCGGTCGGCGCGCACCGGCAAGGTCTTCACATCGACGGGTGATCTCGCCATCAAGAACGCCCGCCATGCGGACGACCCGCGCCCCCTTGACGAGTCCTGCTCGTGCCCGACCTGCGCCGTCTATTCTCGCGCTGTTCTGCGCCATCTCTTCGTGGCCAACGAGGTGACGTCGGTGGTGCTATTGACCGTTCACAATCTCTGGTACTTTCTGAGCTTGATGCGAGGGGCGCGGGAGGCTATCATGGCGGGCCGCTACACGCGGTTTCGCGCGCAGGTGGAGAGCGATCGCGGGCGTGCGGCGCACAAGCCCGGTCTTCTCACCGGGTTTAGTAACGAGGGCGGCGAAGGGTAGTCAGATGTTGGGTTTTTCGCAAATCGGGCGACGCAGGCGTAGTAGCGCTACGTTGCGACGACCGCGGCTCAACCCCGCCAGCGAGTGGCCGATGGCCGGCGAGCGCCGGCCTCGACCACAAATCGCTGCCGGCGTCGAGTTGAGGAGCACGATTCGCGAAAAGCACGACAGATGGCTGCCATTCGCCGTCCGCAGTAGACACCCGGTGAGAAGACCGGGCTAGGAGAGGTGAATCATGGAAAGTGCAGGTGGGGGTGGTCCCCTTGGAATGATGATGATGTTTGCCCTGATCTTCGGGGTCTTCTACTTTCTCGTCATCATGCCCGCAAAAAAACAGCAGAAGAAAAAAGAGGCCATGATCGGGGCCCTCAAAAAGGGTGACAAGGTCGTGACCAGCGGCGGCATCTTCGGCACCGTATCCGCGGTCGAGGAGCAGACCGTGCTGCTCAAAATCGCGGAAAATACGAAAATCAGGATCTCCAAGAGCGCCATCGGCGGACCGGTGGGCGCGGACGGGGCCCCGCCCGAAAGCCCCCAGAAGTAGAGCGGAGGCGAGAGTGGACTCGAAGATCTTATGGCGAATCGTACTGATCCTGGTGGTGGTGGCCCTGTGCGTCTGGTCGCTCTACCCGCCCGGAGAGAAGATCCACTATGGCCTCGACCTCTCGGGCGGCATCCACCTCGTTCTGCAGGTGCAGACCGACGACGCCATCAAGGCGGAGCTTGACGATGCCTCGCAGCGGCTGGTGAGCCGCGCGCTGGAGGATGGCGTCGAGCTCGGTATGGTCGAGTCGAATATCTCGGACCTCAGCTTCAAGGTTGAGGTGCCGGCAGATACCGACACCGCCGCCCTGCGTCAGGTGGCGTCCGATTGGTTGCCAGGCTACAAGGCGAGCCCCGGGGTCGGCGGGTGGACGTTCCAGCTGCCGCCGAACATGGACCGCACGGTGCGTGACATGGCGGTGCGCGCGTCGCTGGAGACCATCTGGAACCGGGTGGACCAATTCGGTGTTGCGGAACCGGTGATCCAGCGCCAGGGTCTGGAGAGCGACCGCATCCTGGTTCAGCTACCCGGTGTGGATGACCCGGCACGGGTCAAGGACCTCATCTCCTCGACGGCGTTTCTGGAGTTCCAGGAGGTCGTGGGCGGGCCCTCGCCCGATCGTCAGAGCCTGATTGCGGGGCTCGGCGGCAGCCTGCCGTCAGACTCCGAGATCGTCCCGGGAGATCGGGAGGATATCGAGGGCAATGTCATCGGCACCGAGTACTACGTGCTCAAGAAAGCGGCCATCATCTCGGGCCAGGAGCTGCGATCCGCGCGGCGAAGCCAGGATGAGTACGGTCAGGCAGTGGTGAACTTCGCCACCCAACCGCACGCCGCCGACAAGTTCGGTCAGTACACCGCCTCCCACATCGGCACCCGGATGGCCATCGTCCTTGACAACAAAGTGATCTCGGCGCCGGTGATCGAGTCGCGAATTCCGGGCGACGGCCGTATCACCGGCAACTTCACCATTGAGGGCGCCGAGGACCTGGCTCTAAAGCTTCGCGCTGGTGCGCTGCCGGCCACCATCATCTACCTCGAGGAGCGGACCGTCGGGCCGTCGCTCGGTCACGACTCGGTGGTGCGCGGGGTGCGGGCCGCGGTCGCGGGGTTGCTCCTGGTGATGCTCTTCATGCTGGTCTACTACCGGATGTCCGGTCTCAACGCCAACGTCGCGCTGGTCCTCAACATCATCATTCTGCTCGGCGCGATGGCCTATTTCGGCGCCACCTTGACCCTGCCCGGCATCGCCGGCGTGATCCTCACCATCGGCATGGCGGTCGATGCCAACGTGCTGATCTTCGAGCGGATCCGCGAGGAGCTCAGGGTGGGCAAGACGGTGCGCGCAGCTGTCGACACCGGTTTCGCGCGCGCGTTCGGCACAATCCTCGACGCCAACCTGACGACGCTCATCGCCGCCCTCTTCCTCTTCAACTTCGGCACCGGCCCGATCAAAGGCTTCGCGGTGACCCTTTCGATCGGCATCCTGGCCAGCGTATTCACGGCCGTCTTCGTCTCCCGGACCATGTACATGATCGCGCTTGGGAGCCGTGAACGGGTCGAGACGCTGAGCATCTGATTGGAATCAACCATGCGCATCATCGGCGACACCAATATCCCTTTCCTGTCCTACCGGAGGATCGCCCTCACTCTGTCGGCTCTGGTCATCATCGCCGGTCTGGCTTACCAGTTTCTTGGGCCGGGACTCAACCTCGGCATTGACTTCGCCGGCGGCACCCAGGTCACCCTGAAGTTTCGCGAGGAGCCCGATCTCGGCGAACTGCGATCCGCCATCTCGGACCTGACCTCGGGAACTGCCCTGATCCAGACCTTCGACGAGGCCGAAAAACACGAAATCCTGATCCGGGTCGAAAACCCCGAGGGTGAGGAGGGTGATTTCGTCCGACCGATCATCGACCTCCTGAATCAGGACCTCAACCCCGATTTCAGCGGTCTCTTCGACCTCAACCTCAAGGGATCGCGCGCCCTTATTGATCTTCTGGCGGCGGCTGACCCCGACGGCGTGGGCGGTGACGAGGAGACTCGCGACCTGTACTACGAAACGATGGCCGAGGCGGTCCTCGACCACCGCAAGGAGTACGGAATCTACTTTTCGATCGACGAGCTCGGCGATGTGGCGGATCTGAGCGTCGATTCGCGGGACTATCTCGAGGACACCGCGGCGGTCGGCGCCTTCTCCCTTCTCGGTGCGGAGAACGTCGGACCGGCGGTCGGCGCGGATCTGCAGAAAAAGGCACTGCTGGCGATCGGTTTCTCGCTGGTCGGAATGCTGGTCTATATCTGGATTCGCTTCCAGCTGCCCTACGCCGTGGGCGCGGTGGCGGCGCTCTTCCACGACGTGCTCATCACTCTCACCGCCCTCTCGTTGACCCACCGTGAGATCAACCTGCCGACAGTGGCTGCCCTGCTGACCCTGGTCGGGTACTCGGTCAACGACACGGTGGTTGTCTTCGACCGGGTGCGCGAAAACCTGCGGCTGCACCGCGGTGAGGATCTCGAGGAGTTGATGGACCGTTCGATCAATCAAACCCTGTCGCGAACGTTCATCACCTCGGGGACCACTATGGTGGTGGTGTTGAGCCTCTACATCTTCGGTGGTGATGTCATCAACACCTTTGCCTTCGTGCTCTTGATCGGGATCATCGTCGGTACCTACTCGTCGATTTTCGTCGCCTCCCCGGTGGCCCTGGCGATGAACAAGCTGCTGGTCTCGCGAAGGGAACACAGACGACTCAAGGGACGCCGCTAAGAGGAATTAGGAATTAAGAGTTGAGAGTTGAGAGTTCCGACCCGCCTACCCCCGAATAAGGTCATCGTGCTGGCGAGGGTCACCACGCCCTCAGTGCGCGAATAACTCCGAACTCTCAACTCTCAATTCTGAACTCATAACTCTCAACTCTCAATTCTGAACTCATAACTCTCAACTCATAACTCTCAACTCTCAACTCCCCGCCCTGTAATCCACATCACATCGAGAGTCGAAATGGGGGTGAATCCGGGCTCTCCTTGACCTGGCAGATAAAATAGTTAGATGGTCACTGCGGCGAAGATCCGCATCGAGGACATCCTCACCCGGATGGAGCGTTATCGTCCCGATTTGGACGAGGACCTCCTGCGCCATGCATACGTGTTTGCGGCCAATCGTCATCAGGGGCAGTCGCGGCGTTCTGGAGAGCCGTACTTCACCCATCCTCTGACCGTGGCCTGGATCCTTGCTGAGATGGAGCTCGACGAGGAGACCGTCGCCGCCGGCTTGCTCCACGATCTCGTCGAAGACACACCGACCACGGTCGAGGAGCTCGAGGCCGAGTTCGGTTCCAAGGTGGCTCGATTGGTGGCGGCGCTCACCAAGATGGCCGATTTCGAATCGAGCTACTCGAGCCGCGAGGCCACCGAGGCAGAGAACTTCCGCCGCCTCCTGCTGGCATCGATGGACGACGTGCGCGTCATCCTCATCAAGCTCGCCGACCGGCTGCACAACATGCGCACCCTCGGCTATCTCGACCGCGATCGGCAGATAGCGATTGCGCGTGAGACCCTGGAGATCTTTGCGCCGATCGCCAACCGGCTCGGCATCGGCAGCGTCAAGACCGAAATGGAGGACCTTTGCTTTCGCTATCTCCATCCCAAGGAGGCCGAAAAGCTGGAGCAGGAGATCGAGGAGCGGAGGGAGGCGGCCGACCGATGGTTCGCCGAGATTCGCGCCGTCCTCGAAGATCTGCTCGCTAAGAACGGCATCGAGGGCAGCATTCATGGTCGGGTCAAACACCTGTACTCAATCTTCGAAAAGCTCAAGCGGCAGGAGGTAGACGTCGCCAACGTCTTCGATTTTCTCGCCTTCAGGATCATCGTGGCGTCCGTGGCCGACTGCTACGCTACGCTCGGTCTGATCCACCAGCAGTGGTCACCGGTTCCAGGACGGCTCAAGGACCACGTCGCGATTCCGAAACCCAACGCGTACCAGTCGCTGCACACGACCGTGATCGGACCCGAAGGCCATCCGTTCGAGATCCAGATCCGGACAAGCGAAATGCACACGATTTCAGAGTTCGGCATCGCGGCCCACTGGAGCTACAAGGAGAAGGGGTCGCATGCGCCGGCCGAGGACTCGCGGGTTGCCTGGCTTCGGGGCGTCCTCGACCACTCCGAAGGATCGTCACCGCGTGAGTTTCTCGATTCCCTCAAGGTTGATCTCTATCCGGACGATGTCTACTGCTTCACTCCTCGCGGCGATGTCTTTTCCTTTCCCCGCGGCGCAACCATTCTCGATTTTGCATACCGCGTCCACACTCAGGTCGGCCAAACCTGTATCGGTGGTCGAACCAACGGTCGCTGGGTACCCCTGAAAACTGAAATCCGGAACGGCGACATCGTCGAGATCACAACCTCGAATCGACAGCGTCCCCACCACGACTGGCTGGGTATCGTGGCCACCAACCGCGCGCGATCGAAGATTCGCGCTTGGTTGAAGAGGGAGGAGAAGGAGCGCGCTCTCGAGGTCGGGCGAAAGCTCGCAGATCGGGAGCTTCGCAAGATTGGAACCTCCTTGCGGAAGGTTACCGGAAGCAAAGAGCTTGCAGAGGTGGCCGCTGCAAGCGGGCTGGGTAGGGAGGAGGATCTGCTGGCCGCCGTCGGTTTCGGCAAGCTGCCGGCGACCGCAGTGACTGCGCCTTTCCGAAAGGACGAGCCGTCAGCCGAGGAACTCCCGGGGAAGAGCCGATCGCGACCGGAGCCGACCTCGACGGATGGTCTGGCGCTCGAGGTCACCGGAGACGCTGACTTCCTCGTCTATATCGCAAAGTGCTGCAAACCGCTACCCGGCGAGGACATCGTGGGTTTCGTGACCCGGGGGAAGGGTGTGGCGGTGCACGCCCGGAACTGCCCGAACGTCAAGAACCTCTTCTATCACCCGGAGCGGGAGATCGAGGTACGTTGGGCGCCGAGCGCGGCGACTTCCAAGGCCCCGGCCTCACGGGTGGACGTCGACGTGGCGTTTGACGACAGCTCGGGGATGTTGGCTTCGATCTCTCAGGCCGTTTCGTCCGAGGGCAGCGACATCCTCAACTGCCGGCTGCGGACCGAACCGAACGACACCGGCTTTGCCGCCATGACCATCGCCGTTCACGATGCGTCGCAGCTCGCCCGCATTCTCAGCCGGCTCCAGGGTTTGAAGGGGATGCTGCGAGTGGAGAGGCGGGGTCAAGCGAGCATGAGCTCATGACCGCCGTGACGAGACCCGTTGAGAAATGCGGGTTTGTCCGGGAATCAGATTCTCGGCGCCTTGGTGACCTTGCCAGACCGGATGCACCGGGTGCAGACCTTCACGTATTTCGGTCTGCCGTCGACCATCGCCCGGACGCGCTGAATATTGGGCAGCCAGCGCCGCTTGCTCACATTGTGGGCGTGGGAGATCTTGCTTCCGGTCACCGGGCCCTTGCCGCAGATTTCACATCGCTGCGCCATCGTAGAAATCCTCCTCGGAATCCCCACCGGGGGGTTGAATTAAATAGCACAGGTGGCGCCGTTTTGCAAGCGATGGGAGCGCTCCTGGCTCGAAAAACCGTCCATCGCGGGGAGCTCTGTGGTGTCGAAAAACTGCATTGATGGAGAGTATTTCGTCCCTGAAAGACGTCGTCTCACACTCGATTTATCGGCTGTTGCTTTGGGAATTGATTCTCCTATTAGTAGACTGGAGGAAGGATATGAATTCCCCCTTGCGGTGTCCTGGTCACGAGTCGGCAATATCATCGAGAGTTGGCGTGGTATATCCTGGTTTCTCGTGTTCTTTCTCGCTGTGATTAATGTCCTTGACGTTAGAGGGGGCCTTTGGTAGCCTCGAAAGTAAGAGGGGTTTATGATCCTGTCCAGAAAAACTTCTGTGATCAAGGTGTAAGCCGTGTTTGGTAAGCCAAAAAAACAAGTCGTTGGTTGCGATGTTGGATCGTCCGCGATCAAGATCGTGGAGTTGAAACCGCTGAAAAACGGTGAATTTCAACTCCTCCATGCTGCGATCGCGGATCTTTCTCCGGAAGCAATTGTTGACGGAGCGATAATGGACTCGTCTCTTGTCGTGGAGGCGTTGTCCCGTTTGATCGCCGAAAACAGCATCAAGAATTCGAATTTCGGTGGGTCATTGTCGGGTCATTCCGTGATTATCAAAAAGATCCAACTTCCGGCGATGACGGATGCCGAACTGGCCGAGTCCATCCAGTGGGAAGCGGAGCAGTACATTCCGTTCGACATCAACGATGTCAATCTTGACTACGTGGTGTTGGAGTCCGCCGCCGGTGACTCAATGGACGTCCTCCTGGTGGCGGTCAAGAAGGACCGCATTGCGGACTACACTTCGGTGATTGTGCAGGCCGGGAAAGACCCGGTGCTCGTGGATGTCGACGTCTTCGCCCTGCAGAACGCCTTTGAGACGAACTACGACGTGGATCCCGAAACTATCGCCCTGGTCAATGTCGGCGCGTCGGTGATGAACATCAACGTCCTGTATCACGGGACGTCGATCTTCTGGCGAGACGTGGCGTTCGGCGGCAACCAGTACACAGAGGCGATCCAGAGGGAGCTGAGTCTTTCCAGAGACGACGCCGAGCGCCTGAAGCTCGGTGAGAGGGTTGGCGAGAATACTCTGCAGCAGGTGCTCAGTGTTCTCAACAGCGTCTCGGAGGATCTCACGGCTGAGCTCCAGAAGACTATCGACTTCTTTGTCGCCACCTCGTCGGTGGACCACATTGATCGGGTGGTCCTGGCGGGCGGCAGTGCGCAGATCCTCAACCTCGACGAGGTACTCAGAGAGCGCTTCCAGGTCGCTGTTGAGGTCATGAATCCGTTCCGGAATATCCGCTACAGCGAGTCCGACTTTGATCCGGAGTGGATCAACCGGCATGCTCCGGCGATGGCGGTGGCGGTGGGCCTCGCGGTGCGTAGGGTCGGAGAATGACGCGATGATCAAGATCAATCTGGTTGCTGAAGCTCCGGCAGCAGCGGTCGTCCAGGCCGAACGACCGAAGTTCTCGTTGGGGGCCAGGCAGGGTGACGTCATTCTCATGATCGTGCTTGCCTTGGCAGCCCTGGTGGTCGGCACCCAGTGGTACCTCCTGACCAGCAAGCGTTCCGATCTTCGAGAGGTTGAGCGCGAACGCCGGCGGGAGCGGGACGAGCTGCTCGTCTATATCAAGAAGGTCGAGGAACTCGAGGCTCGCCGTGAGTTGCTGCGCCACAAGATAAATGTCATCAACGAACTCAAACAGAACCAGCGGGGCCCGGTGCGGATCATGGACGAGGTGTCACGCGCCCTGCCGGAGCTGGTGTGGCTCACCAGCCTCACCCTCAAGGGTACGGGTGTTGCCATCAGTGGCGTCGCAATGGACGAGAACGCCGTTGCCAACTACATTTCAAATCTCGACGAATCGCCGTTTTTCGACGAGCCCGTGATGAAGAATATGGCGCGCTCCAGGGGTGACACTTTCGCCTTCACTCTCAACTGTGTGTTCGACAATTCTCCGCCGGAGATTTCGGCGGCCGAGGGCCCGCAACAGGCGGGCTCCGGGTCATGACGGGGGGCTGGTTCCATGGCGATTGATCTCAACACCAAGCCCTGGTATGTGGCGGCCATCGTCGGCATCGTCCTCGGTGTGGCTGTGTTCACCGTTATGCACCTGTACGTTTTCAAGGACATCAGGGTGGAGATCGGCCGGCTCGAAGAGAAGATCGACGATCTCGAGCGAGAGATCGAAAAGGGTCTCGCAGCCAAGGCCGACCTGCCGCGTCTCGAGGAAGACATCCGAAATTACGAGATCGAACTCGAGCGCTTACGGAAGATCCTGCCGACCCGGCGGGAAACCGACAATCTCATCAAACGGGCCAAACAGCTGACGGAGCGAGGCGGTTTCCGGCTGACGAGATTCACACCGGGGACCTTCGAGGATCGAGGCTTCTATCTCGAATGGCCGATCCGGGTGGGACTCGACGGCACCTACCACGAATTAGGGCTCTTCTTCGACCACCTGAGCAGAATGTCGCGAATCATCAACGTCAACGACCTCACCATCAAGCCCTTGAAGAAGTCGGGTGAGAATTTCACGATCCACGCCGAGTTCGTCCAGCGGACCTTCATCTACAAAGAAGAAGTGCCGGAAACGTCGGAGACGTCGGAGACGCAGGAATGAACCGCAAACTCATACTCTCGTGGAGTCTCATAGCGTTGCTCACGGCCTTCGGTATTGTCTCTGCGCAGGAGCCTGAATCCCCGGCTGAGGATCCGGCCGCCGAGGGTTCGCTCGGCGGACTGGTCGACGATGACGTGGATGTGTCGGGGATCGAGCAGATCCTGCGTGGCGAAGAAGAGGTTTTGGAGGGTCGGATCTTCAACTACGATCCGGCCGGTCGGCGCGATCCCTTCCGGTCCCTTCTCGAAGGATTCGAGGAATCTGAGGAGGGGCCGGCCAAGGCCCGCCCGCCCGGGCTGGCCGGGATGAAGGTGGAAGAGCTGAAAGTGGAGGGGATCATTCAGGCGCCGAGTGGAATCCTCGCCTTTGTCTTGGGGCGCGACAACGTGTCGTACATCATCCGACCGGGAACCAAGCTGTACAA
>PVMK01136223.1_pt1 | contig 14713 bp, 13 predicted proteins | sample 1853481 | NCBI WGS metagenome assembly PVMK01 (sample SAMN08533507, study PRJNA380276) | Marine sediment metagenome, whole genome shotgun sequencing project.
ATCTCTGATATGAGCGGAAAGTTCCTGATTGTGCTGGAATTATTCCTGACCAAAACAGCTTCCCAGGCAGACCTGGTGCTGCCAGCAGCGGCTCCGACGGAAAAATCCGGTACATTCACGTCCGGTGACAGGCGGCTGCAGCGGTTCGAAGCTGCTCTGCCTCCCCGGGGTAAAAGCCTGGCGGATTATGAAATTGCCGCTAAACTTGCCCACCAGCTTGATCTGGATCTAGTCCAGGGAGATTCTACAAAAATCCTGGGTGAAATTATCAAGAACAAATCCGGATATGAGAGCGTTTCACTGACCGGACTCAGGCATGCTCCCCAACAGTGGCCATTTGTTGCCGATGAAGCCTTATCCTTTACCGGCACAGTATTTAAGAACACCAGCGGCATTGGAACCCAGCTTCCTTCCAGTGGAAAGGCTTCCAATCTGAAACTGGGTAAAGTATCTCAACCCAGGGCGAAGTTTTCCAAGGGATCCCTGGCGGTCCCCGTTACCCGCCTATATGATCAGGGCATCATGATCCGGACCTCAGAAGTACTGGGCTCCCGCCTGGAAAGTCAGCTGTTGATCATTCATCCCGCAGACGGTGAAAAACTCTCCTTGGCTGAAGGTGCCCGGGCAGAGATCATGATTGGGGATGAATCCTTTGAAGGGTTGGTAAAACTGGATGACAAAGTTCCACAGGGAGTGATCCTGGTTCCCCGGAGCATGGGTATCCCTCTGGCAGAGCCGGTTAACGCGGAGATTAAAGGGCTGGATTAAGATAATCCAGCTGTTGTAAAAGGTTTAATTTATGGACTGGATTCTGATCTTGGAATGGGTGATTAAATCGATTGCGCTGATCCTGTTTGGTTTGGTTGGTTTTGCCTATACCACCTGGTTTGAACGCCGGGCTCTGGCCCGCATTCAAACCCGGATTGGTCCGAACCGCGCGGGTCCAGCGGGATTGCTGCAGCCAGTAGCAGACGCCTTTAAGTTGATATTTAAAGAAGAACTGATTCCGACCAAAGCAGATAAATTCCTGTTCCTTCTCGCCCCAGCGCTAACCCTGTTACCGTCATTGATAATATGGGCAGTAGTTCCCTGGGGAACATCAATCACCCTTTTTGGCCGGGAAATTACCCTCTATCTGGTTGATATAAATGTTGGGGTTTTGTATATCATGGCCGTGGCTTCAATTGCCGTTTATGGGATAGTCCTCGCCGGTTGGTCTTCGAATAGTAAATATCCCCTGTTGAGCAGTCTGCGTGCCGCTGCTCAAATTATTAGCTACGAGCTTACCCTGGGATTGGCCTTTGTGGGCCCTATTTTGATAGCCAATTCCATGAGCATGGTTGATATCGTCCAGATGCAGCATTCTTCAAGCTGGTTATTTTTCAAGAACTGGTTTTTCATTAAACAGCCGCTGGGTTTTGTGATCTTTTTGCTAGCTGTGCTGGCGGAGGTAAATCGAGCGCCATTTGATATGCCGGAAGCTGAGCAAGAACTGGTTGGCGGCTACCATACTGAATATTCCGGGATGAAGTTTGCACTGTTCTTCATGGCTGAGTACATCAAGATGATCGCGGTCAGCGCCATTGCCGCGACTGTGTTCCTGGGTGGATACGGTGGTCCCTGGGTGGAAAGCCTGCCCTGGCTGGGTCCCATTTATTTGCTGCTGAAGATCATTATCTTGTTATTTGGTATGATCTGGGTTCGGGGAACCTTGCCGCGTTTCCGGTATGACCGCTTGATGGCTTTTGGATGGAAGATCATGCTGCCTCTCGCTTTGTTTAACGTATTTATTACTGCTGTTGTGATAGTGCTGCGGCAATAACGGCCCGATCGGGGTCGAGGAATTTATGAAAATACCAGAGTTAATGCAGGTGAACGAAATTTTCCGGGGCTTATGGATCACTTTCCGGTCCATGTTTGAGAAGCCGGTAACGATCCAATACCCGGAACAGAAAAAAGCACTCAAGCCGCGATTTAAAGGCCGGCATGCTCTTAAGCGTTATGATAACGGCCTTGAAAAATGTATTGGCTGCGCTTTATGTGCGGCTGCCTGCCCCTCGGATGCGATATTTGTGGAACCGGGAGAAAATACTGACCTTGAGCGTTACTCTCCCGGTGAACGTTATGCGGCAATTTATGAAATCAACCTGATGCGCTGCATTTACTGTGGTTTTTGCGCTGATGCCTGCCCTACGGAAGCTATTGTCCTGGAACATATTTATGAGCTGGCGTATCTGGATCGTAATGAAGCTTTTTTCACCAAGGATAAACTGCTTGATCCAGCACCGGGACCCAAAATGAACACCCCCAGAGAAGTTGAGCCGGGGACATTTGACCGTTCTATCCCGGAGATGAAAGATCCGGTTTAGATTAATGTCAGAAATGTTTATGGTAATTGATGGCGGAAATTTATGAACGCTGAACTGGTATTTTTTTTCTTTTTAGCCCTGGTAGCTGTCGGAGCTGCCCTAGGTTTGTTATTCAGCCGCAGTGCTATTTATGCGGCTCTGTTCCTGGTGCTGAATTTTATCACTGTCGCCGTTTTTTATCTGATGCTGAACGCGCCTTTCCTGGCTATGGCTCAGGTAACCGTTTATGCGGGAGCGATCATGGTATTGTTCCTGTTTGTGATCATGCTGCTGGGTACCAGCCAACTTAAACCCAAGCCCGAAAATCGCTGGCAGCGTATTTTGGCTCTGGTTCTGGGGGGAGGTCTGCTGGCGGAGATTGGCGTTTTGTTTATCCTCCAGGGCAGGGGATTACAGGTGATCGGTGAAATCGGAAGTGATTTTGGCAGCCCTGAAAGCATTGGATTGGAGCTGTTCCAGCAGTACCTTGCTTCCCTTTGAAATTACTTCCATTCTACTGTTGGTGGCCATGATCGGCGCCATTGTATTAACCAGGAATGACTGATATTTCAGGAGAATTAGCATGATCCCAGTTTCATATTACATCATTCTTTCAGCAATCCTATTCACATTGGGTGCGATCTGTGTCTTGATCCGCAGGAACGCCATCGTGATTTTTATGGGAATTGAATTGATGCTGAACGCTGCCAACCTGGCCTTTGTGGCTTTTGCCAACCAGTACCAGGTACTCAGCGGACAGATTTTTGTCTTTTTTGTGATAACTGTCGCGGCTGCGGAGGTTGCCGTGGGTTTGGCATTGATCGTGACCATCTTCCGCACCAAAAAGAGTATTGACGTGGATCAATTGAGCAGCCTGAAAGGCTGATTATTATTTGAGAGAAGCTTATGCTTTTAAGTGAAGCCACCCAACACGGACCGGATTTCTTCTTCCTGGCGCCCTGGATCATCATCTTTCCGGTTATCGGTTTGTTGATTAATATGTCCCTGGGCGGGAAATTCAAAGAGCGGGTGATTGGCACCATCGCCGCATCTGCCTCGGGCTTATCCTTCGTTGTGGCTGTCCTGCTGGGTTTATCCCTTTTTTACCATCCCGAGGGAGTTGTTCTGCCCCTGGCAGAATGGATCCATATCGGGGAACTTCAGCTGGACTGGACCATTCGGGTGGACACTCTTTCCTCTACAATGATGCTGGTTGTCTCCGGTGTTGGGACCCTGATCCATATTTATGCCATCGGTTATATGCATGAAGATGTTCGGTTCAAGGATGATCTGGGCCGCTACCAGCGCTTCTTTGTTTTCTTTAACTTGTTTATCGCCTCCATGATGATCCTGGTGACAGCGGATAACTACCTGATGCTTTTTGTCGGTTGGGAAGGAGTAGGCTTGTGTTCCTTCCTCCTGATCGGTTTCTGGTATGACAAGGATTTGCTCGGCAGGCCGGGGGTGGAAAATGCCCTGGCAGGAAAAAAAGCTTTCATAGCAAACCGAGTGGGCGATTTTGGATTCCTGATCGCTGGTTTTATCATGTTCTGGACCTTCAAGACGGTGACCTTCAGTGGTGTTTTTGAGCAGGTCCAGTACATCGCTGAGACCCAACCCGGGGCGATCATGGCTATTACCCTGTTTATGCTGCTGGGAGTAACCGGAAAATCTGCCCAGTTACCTTTATTTGTCTGGCTGCCGGATGCGATGGCTGGACCAACTCCAGTTTCAGCTTTGATCCATGCTGCTACCATGGTCACCGCAGGTGTGTACCTGGTTGCCCGGTCAGCGCCTCTCTTCAGCGCAGTTCCTGAAGCCCAGGGAGTGGTTGCCCTGGTTGGCGGAATTACGGCTTTATTCGCGGCCACAATCGCGGTTGGGCAGCACGATTTGAAGAAAGTGCTGGCTTATTCAACCATCAGCCAGCTGGGCTTTATGGTCGCGGCAGTAGGCATGGGAGCATATGTGGCCGGCATGTTCCACCTGGTGACCCATGCCTTCTTCAAAGCATTATTATTCCTTTCCGCCGGCTCGGTTATTCTGGGAATAGAGCGCGGTCATCACCATCTTGCTCATGATGGTGACCATCAGGACGATGAGGTTTTTGACCCTGGAGATATGCGCCTGATGGGCGGACTGCGGGAACGCATGCCGGTGACCTTCTGGGTATTCATGGTTGGCGCAGTGGCCTTGGCGGGCATACCACCTCTGGCGGGTTTCTTCTCCAAGGATGAGATCCTGGCAGATGCTTTTCAGGTCAATTTCCCAGTATATGTCTTGCTGGCTGCAGCAGCCTTCTTAACCGCTTTTTATATGGGGCGGCAGATCTGGCTGGTCTTTTTCGGAGCACCCCGCCACGAAGCAGCCGAACATGCGCAAGAATCTCCCCCTGTTATCACCGTTCCTTTGATTGCTCTGGCGGTTTTATCTGCCTTGGGCGGAATCCTGAATTTACCCTGGGCCCATACTTTCACCCATTGGCTGGAACACACCTTTGAAAGTTTCCACCTGCATCTGCATGTTGGAGAATTTAACATTACGGTTGCCCTGATATCCACCGGGCTGGCTCTGCTGGCGATCTTTTTATCCTGGGTCCTTTATGGTCGGAAACCCACTTGCCAAAGGCCAGGGAGATCCCCTTCAAAAAGGTCTTGGCCCGATATTCACAGGGCATGAACCGCAAGTGGTATGTGGATGAGATCTACGAAGCTTTATTTATCAATCGGTATATTGACCTGGCAAAATTCCTCTCTATCAAGGTGGATTGGGAGTTCTGGCATGATTGGTTCCATGACAAAGTAATTGGAACGATCTATCGCCAGGGAGCCCGCATCCTGGCTGAACCGATTGATCTGGGTATCATTGACGGAGTGTCAAAAGGATTAGCAAAACTATTTAGTTATCTTTCCGAGAGTTCCCGGAAACTTCAAACCGGGTACGTGCGAAATTATGCTTTGGCGGTTTTTGCTGGCGTGGTTATCATACTGGGTTATTTAATCCTGGTTTAATCGTTGGAAGGTCCAGCTTCAACGAATACTGGAGTTAGTTATGACATTTTTTACAAATCCTCTCAATTTAGTCACTCTTTTTCCCTTTGGTCGGGGCCCTGCTGCTGCTGTTTTTTAAGCAGGAACAAAAAAAGGCCATCCGCTGGACGGCCTTGATCGTATCCCTGATCACATTTGCATTATCGATCTGGGTCCTGTACCAGTTTGATGCCAGCAACCCTGATCTCCAGATGGTTATCAGCCTGCCCTGGATTGAAATTGCCGGCTGGCAGATCTCGTACCAGTTGGGCATTGACGGGTTGAGTATCTTGCTGGTGCTGCTTACCACTTTCCTCACCCCTATTGCTCTGCTTTCCACCTGGATCGCGGTCGAAGACCGGGTCAAGGATTTCATGGTCTTCTTCCTGCTGCTGGAAGTGGGTATGCTGGGTGTATTCCTGGCCCAGGATCTATTCCTGTTCTATGTTTTCTGGGAATTCACCCTGGTGCCAATGTATTTCCTGATCGGAATCTGGGGTGGACCCGATCGCATGTATGCCGCGGTAAAGTTTTTCCTTTACACCATGACTGGATCGGTGTTAATGCTGCTGGCTATTTTGTGGTTAGGTATTTACCAGGGATCATTTTCTGTACCTGATTTAGTTCAAATGGGCGGCATACCTGCCCAGGTCCAAATCTGGCTGTTTCTGGCCTTTGCAGCAGCTTTTGCAATTAAAGTGCCCATGTGGCCGCTGCATTCCTGGCTCCCCGATGCCCATGTGCAGGCACCCACCGCAGGTTCTGTGATCCTGGCTGGCGTGCTGCTTAAAATGGGGACCTACGGCTTCCTGAGATTTAATATTCCACTTTTCCCCCAGGCAGCAGTAAAGCTTGCTCCCTGGATGGCAGCCTTTGCGGTGATTGGCATCCTCTATGGGGCAGCTGTGTCCTACTACCAAAGGGATGTTAAAAAGCTGGTTGCCTATTCCTCTGTCAGCCACCTGGGATTTGTCATGCTGGGTTTGTTCGCTCTCAATCAACAAGGTATCCAGGGCGGCATCCTGCAGATGATCAATCACGGCCTCAGCACCGGAGCTTTGTTCCTCCTGGTGGGATTTATCTATGAACGCCGCCACACCAGAGAAATGGATGATTTTGGCGGTCTGTGGAAGATCATGCCCGTCTATGGTGCCCTGACCCTGGTAGTGACATTATCCTCCATGGGTCTGCCCGGATTAAATGGTTTTGCCGGGGAATTTCCCATTTTACTGGGTGCTTTTGGTTCCGAAGCGATTGGTTCCCCCTGGTATGCCGGGTTGGCAGCCCTGGGTGTGATCCTGGCTGCGGTTTACCTGCTGTATATGTTCCAAAAATTATTCCTGGGTCCGCTTGATAAAGAAGAAAACAAGATCCTCAAAGATCTATCCATCCGGGAATTGATCATCATTGTTCCCCTGGTGGTCCTGATTTTCTGGATTGGTCTCTATCCAAAACCATTTTTTGACTTGATGGCGCCAGCTGTTGAAAAACTGCTTTTATTGGTCAATTCAGCTACCATGGTTATGTATTAATCCCAAAAGGGAATATTTAATAAGACATTTTTGTTTAAAACCTTGCTGGAAAAACTTATGACGACTTCAGACCTTATTTCCATTCTTCCCTTGATTATCCTGGTTGGTTGGGCCAGTATTATATTATTACTGGACGCCTTTGTGGGAAAAAGGGTCAAAGGATTAACAGCATCCCTGGCAGCTTTGGGGTTGGTGGTTGTGCTGGTGATTTCCTTCCTTGATCTGGGTGGAACGACAGGGGCTTTCAACGGCATGATCATTCAGGATGGTTTCTCCAGTTACCTGCAGATCCTATTTGCTGGCAGCGGACTGGTTGCTGTTGCCCTGGCCTACCCCTACCTGGAAAGGATGGGGATCAAAAGAGGTGAATTTTATCCCCTGCTGCTGTTTTCCATCAGCGGCATGATCCTGATAGCCCAGGCAGCCGATCTGATCGTAGTGTTCTTAGCCCTGGAACTTCTTTCCATACCGCTTTATATCCTGGCAGGAATTGCCCGCCCTGACCCAGCATCTGAAGAAGCCGCGTTGAAATATTTCCTACTGGGAGCGTTTGCAGGAGGATTTGTTGTCTACGGAGTCGCCCTCAGTTTTGGGGCCACCGGGACAACCTCTCTGGCCGGCATTGTTGCTTCAATCGCGGAGGGCGCGGCAGACATGACCCTGCTGTTGGTCGGATCTGGCTTGATTTTGATCGGACTGGGATTTAAAGTAGCTCTGGTTCCATTTCATATGTGGACCCCGGATGTCTATCAGGGCGCACCCACACCATTAACCGCATTTATGGCCGTTGGCGCCAAGGCGGCTGGTTTTGCAGCACTGTTGAGGATCTTCCTGGCTGCACTGCCTGTGTTATCTGATGACCTGGTGCCTGTCTTCTGGGTTTTGTCTGCCTTGACAATGTTTACCGGCAATTTGATTGCCATTGCCCAAAGTAATATAAAACGCATGCTGGCTTATTCCAGCATTGCCCACGCTGGTTATATCCTGATGGCCCTGGTGACATTTGGACAGGAATCCCTCACCACTGACGTGGTGGGAGCCAGTTTATTTTACTTGTTTGGTTATGCTGTCACTAATTTCGGGGCCTGGGCGGTTGTTATAGCCCTGGAGAAGAAAGAAGGCCAGGGTTTGAACCTGGAAGATTATTACGGACTGAGTAAAAAATATCCGCTGCAGGCAGCAGCTATGCTGGTATTTATGCTGTCGTTTATTGGTGTGCCTCCCACGCTGGGTTTTGTTGGAAAATTCTATTTGTTCCGCATCGTTGTCTCGGGAGGTTATATCTGGCTGGCGATCATCGGCGTGCTGACCTCTCTGCTTTCGGCATATTATTACCTGCGGGTAGTGGTGAATATGTATATGCGGGATGGAGACCCTGAAATTAATCCCGACCGCTTGCTGAGGTTGATTACCCTTGCGGCAGCTCTTGCAGTTGTGTTATTAAGTTTCTTCGCCAGCCCAATATTCCGTTGGGTAAGCCAGGCCCTGCTGAATATTTTCTAAGGTAAATACTTTATTTATCAAGCAGACCTCGGAGGTCTGCTTCGTTCTACCTCGAGTGAGGGGCAATCGTACCTCCGAGGTCTACCTGACTAAAAAAACCCTACTGAACTTCAAACAGCAGGGTTTTGAGTTTAAATATCGGCTGATCCCATCAATGGCATCAGTTTTTCATTCAGTTAAATTAGTCTTCGTAACCGGGACCATCAACAAAAAAATCGTAGTTGGCCTGAATATCCTCTGTAAGATCCACAATTTCGCCTTCTTCCAGTTTCTGAACGGTTTCAAGGACTACCGTATCACCATAATGGTCAGTATTTTCGTAATGTCCTGTTAATCCAACCCGGCTGATATATTCGCCTCCCTTCGCCTCATAGGTATCGGGAACTTCATCCTCCATAAAGATGGCATCATAAGGGCATTCCGGGATACACGCTCCACAATCAATGCAAGCATCCGGGTCGATATACATCCAGGGCCATTCATTAAAGGGTTGTCCGGGTACGATACAATCTACCGGGCAGACCTCAATGCAGCCACCATCGCGTAAACATAGGCTGGTAATGATATGTGTCATAGTTATTCCTCCGATACTGTGCTATAGTAAATTTTCGAATTGATACGGTTGATTATGATCAGGTTGATGAAATAACATAGGATGTTAGTTGTTAGTGATAATTCTGTTTTTATTATATAACAATCAATCCCAAATGATCAAAAAGATTAACAACTGGCGTGACCTCTTTGCTAAACTGGATGGATGATGATGAAGATCTTAACAGTGGATATCGGAACCGGCACCCAGGATATTTTCCTGTATCAATCCGGATTGGAAATAGAAAACGGGTTTAAACTAGTTGTGCCATCTCCCACCATGATGGTTTTCAGGGAAATCAAGGAAGCCACCAAGAAAGGAAATAACCTGGCCTTAACCGGAGTGACCATGGGCGGCGGACCCAGTCACTGGGCTGCCCGGGATCACCTAAAGGCGGGAAACCTGGTCTATGCAACCCCGGATGCCGCCCGTAGTTTTGATGATGATCTGGATCAAGTGCGGGCCAGTGGGATCGAAGTGATCGGGGAAGATGAGGTTAAATCACTGCCGGGTGATGTTATCAGATTGGAATTAAAGGATTTTGATTTTTCATCCATATCAAAAGCCCTGGGGGAATTTGGAGTCTCATTAACCGACCTGGATGCAACTGCCCGGCTGTTTTTGACCATGGTGCGGCACCTCCAGGATACTCGGATCGTCAATTCCGGTTTGATTACCTGGCAGAACGTCTGCAGCCTGGGTTTGTCGGGTCCAGCCTTGAGCCGGCTGGCTTTTAAGAGAGGAGAAGTTCCTGATAAGATGACCCGCTTGCTGGCATTGGAGAGTTCAGCCGCAAATCTGGATTCCCCCCTGCTGGTGATGGATACTGCTCCAGCAGCAGTGCTTGGAGCCACCCTTGATCCGGTTGTGAAGATGAGGAACCGGGTCCTGGCAGCCAATATTGGAAATTTCCATTCCCTGGCCTTTCGGTTAAATGGTGACCAGGTGGAAGGTGTTTTTGAACATCATACCGGTCTGATCGATAGGGAGAAAATGGACGGCATGCTCAGGAAATTTGCGGCCGGGACCCTGACCCACGAAGAGATCTTTGGCGATCATGGTCACGGGGCGTTAATTCATACGCCAGAACCGTATGATCTCGACCAGGGGGATTTTAATATCGTGGTTACCGGACCGCGCCGGAATATGATGCAGGGATCGTCTTTGCGACCCTATTACGCGGCGCCCTTTGGGGATATGATGCTGACGGGTTGTTTTGGTCTTTTAGCTGCTGCAGCTGAGTCCTTCCCTGATCTGGGAGAAACAATTCGTAGATCGTTGAACCGAGAACAGGGCAATGAAACTGGAAAACCGCCCTGGGAGCTGGGGTAAAAAAGACCAGGGGTGTTTCCAAAGAAAACGCAGGTCCGACCACCGATTATTTAAAAAAATTTAATGATGAATTAGTAAAAGAGCTCAACCCTCTTTTTTCCGGGATTGATAAGTTTTACTTAAAGCTCTGGCTTGATCTGCAGCGTGATAGGAAGAGCGAACCAGGGGAGCGCTTTCAACCCATTTAAAACCCAGATCCAGGCTGAAACTTTTCAAGTCCTCAAATTCCTCTGGAGTATAAAAGCGATCCACGGCAAGGTGCTGTTTGCTGGGCTGCAAATATTGTCCAATGGTGAGGATATCCACGTCCCAGCTGCGAATATCCTGGATGGTTTCTTTGATCTGTTCCAGATTTTCTCCCAATCCAACCATTAATCCAGATTTTGTGAGTGCGTCTGGATCCAGTTTTTTGGCGTTAATCAGGGTGTCGCGAGAAACCTTATATGAGCTCTGGGGTTGAACTGACTTGAAAAGCTGAGGAACAGTTTCCAGGTTGTGATTGAGGATATCTGGTCCGGCGTCCATAACAATCTTGAGGGCTTCCAGGCTGCCTTTAAAATCAGGAATGAGCACTTCCACGGAACAGCCAGGATGTTGTTCTCGAATTCGGCGGATTAACATGGCAAAAATGGGCGCACCGCCATCACGGCGTTCGTCTCGATTGACGCTGGTGACTACAGCGTGCTCCAGTTTCATCAGCTGGACAGAGCGGGCAACCCGGTCGGGTTCATTCCAATCGAGGGCTTCCGGGCGGCCGTGTTTCACATCGCAGAACTTACAGGCCCGGGTGCAGACATCTCCCAGCAGCAGGAAGGTGGCAGTACCGTCCCCCCAGCATTCACCCCGATTGGGGCAGAGGGCTTCCTGGCAGACAGTGTGCAGACCTTCGGTTTGCATTAATTGATCCACTTCCCGAAAGGCTTGATTGTTATTAAATTTGACGCGCAGCCAGGGCGGCAGGCGTTTATGTTCTGAATCCGAGTTTGTTCTTAGGCGATCGCGGGTAGAAGAAGCTGGCATAGGATTAAATTTAGAATTGGTTATTTGAGCTGAGATGTGCAGTGGGCACATCTGCTGGCCTTTATTGGAATGGAGCTGAAGCAGTAAGGGCAGTCCTTGGTTGGGGGAATATCTTCAACATCTGTCCCCTCATCATCGGCCTGCAAGCGGTTGATGGCCCTGATCACCAGGAACATGGCCAGGGCGACGATTAAGAAACTGATAATCGCGTTAATGAATAGGCCAAAATTTACTGTGACAGCGCCGGCAGTCTGGGCATCAACGAGTGAGGAATAAGGTCCGGCGGGATTGCCGGTTTTTATTGTCAGGTAGTAATTAGTAAAATCAACTCCGCCAAGCAGCCAGCCAATGGGAGGCATAAGAACATCATTCACGAGGGAGTTTACAATGGTGCCGAAAGAGGCACCGATAATAATTCCCACTGCCATATCCATGACGTTGCCGCGCAGAGCAAATTTCTTAAATTCTTTTAACATGCCATCTCCAAAACTTATTTATATCCTGCAAAACGCTATTATATCTTATTCTTAACCTGATTTTAATTCCCCCGGGGGAAGTCATATTTCTCTCCTGGATCGAGTTTACATCGCTGTTAGATGACCGGATTACCGAAAAATCGCCTTAGATAGGATGTTATAATCAAAAAAGTCCAGTTTTAATAAGGCAGGGGCATTTCACTAGAAGGGGACCAATGAAGAAAGTTTTGTTGTGCCTGATCGTTTTTATTTCTTTGACAATCAGTTTGTCAGCCTGTGTTCCGTTAGCTTCATCTGCTCAAGACCAGGTATCTGAAGCTTATATCCAGACAGCTGTTGCAAAAACCTCTCAGCAGAAAGGGCTTTGGCTGCTGGTGCGGCTTTATCCTTCACTGAAACCCCAACAGACGGAACTCCGACAACTCCATCTGCAGAAGAGACTGTGAACCCAGAAGTAACCCAGGAACCTCAGCCGACATTGGAAAACCCCTGGATGTTGCAGAGCTGGTGTGTGGATCACCCTACCGGTTGCGTGAAATACAATCTGAATAACAGGACGGATTCCTGGCTGCAAATTGAGTTGAAAAAATCAGATACCGGAGTAACAGGTTTTTTCACTGTTAAGACTAAAACCATTAGTCAAATCACCATGATTCCAGGGCAATATACAGTCAAATATACCTGGTGGTGTGCAGGTGAAGCCAGCAGCTTAACGGAAGTCAAATCGATTGGATCCCAGGTTGATGTTTATAAGTGTCCCTAGGGTTTTTACCAGCGGAAATGAAATAATACACCAAATAAAACTGGAATAATACTGGGTTTTCCCTAATAGCTCCAGCTGTCTGAATTGACTGATAAACCCCTCTTTGATATAATCTGAACGCTCTGAAATTCAGAGCGTTCAGACAAGCGGGTGTGGCCAAGTGGTAAGGCATCAGCCTGCCAAGCTGACATTCTAAATAGATTGTAATTACATTCGGGATTCAGCGCCTGGTGAAGTTGACAGTGAAGGATTTTCGAGTAATGCCATCACGTTCGTATATGATCACACCCACTCCCATGTGGGTGTACCATTCTCCGAGGATGGTGCATCTGTGATCATTGCCTTCATCGCACCAGGAGGGCAAAACATCTTGTGGATGGTTCATCCACCAATCAAAGACATGTGTAGGAGTAAGATATTTTCCTCCACCGTATACGATTTCCCCGCAACAACAATTGTTATAGCACCAATTGGATTGCCCATGGGCATAGAGGCCGATCCTTTCCCAGGCCCGGGTACCGTCAGAGGAATTATGTCCATGCATACCATTGCAAGTCATGTCTTGTCCGTGATCCCTGGTTGCTGATACTAGGGTATTAAGAGAACTGAGGGTATTCAATCCAGCGTCCCTGCGAGCTTGATTGATCATGTCGAATATCTGCTGCTCTTCATATGTTGATGGTGAAGTATATGGGCAGTATTTCGGAAGGGGGGTGTTGGTAGGCAGTGGCGTATTGCTGGGGATTGGCGTGTTACTCGCTGTGGGCGTATCACTCGGTGTATGCGTCTTACTCGGTGTAAGCGTGATTGTAGGCGGCAGAGGAGTATTCGTAAATGTCGCCGGTGTGAGATTTGGCGTGTATGTTGGACGCGGAGTTTTGGTATCAGTTGGCGTTTTGGTTGGACCACTCGGTTTCGGTGTTGCAGTATCCTGCTCCGGAATATCATAGATTGGTAAGGAGTTTACATTACCAGTGGTCGTTGCATAATACGACCACAGCCAGCAATCCCGGCCAGTCTTTCCTGGATCTTTGATGATCCAATAGGGGTAATATTTCGTTCTTCCAAATAGCGGAACGACTTTACCTGCTTGTAAAGGTGTGAGTTTTGGATATTCCACACCGGGACCTGTTCTGCAATTCGTTGTTATCGAGACCCTCACCGTTGGATCTCCAGGCTTGCTTGTTTTTGGGGGACTGGTTTTACTTGGAATAGGTGATACAGTCGCAGAAGCGATTTCTACCGTAGCTGTCTCCGAAGCAGTAGCTTCAGGCTTAGGGTTTTCCGTGATCACTTCAGTGTTTGCGGGGGAGGGTGTTTCTGTATGTGTTAAAGATGCGGTCAGCGTTGGGGGTGGCTCACTTGTTAATGTGTAGGTGGATTTGATCTGAAAGGGTGTTTTTGTAGACGTGCCTTCCAAGGCAAATTTTTGAGGTCCCTGAAGATAAAGTTGAGGCAGCTGAACTTGATCACAGGCTGCCATTAGCAATGCGATCGAAATAAGGAAGAAAACTACTGCCTTAAACTTGACTTTATCCATTGTCCCATATTTATTTATTGTTAAACAAATCATCCAGCCTGCTGGCTGATGAACTCACAATCTGGCTTATGGTGTTCATTCATTATAACGACATAAGACAGTGAATAGCTGCCCTGCAGGGGTACGATTCGATTAACAAAATTGATAAGTATGAGGGTTCAGAACTCAAATCTCTAGCAAGTGTGCCTCAGAAATACGAACGGGGATCAGTATCCAGGGTATGGCAGATTAGAATAGTGAGTTGTTAAAGGCTATTGTGGAGGATTTGTACTATGGCAATGACCTTTCGTTGACTACATAAATCGTGTCTGATATAATCTTGAAGCCTAAAAATAGGCAACAGCTTTTGTATTCTATCAAAGCACAATTTCAGATAGACAATCTCATTTATCGAGAGAGGAAGCTTACAAAATGCGGGTGTGGCCAAGTGGTAAGGCATCAGCCTTCCAAGCTGATATTCACGGGTTCGAATCCCGTCACCCGCTCTTTACCTCCCGGTAGGGGGAAACCATGCCGGTCCAGCGGGCCCGTAGCTCAGCGGTCAGAGCGAGCGGCTCATAACCGCCAGGTCGCAGGTT
>PVMK01142283.1_pt1 | contig 14713 bp, 14 predicted proteins | sample 1853481 | NCBI WGS metagenome assembly PVMK01 (sample SAMN08533507, study PRJNA380276) | Marine sediment metagenome, whole genome shotgun sequencing project.
ACTCGATTTCTATGCTGACTGGTGTGTCTCGTGCAAGGAAATGGAGGCCTACACATTTACTGATGCCGACGTACAGGCAGCCCTGTCGAACACAGTATGGCTGCAGGCAGACGTCACCGCTAACGATGAAGCCGATCAGGCTTTGTTGAGTCGCTTCGGCGTATTCGGTCCACCGACGATCATCTTCTTTGGCCCGGATGGCGAACAATTAAACGGCTACGAAGTTGTCGGCTACATGAAGGCCGCAGAATTCGCAAAACATGTTCGGCAGGCTTTCTCTGTATCGGATAGCATGTCCGCCCAGGTTACCCCTTAGCAGGAATCTTTAAGTGTCACGAATTTTTCTGATCTTCGCAGCGGCGCTGGTAGCGCTGATGGCCGGAGCGCTGCTGTATGCAGTTCGTATGCCGGCACAATCACCACCACCCGCCGCGCAAAACATTCCGCAGCCAAAGCTGCTGGAAGTCGAGACACATCCGTCCTTCACGTTACCCGACATCTCCGGTACGCCGCGCGACTTCTCTGAATGGGATGGCAAGAATCGCATCGTGAATTTCTGGGCGACCTGGTGTGCGCCATGCCGTCGCGAGATTCCACTGCTAAAAGCGTTTCAGGATGAACAAGGCGGTAATGGTTTTCAGGTCATTGGTATCGCCGTGGATTTTCCGGACGCAGTCGCAAACTACGCCGAAGCGGCACAGTTCAACTACCCGGTGCTGGTCGGTGAGCAGGACGCAATGGCTGTTGCAGAGTCTTCCGGCGTACAGTTTGTTGGCCTGCCGTTCACGATGTTCGTCGCATCGGACGGTGAACTTCTCAGCGCCTATATCGGCGAACTGCACCAAACGCACCTGGATCAAATCGTCGAGATAATGACGCGCCTGGATCGCGCTGAAATTTCAAAAGACGAGGCTCGCACTGCACTGGATAACTTCTGACAAAGGGGGTCAGACCCCTTTTCTAAAAAGGGGTCTGACCCCCTTTTAGGGTCGAAAGTTGTAGTAAACGGGGGAAAAAGGGTTAGAATTGCCGCCATCTTCGGCTATCTGGTGGCGAACCCCTCGAAATGTCCTCTTTTTTGCTTATAAACGGCCCCAACCTGAACCTGCTCGGTTCACGTGAACCCGATGTTTACGGTGCGACCAATCTCGCCGACATCGAAAAGCGCTGCGTTGCCCTCGCCAAAGAGCTCGGACATGATCTTGTTTGTTTCCAGAGTAATGCCGAACATGAGCTCATCGACAGGGTCCAGCAGGCCGCCGTCGAAAACATCGAATTCATCATCCTGAACCCCGGTGGCCTCACGCACACAAGTGTTGCGTTGCGAGATGCTTTTTTGGCCGTTCAGATTCCGTTTATCGAAATACACCTGAGCAATACTTTTGCCAGAGAAGAATTTCGCCACAATAGTTATTTCAGTGACATCGCAAGCAGCTGCCTGTTTGGTTTCGGGGCGTTCGGTTATGAACTCGCCCTGCAAGCCGCCGACCGGCATGTCAGCACCAGCTGAGGAAAAGTAATGGATATAAGAAAAGTAAAAAAACTCATCGAGTTATTGGACGAGTCTGGCATTGCCGAAATCGAGATTACCGAAGGTGAGGAATCGGTACGTATCAGTCGCTACGCACCCGGTGCTGCAGTAGCTGCAGCGCCCGTTGCGATGGCTGCGCCGGCCCCCGCTGCACTCGCTGCGGCCCCCGCCGCTGCGGCGGCTCCAGCCGAAGCTGCAGAACCGGAAGAAGATGGTTTCGAAGTGACCGCGCCGATGGTTGGAACATTTTATGCCGCATCATCGCCAGGTGCCGCGCCCTACGTTCAGGTCGGTGACCGGGTGAATGAAGGTGACACGCTTTGCATCATCGAAGCGATGAAGATGATGAACCAGATTGAAGCAGACGTTTCGGGTGTCGTGAAATCGATTCGTTTGCAAAATGGTGAACCGGTTGAGTTCGGCCAAACGATGATCGTAATTGATCACCGCCAAAACGACTAAGCTGCCATGCTCGAAAAAATCGTTATAGCCAATCGCGGAGAGATAGCACTACGCGTGCTACGCGCCTGCCGTGAAATGGGCATCAAGACGGTCGCCGTGCACTCCACCGCCGACAATAATCTGAAGCATGTATTGCTCGCGGACGAAACGGTTTGTATAGGACCGCCGCAATCTGTGGACAGCTACCTGAACATGCCCGCCATTATCAGCGCGGCCGAGGTGACTGATGCAACGGGCATACACCCGGGCTATGGATTCCTGTCGGAAAATGCAGACTTCGCAGAACGCGTTGAGTCGAGCGGCTTCACTTTTATCGGACCCAAGGCAGATGCCATTCGTCTGATGGGCGACAAGATATCGGCCATCGCAGCGATGAAGCAAGCTGGCGTGCCTTGTGTGCCGGGATCTGATGGCCCAGTGGGCGAAGATCCGGACGAAAACATGCGCATTGCCAGAGAGATCGGCTATCCGATTATCATCAAGGCATCTGGCGGCGGCGGCGGACGCGGTATGCGCGTGGTCCATGCCGAAGCATCATTGCTCGCAGCAATCACGGTGACAAAGGCGGAGGCCAGAGCGGCATTCAACAATGACGTCGTGTACATGGAGAAATTCCTTGAGCAACCACGACACGTTGAGTTTCAGGTTCTGGCCGACACGCACGGCAATGCTATACATCTGGGCGAGCGCGATTGCTCCATGCAACGTCGCCACCAAAAGGTAATCGAAGAGGCGCCCGCCCCCGGCATCACCGAAGAGCAGCGCAACCGAATTGGCGAACGTTGCGTTCAGGCCTGCAAGGATATTGGTTATCGCAGCGCTGGCACTTTCGAGTTCCTTTACGAAGATGATGAGTTTTACTTCATTGAGATGAATACTCGACTGCAGGTCGAGCATCCGGTTACCGAAATGATCACGGGTATCGATATCGTCCGTGAGCAACTGCGCATCGCGAGTGGCGAAAAACTCAATATCACCCAGGACGACGTTAAAATTCAGGGACACGCTATTGAGTGTCGGATCAATGCCGAAGACCCGAAGACCTTCATGCCGTCACCAGGACTCATTACGCTGTGGCACCCACCGGGTGGCCCGGGTATTCGCGTCGAAAGCCACATTTACAGTGGTTACAAAGTTCCGCCTTACTACGACTCGATGATCGGCAAACTAATAGCGCATGGTGAATCTCGCGAAGCAGCATTTGCCCGCATGAAGAACGCCCTGAGCGAAATTGTCATCGAGGGCATCAAGACCAACATTCCGCTGCACGAGGAAATCTTCCAGCACGCAGCATTTCAGGCGGGTGGTACTGACATTCATTATCTCGAGAAGCGTCTCGGCCTTACCTGATTCGGAGTACAACCAAGGTGGCATGGTGTCAGTTTGTCATGAACCTCGGCGCACTGGATGCCGAGGTCGTCGAAGAAATTTTCGAGCGCTGCGGCGCCAGTTCGGTGACGTTAACCGACGCAGGCGATAATCCAGTTCTCGAACCGGGCCCTGGTGAAACCCCATTGTGGGCTGACACAACCATCACTGGACTGTTTACTCCCGACATCGATCTGCAGCCGCTGCGTGATGCGCTCCTCAACGAGCTCAAGCTGTCCGAGCTGCCTGCCAACCACGTCGAAGACCTGGAAGATCGTGTCTGGGAACGTGAGTGGCTCAAGGACTTCGGGCCCATGCAGTTCGGGCGACGGCTCTGGATTTATCCTGCCGGAACCGACGCACCAGATAACGATGCGGTCATCATTCACCTCGACCCTGGCCTCGCCTTTGGCACCGGCACCCACGCCACTACGGCTCTTTGCCTTGAGTGGCTGGACGGCCTGTCACTTACCGGCAAAACCATGCTCGACTATGGCTGCGGTTCCGGCATTTTAGCCATCGCCGGGCTTAAGCTCGGCTGCGCATCGGCGGTTGGCATGGACATTGACCCTCAGGCCATAATTGCGACGCGCCAGAACGCCTCCGACAACGATGTTGCCGAAAATTTGCAGATATTTGGCACCCCGGACGAGATCGAGGGCGATTTTGACGTTGTCGTGGCGAATATCCTTGCAGGACCACTTGTCCAGTTTGCCGAATCCATCACACTTACGCTCAGATGGGGCGGTATGCTTGCACTGTCCGGCGTATTATGTGAACAAGCCGATGACGTGATGGCAGCTTATGAACCCTGGGTCGATTTTGATGAGCCTAAGTTCAAGGAGCAGGACGGCCAGATATGGTCGAGATTGACTGGAAAACGGAGAGCGGGCTGAGCGCACTGCACCACTGATGTACACCCAATGCCCAGATTGTGAAATAGCATTTATAGTGACAGCCGACGTCTTGAAACAAGCCGCCGGAAAGGTCCGCTGTGGAGGCTGTGGCAACGCTTTCAATGCACTCGCCTATTTGTCCGAGCAAATGCCGAAGCAACCCGTTGCGGCGGTTGCCAACTCAGCCCTGCCGGAACTGACACCCGAAATTATTGAAACGGACAACGGTCGTCCGCAGTCCATCTCTGCAGAACAAAGCGCTGCACTTTTGAAAACACTCGACCAGCTCGCGGGCTCCGATATCCGGATAGAAGATACCGGCGTCGAGTGGCGAGTTCTTGACGAACTCGAAGCCGCAGAGCCCGCCGCCGATGACGATGATGCCGACATGGAAGCCGATGCTAACGCCGTCAATGTCGATGAATTACGCTTTGATGACGACACACCATTACCGGACGACTTCGACCTTGGTGGTGAATCTTCTCACGCACCAGAACCAGCCCCCGTGGTTGAAGATGAAGTGCTCGAAGATGAAGTGGCAGATGATGAGCCAGACGAGCCCAAGCCGGAAATCGCCCTGAGTGAACCGGGTGAGTGGGCCGACATACTCGGTGAATTTCAGGCGCTGGCACAAGAAGTCGCCGCTCCACCCGATATTCAAATGGAAGCGATTGAAGACGACGATGATGGCGATGAACTTGTCGGTGAACTTGATGACGATCCTGCCATCGAGTTATCGAGCACCGACCAGCCTTTGGATATGGACACACAGTTCGCGCTACAGGCTGAAGCGATGGGTATCGACGTCAGCGGTATTAACGAACTCGAAGAGGACGTTCTCAAGGAAGAGCCTGCGTTCGAAACCGAAGCGCTCGAGGATTCGACCGAACTGGAAAACGAAGAGCTCGAGGATGAGATCGAGTTTGAAGACGAAGACGTCGAGGTCGAGCTCGAACTGGATGTGATCGGCGATCAGGACGAGCAACAGGAGCTGATCGAAGAACCCATCATCGAGAGCCATACTATCGAAGACGAACTCGCGTTGGGTGGCGGGTCAGAACCAGAAGAAGATGATGCCGGCGAGCACTATGTACCGCCGATGACGGAAGAAGAACACACCGTTAACATGCAGATCGACGAGGACTTGATGGCGCTGGCTATTGAAGACGAAGACGGCTTTGCGTCAACAATTGTCATTCCCGCGAAGGACACGGAGAAAAAAGCGCACAAGGAAAAGAGCGACACATCCGGTGATGACGGCGAAATCAAAGCTGATACAGCGGATGACAAAGCCGGCTTCGAAACGATCATCATGGAAGGTGAGTCCATTCGCTCAGCACTCGACAACGACAAATTCGCCGCTGATGCTGCGGAGGCGGCCAAACTTGCGGAACTGGCCAGGGCACAGGATGCGGGACAAACAAAACAGTCCGGCGAGCGGCGTTACGGCATCATCGCCGGAATCGGCGCACTGGTACTGTTGCTTGGGGTGCAACTGGTGCATCAGTCTCGCGAATCACTGGCAACCATTCCCGCGTTCAGTAATACGATCAGTACAATCTATCGTGCCATTGGCCAACCGGTACAACCTGCCTGGGATATCACGGGATGGCGATTCGAGGTGACGACAAGCAGTACGGACGGTGAGTCGGACGAGCTGACCGTTTATTCGCGCCTTGGCAATAGTTCAGATGGACCGCTGCCCTATCCATTGATCAGTATCTCGCTGGCGGATCGCTTCGAAGAAACCCTGGGATCTCGTGTTCTCGATCCGGGCGATTACCTGCCAACGGATCTCGATCCACGAAAACTGGTTGAACCCGGCAGTTCGTTCAACGCCATAATAACGATCAGGTCGGCATCCGAAGAGGCGACCAGCTTCAACCTGAAGGTCTGTTACCGCATGACAAACGGGCAACTGCGCTGCAAGGATGACAGCTTCCTGCGATAGAATGGCCGGGTGAACCTGCCACCACTAAAAATCGGCCCTTACACCCTCGCTAGCCCCTTCGTCCTGGCACCCATGGCGGGAGTCACAGATGCGCCATTCAGACGCATCTGCCGTCGCTTTGGTGCCGGCATGACGACATCCGAGATGACGACGGCGGACACGAGTCTCTGGCAAACACCAAAATCCCGGTTTCGCCTTGATCTGGACCTTGACGCCGAGCCTGTGGCCGTGCAAATCGCTGGTTCGGAACCAGATCAAATGGCTATGGCAGCCGTTGCCTGTGTCAGGCGAGGCGCACAGATCATCGATATCAATATGGGCTGTCCCGCAAAGAAGGTCTGCAAGAAACTTGCAGGTTCAGCCCTGCTTCGGGACGAAAAACGCGTGGCAGCGATACTCACAACCGTCGTCAATGCTGTGACGGTGCCAGTCACCCTGAAAATTCGAACAGGCTGGGATCTGGAACACCGCAATGCAGTGAAAATAGCGCGAATCGCTGAGGATTCCGGTATCCAGTCACTGGCTGTTCATGGACGAACTCGCGCATGCCGTTACAAAGGTATGGCCGAATTTGAAACTATTGCACTCGTGAAAGAGGCTGTTGGGATACCTGTAATTGCCAATGGCGACATCACCACATTGGAGAAGTCGCTTGAAGTATTGCGGCTAACGAATTGCGACGGCTTGATGATTGGTCGTGGCGCACAGGGGCGCCCGTGGATTTTCCGCGAGCTTGGACAACTTCTAAATCCACATCAGCATTTACCGCAACTGGATAAAAACGAATTGCGTGATATTATGCTCGACCACTTAAGTGAACTGCACCGGTTCTATGGGGAACTGACCGGTGTTCGAGTGGCTCGCAAGCACCTGACCTGGTATTGCGGCAGTCTGGAAAATGCCGACGAATTTCGTCACCAGGTGGTGCGTGTTGGAAGTGCTTCAGAGCAAATTAGTCTGACAAAGACTTACTTCGATCGAGAGGACGGAGGCATATCTTTGGCGGCGTGATTTTCTGAAGTTGGGGAGTAAAGCTCGGTCCCTCAAGGGGCCCGCGATTCAGGATTGAAACAACGTGGCAAACAATAACAATGGCTCGCTGACGGCGAAAAAAGGCAAGAAGCCGCTCTGCAAACACACCGAAGACGCACTGGATCAATATTTCACCACCTTAAACGGCGATCGTCCCGGGGATTTGTACGACCTCGTCATCGGTGAAGTGGAACGACCGCTGTTCAAGGCCGTCATGGACTTCACGCACGGCAATCAAAGCCAGGCTGCCGGCATTCTCGGCCTGAACCGCGGCACCTTGCGCAAGAAACTCAGAATTTATTCTCTAATTCGATAAAAGAGTTAGGCCCCTCCCCCACTCCTTCCAGGTGACCAGATGTTCAACGTACGACGCGCGCTAGTCAGTGTTTCTGACAAGCGTGGCTTAATTCCTTTTGTTACCGGCCTTAGAGAGCTTGGTGTAGAGGTCCTTTCCACGGGCGGCACCTGCCGACAGCTTCGAGAAGCCGGGCTCGATGTTATCGAAGTCTCGGAAAAAACTGGCTTTCCCGAGATCATGGACGGCCGTGTGAAGACCTTGCATCCGGTTATTCATGGAGGACTGCTGGGTCGTCGTGGCACGGATGAAGCTGTAATGAACGAACACGGCATTGAGCCGATCGATCTGCTGGTCGTGAATCTGTATCCATTCGAACAAACTATCGCCCGCGAAGACGCGACCATAGATGACGCGATAGAAAACATCGACATTGGTGGTCCTGCAATGATACGTGCAGCATCGAAGAACCACGATGGCGTTGCCGTTATAGTGGAACCGGATGATTATGAATCAGTCCTTGATGACCTGAAGAACGACAAGCTGTCACTCGAGAGTCGTCGTCGCCTCGCTGCAAAGGCGTATGCACACACTGCGAGTTACGACACTGCGATTACGGGATACCTGACGCGTTCGCTGGGCGACGAGGCACTCGGTCAACGCTTCCTTTACTCGGGTAGTCTTTCAGAAAGACTGCGTTACGGCGAAAACCCCCATCAGGACGCTGCGTTTTATCGGGATCAACAGGTTCCCGCTGGATCGCTGGCCGCGGCGAAACAGTTGCAGGGCAAAGCTCTTTCCTACAACAACATCGCCGATAGCGATGCAGCACTGGAGTGCGTGAAGCAGTTCGACGACCCTGCGTGCGTCATTGTGAAGCATGCGAATCCTTGCGGCGTAGCGGTTGCTGACAACATCCTGGATGCCTATGACAAGGCGTTCAAGACGGATCCAACATCGGCCTATGGTGGCATCATCGCTGTCAACCGGCCACTCGACGTTAAGACTGCTGAGGCCATTGTGGAGCGTCAATTCGTTGAGGTCATCGTTGCGCCCGCAATCGCCCCCGAGGCAGCGGCAATCATCGCCACGAAGAAAAACGTCCGAGTGCTTGAGACCGGCGACTGGCCGAGTACGGCCACGGCCGGGTTCGACTTCAAGAAAATTTCTGGTGGCCTTCTGGTCCAAAACACAGATCTCGGCATTATTAGCGCTGATGATTTGAAGGTTGTTACCAACATTGCGCCCACGCCAGAGCAGATCCAGGACATGTTATTTGCATGGACCATCGTGAAATACGTAAAATCGAACGCCATTATTTTCTGCAAAGACAAAATGACAATTGGTATCGGCGCCGGCCAGATGAGCCGTGTGTACAGCACCAAGGTTGCTGCCATAAAAGCCGCCGATGAGAAGCTTGATGTAAACGGTTCGGTCATGGCCTCGGATGCGTTTTTCCCGTTCCGCGACGGTATCGATACCGCTGCAGAGTACGGAATTGGGGCGATCATCCAGCCCGGTGGCTCAATGCGAGACGAGGAAGTGATCCAGGCTGCCAATGACCACGGTCTGGCGATGGTGTTTACAGGGATGCGACACTTCCGCCATTAAACAACCGTAGGAGCGGCCCTTAAGCCGCGAAGCAAAGCGGGCCGCCAAAGGCGGCCAAAGAGGCAATACCCGCCACGAATCGTGGCCAAAGAGGTAACTTGGTGAAAGTCCTAATCATAGGTAACGGCGGTCGCGAGCACGCCCTCGCTTGGAAGTGCGCCCAATCGCCCAATGTTGAAGAGGTGCTGGTCGCCCCTGGCAACGCCGGTACCGAGCGCGAAGACAAAGTTCGCAACGTAGCCGTATCACCTGACGACATCGAAGCGCTAGCGCAGCTGGCACAGGACGAAGGCATCGACCTGACCATTGTTGGGCCGGAAGCACCTCTCGTCGCCGGGATTGTCGACCATTTCGAATCGCTGGGACTGGCCTGCTTCGGACCCAATGCCGCAGCGGCCCAACTTGAGGGCTCCAAGGCATTCACCAAGGACTTCCTCGCACGCCACAACATTCCAACTGCTGACTACCAAAATTTCACCGACCTCGACGCTGCGCTCGGATACATACGTGAGCAAGGTGCGCCAATCGTTATCAAGGCGGACGGACTCGCCGCCGGCAAGGGCGTGATTGTCGCAATGACCCTGGAAGAGGCCGAAGCAGCCGCAACCGACATGCTCGATGGCGGCAGTTTTGGTGCTGCAGGTACACGCATCGTGGTTGAAGAGTTCCTCGACGGCGAAGAAGCCAGCTTTATTGTGATAACGGATGGCCACACTGTTTTGCCACTGGCCACGTCACAGGACCACAAAGCCCGCGACGAAGGTGACACCGGACCGAACACCGGTGGCATGGGAGCCTACTCGCCCGCCCCGGTCGTCACTGCCGAGATCGAACAGCGAATCATGGACGAGGTCATCAATCCGACACTTGAGGGCATGCGGGAGGACGGCAATAGCTATCTTGGTTTTCTGTATGCTGGTCTCATGATCATGGACGACGGCACCCCGAAGGTGATCGAGTTCAATTGCCGTATGGGCGATCCGGAGACGCAACCGATCCTGTCGCGCCTGAAATCGAGTCTCGCGGATATTTGCGTTGCGACGCTCAACGGAACACTGGCTGAGCAAGCAGCGGAATGGGATTCGCGTGCGGCCCTGGGCGTTGTTCTCGCAGCGGGCGGATACCCGGCGAGTTACGGCAAAGGGTTGACGATCAGCGGTCTTGCAGAAGCGGACGGTATTGATCAAAAAGTCTTTCACGCGGGCACGGCAATAAACGGCGATGACATCGTTACCAGCGGTGGACGCGTGTTGTGTGTCGTCGGCCTCGGCGATTCAGTCGCCGCTGCCGCAGCTTGTGCCTACGATTCCGTCGACAAGATTCACTGGCAGGACGTTTACTCCCGCCGGGATATCGGCCACCGGGCGATAACCCGTGAGCAAGGTTAACGGTGCCATGATAACCACCTCTGAGGCGCTTGAGGCCGTCCTGGCCGCAACCAAAGCATTCCCCAATGAAACAGTTGCGGCAGAGGATGCTACGGGTCGTGTGTTGCGTCAGATCGTTCGTGCAGAGCGCGATCAGCCCCCTTTCGACCGTGTGATGATGGATGGCATTGCATTCGCCTGGTCGGACTACGATGCAGGCCTGCGCAGCTTCCCGGTACAGGGCACGCAAGCAGCTGGCGAAGAAGTACTGACGCTTGACGACGGGCATTGCATTGAGATCATGACGGGAGCCTCGCTGCCGCAGAATGCGAACTGTATTGTGCCGGTAGAGCGCATCACCGTTGTTGATGGTACTGCCGAGATCGAATCTGGTTATGCCGTGAAAAAGGATCGCTACATTCACCCACGCGGATCAGATTTCGCGACCGGTGCGCATCTCCTGACGCCAGGCAAACGGGTATCACCGCTCGACATAGCGATCATCGCCTCCTGCGGCGAAACAGAAGTCGACGTCGCTGCGGATCCGGTCGTGCGCATTATCTCGACGGGCAATGAATTGATCGCAGCAGGACAGCCGATCGAGGCACATCAGATCAGGATGTCGAACGGCCCCGCCGTTGTGTCTTTACTGGAAAGCCATGGTTTCAGGCGATGCGAGCATGACCACATCGAAGACGACGTCGAAGTCTTGCGTGAAAAACTGGCAGCTCACCTTGAACAGGCAGAAGTGCTGGTTCTGAGCGGTGGCGTTTCGATGGGAAAAGCTGACTACGTTCCAGAGGTGCTCGCTGCTCTGGGTGTCGACGTCATTTTTCACAAGATCAGCCAGCGCCCCGGCAAGCCCATGTGGTTTGGCAAGGGGCCCGATGGCCAACTTGTTTTCGCACTTCCGGGGAACCCCGTATCGGCACTCGTGTGCTGCCGCCAGTACGTAGTCCCTGCCCTGCACAAAGCATCTGGAATGACGGCAAAGCCACCCGAGTTCGCAGCCCTGGCCTCAAATGTTTCTTTCAAGCCGGCACTAACGTGTTTTCAGCCAGTGAAACTCATCTCAGGCGCTGCAGGACAGACTCTCGCCATTCCTGTCAAGACAAATACATCCGGTGACTTCGCCGCACTGTCGGCAACCGATGGCTATGTCGAGTTACCCAAGGATCAAACCAACTTCACGGCCGGCACGGCGGTGTTCCTGCATCGATGGATTGCCCGCTGATCGTGAATCGGGTTACTGTGCAGACATGATATCTGCCGCTGATGCGCTCGAACGTCTTCGTGAAGGCAACCGCCGTTTTGTGTCCGACGAAGCTAATCACGATCCGATCTCAAATCGTGGACACCAGGCCGGAATGGCCTCCGGCCAGTATCCGTTCGCTATTGTTCTCGCGTGTTCTGACTCTCGTGTGCCAACGGAGCTCATTTTTGATCAGGGCATCGGTGACCTGTTTGTAATTCGGGTTGCAGGCAACATCGTGGCGCCGTCACAGATTGGCAGCATCGAATTCGCGGCGAAGCAATTTGGTACTCGACTTGTTCTGGTGCTTGGCCACAGTCATTGCGGCGCGGTAATCGCAACTCTCGATGAGCTGGTACTAAAAGAGTCGCACCGTTCGCCGAACTTGCGTGCGATCGTGGATCGGATACGCCCGGCCGTGGAACCGTTGCTCGAAGAACACAAAGGTCTCACCGATGACGAGATTCTCAACATGGCAATTCGTGCCAATGTGCTGGCGTCGGTTGAGCAACTGCAACATGGCTCACTCATTATTGAAGACCTGATCAAGAAAAATGAACTGCAAATCGTCGGTGCCGAGTACTCCATCGAAAAGGGCACAGTAGAGTTTTGGCCGGCACCGGGCGCGCTGTAGCCCAAGCTACAGCAGCACTAGCGCTTCATTGCTTCGAAGAACTGTGCATTGGTCTTGGTGTCCTGCAACTTGCTGAGCAGGAATTCGATCGCTGCGAGCTCATCCATCGGATGCAGTACTTTTCTCAGTACCCACATCTTCTGCAGCTCGTCCGGATCTGTTAGTAACTCTTCTTTACGTGTGCCCGAACGATTGATGTTGATCGCGGGGAACGTGCGCTTCTCAGCAATACGTCGATCCAGGTGGATCTCCATGTTGCCGGTGCCCTTGAATTCCTCGTAGATCACCTCGTCCATCTTCGAGCCCGTATCAACGAGCGCCGTGGCGAGCATCGTCAGGCTGCCGCCCTCTTCGATCTTTCGCGCGGCACCGAAGAACCGCTTCGGTCGATGCAGTGCATTGGCATCGACACCACCGGTCAGGACCTTGCCGGATGACGGTACAACGGTGTTGTACGCACGAGCGAGACGAGTGATGGAATCCAGGAGAATTACGACATCACGTTTATGCTCGACGAGACGCTTGGCCTTCTCGATGACCATGTCAGCAACCTGTACGTGGCGGCTGGCAGGCTCGTCAAATGTCGACGAAATTACTTCACCGCGTACCGTACGCTCCATCTCCGTCACTTCCTCCGGCCGCTCATCGATGAGCAATACCATCAGGTCGACTTCAGGGTTGTTGGCACAAATGGATGATGCGATGTTCTGCAATAACATCGTCTTACCGGCTTTTGGCGGCGAAACGATCAGGCCACGTTGGCCCTTGCCGATCGGCGCAACCATATCGATGATGCGCGCGGTCAGGTCTTCCGTACTGCCATTGCCCTGTTCGAGCACCAGGCGGTCCGTTGGGAATAACGGCGTCAGGTTCTCAAACGGGACCTTGCCGCGCGTATTCTCCGGAGAGTCGTGGTTAATCTGACCGACTTTCAGCAACGCGAAATAACGCTCACCTTCTTTCGGTGGACGGATCAGGCCGGAGACCGTATCACCGGTGCGCAGGCTGAAGCGCCGAATCTGACTTGGACTGACATAGATATCATCCGGCCCCGCCAGGTATGAGCTGTCCGACGAGCGTAAGAATCCAAAGCCGTCCTGCAGAATCTCGAGTACGCCATCACCGTAAATGTCTTCACCACTCTTGGTATGTGCCTGGAGAATAGCGAAGATGACGTCCTGCTTCCGCTCGCGTGCGAGGTTCTCAACACCGAGTGACTCACCGAGTTCGACAAGAGCAGCAGGCGAACGGGTTTTCAATTCCGTCAGGTTCATGATGTTCTTGCTCGCCTCAAGTTGCTCGGGCGTGATTACCTCAAGCGAACCCTCATCATCAGGGTAGTCATGCTGCGGTGGACGGCGCCGGCGACGTCGGTTCGGATTGCCCTTACCTTTGCTGCCGGACCGATTGGATCGGGTTTTTTGTGGTGCGTTTGAATTAGACAAGTAATCTCTCTCAGATGTTTGCGTCGATAAACTCGGTCAGCTGTGATTTTGACATCGCGCCGAGTTTTTGTGCCTGAACGGCACCGTCTTTGATTAGAATTAAAGTAGGTATGCTGCGAATGCCGAACTTCTGTGCGGTATTCGGATTTTCATCCACATTCAGTTTGACAATCGCGAGTTTATCCGCGTATTCGTCAGCCGCTTCACCGAGAATCGGTGCAATCATTTTGCACGGTCCGCACCATTCGGCCCAAAAGTCGATCAGTACAGGTTTCTCGTTATTTATGACGTCGGCCTCAAAAGTACCGTCCGTGGTGTGCACAATCTTGTCGCTCACCGGCTGCATCCTCCAAATGAAATGAATTAAAAAAGTGGTGTTTGCCCGTGGTCAGTCCTTACTGACAAACGAACATTGATAAAACGGATGACGCTGCCTCAACTATCAGGCACTATGTCGCAGCTTTGTTGCCGACTAATTCCAGCTTCTTAATGGATCGTATGGAAAGCCAAACTGGCGGGTGCGACGGGTGTCGCGTCGAATTAAGGCCAGTTTGACAGCTTCGCGAGCCAATTTGCAAGCTTTTAACGCATATTTTCCGGTTCTAATCTTATGTCTGAAAACCATCTGAGCGATCTCAGATTCGACTCCCTGGAGCTCCACGAGAGCGTGCAGGCGGGTATCCGTGATGCTGGCTTTGAATTCTGTACGCCTATCCAGGCCAGCACGTTACCGATCGCGCTGCAATCCAGTGATGTCGCGGGTCAGGCGCAGACTGGCACGGGCAAGACCGCGGCCTTCTTGATTGCCGCGTTCGAGCGCCTGCTTACTGATCAGGCTGAGGCTCCTCCGGGGCAGCGGCAACCGCGCG
>PVMK01180032.1_pt1 | contig 14713 bp, 12 predicted proteins | sample 1853481 | NCBI WGS metagenome assembly PVMK01 (sample SAMN08533507, study PRJNA380276) | Marine sediment metagenome, whole genome shotgun sequencing project.
GAAAATTTTCTTTAAGCCGAACTGTGAAATAACAGAATTTTTTGACGGCCTCACGGGGGAATTTATGGGGATTCTTTCTAAAACACCGGCCCTGGTTCAATGAATGTAGAAGAAATAAAACACAAAACCGGAAGCAATAGATTAGGTGACAAATATTGTTAGTCGTTAATATGCAGTTTCAAAATATGGCTCTCCATAAGGAGTTTATGAATATCGTGGCGGAATTTGAAGATCTGGTTCTGTCCGAGATTGATGAAGGAAAACCGGCTGATCTTCTGATCTACGAAATGGGTCCTGACCAGGAGAGTGATTTTAAAATACTGCACGCCTCTATGCAAAAAGGTCTGGCCAAAGAAGTTTTCCTTATCACCGAAGAGCCGGATAAAGCCCTTTTGCTGGAGGCTATCCGTCTCGGCGCCAAGGAGTTCCTGTCAATACCGATTGAAACCGCGGAAGTGGAAAAGGCCCTTGAGCGGTACATTGATCGGAACCAGCACTCACTCAATCAATCCACAAAAGGAGAGTTGATTAATATTATCGGCTCCAAAGGCGGTGTGGGAACCACAACCATCGCTGTCAATCTTGCCGTGAATCTGGCTGAAAAACAGAAATTTTCGGTTGCTCTGATCGATTCGAACATGTTGTTCGGCGAGATACCGCTGTTTCTCGGCATAAACCCCAAACATGACTGGGGTCAAATTGTTCGGAATGTTTCCCGCATGGATAAAACCCTTTTTTCAACTATCCGCGCCACTCATTCTTCGGGTTTAGACGTGTACCCCTCTCCGCACAGTCTGGATGAACTCGGAACAGTTGTCATCAAACAGATTGTGCGAATGTTTAACAAAATGCGTGAAATTTATGATTTTATAATCATAGACGGCGGTCAGAGCCAGAACCATCTGTCAACCAAAGCCCTTGAAATCTCGGATATGGTTATTTTAGTTGCCGAGCAATCGCTGCCCTGTCTGAGCAATACGAATAAACTGCTTAAAGCCTTTACCGAGCTTGGATATCCCGCAAATGAAAAAATCAGTGTTCTTATCAACCGCTACCAAAAACGGGAAGGTATTTCGCTGAAAGAGGCTGAAAGCTGTATCCATAAAAACGTTATGTGGACAGTTCCAAATGATTATAGTGCAACGCTTGCGGCCATAAACCAGGGGATGCCGCTGACAGAAGTCGCGTCCGGAGCTTCGGTAACAAAAGAAATAAAAAAAATCAGCAGTTTTTTATTAAACGGTAATCAAAAACCACAAAGGGGAATATCTGCATGGGCATCCATCAAACAAAAGATGTGGGGGAGCAAACAGAAGCCCTAAGCGGGCAAAAGGGGCTACAGGCCTGAATGATGAGACCCCTCCCGTGATGGACAAGATGGTTTCAGAGGCGTACTATCAGTACAAAGACCATATTCATGACAAGCTGATCGATGCTCTGGATCTGGCAGTGGTCGAAAAACTGCCGGACGATGTTGTCCGGAAGCAGATTCGGGGACTGGTAGAGGAAATACTGAGGACTGAAGACGGCGGAATACCGCTCAACTCGATCGAACATAAACTGCTCATTAGCGAAATACAGGACGAAGTGCTGGGCTACGGGCCGATCGAGCCGTTTCTACAGGATCCCACCATTTCAGATATCCTGATCAATACCTACAAGCATATTTACATAGAACGCAGAGGCAAGCTTGAACAGACTGACGGACGATTTAAAGATGACAAACATCTCAGGAGGATTATAGACAAAATAGTCTCGCAGGATCGGAAGGCGGATTGATGAGTCTTCACCCATGGTCGACGCCCGGCTGCCGGATGGCTCGCGTGTGAATGTGATCATCCCTCCGCTGGCCATTGACGGCCCGGTGGTTTCTATCAGGCGTTTTTCTGAGATCCCCCTGGAACTGGAAGATCTGATCAGTCTGGAAACTCTCCCACCTGAACTTGGCGACTTATTGAAAGGCCTTGTACAGGGCCGGCTGAATGTTCTCATTTCGGGAGGGACCGGAAGTGGTAAAACAACCTTTTTGAATGTACTTTCCCGGTTTATTCCTGAAGAGGAACGAATCGTCGTTATAGAAGATGCAGCTGAATTACAGCTTAAACAGGAACATAATATCAGGCTTGAAACACGGCCGGCAAATATTGAAGGTCACGGTGAAATTACCCAGCGCGAGCTGGTCAAAAACAGCCTGCGTATGAGGCCGGACAGGATTATCGTTGGTGAGGTTCGGGGTGGCGAGGCGTTTGATATGCTCCAGGCCATGAATACCGGTCATGAAGGCTCGCTTACCACTATTCATGCCAACTCTTCGCGGGATGCTCTGATGCGGCTTGAGACGATGGTTGCCATGACCAAATTGGATATACCGCTAGAGTTCATGCGCAGGTTCATCGCTTCTGCAATAGATGTTATTATTCATGTTGCCCGCCTGAGTGACGGCACCCGTAAAGTCCTCAGTTTTGAGGAAATAACAGGCATGGAGGGTAATGTGATTACCATGCAGCAGATTTTTGTGTTTAATAAAACAGGTATTGATTCTGAAAAAAATGTCACGGGTGATTTCGAATTTACCGGTGTCAGGCCGGCATTTATCGAAAAACTGGAACATGCAGGCGATAAAAATACCCCGATCTCTCTTTAATCATCAAATAAACCTTCAGTTTAATCTGAAAGGAAGAATCTTGTGAAAAGTATTTTGGTACCCCTTATCATATTGTTTTTTGCCTCTATTGCAGCTATTGAGCTGTTTCTCTATGGTTACAGGGTCATGCGTCTGAGAAGCACGAAAAAAGCGAAAAATCGTTTGAGAAGGTTTTCCCTTTCCGAACAATCCGATGATGATGAGGATATAACAAGTAAGGGACATCTTCAGTGACATCAAATCGTTCAATCGGTTTCTGGGGAAAATACCGCTTGTGAAATCGTTGTACAAACTTACGGTCCTGGCAAGAGCGCCATATCCTGTCAGCGTCTATATTCTGATATCACTTATTCTGGCACTGGCCGGTTATGGTGCGGTGTATATCTTTTTTAAGATGTTCTTTTTTAGCATCCTGATCGGGACAGCAGGTCTTTTGCTGCCGTGGGGATATCTGTACGTGAAGAAAAGGATTCGCATGAAAAAATTTGAGCGTCAGCTGCCCGAAGCGCTGGACCTCATCGCGCGATCCCTTCGTGCGGGCTTGTCGTTTCCGGGCGCATTGCAACACATAACGGAATCCTTTGATGATCCGATGGGAACAGAATTTTCGGAAACGCTTTTCCAGATTAACTATGGTTACAGTGTTGAGGATGCTTTGCAAAATATGAACAGACGTATTGATTCTACGGATCTGAAGTTTTTTATTATAGCAGTTGTTCTGCAAGGTGAAACAGGCGGTAACCTTGCGGAGATCTCGGAAAGTATTTCAAATGTGATCAGGCAGCGGTTCAAGTTCAGAGATAAGGTAAACGCACTGACAGCAGAAGGCAGATTAACCGCCGTTGTCCTGGGGTGTTTGCCGTTTTTTGTGATTGGTGCCCTGCTGGTAGTTAGTCCCGGGTATCTTACCCCGCTTTATACTGAACCCGCTGGTAAATTGATCGCCGCCATTGCCCTGATTATGATGGGAATTGGTGCTTTTGTTATCACGCGAATCATTGATATAGAAATTTAGCAATAGGTGAAGAAGTCATGAATGCTGACAGGTTAGATTCCTCCTTAATTATTGCGTACGTTTCTTTTGTTATTATTTTTACAGGCGTGCTGCTGATTAATTATATTTTAAGGCAGAAGGCGCTAAAGCAGGATCTGCTGAAAAAAATTAATTTGCCGGACGAATCATTTTTGAGCGGAGAAACAGGCGAAGACGGGCCGCAGGCAAAGGGGTTGATGGGGTTGGCTGTAAAATACCTGGGCTTTGTCGGCAAACGCATCGTCCCTGAGAAATCAGATGACTATGTCCGCATGAAACGCAATTTTTTGCAGGCAGGATTGCATAACTCGACAGCTCCGCCGGTCTTCTGGGGCTTAAAAGTGTTTCTGGCATTTGTGATGCCTCTCGCATGCTATCTGGGGCAATTTTTAATAAATCGTCCGTTGCCGCCGCTGAATGTTCTGCTTGCCTGCCTGGCTGTTTCTGTTTTTGGGTATTATCTGCCCGATATTTTATTGTATAATAAAATAATCCGCCGCCGTGAGGCGATTAAAAAAGGATTGCCTGATATGCTGGATCTCATGGTGGTATGTGTTGAAGCCGGTCTGGGGCTTGATTCAACCCTTCGGCGTATTGCCGGCGAAATCAGGATGTCGCATAAAGAACTGAGCCATGAATTATGGACGTACAACCTTGAACTGAATGCAGGACTGAGCAGGGAACAAGCCCTCAGAAACCTTTCCGACCGGGTGAACCTTGATTCTTTTAAAAGTCTGGTAAGTGTTTTGATCCAGACAGACCGATTCGGAACCAGTATCGCAAACGCGTTGCGGGTATATTCTGAATCTTTCCGTGCCAAGCGTTATTCTGATGCTGAAGAAAAGGCCGCAAAACTCGCGGTAAAAATAACTTTTCCTGTAATACTTTTTATATTCCCGGCCATGTTTGTTGTCATTGCCGGTCCGGCTGCGATTCGCATACTTCAAGCTTTTGCTTAAGCCTTCCGGTTTAAATACCGGAAGGAACCCGCAGTACAGGGTTCGTAACGGATAAAAATAAAATCTTAATAAAGTTATAACAGGAATTCACTGCAGGTATGATTAGAATGCTCTTCAGGAAATATGTGTCACTTTTAATGTGTCTTTCGCTGTTAATTGTGATGACAGGCTGCGCCAGCCAGAGAAACAATTCCCGCGGAGATAAATGGGGACTTTCAAAAACATGCTTCGCAACCGAAACCACGTTCCTTGATGAATCAGGAATCTCCGGTCTGCGCGATATTCCTTCGGAAGATCTGACTGCTGAAGATTATGAACGGATGGGTGATACCCATATTGCACGCAATGATTTACAAAGGGCATTTTCTGAATATCGAAGGGCTTTGAAGCTGAAACCTGAAGCAGCTAAAGTCCGATACAAAAATGCTATGATTTCGCTTCAATTTGATATAAATGACGAGGCTCTCGAGGATTTTCAGTTCATATTAGAAAGAGAGCCTGGTTTTGTGCTAGCTCATGAAGGTGCCGGCCGGGCATATTTTCAGATGAAAAAATTTGACCAGGCCGAAATCCAATTCAAAAAAGCCCTGGAAGCCGATGATACCCTCTGGGAAAGCCACAACTTTCTGGGGATTATTAATGATTTTCGCAATAATTATGCTCAGGCGGTACTTGAATATGAAGCGGCATTAGCACTTAAACCGGGTAACGGTCTTTTGTATAATAACCTGGGCCTGTCATTTGCACTCGCCGGTGAATATGAAAAAGCCGTCGCAGCCTTTAACCGGGCCCTTGAAAATGGTTTTACAAACGGAAAGCTGGTGAACAATCTTGGAATGGCGCTCGCGAAACAGGGAAAATACCCAGAGGCCCTGTACATGTTTAAACAGGCCGGGGATTTGTCACAGGCCTACAATAACATGGGATGTTTCTACCTGGTTCAGGGGGACACTCAAAATGCTGCCGACTATTTTAATAAGGCAATCGGGGCTAAACCCGAATTTTATGATAAAGCTTACGAAAATATTAAAAAGTGTAACAATCTAAACATCTTAAAACTTGGTGCTGAGGATAATGAACCGATTAAATATACAGTACAGGAAGGTGAAACCCTTTGGGGCATCGCAGGTAAATTTAATATAAGCATCAATCAGTTGATTGACCGCAACGGGTTGACATATAATAGTAATCTTAAGGCGGGTCAGGTTCTGTTAGTTGACGTGAAATAGTTTTTAGCCTGAACCCGGCGAGAAAAAAAGAGCCTGAATCTACACTCCTCCTAATTATTGAATTAATCTATAGAAATACGATGTCCTCTGTCATGCCGGAAAGGCCATGTGGAGTTGATCCTACTTCGTTTTTGGGGATAGGATACTTAACAGGTTTTAGATGCTAAATTAAGGTTACTGTCCCTTGAATTCAATAAGAATTATCCCTCCGTTTCATGTAATACAAAAAATATTTGGTATTAGGAACATTAATAGTTTCAACAATAATAAATTGCTTTATAATGATTGTAGTTAAACAACACGTTGCTTTCTTTAAGATGGATAAGGGACATATCCTGCCTCACTGTTTTGATTGACATAAAAACTTCTTCAATACTATACTTTCCACATCCAGCAACAAGTTGTTATCAAATCTTTTTGTCATAGAATAATTGTCGTTGAAAAGGGATATTGGTTGAAGTTAAAAAATATTCAGCATGATGGTCAGGACCTTAGGTAAAGCCTGATATATTTTTTGTTCGCTATTGCAATAAGGTGGAAATGATGGAAAAGATAAAAGCGCTGAGTGAGTTTTTTGCGCCGACTCGCTTTGCATGTTTGAAATCGTGGCAAAGTCGTTTGATCATTTTTGTTCTTGTTGTAATTTTTGGCTGGGGGATCTTCCTGCCGAGTAACCCAGGGCAATAACATGGGTGCCTCTAGAGATGATGATTCTGGAGATGTTGCTTTATATCGCCGTATTGTTGAGCGTGTTCATACAGAAGGCGATTATTATTCTGTGGCTGGAAGTGAATTGCGGTCCCGCGGATATGCGACACGGCCATTTTTTAACTGGAGACTTCCACTGCTTGCATGCTTTCTTGGAAAGTTGCCCTCACCTGAAATTGGAAGATGGCTGTTAACATCGCTGACACTCCTTACCCTCGCTATGTGGATACAGGTACTTGGTGATAAAGGTGGTTTTTATATGGCACTTTTAGGATCTGTGCTGCTTCTTGGTCCAATTGTCAGTATCTTAGCAAGTAGAGCATTTCTATTTCATGAATTGTGGGCCGGCGTGCTTATATCTTTTTCAATTGTAATTTATAAACGTAACAGGATGCTTAGTGTCATCTCTGGACTTATAGCACTATCCATTCGGGAACTGAGTCTTCCTTTTGTAATAATGATGTTTTTTATGGCGTATAAGGATAAACAACAAAAAGAAGCTGCTGCCTGGATGTTTGGACTTTTTGCATTCTTTATCTATCTGGCTATACATGCAAATATTGTATCAGGTCTACTTACAGAATCGGATCTGGCAAACAGAACATGGTTGCAAATAGGTGGTTGGCAGTTTGTTTTGAGCACATCAAAGTGGACTTTGGTTTCATTCTTCACTCCAATATGGATCGATGCTGTATTGTTGCCCCTCGCGGTTTTGAGTTTGTGGGGCTGGCAGGGTAATATTGGTACGCGTGCTGCTCTGACTATTAGTATATATGTCATTTTATTTTTAGTTTCAGGTAGAAATGATAATTATTATTGGGGATTAATGTATGCTCCTATGATGGCAATTGGATTGATTTATGCTCCACCATGTTTGGTTGACCTGTATAAAACCGGATTGAGAAGAAACACTTAATCAGTCTGCCGCACATTTGCCTTATACCTTCCCCATTTTTGTGCTTCACAAAAAAAATATTGCCACAATAATTTATAATACTATATAAACAGGAGTATTCTTGACTACTGCCAAAATTAAAACTCGCAATGCTCTGAAAATCTATTCGAAATACTGGTGATTATGGTAATAGTTTAGAAAGTAAATTATTTAAAGGTCTTATCGCTAATGTTGACTTTTAAGGTGTGCTGCGATGTCAAGGTTACCAAGAGTAATGTTTAGTATAATAGTTTTAATAATTATTTGTATGGACATAATAACTAAAACATAGTTATGTCGAATCGGCCAGAAATTGATATTTATATTTATAATAGAACTGGCAAAATAGATTATTGTAAAATGTTATAGATATTGTGTTGGCTTTGATTGACACCATCAACTTACAAATAAAAACAAGCGTCTACCTAATATATAAGTATAGAATTAAACTATGCATAGTATCAAACCCAAAGTTTCCTATACTAATTTCTCGATCCACCTTATCCCTTATATAATTTTCTTATGTGGCGTAATATATTACGCCAGTGATGCATATAGTCTTTTGGGCTTTCCGCTAGATGATGCATGGATACATCGTGTTTATTCCAAATCTTTTGCCTTTGGCAAAGGGTTTCAATATAACACCGGCATTCAAGAAGCCGGATCCACAAGTCCACTTTGGGCCATAGTTTCATCCCCCTCGCACTGGTTAGAATCACTAGGGACCAATGCTGTAGTAATAACCGTTAAGCTTTTGGGAGTAATTCTAGGTTTATTAACAATAAATCTTATTTACAAAATCAGTAAAAGTTTTACGAATTCACAATTTGTGGGGATTATATCTGCTTCACTTTTTGCGCTAGAACCGCGGTTTCTTTTTTCTACACTTTCAGGAATGGAAACATCCTTACTCTTAATGCTTTGGTTAGGTGCCCTTACCGCCTTTATTTCTAGAAGAAATCTATTAGCTCTTTTCTTGTTTAGCTTAACCCCGGTTACGCGCCCAGAGGCTTTAATTACAATCCCTCTAGCTCTTTTTGGACTATTACTTATAACCCAACCCAAAAAACAATTTTTCAAACGGTTTTATCTTTGGTTAATACTTACAATACCAATGTTATTATGGATTATTTATTGTAAATATGTAACAGACCATTGGCTGCCAAATACTTACTATTTAAAAGCTCAACCCTTTCATTTGTGTTTTGATGAGTATCAATTAGCGTGGCAGAATCTCACCGAACATGGATTCGCGTCGCTTTATTATGTTTTTTTAATTGGAATATTAGTGTTTATTCTATGGGCCTTCAAAAAAGGAACTACGAATTCAATATTGTCGTTTATCTTTTTATTGTTAATGCCAATTTACTACATTCTAGGTGTTGTTGGTACAAGAACGATTTCTCTCGACGGGTATTACTGGTCACGTTGGATTGACCCAGCATCTTTGCTGTTGACTGTTCCTTTTTGCATAGGATTTGCAATTTTACTTTCCAGTTTTTTTAACAAGGAAATTTATATAACAAGTCAAGTCTTTGGACAAAAATATTTAAAAGGTCTATCATTAGCTCTCTCTCTCTTTGCCATAATTACATTTATAATGACTATCCCTTCTCTTTATTCATCAACAAAAAATCGCCGTGATCGTTTAATATCTGATTCTCGAGCAATTAATATCATTAATGTACAAACAGGGAAATGGATTAATCACAACACCCCAATTAATATAACTATTGGTGTAAATGATGCAGGGGCAATACGCTATTTTGGAAAAAGAAAAACAATTGATTTAATGGGACTTAATAATTCTGATATTGCATTTGGAAACCTGTCATTCAGCAATGCCCTGGAAACTTCTGATTGGCTTGCTATTTTTCCAAGCTGGTTTGAGCAAAGAGAATTTGAAATTTTATCTACTTTTAAAACGGTGAAAACTTTCAACATCCCCCTGAAAGAATACACGATATGTAATTGTCCTGGGCAAACAACAAAATTAATATTAAAGAAATACTAACCTATCAATGCAGCGGACTATTAGAGGTACGGGGTGCTAATCGCTTTAACCCAAGGGGCCAGCTGCTGATCTCAAGCGTTAGGTGAACATACAAATCACGAAAGGATGCATTACTGTAATTAGTATAACCTAAAACCTTCTTCCGGCTATTTCTTTAGCTTGTCCACTTTCCTTTAACCCGCTACACTACGTGCTGTTTATGATGTTTCCACACAGCCCAACACCACCCGATAATACATAACAACGAAAGCTGTAACCCTAATTGGGGCAGGTGGACCGCTTTAAAAAATATTTGCTGTGCTTTAACAAAGTAAGCCGATAAAAAACACGAACCGTAAACCAGGCTGGTCCAGGCAAGGACAGGACCGCCATCCAGATAATCGTTCCGGTTGCCGTTCCAGTAACGATTCTGGGCCATGACAAGAAAATAGGGGAACAACAGCAGCATCAAGTCATATGTAAACAGCTGTACAGCGAGGAGAAGACAAATGGGGATACTCACTGCAAAACGTGTGTTCCATTCATCTGAATCCGGATTCCATTCAGCTTTCCACCAGATGCCGACACAAAACAGAAGGCCCAGAACCGATAATGCGACGGATATCAGGACTGACAATTTTGAAGAAACAGGATAAGCGATAAGGTTTGCGAATCCATAAAAGGAATGAATCTGCCAGAAGGGATAGCTCTCGTGGCGAAGGATCTCAAATATTGTTTTAATTTGATTCTCATATGCAAACAATGCTTCAGGGAAAATTAGATTCGTTAATCCTGCCCAACAGCCCAGCCCGACAATACCGCCCAGAAGCGCACGAAATCTAAATGTTACGATAAGGGGAAGTGCAAAGGCAAGGGCAAGCTGCGGTTTAAAGACTAAAAAGGAGAGAATAAATCCCGCCCAGAATTCCCGTTTTAATCGAAGAAGCGAATAACACAAAATCCAGAGACAAAGGATAATAGTTGTTGCCTGGCCATACATGACCCAGGCAAGCGTTGGAAAAAACATAAATGTTATTCCCCATAGCTTCCCAGCAGAATAACGATGTAAACCGGGAATATGTTTTCGCATCAAAAAAATACTGATTCCAAGACAGAAAAATCCGAAAAGCCACCACAAAACCAGGCTCTTAATGTATCCCCACTGGGCGAAAGGCAGGTAAAGAAAAATACTGGTTGGCGGATGGATAAAAGGTAATATTTTTTGGTGCTTTTTACGGACAACAGGACTGTCCGGAAGGTGGCTGACCAGGCTGTTCTGAAAGGCCTGCTGTGTTTTCAGGTCGTAAAGATACTCAGACTGACCATTTTTCCATAAACTGGCTCCTGTGTAAAAAGTGACAAAATCATTTCCAATGAATGCTCCCTGAGAGTCAAGCGGTGGCTCGCTAAAGATAAATATACTAACGAACCATGTAATTAGCATCCCTGCAGCCATTATTTTGGGGTAAACCAGAACCCGCCCGGGTATGGAGAGGTTAGCGATCCCCTGTAAAAATTGGTTGCCGGTATATATTATTTTACCCATTACCTCTCGCATAATAACAACACGGAATTCAAATTGCTAAGAACTTGCTTTTGAAGAATCAAGTATAGGATTAAATCTTTTGTGTGTCAATAAACGCACAAACATAATATATATATTCAACCAAATATAAAAAATACAATGGTAAATTTTTTATAAAGGTAGGTTTGAAAAAGATAGGAGATGAAATTTTATACTCGGTATTTTATGTAGAGGTGCAAGACAGGAGCTAACCCCAATTATATAACTTGCAAACACTCGGCCACCATATTCTGTCCCCATTAATTTTTGGTCAGCATATTTTGCTCTGAAAAACTTTATTTAATACTAAGTATTAGGTTCGCTAGCCATTCAGCTAATATCGACTTTTGAATAGTCTGCTAACGGACATTGTTTAAAGATAATACCCCACGAGCTTCGTCCAGTTTTGTGGGCGGAGTTTTTCTTCCCATGTTATAGGAGGGTCAGTGCCGATTCCCTGAAGTTCCTCTTTTGTTGATAATCGCCAGTGACCTTCAACAGATCCATCACTTAGTCCGGCTACATAAGTATTAACGTTGCTCAAGCGGCCAACAAAACAGCCGGCATTTTTTAGCCAAATTAGTCCTGTCCGGCAATCAGTTACTGTCCCATCACTATTATCTAAAAATCGATCTCCGCAAACAAAACTGTGTTTTGAGGCTTGCAAATTAAAACTGAAAGAAGTATATATGAGGTGAAATCCTCTCCTGGCTTTGAGTTGGAGTTGTCCTAAACCTTTTAACGACATACATATTATGAAAATTTAATTTCGGATTTTACAGTTAATAGGATATTACAGATAAATCAAATAAAGCGAATATTTCTACCCTTCAAAGTGTGTTTTAGACAATCTGAAATGACCAATCCAGAAAAAATGAAGTCACGTGTTGATAGTTTAGGGGTATTATTAACAATATCAGCCTGTCTAAGTATGACCTTGTTTCTTGCTTATTGTATGGGGCCATCTATTGTTGATCCCGATATCTGGCATGAAATGGCATTAATGAGAACTGCATTAGACTTAGGCTACATTCCATATCAAGACAATTTTGCTTACACTGAAACAATATTCCCTGTAGTACATCATGAATGGGCAGCTGGACTAATTGCGTATTCTCTCTCATATTATTTCGGAGCTTCTGGTATAGTATTTTTGAGATTTCTTCTTTCAGTCATTTTAATTTCCTTGCTAATCTATTCTTTAAAAAAGTGCAAGGCCAGATTATCAGTCATTTTATTTTTTCTGCCGATACCATTATTCCTTTGGGCCTATGGTACTTCGACAGTTCGTGCTCAAATGTACTCCTTTATTTTCACAGCCATTCTATTGATTTCTTTAGATTTTGACAACCGCGGCAAACGTTGGTGGATCCCTATATGGCTTGTACTATTCACTATATGGCTTAACCTACATGGTGGATTCTTTGTTGGATTAGGTTTAACAGCTACTTATTGTTTTGAACAAATGTGTCGAAATCGGCCGTATAAACATATCATTGTTGTCATACTAACAATGATAGTACTTATTGCTGTAAATCCTTATGGCTTTCATTACTATCCTTACTTACTAAACGCAATAACTATGGAACGTCCTCATATCTCTGAATGGGGTTCAATACTCACTATTCCAATTTCTGGGATTATATTTTTCATCATATTGTTGTTAATCTCAGGTTATGCCTTTTGGCAGAGAGGATTTGCAAATACAAATGGTATTTTTTTACTACTGATTACGGCTATTGTTTCAATAAAAAGCAATAGATTACTCCCTTTTTATGCAATTCTTTGGATCTATTATGTACCTTCATGGTTAGAAACGACCTCTTTAAGAAAGAACATAGACAATATTTTTTGCAAACAAAAACTATTTCTAATTGCATTTTATCTAGTTATTTCAATTTTTTGTGGTTTAAAAGTTCTGCAATTTTCTCCTTGGAACTTACAAATTCCTGACTCAAAACGACCGAGCTGGGGTGAACACCAAATTTACCCAGTAGGAGCAGTTAAATATTTACGCTTTCATGATTTTAAAGGGAACATACTTGTTCCATTTGATTGGGGGGCATATATCAGCTGGAAACTTTATCCCAATGTTAAAGTATCTTTAGATAGTCGATATGAGGTTGCATATCCCAAACAGGTTGTTAACGATCAGGTTGCTTTGTTTATGGGTGAACAAAATTGGGAAGAACTATTGGTAAAGTATGCTCCAGACATAATATTGACAAATCGAAGATTGCCACTTACAAACTTGATTAAAGGTTCAATCGACTGGGAAAAAGTCTATACAGACCACCAATGGGACATCTATGCAAAAAAAACTTCTAATTTGCCTTATGAAAATGGCCCAAGCAATTTCAGTTCTGGCAAATTTCCTTAAGTTTTTATGCCCAAGTATACGCGGGATATCACCTGTATTTACACCAGCATTATTCATTAAACTCGCTCCTGCAAGTCTTAATGCATAAAATCGGAAATACTTAACATTAGCTTTCTTACAGTGACTTTTTATGATTCTTTTTCGTTCTTTATAAGGCTTATTTACCCAGACTTTCTCTTTTCTGTCCCAATATCGATGCCAAAACACCCCCTGTTTTGTTTTATCTCTGTTATTATAGCGCTTCAAGAGAATATCATATAGTTGGGTCGTCATCGGAATTTTACGTGGTGTAAGATGATCTCCTTCTTCTTTCTGGTATTACAATGAGTAATTTTGACTCTTCAGCTAATCAGAATATCCCTTTGCTCATCTTCGAAAACAATAGTAGTTATTTACTGCTCTTTTACCATATTAATACTACCACTAATTATGGTAATTATTTCTAAATCAATCCCAATCAATTAAAGATATTAGTATATTGACTTATTTTAAAATATATGTATATATATTATATGTGAAATATAAATATATATGATAAATCCATATTGGATAATTGCATTTTAGGATTATATGATTAATACTTTATAAGGATTAATGTTTTCGCAATTTCGACCGATTAGACATTTGAATATAAGTTGAGATTTATTTAATTCTTTTTTATAATAAAAATACAAATTGTAAAACGAACTTAAAAATAAGATAGGGGACAGTCATGAAGAAAAAAGCTTTATTATTGATGTTGTTTTGTATGTTCATTTCTACAAACGCATTCGCTCATGAATGTTATTTGGGGATATGTCGTCCTGCCCCCCCAGGCTCCATACAATGGTGCTCCACACGAAGGTGTTTCCGTATATGTTTATGAGTTTAATTGCGGAGCTATTCAGCAAGCTGCAGTAACAACTACAAATAGGCTGGGCCAATATGGATTTGAAGTAGTAGATTTACCATTGGGAACACCAGGGGCAAGGTATGTGGTGGCACCGGAGGAAATAGGTTATAGTTTTGACCCCCCGTTTGAATGGGTCGATGTTCCTCTGTCTGATAAATATCCTGGTGATAATTACTGTAGAGATAACGGTCCCTGCTCAGAGGGAGTAGGCGACTGCGACGTAGACTCCGAGTGTGCAGAAGGCTTGAGATGTGCCCGGGACGTGGGAGCCTACTATGGCTGGCCTTCAAATGTGGATGTGTGTCTGCCACCGTATCCTGGTAATGATTACTGTAGAGTTAACAGTCCCTGCTCAGAGGGAGTAGGCGACTGCGACG
>PVMK01120503.1_pt1 | contig 14712 bp, 14 predicted proteins | sample 1853481 | NCBI WGS metagenome assembly PVMK01 (sample SAMN08533507, study PRJNA380276) | Marine sediment metagenome, whole genome shotgun sequencing project.
CCCGCATCCGAAACAGAAATTGCCCTGTCAGTTAAGGAGCTGGGAGAGCAGTTCAGGGCCTATACATCGAACATCAGGATAAACAGTGACTGGATAAAGGACCTGGATCTTGATTTTAAAATTTTGACTGAAACGGCTAAAGTCAGCGATCATGAGTTTGATAATTTAAGGTTAGAGTTCAACGTACGAAACGGAATCTTTAGCTTGGTCAGGTTCGAAACTTTGCCGGAAAATGGATATTTTTCAATACATGGGAATATCGACGCCAATGTCACTCCTCCCATCTACACATTTTCCGGTAAATTTGAAGAGCTTTATCCCGAGTTCCTGTTTGAGCTGAATGACAATGATATCGAAGGGGGTAGCTTAAGCGGAGAGTTCACGCTATCAAGTGAAGGCGATACGCTCGCCGAGCTGTTGGAAAATTTGGAGGGCAATTCCCTTTTGACAATGGGTCCACTGGTGCTTAATTCCAATGTATTGAATTATGTATCATCAGATATTATACATTCCGTTGTTAGCGGAGTACTGAACAAGAAAGAAGACACTTCACGCAGTAAATATCGATGTGGCGTACTGGGTGTTGATATTGAACAGGGGATAATCAGTGCGCATAAAACCGTAACTATGCAAGCCCGGGAATTCAATCTGGTCGGCAAGGGCAGTGTGGATTTAAATAGCGGTTATGTCGATATTGTAGTCTCGCCAAAGGCAAGAAAGGGCCTCGGACTAAGCATGTCAACCATTGTGGGAGGTTTCAGGATTCGAGGCAATATGGCGACGCCTGACTACAAAATTAGCAGTGGTGGATTGCTCTCGACTGCTGTTGTGGGGTGGGCGTTGACACCGGCATTGGCAACGGGCGCTGCGGTAGAACCGGTTACCGCAACAGTGTTTGCCACAGGTGTTATTGCCAAGGGACTATTCGATCGGGTGACGGCATCAAGCTATACCTGCAGGAAAACCCTCGACAGGATTCAGCGACTTCGGTCAAAGAAGCTGAAGCCGGATTCCGCATACCGGGGAAGAAGCAGCATTTAGTGGATACTCCGGTTACAACTTTCCGCCACGGGTCATTCGTCGCAGTTGATCAATTTTCACAAAGCAGGCAGTTAAAATTTGGCCCTTGCCGGGTAGAGTGAAGAAATTCGATCTAGTCCCTGCTTACTGATCGTCAGCTGTTTCCAGGCCAATTCGGGCAGGTTCAATTTCGGTTGCCGGGTTAATTGGATTCAAATGATCATAAAAATTAATCAGTTGCCTGAATTCGAGAAGATCTTTAGGCGGCTCACGCTTTATCCAGGCAATATGCTGAATGGATTGTTGTCTTCCGAATTGAAACAGTTGATTCATTTTTTCCTGATCAAAATCCAGTGCCCCCATTGATAAATCGTAGTCCTCGGGTATAAACGCGAGGTTTACCGTCGCCCCATTGGCCAGTCCCGATGCCCACACTACGAAAATACTGGACGCAGCGCTGGTGCGCAACAGGGTGTACATGCTGCGCATCGCCACGGCGAGGGTATTGGGTTCGACTACCCGGTATTTTTCGTCTTCAAGAATTTTGCCATTGTTAAGCAGGAAAATCTGTGGGTCAATATCCCTGTCCCACTCGAGGCCAAATATCGCCATTTTCTCTTTGAACTCCCCCAGGAAATCATAAAGAAATACCGTTTCCCTTATGCCCCCATCCGCATGCATCTGGTAATAGGTTTCACCCTGGTCCGTGACAACAGGCAAATATACCGGGGGAAATGCAATGGGAAATGCCGCCGAGGCCATGATGATATCCCGGTACAACTGGTATTTTTCGGGGTGGTTGCTGCCAGCGATTTTTCCCATATCCCAGATAGTAAATACTTTCGCATCGAGGTTGGTGGTACCAATAAACAGGGTCCTGCCTTTCCTGTATTCGCGCGCAACCGCGTCAATCATGGAGTCATCGATATGACTGACAAGCAGTTCCTTCAATGGCGTGGTGTCAAACAATCCCTGCCTGGTCAAAATCGCCAGTTTTCCATTGGGGCGGTATATATCTTCGTTACGGATGCTGGTAAAAAGCGTTAGTGCGCTATCATATTCTGATCCCAGATAGGCAGGGGTTGCCATCAACGCACCCGTTGAAACGCCGGTAACCACATCAAATTCGGGTCTTGTTCCGGCCTGTGTCCATCCTGACAGGATGCCGGCCCCGAAAGCACCGCGCGATCCGCCGCCACTCAGCGCCAGCATACGATAGGGGATTTTTTTACCTGGATTCTGCTTCCGGTATTCACTGACATATTCTCCCCATGATTCCACGGTTTCATCGGAAAAAATATCATCGCGACTCGCGTCCCATGCCGCAATATCCACCGCTCCCCAGGGTGTCTGGTACACCTCTCCCTGGGGTGGGGGATTTGTTCTGCTGGTGGTGCAGCCGGTAACGATGAGTGTTGACATCATCACAATACTGGCTTGGAGGCACAAGGAATGAAATCCTCTCTTCATAAATTTGGAACCTGTATCCTCAAATTGTTTGTAAGCAGTGAGATTAAATCCTGCTCATCCTGCGCCGCCAACTTCAAAAGGTGTATGCCTGTAGTGCTGCAGCATTATAAATATTAACATCTATAATATGATGAATCCAATGAGCTGCAGCCAGAAATCTCGTTTCGAGAAATTAATGGCTAACGGCAATTAAAACCTTAAACCACAGGTATTAAAAATGAAAAACTTAGCTGAATTTGTAAAAACCACACTTCTCGGTGGTGTGCTGGTATTAGTACCATTCCTGTTTTTTTACATGCTGTTTACCGAGCTTATGGATTTGGTGATTACCCTCGCCTTCCCGATTATCGAATTGCTGCCCGGCAGTATTACTGAGTGGTTCGGTGATCCCCTGATCCTGGCAGCATTGATACTGATCGCACTCTCCTTTCTTTCCGGGCTGGCACTGCGTTCCGAGAAAATTAAATCCCTCGGTACCCGGATCGAGAGCATGATACTGGACAAACTTCCCATGTACAGGGCTGTCAAACGCCTCGTACGCGGTATCCTGGGTGCCAAGGGTGAAGGTGTTTTTAGCTGTGGCATTGTAGAGCTGAGTCCAGGAGTACGCGAGTTGGTTTACATAGCGGAAGACACGGGCAATGGGTATGTTACCGTGATGATGCCCCTGTCCCCCACCGGGTTTAACGGACCACTCAAAATCATTCAGTCAGACAAGGTGACGAGGATAGAAGCATCGGTGGGAGAAGCGAGTATCCCTATAAGTGAATGGGGGGTGGGATTGCAGCAGGTGGTTGGTGGCAAGGGTTCAGAATCCTCATAATGGGCCATGAAGGGCATGCCCGGACTATTTACTTCGGATCAATCGGTACCCGGGCTGGTTGCGAACAGGTACATACGCTACAGCAAACTAATTGCCAGTAAATTCGTCTATGAAAACCCTGGCGAAGAACCGGTCAGGTTGTGTCCAATATAAAAAACTGGCGCACCAGTAGCAAAATAGTAGGCTGCGTCAAATAGTAGCCAAATTCCGAGCAAGCCAAGCAGATAAGGGGTTAACCGGGTTGTTAACGACACTATCGCCCGGTTCAATTTGTCGAGCACAGGCCCGGCGAGATCGCCCATAACCACTACGATGACGGGAATTGCGATAAAGGGGAGTGCATAGCCGATATTGTAGGCGGCAAGTACCAATAGCGATTCTACCGTTGTCAGGTCGGACTTGAGAATCTGGTCTATAGCTGCGAAATAGGGAAGTGCGAAAGGGATACTGACGACGCTTATCAAGGCACCATAACCGAAACATTTAAACGGCGTTGGTTCCCATGTTGGAACTTCCTGGCTGGCGTATGAAGGGCGGGCAGGCCGCAATGCCTGGTAAAAACAGAATAAACCGATGGCCGCTCCTATTATGAAATCCAGGGTGCTGGGGTTGTTAAACCAGTCGACCAGAAATTCAGAAATCTCGTTAATGCCCTGTGCAAGCGCAACTCCCACAACAAAATAGGCTGCGGTGTGGCCTGAAAGCAATGCAAAACCGGTGGCAACAGGCTTTTTTGTGCCCGCCGTAAAAACAAGCAGCCCAAGCAACACCGGATTCAGAATATCAATAACCAGAATCGGCAACAGGAGTGCAAAAAGCTCAAACATCTTTTTATTATGTCAAGTCCGGAAATCCCTTGCAGACTGGAATGCCGCTTATCTAACGTAGTCGTTCAAGGCAACGCCAATACCGATACGGTTTGTCCGGGAGTTATAGTCGAGCAGACTCTCTCCGTACCCATAGTAATATTGTGTGTACAGCCGAAGATGATCGGTTACCGGATAGCTCCAGGATAATTCGATGCCGCTGCGGTTTTCGTCTGTCTTGAGATTGTTTCTCAACATGCCGCCGATAACGTTCTTTTGCCATCGATAGGCAAAGCGTATTTCCCCATATCCCATAAAGTCCTCGATGTCAGGATTGTCCTTCGATTCACCGAGTATGACCCAGGGCTTCACGCTCATGGCGAAATTGCCTCGTTCGATCAAAAAATTGGCGTAGAGCCTGTTCCAGCTGCGGGACAGGGGTTCACCCCGCCCATTGGACTGGTGCACCAATCCTAAATCGAAAACCGGAATTCGCATACCAAACAGGTCAAATTTATTGGTAAATCGAACGAAAATTTCCGGTTCGTGGTTGACCTCGCGAAAAGGCTGAGAAATATCGGAGCTGTAGGCTTGCCACCAGGACTGGTTGGTATAGGCGGCGTAGAGATCTCCGTTTCCACCAAACAGGCCATACCACAATGGAAATTTAATACTGAGCTGGAATTTCAATTCTTCTTCTCTCAAACTATCGACATCAACATCCCCGGTAAACGGCTCGGTGTTGACATTGCTGTTTTTTGTATATCCCAGAATATAATTTGGTTTGTGAGGCGTGATTACCCACGGGCGTTTTTCAATTGCCTTTTCCAGGGCGAGTCGCTCCTCAACTGCCCCGGGTTGGGTCCTGGATATTGCAGACGGTTTGCTGACCTGCTGGGCACATTTGGCCTGAACCTCACCCACAGTTGTGTCTAGTGGGGCGTTGCGAATCTCATTCAGCAGGCAATCGCTGAGAACATCCGCTGTCGCCTGGGTTGCTGTACCCAGCACTATTACAAGGAACAGCATTCTCACTATCAAAATTTTTCGCATAATGATTTTATCCACAACTTGGCAGTACCCTCCGGGCGCATAGGTCACAGTTTATACCGGAGAAACGGATGGTATATTTGAATCTAAAATGAGTAGAAAAGCCCTACCGATATTACATTAATGCAATACGTTCGGATCTCTGGCCAGGAACAATAATATCGTAACGCCGAAACCCAGTATAGATTTTCAGCTTGTACGCACCCCAGTTTTGCATTAAAAACAGCCCCCGGGATTCAGCTTTATTATTGTTTACCGCTACTGTAGATACTACAAAAACCCCACTACACTGAGCGGGTGAAATTCGCTATAACCATCGCAGTTACTAGTTTTAAGCAGTGGTACCCGGGGCCGGACTTGAACCGGCATGATCTATGCGATCGAGGGATTTTAAGTCCCTTGCGTCTACCAATTCCGCCACCCGGGCAAAAGGTACCAGACGAACTAAAAGTATGGAGGCTGAGCCCGGAATCGAACCGAGGTCAACGGCTTTGCAGGCCGCTGCATAACCACTCTGCCACTCAGCCCCTGGGCGATGTCGCTTTCCCTGCTCTAACGCATTGAAAGTGTATGCAATTGTGGATTTACAGGCATTGCATAGTAACACCTTTGTGCAAATTGACGTTATTCCGGAACAGGCAAATTGCGCTATCCCTGAAACTCGAAAGCCCCGGTGCAATCTCCGGGGCCTTGATTTCTGGAGCGGGAAACGAGATTCGAACTCGCGACCCCAACCTTGGCAAGGTTGTGCTCTACCACTGAGCTATTCCCGCATATCAAATTTTTCGGGGGTGTTGATTCTATTCATGCAATGAGTGCTGTCAATAGGTATCTGTTCATTTGGCCTGTTTATCGTCGTTTTCCTGCACCAATTGAGGTTTTTCCAGGAGGAATGGCATGGTCGCCTGGAGATGGACCCACATCGCCCGTAGTGTACGTACAGCTGCGAAATAGAATGCAATTTCGCCAATTCGGAAAATGGGCAGGCCGAATAACGGCTGGCCATACAACAATAGTGCAATGGAAACCATCTGGAATACGGTTTTAACCTTGCCCCCGATACCCACGGAAACCACCCCTCTCTCGCCAAGCTCCGCCATCCATTCACGCAACGCCGAGATTACGATTTCCCGGCCGACGATGATGCATACCGCAATGGCGAAAAATGCCGGGTGATAGACCCTTTGCAACACGTCGAAATCAGAAACCAGCAACACCAGCGCACTGGTGACTATCAGCTTGTCGGCGACCGGGTCCAGGAATGCGCCCAGTTTGGTGATCGCCCCCAGTTTCCTGGCAAGAAACCCGTCGAGCCAGTCGGTTATTGCGGCCAGCACAAACACGCCGGTGATCAGTATTTCCCGGTTGGGCAGCTCCCAGAAATACAGCACCACGAGAACCGGAATCAGGAAGATCCGGAACACGGTCACCATATTTGGGATATTTAACATTGCGGGAAGATCAGCGTAGTTGGTTCCTTGCTATGGAGCATACCTTTCATTAGTTGGATCCCGGGAGCAACTGCATTTGCCAATTCGAATTATTGCAGATTTGGATAACTATGTCCTGAAGGATTAATCCATTTCTGCAGTATCGGTTATTCATTGTGAAATTGCTGGTAAATTTTCTGTGCCAGGGAGCTGCTGATACCTGGAACCCTGGAAATATCCTCGGCACTGGCACGTTTTATTTCCCTTAGACCGCCAAAGTATCTCAGCAGGCTGCGGCGGCGCCTGTCGCCAATGCCGTCTATCTGCTCCAGGGGGGAGGTGGTCCTGGCTTTGGAACGTCGCTGGCGATGGCCGGTAATGGCGAATCGGTGTGCTTCATCACGTATCCGCTGCACCAGGTGGGACTCCGCCGATGTGCCATTCGGACGAAGGGGCTTGCGCCTTCCAGACAGGTGAAACAGCTCCTCACCGGCCCTGCGCTCGGGCCCCTTGGACACGCCCAACAGGGTAACCAGATCGGAAATCTGTAACTCTTCGAGCACTTTTTCGGCGACACCCAGCTGGCCTTTACCGCCATCGACGATAACCAGGTCGGGTAGCTTGCCGTCATTTTCCAGCACCCGGGTATACCTTCGGGTCAGCACCTGTTGCATGGCCGCGTAGTCATCCCCGGGCTCGATGCCCTTGATATTGAATCTCCGGTAATCGGATTTCACCGCACCTTGCTGGTCAAACACCACACAGGACGCAACGGTGCGCTCCCCCATGGTATGGCTGATGTCGAAACACTCAACCCGTGCCGGAACCTCCTGCAGGGACAGAAAATTTGCCAACGCGGAAAACTGGGCATCAATCTGGCTGCGTTCACTCAGGTGTCGCCTGAGATGATCCGTAGAATTTATTCGCGCCGACTCAATCCAGCGAGCACGATGGGAACGGCACTGCTGTTTTATCTCCACCCTGGCGTGGTTTTCGATACTGAAAACCTGCTGCAGCGAGCTCCTGCTGGTAATCTTTTCGCTCAGCAGAATTTCCGGTGGAATCTCGGAGCCAAAATAATTCTGCGGGAGAAACGCCTCCAGCAATTGGGGCGGTTCCTGGTCCAGGGGATTTGGCTGGATATGGAATCTGACACCGAGGTTGCGACCCTGGCGAATGCAAACCACCCCGAAGCAAACCAGCCCCGACTCCACCGCGATGGCGACCACATCGGCATCGCTGGCATCTGTTGATACATACTGCTTTTCCCGAATTCGCTGCAGCAACGCTATACGGTCTCGGTAGGTGGCCGCGGTTTCAAAATCCAGCTGTACCGCAGCCTGTTCCATTTTTTCGGCAAGCTCTTCCATCAAGCGCGAATCCTGGCCCCCCAGCATGGCCCGGGCCTGGCGCACATCCTCGAGATAGTCCTGGCTGCTGATTTTTCCTACACAGGGGGCGCTGCAGCGCCGGATCTGGTATTGCAGGCAGGGCCGTGACCGGTTCCTGAAGAAGGCATCGTTGCACTGGCGCAGCTGAAAAATCTTGTACAGGTGGCCGAGCATTTCCCGCACTGCCCCGGCATTGGGATAGGGCCCGTAATATTTCCCCGGGTTGGAGCGGGAACCCCGATAAAAGGTAAAGCGGGGGAATTCACTGTTGGCGGTGAGGCGGATATAGGGAAAACTCTTGTCGTCCCTCAGGGAAATATTGTAGCGCGGTTTTTTTGCCTTGATCAGGTTGTTCTCGAGCAGCAAAGCTTCGCTTTCGGACCGGGTCTGCTGTATCTCGGCATGTCCTATTTTGGACACCATCAACCGGGTCTTGGGGGTCAGGCCGGTACTGCGAAAATAGCTTTGTACCCTCTTTTTCAGGTTGCGTGCCTTGCCTACATACAGGGTATTGTTGTCTGCGTCAGAAAATATGTACACCCCGGGCTGCTCGGTCAGGGTGGCGAGGAAGGTCCTGGAATCGAAACTCCCGGGCGCGACGATGTCAGCCATGTGCCAGCTCAGCTTGTACAGTTCGAAAAACGTCTTCAAACATGGATTCGGTCAGGCGCCGGGTCTGGGTGTTGTAACGGCTGCAGTGATAGCTGTTGACCAGGCTGACGCCATCCTCCAGGGCATGCACCCGGTTGTGGCCAAACTTCCGACTCGACAGCTTCATTGCAAATGACCGCAAAATTGACCGGTGTGCCAGCAGTCCCAGGGCCAGAATGACTTTTACATCGGACCCGGACAATTCGGATGACAGGAAACGGTTGCAGTTCTTCTCTTCATCGCCAACCGGTTTGTTCTGTGGCGGCAGGCACTTCACGGCGTTGGTGATCCGGCAATTGTGTAAAACCAGCCCGTCATCTACATGTTCGGACACCGGTTTGCTGGCGAAACCAAATTTATACAATGTCTGGTAAAGCAATACGCCGGCATAGTCCCCGGTAAACGGCCTGCCGGTGGCATTGGCGCCGTGCTTGCCTGGGGCCAGGCCGACTACCAGCAGCTCGGCACTGTGATCGCCGAACGGTGGCACCGGCTTGCAGAAGTAGCCCGGATGCTCAATTTTTACCGCATCCAGGAACCCGGCCAGACGGTCGCACCGCCGGCAGTTGCCGTCATACCAGCTGCCGGGCATATCGACGCTGTTATTGTGATTGATGCTGCCTGTCATAGTGAATACAATCCGGTGCTCCGGCTTCACACCTTATCAGGGAATCCCGCCAATGAAAATATCAGCCTTTGACACCCGTATCGGCAACCTCATGGAATACCAGGGCAAACTGTGGCGGGTTCTCAAGAAAAACCATGTCAAGCCGGGAAAGGGCGGAGCATTCGTCCAGCTCGAGATGAAGTGTATCAGCGATGGCACCAAGCTGAACGAACGTTTTCGTTCCGAAGACAAGATGGAGAAAGCGCATGTGGAGCCCCGTAACATGCAGTATCTTTACCTGGATGGGGATAACTACGTGTTCATGGATAATGAAAACTATGAACAGATGTCCATGTCCGCCGAGGACCTCGAAGCCGAAGCTCCTTTTCTGTTACCCAATACCGACGTGCAGATCAATTTCCACAACGAAAGCCCAATCGGCGTCGGGCTGCCCGCCTCGGTTGTTCTCGAGGTGGTGGAAACCGAAGGCGTGGTCAAGGGCCAGACCGCCTCCGGCAGCGGCAAACCGGCAGTGCTGGAAACCGGCCTCAAGGTCACTGTGCCCACATTTGTCAATGTCGGCGAAAAGGTCAAGGTCAACACCGATACCGGTGAATACATGGAGCGGGCCTAAGGATTAATCCCATCCTGGCAGCAGGTTTGCCTGCGCCAGGCGCTATGATGGATTCCTGGCCGGCGAGACACGCCTAACGGCCAATGACTTCTCGACTCGCTGAACCCATCATACCTGGCTTGAAGGGGTACTAGTGCCCTTTCAAGGTGATAATACCCTATTCAGTGAGTTTGTCCGCGTTCATGGCAAGGCGTGTTTCGTAGCGAATGGTTGTTCCCTTCGCAAGAGACACAACGCAGTCCATGGACGCGGACAAGCTCACCCGAAGGGCGCTCCTCTGATGTCCCGCCACGGCGTTGCAACCCTTAGCAAGGGAACGACCATTGCTTGCGGGTTGCGCCTTGTTGCGAAACATCAGGGGAACGCTGAATAGGGCATTATTACCTTGAAAGGGCACTAGTCGTTGTCATTCATCCCCGCCCCGCGCCGGACAGGCGGGACTCTTCGCTGGCTTCGACATAGGTCTGGTGGGCGTATTGTTCGAGGCGTTGCCAGGCACCGGAGTCCACTTCCGCATCGCCGATTGTCATCGCTACCGACTCCTTATCCCCTTGCACGGGCCATCCCACGCAACTCAGCGATTGCGCGGATGCGCAGTACAGATCATCGTTATTTCCTTCGACCAGAGAAAGTCCCGATGCAGGTCCAGGACAACCCCTTGCCAGCACATGCGTACTGACTGTGTCGACTCCAGCGCAGCCTGGCCCAGGAATCCAGCGGTTAACAACGGCCAGGCAATAGAGCCGGTCTCAATTTCCCGGTTCGCCATCATGCCCAGGCAGTCGCACAGGGTCGGGCCGACCAACAGGGGGCTAAGCATGGCGTCCACGGCGCTCCATGTTCCGTCCAGCTCACGGGGTGCAAGCTTCACCGGCTCGTGGTGATCAACCCGCTCCAGCAGCATTGCCAGGATCCGGGTCCCGTCCAGGTTGAACACATGGAGCCAGCGCACCGCCTTGCCGACTTCGTCTGCCACCCCCCAGGGCAGGCCGCAGCCGCGGGCCGCCTTGCGGCAGGTATGCTCGATTTCATTGAGTGAACGCTTGCTGTCCATTAGATAGTTCCGGTCTGGAATTCATTCAACGGCGGATATACCCATGCATCCACTTCGACCTGGTCTAACTCATCGGGAAAAGGCGCGTGCTGGTACATGTTGATACGGACCCAGCGGTCAGACCTGGGATCGAACTTGCTGGCCCCGAAAAATGAAAGTTTGCAGCGAAGCAGGTCAATGGGCATCATATCCGCTGAAATCAGGTTATCGCGGATTTCAGCATAATCCAGGGCATCGGCAACCTGGATCCTGCGAACGGCATGGCGGTGGTGGGGATGGCCAAGTAAAAAGGCGGCCAGCGGGGCATCATCACCCCGGGCCTGAGCGAACAGCTGCAGGTCGCTAGAGAGGCTGGCAATGCCCCGCCCATAAGCCAGGGGGTGTTCCTTTTCGGCGCCTGGTTCTTCGAATCGCTCGCCCACCCTGGGCTCCAGTTTTTCCTCGGAGTAGTACCAGAACCGGGCGCAATTTTCCCTACGGTCGTAATCAATCCCCAGGGTCCAGGCATAGTTATCCCTGATGGAATCCATGGCGGCGGACACCGAATCGGCACCGTTAACTGGAAAGTACTGCGCCTCATCAACCGCCATGGTGTCTGCCAGGTCATCCACCAGGTCGCCGTGGGGTTCGATAACCAGGGTCACCAGCAGCTCCTGCCCTTCCATAGACAGGTTATTGACGGACCACTCAACCAGGGCATCCCAGGGGTATGGCATGGTGAGCCCCGAAGAATGGATATGCCGGCTTAAGCTGATCAGGTCATGCTTGAGGCCTGCGATACGATCTTGCTGGCGCTTATCGCCGGTATTCCAGCTTTCCACCCCCAGCATCATCCTCGAAACCAGCTCGCTGAACCGGTTTCGGGTTTGTGGCGAACTGTGGGGGACACTTCGCACCCTCGCCAGTGCGGTTTCCCTGGCCAGCATCCAGCTATGTATGAGTGCCGGATGCAGCACCAGGAAGGGCGCCATGCCGAGACCGGTTGAGTTGCCAACGCCAAGTCGACGCCTCAGGCCCCGATCCATTGTAACGGATTTTTCCCCGCCTTTGACCTGTGCCATGTGTTCGGCGATGTCTACCGTGAATGTACGGATAAGCCATACTGCCAGCAACTCGGAGTGAAATGCCGAGGCGAATTCCGGCCGCTCGCTGATACGGTCGCGGTCGCCCAGGCCGAATTTGCCATTACCGTACACCGCGGTGGTCCGCATCAGGTAACCGACGCTGTCGATCATCTCCTGGTCCGGCTGGCGGCCTGATGACAGGCTTTCCACCACGTGCTCGAACAAGCGCACGCTGCGATTGGCCCGGGCAAGGACAAGTTCCGACTGGGAACAATGTCCGGCCTCCTGCAGCGGTACGTTTTTACCCAGTCTTTCGATATCGTCGTTGCCCGGAATACCGTCAAAAAGTGTGAATGTGGCATCCCATTGTGTCGCGATGACCCGGTCGGAACGTTTTTCCGGGGGCAGGTCGTGCGCGTAGCAGATCAGCGAATAGGTACGCGCCGGGCCGCGCGCCTGGTAGACAGCAATGCCGACACCGTGGCTATCCACATCCCAGCGTGTGCGTTGGAATTGCCAGTTGCCTGCCCTGAGCTTGCGTAACAGCGAGCGCATGAAACTCAATCTTGTCTGGTGAAAGCACCCCATCCGTGCGAGGCGCATAACCTCTGCAGGATCCCGCAGGGGCACTTCAGGTTTTTTGGACGCAGGTTGTTGAGAAGCAACTTCCATCTGGACTGATTTCGATTACAATTCGGCCTTTACTAAATACAATCGCCGGTGGACAATCGCCGGTGGCTCGGGAACGTGAAATCCGGATTGTAAACCCGATTGACCATGCCGCGTACAATATCGGCAGTATCCAGACTAACTACATTCAATACCGTAAGACAAATGAGTGAAAAAGAACATCCAGAATTAATCCCCGAATCCATCCCCGCCCAGGTTGACGGGTTTGAACTCAAAAAAACCGCATGCTGCTATTTCCTTAAGGAAGAGGAAACCAAGAACATGGTAAAGCTCAATGATTCCAGCGCGCTGATCTGGCAGGTCTGCACCGGCGAGTGGGCTGTGGGCGAAATCATCGATGTATTAAAAGAAAGCTATCCTGATTCGGCGGACTCCATGCAGGATGATGTATACCAGGCATTAGGGCTTCTGCTGAATGAAGGGGCAATTGAAATCTGTTCTGCGGCAGCCTGATAGCGCAGCGGCAGCGAAACCGGGAAGAAGGGGCGGGAGTTGGCCGATAAGCCGGGTTCTGTCTAGAGCAGTTATTCATCTGGGCCACCTGTCGCCAGGCGCCTCAAGCAACCTACCCGGATCCAGCGCGGGCCGCGCCAAAGGATCCCTATTTGGTCTTGCTCCAGGTGGGGTTTACCCTGCCACTGCTGTTACCAGCCGCGCGGTGCGCTCTTACCGCACCATTTCACCCTTACCTCCAGCTATTGACCGGAGGCGGTATATTTTCTGTGGCACTGGCCGTCAGCTCGCGCTGCCCAGGAATTACCTGGCACCTTGCCCTGTGGAGCCCGGACTTTCCTCGATATCACTAGTGATACCGCAACTGCCTGGCCAACTCCCGCTTTGACTATAACTGCGAATCACCTGCAAAACAACAATCACAGCCGTCCGGACCTCACGAACAGCCTGCGATTTTCCTGGTTGATACCTGCAGCTACTGGCCGGGCATAAATGACACTAACAAATCTTCAAAATCCAGACTATCCCACGCATAATCAGGCAATGACCGGAACTTTCCCTGGCAGGCAAACCGTGGTGACAGCATCGTTGCTGGCACTGGCATTGTTGGCGGCATCTGATTTATCCAGCATTCGGCACTGGATCCAGGTCGCCGTGGTCTGCCTGGCCTACTGTTATTGCTGTTCAATCACTGCCGCTGCAACCTCGAACTCACGTTGGACCTACGGGCTCCAACTGGCTACTGCTGTATCCATTGCCCTCGCCTGGATTGTGCTGAACCGGATTACCGCCATTTATTTTGGCGGCGGGCTGCTGCTGGGACTGTTCCTGCTGGGCCGGGTGACAGGATCGGACACGGGCAGGATTTCTTCACGTGATCTAGCCATTCCAGCCCTGTTGGTGGCCGCCGCACTGCTGGTTTCGGAAATCACCATAAGCCGTATCACCATCAATTTATCGAGCCTCGCCGTGCCCAGTAAATTCCAGCTCCACAGTGATGCGGGTGCGGGCAGGCAGCATCATGCTTCAAGGGGCTACCCGCTACACGTCCCCAACCCTGTGAGGGTCCAGCTGGGTGCTGATCATCTCGCTCTCGACGAGCCCATGCCGTGGCTGCAATTCCAGGCGCGCAGGGATACCCTGTTTCCCATCCAGAGTGTGCAGTACCGGTTTTTTAATATTATTGTTCATGAGATCAGCGCCACTGATCTGCACCAGCTAAAGCTCGACCACCGCAGTGATGATGTCACCCTGGACAAGGTTGCCGCAGGAATAACCATAAATAACATCGGTGCCAATGAGTCCGCCTGGCTGCAACTACCGGGACTCCAGGACCTCGACCCCGGTTTGGGTACTATTGTAAAAGTCACCGTATTCCGGGTGCTCCTGTGGCTGCTGGTCTGCCTGGTTTTTCTGTGCTGGCAGCCCATGCCTGCTTTCACGAACCGTCAGCAATGACCATGCCGGGAAGAAAACCCCTGGTACCGTGGTCCTGGTGGATATGGCTGGGACACGGCGCTTTCGTAGGAACACTGTACCTGTACATGTTCACCCCATTCAAGCCGGACT
>PVMK01184357.1_pt1 | contig 14711 bp, 11 predicted proteins | sample 1853481 | NCBI WGS metagenome assembly PVMK01 (sample SAMN08533507, study PRJNA380276) | Marine sediment metagenome, whole genome shotgun sequencing project.
GCGCATTAAAAAACATAAAAAAAGCTGACATGGCAACAAAAAGATTATACCTCTACTCCATTTGGATCCGCCTCTGGCATGTCACCAATGCCTTGTTGTTCCTTGTATTAATAGTAACCGGATTCAGCCTTCATTATGCCTCACTTGAAAATAGTTTCATCCCTTTAATTATCCGTGGCGATTCACAATGTATGTGCGCATTATCCTGACCATTAATTACGGTATTTTTGTAATAGGCAATATTATCACGAATAACGGCATGTATCTATTCGAAGTGGAGAAAAAACCTCTGGCCCAAGCTCTGGAAACAGTTTCAGTTCTATGCCTTCGGAATTTTTAAAGGTGACCTCACCTTTCCCCATCACCAAGAAACAAAAGTTCAATCCCCTGCAAAAAGTATCCTATGTATTTGCCATGTATCTTGGAATGCCCTTGCTGATTATTTCCGGGATTGGACTTATGTTCCCTGAGAAGATCGGCTATACTGTATTTAATATCAGTGCACTCTTGTTTTATGATGTCCTGCATCTCGTCGTGTCTTTTGTACTATCCATTTTTCTTGTGATTCACCTCTATACCTGTACGCTGGGAGATAAACCAGGAACTCTTTTTAAGAGCATGGTTAACGGGTACCACGAAGAGCACTAGTAGAGCCCAGTTTACCTATATTCAGATTAGATATAAATTACACCCAATATCGATCGATATTGGGTGTATAACTATGCAATAATCACTATTTTACCTCCTATAACTAACCTCTGAACAATGACCTGTAAGCACTTGTTTTCCCCCGGAAGAGCTAAGGCCACCTTGCTGCTTCTGTTCCTGTTTATTACATCATTTATAAGTCTAATCCATGCACAGGCCGATGAGGACTGTATGATGTGTCATGAAGACCGTGAGCTAAGTGGAATGCTAAATGGAAGGACCGTATCCATGTTTGTGGATACTTCCATATTTGCACACTCGGTCCACCACAGCAACACCTGTCTATCCTGCCATGCCGATGCGGCAGATGAAGGATTTCCCCATGCCGATGATCTGAAACCGGTCAATTGCGGAACCTGTCACACCCAGGAGCTGGCAAACAATGTGAGAGGTGTCCATGGACAGGCTTTGTTGAGAAATGATCCCAATGCGCCCAGCTGCAAAGAGTGTCACGGCCATCATGATATCCTTCACAACAGCAATACCGAATCACGTACCTATAAAATGAATATCCCCTACCTCTGCGGAAGATGTCACAAAGAAGGCGAAGTAGTGGCAAGGGTATATGATGTCTCTGAGCACAATATTGTTGAGAACTATACCCAGGGTATACATGGCCGGGGCTTGTTTGAAGCCGGACTGGTGGTTACTGCTACCTGTAACGATTGTCATGGCAACCACCTGGTGCTTCCCCATACCAGTCCCAATTCGTCTATTTCAACAAACAGGATTGCAGGTACCTGTATGAAGTGTCATACACGGATTGAGGAGGCCCACACAAAAGTCATCAAGGGTGAATTGTGGGAAAAGAATCCCTCCATTATTCCCGCATGCTCCGCCTGCCATCCGCCCCATATTGTGGATGTGCCCTCGGTTCAGGCCAGGATCTCTGACCAATCCTGCATGAAGTGTCACAAGGATGAAAACCTGCATAAAATAATCGGAACCGATACAATCTCTCTCTTTAGGGATAACAACGAACTTCCCAACTCAGTCCACAAGAACATCCAGTGTACGGAGTGCCATACAGCAGTCACCGAACATCTGGAGCGTCCATGCTCCACCAATCTGCCTGTGGACTGCTCCTCCTGTCATGCCGAAGTTTTCGATATGTACTTTGAAAGTGGTCACGGACAGGCTCATTACAATAAGGACGAAGATGCCCCATACTGTACCGATTGCCATGGTACGCATGCTACCAAATCGAAATATGATGATACCTCCCCGGTATACAGAACAGCAATTCCTCAACTTTGTGGCGACTGTCACCGCGAGGATGGCTTAGCCTCCACTGTCGAAGGACTCCATGAGGTAAATGCGCTGGCCGACTACTCTTCCAGTGTCCACGGGATGGGACTTACTGCCAAGGGTTTAACTGTTAGTGCCATTTGCACTGATTGTCACACCTCGCATATGGAGCTCAAAATGGACGACGAACGCTCCTCTGTTCATCCAGCAAATGTGCAGGAGACCTGTGGGGCCTGTCACAAGGGGATCTATGAGACCTACCTGCAAAGTGACCATGCCTATCGGACCGACCCTAAGGGGACAGAATATCCCACCTGCGTCAAGTGTCACACCGCACATGGGATTTCCCAGGTGGGACAGGATAAGTTCATGAATGAGGTCACCTATCAGTGCGGATCCTGTCATGAAGAGACTGCCAAAACGTACATGAAAACCTACCATGGCAAAGCATACCAGCTGGGATACTTTGAATCGGCCAGATGCTCTGACTGTCATGGTGCACACAATATCCTGAAACCCGATAATCCGGCGTCGATGGTATCGAAAGAAAATCTTGTAGCTACCTGCGGAAGCTGCCATGTGGGGGCAAACAAACGCTTTACCGGTTACCTGAGTCATGCCACCCACAAAGATGATCCCAAGTTGCACGGTGCCTATATCTTTATGACTGCTCTCTTGCTGGCGGTATTTACATTCTTTGGAATCCACTTGTTGATGTGGTTGACAAGATCCATAAAAGAAAGACGTAAGAAGAAGAAAGAAGCTCCTAAAGAGGTGGGCAATCTCTACTACAAACGCTTCAGCAGGAACCAGCGGATCACCCATATTTTCGTTATCATCAGCTTCATCCTTCTGGCTGTGACCGGGATGATGCTGAAATTTGCCCATATGGAATGGGCCAAATTCCTCTCCAGGTTCATTGGTGGTGTAGCCACTGCCGGTGTCCTTCACCGCATTGGTGCCGTGATCACCTTTGGCTATTTTTCATTCCATGTCTATAACCTTATCAAGGAGAAGAGACGGAAACGACTCTCCACGATAAAATTCATATTTGGCAAAGACACCCTCTGGTTCAACAGGCAGGATATAAAAGATTTTATTGCCACCATCAAGTGGTTTCTGGGCAGGGGCCCCCGGCCCAACTACGGAAGATGGACCTACTGGGAGAAATTTGATTACATCGCGGTCTTCTGGGGTGTGGCCATAATCGGCTTCAGCGGCCTGGTGCTCTGGTTCCCGGTTTTCTTTACCCGCTTCTTCCCCGGCTGGCTTATCAATATTTCCCAGATCATTCACAGTGACGAAGCGCTGCTGGCGGTTGGATTTATCTTTACCATCCACTTCTTTAATACCCACTTCCGTCCGGAAGCCTTCCCCATGGATACCGTTATCTTTACGGGATACATGCCGCTGGAGCACTTCAAGCATGAACGTCCCCGGGAATACCAGGAGGTAAAAGAAGCCGGAAAACTGGATCAGCGCGTTTTTGAAAAAGAATTCTCCAATGATTATATGCGGGTGATCAAATTCTTAGGATTTACAGCACTGGCCATTGGGGTTCTCCTGATCATAGCTATTGTCTACACCCTTATAGCCGGCGGAGGACATTAAGATCTATAAGCTCAAAAGGAGAGGCCGCCCCATATGACGTATGAGGCGGCCTTTTTGTTTTAGTCAGGATTACACCTGCTTATAAGCTTAGAAAGATACTACTTTGCTACCGTGGCTTCTTCAAGAAGGATTTCGTAATTGTAGCCGTATCCAAAATCCCGGTTCAGTGCAATAATTCCCTCAATGGTAAGTACCTGGCCCACCACAAAGCCCTCCTTAGAGGTAAGGATTAGGTCATACTTGCCCTCAAATTCGGTCCCATCCTGGAGATGAACCCAGTTGCGCTCCATGATATTGGGGTTAAATTTAGCGACCTCCCCCTTTACCCGGATGGTTTTTCCCTCATAGGCAGCAGGATTCGCGAATAGCTCTGCGATACTTACAGTTCCCTCCTCTGCATCTATCTTGGGTTCTAGTTTGTCTGTTTTAATACCGGAACCCTGGGAGGTACCCAGCATCTTATCGGCGTTAGGTTGAGCCTGACTTCCTTCGAGGCCATCAAGAAAGAGCACCTTTTCAAAGGTCCTGTCCAACTCCTTGCTGTAAAAATTTTCCATGATATTTCCACCTTGATAGGTAATAGATTCCCCAACAGCGATATCTGTGGAAGTGACAACCACCCAATACGCGGTCCCCTTCCCTTTAACCATCAGGTAGGTGTAACTAGATACCTGTTCAATTGCTTTTACTTTCACTGTAACCGCACCATCGCCCGATGGGCTGCTGCATGCGGTAAAAATCGCAAGTATTGCGATAAATAAAATCTTCAACGTCCTTTTCATAATTTCTGGTTAAGTAAAAGTCCCCTGGTGACCTTACCAGAGGACTTTCAAAATTAACAAAATATGCTAAATATTTTATGCCTTACTTGGCAGCAGGATTGGGATGAGCAATCTTGGCCAGCATCTCTTCATAATTAAATCCCTTAAAGGTGGGGCTCTCATCATTATGACAAGCCTTACAGGTCTCCTCTGTGGGAACTATCATCCCTTTTGATATGGACAACTCACGGTTCTTCATAACCGAAGCTCCCTTGTACATGCTTCCGGGACCGTGACAGGACTCGCAGGAAACAGCTTCTTCCATTTTAGCGGTGGCAATAAGTTTTGCATCAACACCTGCAATGGTGGAATGGCAGGAAATACATGCTGCATCTGTTGTAGGATCGGCAATGCCCTTCTCAGTAGCAATTTTCTTTGCTTCGTCACTGGCCAGAGTTTTCATAGCGCCGGCATGTGGGCCTTCTACCCAAATTTTATACTGCTCTCCTGTGGCAGGTTTAACATGGCACATCTTGCACTTGGAAGCACCGATGTACTTAAAATTCTGGGCCATCAGGGCGCTCCCTGCAAAGAACACCAGAAGTGCGAAAGTAAATATTCGTTTTGTCAACATAGCTAATTGTTTTTGTATTGTTCTGTATTTAATAGACAAAAATATCTAATTATTACAAATACTAATTCAATATCCGGGCCAAATTCGCCTCAATTGAGTAATCTATAACCATTTTAAATTCTTTTTCGTCCCGATCTTGGGGGTACAAGGCGAATAGATTCATGTGCAATCTGGTTTCCGGACAATCGAGTAAGGATGCCCCAATGGACACCCTTATTACAATAGATCTTATTCAAATCCTCAAAATCACCATAAGGCTTATTTATTCATTCCAACATAATCATAGCCCATGATGGCCGCTTCGGTCCACTTGCCATTGGTCATCTCATCATGAATCATGCCGTTGGCACTATATGTCAGGGACTTGGCATCATATCCGATCACCCTCAGTTAAGCAGCAATCCTTACATTGTTCTGTCCTGTGTAGCAATAACCCACAACGGTTTTGTCAGTGGGCAGGGTCTTTAAAGCAGCGTCAAGGGCAAGGTCCACATTGGGAGTATACTGCATAGCTCCAGCGATGTGACCCGGATCCACGTACTCCTCATTTGGCCAGTAGTTAATGATGTAATAATCGTCCAGGTTGGCATATACATCACCATTGGAAATGGCAGCAACACCAAAATCTTCAGCCAGAACCAGGTCATAACGGGCCTGACGGCATCCTGTTATTGCTTGCTGGCCGAATCATTAAGAAATATGGTTTTATCCTGCTACTATCAGTTCATCCAATAGGATGGCAGTTTGCCATCTACAGTTATATCACTGTTTGCATCAAGCTCCCAATCCAGCAGGTCGGACTGGAACAGATATAGTTCTTTGTTCACGTACGTCTGCCCTTCCGTGCGAATGTGACAATTGTAAGAGCAACTTTCAGTCCCTACATCGGTACGGTTTGTCACCCTTAAAATATTGTGAGGAGAGGCATAGTTATATGTGGGATGCACGTTGAAGTTGGCATACTCTGCCACACCATACTCTTTCCAGTTGTCCGGGGCAGCCGTTGTTCTTCTGACCACGGTAAATGAGTAATTCTTGAGTCCGGGTAGTGGATTATCAGCGATCTTGAAGCCCTTATATGCCGGGATCCGGGCGTCTTCGCCTGCGATATGACAGCTGCCGCAATTATTGTAATCCTGTGAATGGCACACCTGGCAATTGAAATCGTCTATATGCTTAGTGTGATAACTATTGGCCGTCTCAATTCCGGTGTGACAGCTCTCACATTCTGGAAGTTCAGTATAGGCATACCTCTGTTCAACAGGCTGACCGTCACCATGCAGTTCATGGCCGTCGTGACAACTCAGACAATCAAAGGCATTCATGGTCATGTGTACATCGGATTCGCTATCAGGATCAAAACCCTGGAAATCGTGACCAACGGTGGATGCATGACAGGTAATACAAACATTGGTCATATCGGGTGTTTTATTGAAATTATGGCCAGCCGACAATCCCCCTCCGCCCATGGGTGGTCTGACCACATGACAGTTACCACAGGTTCCATGACATATTGCACAATTGTTATCGTAACCCTCAATCTGATGCTGTGGGAGCTGGTCAAATTCAGATGCTCCGCTGAGCCCGCTTCGCATGGCCACCATACGTTTCATACCGGTCCCATTATGAATACTGGTGGTGAAATTATCTGTAATATCCTGGTGACAGCTAGCGCATTTGTCTTCATAAAACATGGATGGGTGTGAAATAAAATCTCCCGTGTGGGCAAGATCTTTCTCTTCTGTGTCACTATCCCCGTTGTGACAGCCTGTACAGCCCACGGAATAGTGCCCCGATGCCTTATAAGCATCATAGCCACTACCCCCTAAAAAAACCCGGTCATAGGGCTCGTAGTGAGGAGCCTCTACTCCATAGCCACTAACAGGAGCTGCCGTATCTGGGGTATGTACATCCACCAGGCGTTCATAGTCGGTATGGCATATCTCGCAATTATTTACTACGGGGCCCGAACCGCCCTTACCCGGAATCTCATAATTGGTGCATCCAATCCCAGCGATCAGAAGCATAACAAATATAGCAACCAATCCTGAACCAATCTTTAAGTCTCTCATGTCTATCTAGTCTAAGTATATATGTCTTAAGTAATGAATTAGTTAGCAGTCAGGAAAACTAATGAAAATAATGTGCATTACCAATTATAAAGATTGAATAAATAGGGGGATTTGTAAAAGAAATAACAACTGAAATAACTAAGGGATTAAACTGATCTAAATAGAACCGGGAACTGATTCACATCATCTAAATTCATGATTCTTTTGTATATTTATGACCTGAAAGAATACATTAATGGAAGAGTCAACAAAATTTTCTGCATGCACTTTAAGTTACCACGAGTGCAGGTGTTTTGAGAATCTCACACCAGAGCAAAGGGACTTCCTGGATGCAAACTCTGTAAAAATCAAGTACCGGAAAGGTGAAATCATTTGTAAACAGGGTGGATTTGTGTCCCATGTGATGTATATGGAATCGGGGCTTGCCAAGGTATTCCTTGAAAATGGTGCCAATTCGCTGGTGCTGCGGATCACACCGGACAGGAACTTCCTGGGGCTCTCTTCTATTTCAGAAGCAAATTCCTATTTTCCATACTCTGCCATGGCCTATATCGATTCTGAGATCCGTCAGATCGAAGTAAATGCTTTTCGGTCCCTGATGGAGCAGAACTTTGAATTCACAAAAGAAATCATCCATATTCTGAGCTCAAACAGCCTCCAGATCTATGGCAGGTTCTACTGTTTCACCTATAAGCAGGCTTTTGGCAGACTTGCCGACATCCTGTTATGCCTGGCAGACAAAATCTTTAAGAGATGTGACTTTGACCTCCCACTATCCAGGAAAGAGCTGGCTGAGCTCTCCGGCATGAGCCCCGAGACGGTCATCCGGATGCTCAAGGAATTCAACGATGAAGGTCTTATCAAAATGGATGGGAAATCTATTGAGGTTATCGATTATAAGCGAATCAAACAGATAAGCGAAACCGGCTGATTTTATTCCGATAAATGTTGTTATTCCGATGACAATTATGGGGTAATCCCCCCACTAAGCTTCTGCACATCTTTGTTTAGCGTCATTCAATCAAGTTGAGCTGGAAATATACGTGGAGGCAACTGTACATATTCCTGTCTATAGTGCCTAAGTCATGAGCTGCCAAATAATAAAAATTTGAGCCTCGTCACTTTACAAAGTTTCTTATGTAAAAAAAAGAGGGTGTCACCGCTGTGACACCCTCCAATTTCATAATACTTAATTTAAAGCATTTATAGAGGATCAGGTACTTTAAGTATGGAGTTATTCAACAATGCTTCGGCGTAAGCCGGATTGTGAACACCCCCGATCATATCTTCATGAGCAACCAGGAGATAGTTCCAAAGAGCACCTCCCACATCACTATGGTACCTGCCTGAAACAGAATGTCCTTCAGCATCAAGGACTCCTTCAGCAACAAGTAAGTCGTGGAGCTCTGTAACCTTTCCTGCAATCTCGGTCACTTTTCCATTTATGTCAAAATCAGTAGCACCATCATGACAAGCGGCACAAGCTTCAACTCCTGGCTTAAACGTGTGAAGTCCGGTATTATCGGTGCCGTTATCATTCATGTGGCATGTAACACAACTTGTAGATGACAGGTGTGCCATGGTTGTACCAAGAGCACCGCCGAATTCATGACCTCCATAACCATTAATAAAGTTTGCCTGTGGTCCGTGGTGCGGGCCGTAATGTCCACTTACATCAATCGAGTCGTCTGGTATGCCAGGAGTAAGGTCATCGTCTGCGTAATAATACGATGGATTTCTCCTGGATTGGTGACAATTCATACAAAGATTGGACTCGTCATTCGTTGTAAACTCAACCGAAACTTCTGTGTCTTCAGCAATTAGAGTTACGGCATCATTGGTACGGATGGCATGATTGGGTTCGTTCTCAAAATCAAGAGAATTGTGGAAATCATGACATGTCTCACACTGTATGCGTTGAGGCAATGGAATATCAGTAGCAGTGGTATCCTCTCCAGTCCATGTTGTCTCAACAAATCCTTCATGACCATGACATTTGGCGCAACCATTACGCCCTGCACGACTAAGAGTTGAAGCTGCTGCATGCTGTGATAGCTCATACTTTTCAGTGATTCGTTTTACCCAATCTTTATTATAAGGTGTTTTGGCATTTTGTTCAATAACTTCTGGAGTCTTACCACGTAACACACCATATGCTAAATACATATGTCGTAATTCTTCCTTAAGTTTTATTGATTTAAAATATGCCTCAGTAGGAGACATAGTACGTTCGACTTGAATGTGAACGGTTTTACGATTTGCTTTTGCTATTTTTTGCTCTTGGACTTTTAGCTTAATGTCCTCTTTCATTGTTTGGATATTCTTTTTCATTGTTTTTAAATTTAGTTTTATTATTAATTAAATTCGGAGTAAACAATGATTAAGGGTCTCCTCGACTACGTACCTATGATTCTTTCATGATCGTTTATTTATTTTAGTTAAACATTTATTTAAAAAAAAGAGGCTGTATCAAAAGGTACGGCCTCTTTTTCGTTATACCCGCTCGTCACTTAAAAACTTTACTGCGTAAATTTTTATAGGCTTCCTCACGGGTACAACTTTCAAAGAGGTGCTTTTGCACATCCTCTTTGATTTTCATGGTTTGATAACTAGGGAGTTAGTGTTATAAAAGAAGGGGGATGCCTGCCCCTTCAAGGACTTCAAGTCTTGTAACTTGAAGTATGCAAAATATCAATAGATCAAAGTTAGTCTTTAAGGACTATAATGTCAATCAAGTTTTACTACTTCCCCCCTCACTGGAAGAGCTGATCGCTCCCAATCACTCGGTACGTGTATTAAATCAGGTGGTTGATAATCTTAATTTGGATCCGATTTTAGCAAAGTATGAAGGAGGAGGATGCCCGGCCTATCATCCCAGGCTGATGCTGAAAGTACTGGTATACGGTTACCTGACCAACCAATACTCCAGTCGCAAGATCGAGCAGGCCCTTCAGCAGAACATCCACTTTATGTGGCTTAGCGGGATGAGTTATCCGGATCATAATACAATCAACCGGTTCCGGAGCGATCGCTTGAAGGGGGTGTTAAAGGAGGTTTTTAACCAGGTGGTTATGCTGTTAGTTGATCATGGACATATTACACTGAAAGAGGCCTACCTGGATGGCACTAAGATCGAGGCCAATGCCAACCGGTATACTTTTGTCTGGGGCAAGGCGATTAAGTACAATAGGGAAAGAATCAAAGGGCAGCTTCAAGATCTATGGAGCTATGCTGAAGAAGTTGCCAAAGAAGAGATGGAACATAATGAGCCAGAGAGCTTCGAGGAGATCGATACAGAGAAAGTGACTCAGGCCATCGAGCAAATCAACCAGGCATTAGCAGGAAAGGAGGTAGACAAGAAAGTCAAACAGAAACTTAATTATGCCAGGAAAAGATGGCCGGAGAGCCTTAGAAGATATGAAAATCATGAGAAGCAGATGGGAGAGAGAAACAGTCTATCGAAGACGGATCCTGATGCTACGTTTATGCGAATGAAAGAGGATCATATGCTTAACGGGCAGCTAAAACCGGGATATAACTGGCAGGTAAGCACCCAGAATCAATATATCCTGACATACACACTTCACCAAAATCCGACAGATGTTAGGACTCTTCCCTCTCACATGGAAGCGATGAAGGATGCTTTAGGACAACTACCAGACAGAGTAATAGCTGATGCCGGGTATGGTTCCGAAGAGAACTATAAGTACCTCGAGGATAATGGAGTAGAAGCATACATTAAGTATAGCACGTTCCACAAGCAGGGTAGTAAAAAATGGAGAGAAAACCCACAATACTCAGAGAATCTACATTACAATGAAGAAAAGGACAGTTATTATTGCCCCATGGGCCAACAAATGACTTTTATAGGTAAAAGAAGATATAGAAACAAGAATGGTTATTGGATCCATAAGAAGGTTTATAAAGCACAAAGATGTGATGGATGTCCAATGCGTTGTATATGCCACAAACGTAAAGGAGAAAGAATCCTGGAGGTAGCCCCAGCCTGGAGGCAGTATCAGGCCATAGCCAATGAAAGACTAAACAGTGATCTAGGAAAGCACTACCGAAGCAAGAGACCTGTGGAAGTAGAACCTGTTTTTGGCATGATTAAAAGCAATCGAAAATACAGAAGATTTTTATTAAGGGGTATGGAAAAAGTTGAAATAGAAGCTGGATTGTTCGCATTGGCCCATAATCTTAAGAAAATGGCCAACTAGTGACCCTTAAGGCACTTTTTTCTCTTCTAAATGGATATAAATCAGATCAATGATGAGAAAATCCCGGCAAAATCCGGATCAAAGAAAATCTATCCAAAAAAGAAACCGCCTCATATGACTTATGAGACGGCCTCTTTTTATTTTAAAGTCCTATTATTTTAAAGTCCTAATGTAGTTTCAATACCTGTAAGAAGTGTATTAACATAAACAGGGTTATGTGCACCTTTACTTCTGTCTTCCAAAACTACCATAAAATCCCACCAAGCATTAAAATCATCCCGGGCAAGAGATGCATACACTGGATGTGCGGCACCAAATAAAGGGTCACCTGATTCCCAAGATTCATCTATATGTATAGCATGTATTACCTCTAATTCTAAAGCAATATCTTCAAGTCTATCAGCTGTTGCATCTAAACCTGGCAATTTAGGACTTGAATGACATACTGCGCAATTATCTTCAACAGGATGAAACGTATGACCACTTTCAGGTCCCATATGACAACTTACACAACCGGGTGCGTGGGGTCCATAAGCAGTACCATCAACAACTCCTGCTGCTTGACCTGACCATACATTAGCTTGAGGTCCATGATGAGGACCAGCATGTGTACTGCTAATATACGCATGTGTTGCTACAGGTACATCAAAAACTACTACTAATGTATCTACAGTACCTGTTTCATCAAGAGTTATAGAACCAGTAGGTCCAACCGCTGCGGTAGTATAAACAGCTATATCTTCACCAGTAAATTTTCTTGTGATAGTATCATTTTCAGTTTTATTATCATAACCTGCAACAGTCCTACGGGATTGATGACAATTAATACAGGTATTATTATTTCCTTCATCTAGAGTAACTGTTGCATCTGCAACGAAAGTAACGGCGTCGCCATCTCTAAATGCATAATCTGTGCCTTCAAAATCTGTATGTAAATCATGACATGTTGAACATTCCCATGGACTTGGACTCGTAAAATTATTTGCTACATCTCCAGTACGAGCAAATTCAAGAAATCCTTCATGTGAATGACATTGTGCACAAGAAGATCTTCCGCCAGCATATGCTACGGCAATTGATCCTGATGCATGTTGTGATGCAGCAAATTCAGAAGCTATTGCCTCTTTAGATTCCACATTATGGCATACTAGACAAGTTACATTACCATCGACACCGTCAGTACCATCAGTACCATCAATACCATCAGTACCATCGGCACCATCCGTACCATCGAGACCCGCAGGGCCTTCACAACTACTAAGGATAATAGCTCCTCCAATCAGGATGGCAATCGCTCCCAGTAGTGATAACATAGATAATTTCTTTTTCATAGCTAAATTGGTTTTGTACTAAATTGGTTTTAATTCTAAATTGGTTTGCTGCTAAAGTATCTATGTCTGGTTTATTGTTCAAAGATTCACACCACATATATACAGCTGCAAAATCCATATATCACCGGTTTTTGTATCGATTTATATCGGTATATTCATCGACATAGTCAAATGGATAAAAATTGCTACTTTCGTAATGAACTCTCCATAATATAATTAAGCCCTATGTTCAGGTCAGAAAAGAACCTTTCTAAATATGAGAACTCTACTGATAGCGTGGGGTACATGCTTAAAAACATAGCTACAAGAAGTCATATTTTGACTCTCTTAATGATATTTCTGCTCCAATTCTCAGCCTGCAAACCGGATCCGATCACTGTAAGGCTTGCTGTAACAACAGATGTTCATGGGATGATTTACCCCTACGACTTTATCGGCAGAATCTCCTCTGATCACTCCCTGTCCCATATATATAATTATGCCGCTGAACAGCGGGAAAAACAGGATACCTTCTTTTTACTTCTTGATAACGGTGATTTCCTGCAGGGGCAGCCCACTGTATATTATTATAATTTTGTGGATACCCTTCAAGAACACCTTTCAGCCAGGGTGATGAATTACATGGAGTATGATGCCGGGACCGTCGGTAACCATGATATTGAAACAGGCCCCCAGGTCTATAACAGAATTGTTTCCCAATTTAACTTCCCCTGGCTGGCTGCCAATGCGGTGAACAGCACGACCGGAGCACCTTATTTTGAACCATATACCATCCTGAAAGCCGGAAGAAAAAAAATTGCCATACTGGGGCTTATCACACCGGGGATTCCTGGCTGGCTCCCAAAAAACCTCTGGCCCGAAATGGAGTTCAGGGATATGGTTGAGACTGCTAAAGAATGGGTTCCCCGAATCCTTGAAAAGGAAAAACCAGACCTGTTGGTTGGGCTGTTTCACTCAGGAACTGACGCCTCCTATGGGGGGAGCCCTGATGCTTTCCTGAACGAGAATGCCATCATGCTGGTCGCAGAACAGGTGCCGGGATTCCATATCATCTTTGCCGGGCATGATCACAGGGTTTCCATCGAACGAATAACCAACTCTGTGGGTGACAGTGTATTGATCATTGATCCGGGCAGCCATGGCCGCTTTGCGGGTGAAGCTACAATCACTTTCGATAGCCAGGGCTTGCAAATCAGGGGGGAGAATATTCCCATGAAAGGATATAATCCCTCTGAAGTCTTCATGGACCAATTTGCAGAAGATTTTGAAACTGTATCAGCTTACCTGGAGGATACAATCACCTGGCTTGAAGAGGATATGCTTGGAATTGATGCCCTGTTCGGGCCATCTGCCATGCTATCGCTAATTCACGATGTTCAACTGGAGTTGAGCGGAGCACAGATTTCATTTACTGCACCGCTTTCCATTTGGGCAGTGCTACAGGAGGGGCCACTTCTGGTCTCAGACATGTTTAAGCTTTACCGATTTGAGAACATGTTGTACCGCATGGAGCTTACAGGGACTGAGATCGATGGATTCCTGGAGCATGCCGCAGGATCATGGTTCAACACCATGTCCGGGCCGGGGGATCATCTGCTGCACTTCAGATCCGATGAATCCGGTCGCCTGGCTGCTCCCTACTATAATTTCTCTTCTGCAGCCGGCATAAACTATACAGTGGATGTTACCAGGGATCCCGGTGATCGCGTGTCCATCCAGTCCCTATCGGGAGGGGCACCATTTAATGAAATGACCACTTACTCTGTGGCGGTGAACTCTTATCGTGGAAACGGAGGTGGCGGACATCTGACGACCGGAGCCGGGATTTCAAAAGAGGATCTCGCAAGTCGTATCTCATGGTCCACCGACCGCGATCTCCGGTTTTACCTCATGGAATATCTCAGGCAGCAGAACACACTTAGGCCGCGAATCGAAGATAACTGGGCATGTATTCCGCTGCATTTAACCGGGCCGGCTTCCTTAATTGACCGAAAAGTCTTAGATTAGGCAGTTATACCTATTAATAATATTTATTTTTAGTTTTGCACCGTCCGGGCCGGGGGATCATCTGCTGCACTTCAGATCCGATGAATCCGGTCGCCTGGCTGCTCCCTACTATAATTTCT
>PVMK01124669.1_pt1 | contig 14708 bp, 11 predicted proteins | sample 1853481 | NCBI WGS metagenome assembly PVMK01 (sample SAMN08533507, study PRJNA380276) | Marine sediment metagenome, whole genome shotgun sequencing project.
CTCCACCTGCTTAAAATCATTAGGGGTTTTGCATTTGCCAATATGGATGTCTCTTTGTCTCAACTAAAAGGTTCAAATAAAACAATTTAGGAAGAAAGATGTTCTTACACTATTGATAGTTTTTATCAAACTAATCTAGAATCCAATGATAAATCTCTTACGAAGAATTAGACGAAATACGATGACTGAAAATAAGCCAGATTTGTATCTGGTATACGCCATAGGTGAAGTTGTGCTTGTTGTAGTTGGGATTTTGATTGCTCTGCAAATAGATAATTGGAATGAAAATCAAAGAATAAGAGATATTGAACAACAATATTTGCTGGCACTAAAGGAAGAATTCAACTATAACAAGATTGAATTAGCCAGGGTAATGAACCTCAATACAAAGTATACAGATTATGCCTTGAAAATTTCTGATCATACGGGCCCTGAGAATCCGGGAATAACTGAAAAAGAGTTTGAAGATTTAGCGATGGGTGCATTTTCAGCTGAAGTCCATTACAATCCAAATCAGGGGGTTTTGGATGAAGTAATTAGCTCCGGTAAACTAGGAATATTCAATAATGATGCACTTAAATTCGCTTTATCATCTTGGGGTGCGATTTTTAACAAGGCCTTATGGCAAGAGCGCACCCATGAAACATTAAGAGTTCAAATAGTAGAAATGACCAGGGTCAATGGAAATATAAGAAGCATGACTTTTGATTTTGGAGAACCACTCAATATAAAACCAACCAGATTTAAGCGAGGGAATCTACAATTATTGAAATCAGAAGAATATGACAATCGACTGATTGCTTTTATTTTGACAGCCCGTACTCTCAATGAAAATTCCTATGCCAAAGTGGGAGAGGAAATAGATAGAATATTGATGCTAATTGATGCTGAAATTAATTATTGAATATGAAACAAATACAAATCTGCTTGCTCTCTATTTGAAAAATTTATTGTTACAGATCCCGCAGGTAGTTTCAATAAATAATTGGGGGCATGGCATCAGCCAAACCGCAAAAATCCCCGCTCATCTTCGGACCGATGTAGGTATTTCGTATTGCAGGCCATACTATTTGGTTATTTCAGCAATTACCTCTTCGGTAGTGAATACATGACTTGCAATCATTCTAAAGTTAATCAGGGCCGCCTCATACGAGTTCATACCGGGCAATATTGCACCTGCCGTGGCGTCTTTTACCACTGCCACTTCAAAACCGTTTTCAATCAATTCTCTCATATGAGATTCAGTGCATAGATTTGCCGACATTCCACCCAGTATTACTTTGCTAAACCCGTGTTTCCTTAACTGTAAAGCTAAATCATTTGATTCCGGTCCGTATACTTTATGGGGACTTGTAACCACCACATTACTTTCACTAATGTATTCTTTGTAAGTATCCAGCCAGTCCGCCCCTGAACCTTCGAATCCCTCCGTTGAAAGTGCATCTGTCCTATCAAACATATTAATATTGTGCATCATTACCTCGAGGGCGCCTTCAAATTTCCAGTTATGGTCGTGTTCGTAATAATAGTGTGGCGAAACAAAAACAGTTATATTATTCTCTCTGGCTACTTTAAACAACATTTCTATATTTTCCACGGTATTGTTTGCAGTAACACTTTCGCCAACTACTCCCCAGGTTACACCATCGGGACTTAAAAAATCATTTTGAGGATCTGTAATTACTATGGCAGTGTTTTCATCAAAGGTAAATCCAGGATCGGGCAATTGTGTGTAAGAAACTGTTGATACCGCTAAGGTGGCGACTAGTGAAGCTGTTATTTTTTTCATGGTTGTAACTTTAGAATTGCTATTATTTAACTTAACAATGCAAAGCTATCTTAAGGACCGAAGCAAGAGATAGACTACAATTCCCTAATAGTTAGCAATATTTCTCAGTTGACTGGCTTCTTTATATTTAGAAGGAGACATACCCTCGTTTCTTTTAAAAAACCTGCTGAAAGTCTGGATATCTTCGAAACCAAGGTCGTAAGCAATCTCTTTGATTTGTTTGGTGGTATAGATCAAGAGTCTCTTCGCTTCAAGCATTTTTCTTTCCTGAATAAATTGCAGAGGGGATTTAGAATTAAATTTCCGGAAGAGATTAGAAATTGTTTTTGGGGATTTATGCAGTAGTTCGGCATATTGTGTTACCGAGTGTATTGATTTGAAATGTGTCTCAACCAAAAAATTGAACTCTCGCACAATGTCAAAATCTCTATTTTCTATGGGGTATTGTATTTTTGGCTTGTATATTCTTGTGCACAAGATTAAATAGCGCTTTAGCATCATTTGTAACATATCCCTCTGCATATTATCCGACGATTGCATTTCAATAATAAACATCTTCCAGAGCGTTTCAAACTTATCTAAATCCTCTTCCGGTATGGTGATGATTGGTACCTGGGATGCTCCAAAAAACAAAGCGCCTTTACAACCTACTTCGATATCATTATCCAGAATACAGTAAAATGGTCTGTTGAATCGCAAGAGTTTGACATTTTCCAGTATATCTATGGATATCTTATGAAACTCAGTTAGAAAAACAATCTCATTCTTAGAAAAAACAAACTCATCTCCGTCAATGATAAGCTTGTTCTGGTTCGATTGGGTAAACCACAATACAGTCAGACAATTTTCGACAGATTCATTCAAAATATTGCAGCTTTCAATATCGTTTGTTGTTAAGCAAAGATATTCACTGGTGGTTCCTATATATTTCATGCTGTTGTCAGGCAGTTGTATTAAACAGTGTTTAGATATTGATGTACGAACATGACGGCCATTGAGCCTTCGCCCACCGCAGAAGCAACCCTTTTGATTGAACCATGCCGTACGTCACCCGCCACAAATACCCCCGGTAAACTTGTCTCAAGCATATAAGGGATTCGTTTTGGAGTTGAAGTGGACATACCTTGCTCATTTGAGTTGATATCTGGTCCGGATAGAATAAACCCATGAGAATCTTTGGCGATCTGGTCTCCCAACCAGTCTGTATTTGGGACCGCTCCAATAAATATGAAAAGTGCGCTTGCTGGTACAGCTTCCTGGGCCCCTCCATCATCACGAGTAAGAATAAGGGACTCCAGCCGGGACGATCCTATTGCTTCTGTAACCTGTGTTTTTGTACAGACCGATATATTTTCGGTAGCACCAATCTGGTCAACCAGGTAATGAGACATCATTGTTGAGATGGACTCACCCCGAATTAGCATGGTCACAGTTTTCGCAAATCTTGAAAAATATATGGCAGCCTGTCCGGCCGAGTTCGCCCCTCCAATTATGTAAACATCCTGGTCCTTTAGCGTTTCTCCCACACTCCTGGCTGCTCCATAATATATTCCTGCCCCAGTGAGTTCACCGACGCCATTAGCTTCAAGCTTACGATATGAAACACCTGAAGAAACCAGCAGCGCCTTGCAGAGTAATTCATTGCCATCTCCTAGTTTGATTTTTTTTGATGGTCCGTCTGCTTCCATCCCTACCACTTTTTGTGCTGTCAAAATTTCTACGCCGAACCGTCGTGCCTGAGAAACGGCCCTGTGTGTAAGTTCACTTCCGGACAAGCCTTGAGGGAATCCCAGATAATTTTCAATGCGTGAGCTCATACCTGCCTGCCCACCTGGCGCCTCCTGTTCAACGACCAGCGTTTTTAAACCCTCAGAAGCACCGTATACGGCAGCCGCTAAGCCTGCCGGCCCGGCTCCTACAATGATAAGGTCATAAAATGGCTGATCGGCTATTGTTTGCAATCCAATTCTCTCAGCTATTTCACGATTTTCCGGTTTGCTTAGAAATGAACCATCGGGAAAAACCAGGTATGGTAAATCTGGCGCAGGATCGCCAGCAAGCTTAAGCAGACGGTTGGCTTCTTCATTTTTCTCTATTTCAAGCCACAGATACGGAACGTTATTGCGAGCCAGAAAATTCTTTACCTGGTGAGAGGATGGGTTCCAGGGATAACCTACGATTCGAATTCCTTCAAAAGGAGGAGGATTATTTATTCGCCAGTCATCCAATAAATCGGTAAGCATTGGGTAGAGTTTCTCTTCAGGGGGGTCCCACGGTTTCAGGAGATAATAATCAAGCCCGAGCTCATTGATAGATTCAATGGCTGTATCTGTGTCAGCGTAGGCTGTAAGTAAAACCCTTCGGGCATTCGGATAGATATCAATAGCTTGTTGGAGAAATTCAGTACCATCCATTTCCGGCATTCGCTGATCTGTCAGAAACAAAGCAATCTGATTATTTCGCAGTTTTAATTGTTTTACAGTTTCCAGCGCTTCCCTGCCTGATAAGGTCTTGATAATTTTGTATGCATTGCCAAATTGGCTTTTTAAATCACGCTCAATGGCGTTGCTTACCTGAACATCGTCATCTACTGTCAGAATAATGGGATGATTCATTTATTTCGTGCTTTATAATACTTTAGACTATTTTATTATCAATGGGGAGTTTCACCTCGAAGCGGGTCCCTTCTGGTCCGGAATGAACACTTATTTCCCCCTTGTGCTTTTGTGCGATTATATTGTGACTGATATTCAAACCTAAACCCGTGCCTTCTCCAGGAGGTTTTGTAGTAAAGAAGGGATCAAAAACTTTCCCAATGATCTCTTTGGGAATGCCCGGACCTGAATCTGAAATTTGAACCACCAGCCACATCTCTTCCCTGAAAGTTTTAATGATGATATTTCCCTGACCATCCATGGCAGCAATGGCATTGTCTATAATATTGGTCCATACCTGGTTGAGTTCACTTCCATATGCATTGATGGCCGGCAGATCTTCATCGAAATCTTTTTGAACGTTTATCCCACTTTTAAGCTGGCTTCTCAACATCACCAGTGTGTCATTCAATCCCTCATGAACGTTAATCGACTGCAAAGGTGCTTTGTCCATATAGCTATAGGACTTTAATGATTTTACGATCTCAGTTATCCTCCCGGTTCCCTGCCCTAATTCATCCAGTAGGTTATAGGTGACATAGATACTAAGCAGTGCTAATAGAATGGATTGAAATTGCTCACCAGAAAAATGACTGGAAAGTGCTGTTAAATCAGCAACTGCGAAATCTAAGTATACCATCATTGCAGCTATTTCCCAGGCATCTGAAACATGACGGATTTTCAGCCAGGAATCTATTTCGGTCTCACGATCGCTTCGGGTAATCGGATCAAGCTCTGTCGGTTTTTTCATTCGAAGATGTACTTGATCTTTAAAGGTTCTATAGATGTCTAGTTGGGGCTCCGACAGATTCATCAGGCCAATTCCCTGCACTAATTTTTCAAGATCCGGAATCTTGGCTTGTAGCTGTTTGGAGCCTCGTTGGGCAGCGGCCGCAGGGTTATTTAGCTCATGAGCCATACCTGCACTTAACCGGCCCAGCGTCGCCAATTTTTCACTCTGGCGCAACATCACCTCTTGCTGGAGATAGGCTAACTCCAGCTCACGGTTGGTGCGCATTAAATCTATTACGTTGTCTTTCTTTTTAACAAAGTAATTGAGAACCTGGTATACAATTGATGATACTGCCCCAATATTAATAATGAAGAAAATTGTTCTAACTCTTTCTGGAAGATTGTTATCGGCTCTGAGAAGAGGCTCCATAAGAGCACTAAAAAGTATCAGAAGTACATAAGCTAAAAACCAGTAAATGGCTACCCTGGTTTTTCCAGATAAAAGTGCCACAATCGGAGCAAAAAACCCCCAGACAATTACTACACTACCGTTTATAAATCCTCCCAATGATAGCATCAGGAGAAAGGGCAACAACAGCAAACTTGAAATCTGAGTGAAGCTAAAAAAACGAAAATTTTTAGAGGATTTCAACAACTGAAAAGATAGAAGCGTTAAAACTGAATATGATATGGGAATTGATCCGGCCAGGTATTCTCCATAGATATAATAGATAATCCCCCAGATAACTGCTGCCCTGCCTATCCACATCGCAGTTACCACCAGTACAGATTTTTGAAGACGAACCTGCTCGTCTTCATCATCGATCACTCCCATTTTCTCAACCTTTGAGAGGATCTTCTGCCATGGATTAAAGCGCATAGTTGAAGATATAATTCCCTGAATTTGTTTAAGTTAAAACACGATGTTCATGATATTGTTCAATGGATTACATTTCAATCGTCTTTTACTTCAAATAGGATGAAAGTTTAAATTCTTTTATGGCCAATTCGATCCTGAAATCCCATGAGTGAGCAATATGTAGGGATTTTTGTTAGCCAAAAGGGAGAAGCAGCGCTTAAGGAAGTTAATGCGACAAATTAGTTCCCAGAGTTGGATTTACGCGATCAGTTTTTATCAGCATCATGTCGTAGATTATCTTAAGCCATATAAGTATGCAAGGGAATGCTTTCATGGCATAAGGCTGAATAAAATCCTTCCTGAGAGAACTGGGGAAAAGATCAGTTGAAGAAAATGAGACTAGCATCAATGCAAGAACCAGAAGAACTATATTAATCGGTTTTTTCCCCCCTTCAATAAACCATAAAGCCACACCGGTCATTGCAATAATGTAGGTGGGAGACTCTGCTTTGTGATTAAAAATAATGACCCAAAGCAATACTGAAGCCAGTGTTAAATATCTGAATGAAAAGTATTTATAGGCCTTGAATCTGGCAAGTGGAAGCAAAAACATTCCAACTCCTGTCAATACAACCACCAGGCTGCTTACGTTCAGGGAAAACCAGGAATTTAACCATCCCATGACCGAAAATCCATTGGATATCATCTGATCATTGGACAGCATATTGCCGTAACTCGAAATCAGAGTCATGTATTGTTCGTAATCTATAAAGATGAAAGGAACTAGCAACATGATCAGGGTCCAGCCCAATGAGTACAAGGCCAGTTTCCATTTTTGAGGATAAAAAAGAAACAAGGCAAATCCCACCACCCCAAATAATTTGATAAAAACTGTGAGCACTATGCACAGAGAAGCAATCAAAAACTTTTTATTCTCGAGCAATCCAAACGAAAAGACCAGCAAGCCTGCAATAAGAGCATTGGATTGTTCACCCATCGCAGCACCTGTAAATTCCAACAAAACAATCAGCAGCACCCATCCTTTCTGTGTGTTATTTAACCTCGGCAAATAATAAATGGCGGAAAGCAGAACAAGCGCATTTACCAGGTTCCATAAATTTACGCCAAGCCAATCCGGAAAAAGGGCAAACAATCCAAAGAATGCGGAGAAGGTGGGAGTATACTTAAACAAATCCCAATGTTCTTCCGGATGTAAAATGTAAAGGTCCTGATTGTTTTTCAGATGGTGAAATGACTGTGAAAAGATTACATAATTGTTGTAATTGGTATATTCTATGTCCCCCCCCGCAACAGTATGTGGTTTCAGCATAAGTGATTGAACACTTGCTCCCAATGCGAACAAAACATAAAGAATTACAATAAATGTTCTGTGAGTTAGGATTTTCTGGACTTTTCCCTTCATTTGTTATCTACAGTTATGCAAATTTAACTAGGGCAGGTTAATGTATAGGTGGCTAGGTTTCACCAAATTAGTAAGATTCCTGGACTTTGGGGCATATTCCAGTATAATTGGTTCTACATATAGATTTCCAACGGATTGTCCCTCAATACATTTGTAATTTGTGATGAAGGCGGTGTTGTCGGATTCAGGGAAAATAAGATCCATATTTGCTGTTGTAAACAAATATTGTTTATGCTTGTTAAAAGATTGATTTTTGATAATGGAAGATATTAATTCGATACACGCATTAGCCTATTTCAATTTATTGAAGACTGGAGGTTGGGTAGAAGAAAAAGTAAAAAATGCATTAAAGCCCTTTAACCTGACCCATGCACAGCTAAATGCCCTGCATATTTTATTTGATAATGATCCTGAACCTGTATCTGCAAATGAATTAAAAAAGAGGATATTGGTTAGCAATCCTGATGTAACCAGGTTGCTTGATAGATTGGTAAAAAAAGGATATGTGGTAAGGAAAACGTGCCCTGAAAACCGCAGGAAAATAGATATAATCTTAACAGACAGTGGAAGAGACTTGTTTGTTAAAGCACATCATTCTGCAAGGCAAGCTTCAGGAGATTTCTTTGAGAATCAAATTACTGAAGATGAAGCAAGTGAACTTAGAAGAATTTTGCACAAAATAAGAAAATAAAAAAAAATTATTCGAACAAATGTTGTAAACGAATGTTGTTAACAACAAGAAAATAGAAAGATGAATACAGTATTACACAAAGCCAACACCAGAGGGCATGCAAATCACGGTTGGTTAGATACGCATCATACCTTCAGTTTCGCAAATTATCACAATCCTGAACGCATGCATTTTGGTGTATTAAGGGTTCTAAATGATGATCGCGTGGCTGAAGGAAGGGGATTTGGAACTCACCCGCATGACAATATGGAGATCATCTCCATTCCATTAGAAGGTGACTTAGAGCACAAAGACAGCATGGGAAATATGGCTGTTATTAAAGAAGGTGATGTTCAGGTCCTAAGCGCAGGAACAGGTATTTCTCACAGTGAATACAACAGGAATCAAGATTCTGAAGTGAAGTTTCTCCAGATCTGGGTTTTCCCAAACAAGAAGCAGGTAGAACCCCGATACGACCAAATTTCGTTAAGAGATATTGAAAAGGAAAATCAGTTCTACCAGATTTTATCTCCTTCTAAGGATGATCAGGGAGTATGGATCCATCAAAATGCCTGGTTTAGCCTTGGGAAGTTTAGTAGGCAAACAAAAGTAGATTACAAACTACATTTAAGTAACAATGGAGTGTACACCTTTATTCTTGAAGGGAAAGCAAGTATTCAAGGACAAATTCTGGAAAAAAGAGATGGTTTTGGACTATGGGATAGAGATAATATATCAGTTATCGCTGAAGAAGATTCAAAAATATTACTCATGGAATTACCAATGAGTGTCAATGCATAAGGATACTTCACTACAAATCCATCTTTAACAAAGTTCAATGAAAAGGGTTACTTATATAGAGATATATTTCCAGAGTTAAGAGAACTTAAATGTTGAACAGATGAAAACGACTAGCAACAGATCTTCGTTGTGGCCTGAATTGGATTTTCTTCAAATGCAGGACACCTTTGAAACTTTACATCAATGGATACAAATTGTTGGAAAAATAAGGTTGAAGACAATGCCCTGGCAGAATCATTCATGGCATACAACCCTATATATTACATCCAACGGTTTTTCGACACATGGAATTCCGTACGAAGGACGTAATTTTCAAATTGACTTTAACTTTCGAAAGCATCAGCTAATTATTCAATGTTCTGACTCTGCTGAGTTAACAATGGATTTGTATACAAGAACTGTGGCTGATTTTTACAAAGAGCTTTTTGAAAAGCTGAAAGCATCGGTGTTTATGTAAAAATTCACCCAAGACCTAATGAGCTTGAACCAGCCATCCCTTTTGTGGAAAATACGGTTAATAAAACATATGAGCCCGCGGCTGCATTAGCCCTTTGGCAAGCCATGTTAAAAGCCAGTGAAGTGTTCACTCAATTTCGCAGCGACTTTGTTGGTAAAGCAAGTCCGGTACACCTGTTTTGGGGTGCATTCGATTTGGCTGCTAGCAGATTTTCAGGAAAAAAGGCACCATTACACCCTGGAGGAATGCCTAATATGCCTTTAGAAGTTATGCAGGAAGCTTATTCTCAGGAAGTGAGCAGTGCAGGATTTTGGCCAGGTTCAAAAGATGCTCCTAATCCTGTATTTTATTCATATGTGTATCCAACACCAGAATCTTTTGCCAAACAAAAAGTGCTCCCCGAACAAGCCTATTTTAGTCCTGAGATGGGGGAATACTTTTTAAATTATTCGGATGTTCAAAAAGCCGGCAATCCTGAAAAAATGCTTTATGATTTTTTAACAACAACATATAATGCTGCCGCAAAATCAGCTGATTGGGATAGGGAAGTATTAGAGAAGCCATCGGCAACCAGCACCTAAACCTTTTATCGAGTCAGGGTGAATACCTTGCATAAACCGGAATCATCCAAGCCAGAGGTGTTGCCCAATAAGCCCCATTCTGATAGGTTCCTTCCTCACAGGGTTTAAATAAACTGTTCCAGGCTCCCTCACTACGTGTAAGGTGTCTGATCTGTCCATTCATTACCGTCTCGTCGTAATGCTCCGCCAGGTATGTAGCGATCCTCCTGGTCTGTTCTTTACTGGTGATCCCTACTTCTACGGCGTAGGCACTTCCCCATATATCGATTTGCTTGTAGTAGAGCAATGATGAAAATAGAAGGTTTCCGTTTTTTTTACAATATCTGTAAATCCATAAACACATTGCGGATTTATCGGATTGTTGTAAACCAATCCACTTTCCTTTACCGTGGTATGATCAAGTCCTCTGCTCAGTTGCTGCTCAACTTCTCGAAAAAGTGCTTCATCCTGATATTGATTAACATAGGAACATACCAGCATGGCCATAAAGGGGCCATTGTCCAATGCATTATCCGCCATGGGTTTGCCTGGAGGTCCCGGGCTGTAAACTGGTTGACCTGCCGCATTAACCCTGTCAGGTATACACCCATCCATTTGTTTTTGGGTCGCTTCTTTCATCCATTGAATCTTTTCTGCTGAAAGCCCATATGGATTGCCGGAATTCCCATTTTGTTCCTTGGTTTGAGCGAATGCCAGGTTTTCCTGAGGTCGAATTTACGTATCTTTTGGCGCATTGCTACCGAAATTTTGAATCAGTATATTCTAACAGATTTTATGAAAGCGAATACCACATACTGCGATTGTCCTATGGCCACCTTTCAGGGAATTTGCATATCCCCAAATTCCGGATTATCTTTCTGTTAAAAGTCAATATTGAATCTTAAAAACCCCTCCTATGCAGAAGAACATCATTCTTTTATCAGCCTCTATTCTAATTATTAGTCTTTCAGACGGTTACTCCCAGGAATGGCCTGTTCTGAAGCACTATGATCAGGAACATACTTATAAGATTGCGCTTCCCATTGGAGGTATAGGTACTGGAACGGTTTCCCTTGGTGGCAGGGGCATGCTTCAGGATTGGGAGATCATGAACCGCCCTGCCAAAGGGTATAATCCGGGATCAGGACGACAAAATTCTCCTTTTTTCACCCTTTATACGGAATTTGCCGGGAAAAAGGATCTTCGCCTGCTTGAAGGTCCTGTTCCCTTTTATCAATATGAAGGAAGCAGCGGGGCAGTTGCAACGAATCATGGACTTCCCAGATTTGAAGAAGTTTCCTTTGATGCTGCTTACCCATTTGGTCAGGTAAACTTAAGTACGCCAAAATTACCATTGGTAGTGACAATGAAAGCCTTTAATCCATTAATACCTGGTGATGTTGATAACAGTAGTATTCCTATGGCTGTGCTGGATTTTGAAATCACCAACACGTCGGAGCAGAAAGTGATTTTCAGTGTTTGTGGTTCTATGCAAAATTTTATTGGTGAAGATGGAACTGCCGGAAGGGCATTTGACAATAAGAATACTTATGGTAAGGGACAGGGATTCAGCGGAATTTTCTTTAGTTCAGATAGTTTAGATGAAAGCTCTGAGCGCTGGGGAGAAATGGCACTAGTAACCACAGCCATCGGGGGTATTACCTACAGAACGGATTGGAAACCTGAACATTGGGGATCGTCCATATTGGATTTTTGGGACGATCTGTCAAATGATGGAGAATTAGAAAACCGGCTGGATGAAGCTGCACGGAAACCCATGGCATCTCTGGCTGTGAAAGACACCATTCTTGGAAATGAAACCAAGACAGTCCGCTTTTTGATCACCTGGTATTTCCCCAATAGGAAAGCCTGGTCGGCAGAGGTCCTGGAGAATTTTTATTCCACGAAATATGATGGAGCCTGGGATGTGGCATCGAAAGCTGTGCCCAGGTTACTTCAGTTGGAAAATAAAACTGTTGAGTTTGTCGAAGCCTTCTGTAACAGTGACCTCCCTGAAATAGTGAAAGAAGCAGCTTTGTTTAATATTAGTACACTCAGAACTCAAACTTGTTTCCGTCTTACAGATGGTGCCTTGTATGCCTGGGAAGGGTGTAATGATAATAGCGGATGTTGTTATGGTTCGTGCACACATGTCTGGAATTATGAAGCTGCAACCGGATTTCTTTTCGGAGACCTGGCAAAAACAAGACGTAAAATTGAATTTGGATTCGCCACTCGCGATGATGGATTAATGAGTTTCCGGGTAAACTTACCTATAAACAGGATCCCGGAATTCTCCAAAGCCGCAGCTGACGGACAGATGGGAACAATTATGAAATTTTATAGAGACTGGCAGTTATCCGGGAATGATGATTTTTTCAAACCACTCTACCCAAGTGTGAAGAACGCCCTGGCCTATGCGTGGATTGAAGGCGGTTGGGATGGGGATCAGGACGGCGTTATGGAAGGCGTACAGCATAATACAATGGATGTAGAATACTATGGTCCCAACCCTCAAATGAATATTTGGTATCTTGGAGCATTGAGGGCAATGGAGGAAATGGCCATTCATATGAGTGATAACGAGATGGCCGCGAAGTGTAATAAACTATATTTGAACGGTAGTAGTTGGGTGGATGAAAATTTGTTCAATGGTGAATACTATTATCACCAGATTATGGTGCCCGATAAAGCAACAATCCCCAAAGAACATCTGATAGGTATGGGTGCAGGAAATTATGGAAATCCTGATTATCAGCTTGGAGAGGGCTGTTTAGTGGATCAATTAGTGGGCCAGTATGTTGCACATATATGCAATCTGGGTTATTTGCTGGAAAAGGAGAAAGTGGGTATTGCTCACCAGAGTATCATGAAATACAATTACAGAAGCAATTTGTCAAGTCATTTTAATTGTTTTCGTTCCTATGCGCTTGGAGATGAAGCTGCCCTGCTTATGGCTGCATATCCCGGAACACGACCCGATAATCCTTTTCCGTATTTCACTGAAGTAATGACGGGTTTTGAATATGCTGCGGCTGTCGGGATGCTCTATGAGGGTCAGACCGAGAACGGACTACAATGTATTAAGAACATCAGGGATCGCTATGATGGAAGAAAACGAAGTCCGTTCAATGAAGCCGAATGCGGTCACCATTATGGCCGCGCCATGGCTAGCTGGTCAGCAGTATTGGCCCTAACCGGATTTCACTATTCGGGTATTCAAAAAGAAATTACATTTGATAATATCAATGGTACCTATTTCTGGTCAAACGGTTATGCTTATGGAACTGTTCAACTGGCAGATGTTGAAAAAGGAAAGCAGATGAAGCTGGAGGTCCTGAATGGGAGCCTTGAACTTTCAAACATAGTGATTGAAAATTTAGGTGAATTTCCCATCCCTGGGGGGATCACTCTTGGAGCTGGCGAAACGACTTCTTATTTGATTAATATCAATTGAGGGAATTTTCGTCTCTTTTTTAACCAACAAGGTCCAGAGCAATCACTTCGTGATCCAGAATTTTTGGAACCACGAGTTCAACATTTCCATTGGAAACTTCATATTCCAGGGTTAGTCCGGATACCAATAGTTGTGCTTTTACTACTTTTTTACCTGGAGGTATCTGAATCCTGACTTCCTGATCATACAGGGGTATCAACTCCCGAAAAGGGCCTTTCATCATCATGGGATTTGTGAAATTCACCAGATGCACAGTCATGGACTGCTGCTGCTGCCAAACAGTAATATCAAGTATTCCCTGTCCGTGGACCGTCACAGGTTGCTTTTGTTTCAATGCCCATTGTACTGCATTTCGAATGAGTTTCCCATGATCTGTATTTAGTATTTCCCAGAACGTACGGTCAATATCCCATGGAAAATATATAATCCTGCTTTCTCCTAATTCACGAAGGTAAACCTCACGAATATCCGTTTCAGGTTCTCTTGGATAGACATGCTCCATAGGTAAATCCGGATAAGAAGGGATCAAGGTAAGGGGAGAGGGAAATTCTATATTGGCCTGAATTCCCAGCCGATAAATGCCATTGATAATCCGGGTTGTATTATCTATTCCTTTTAAGAGGGGATGATATTCTCCGCTTTCTTGCGCTAACCGCAGATATGAATTTTTCATGGGGCCTTCTACTTCTCCGTTGAAGGATACTCCAAGGAGATCTCTCAGACCAAAATCATTTCGTTTTTCTCCCTTTTCATTATATAGGGAAGTCTCAAATGTGGCAATAATACTGCCCCCCCTGTCCACATAATCTTTGATTTGCTTACATTGTTTATCAGACAGTGCTGCAATATTCGGAAGTACCAGTAAATTGAATTGATTGATATGCCTTGCATCCAGGTATTGATCATGAACCATTTCAAAGGGAACCCTTGCCTCGATGATCGCATGATACATGCCGGAATCAAAATCATGGGTATTCTCCTGGTGTTTTGCCCCACCATAAAAACGCTGCGTCTGTTCCGAATATAACATTCCAACAGATGCCAGAGGTTTCTCATTTCTTAAGTAGGATTCAACCTTATGGTGCCATTTATAGATATCCTCTACATAGGAAAGCCAACGATGATCGTACAATGTCCCTGAGAACTTAGTATACCATGGCCTCATTCCATTGGCTGTTCCATCAGCTACCCAGATGCGAACTTCAGCTTCACTCTGTACCGAATCCTTCCATCGGTAAGGTTCCTCCAATCCTATACTGAATATGCCACCAATGGGCTTTTTGCCCATAATGGCCCGGTATTCTTT
>PVMK01153737.1_pt1 | contig 14706 bp, 15 predicted proteins | sample 1853481 | NCBI WGS metagenome assembly PVMK01 (sample SAMN08533507, study PRJNA380276) | Marine sediment metagenome, whole genome shotgun sequencing project.
CAACCTCGAAGCCTCAATCACCGTAATGCCTTTCGGTACCTCGCCGCGCCGGCCGGAAGGCTGAAAAATCACCATCGCTTTATCTTGGTCCATGCCATCGACTCCTTATTCAAATTGAAATAACCGCTTTGTTCACGGGTTGTTGCACCAGCATGCGCATCAAACGAATCTGCAATACCTATGAGCACCCTCTTTTAGAAAACCGAACTGTGCGTACAACAACCCAGACCCGGCCCGGGCTTCCAATATCCAAGAGAGCTGTCTAGGCGTCTTTTTTTTGCATCTCTCGGAGCCGGCCGATCATTCTGATCCCCTCCGAAACCGCATTTCCGGCAGATTCCGCATAACCGTCAGCCCCAAACAGGTTGGCGACATCTTTGGTTACGGGTGCACCGCCCAGCATGATTGCAACATTCGGGTTTTTGTCCTTGATCATTTTAATGACCTTTTTCATGCCCAGCATGGTCGTGGTCATCATGGCCGACATGGCCACGACCTCGGCATCCGTCCGCAACTGTTCCTCCACAAAATTCTCAAGCGGCACGTCCCGGCCAAGGTCGTAAACCTCCCAACCGGCGACATCAAACATCATCTTAACCAGGTTTTTACCGATGTCGTGCACATCTCCCTGAATGCTGCCAATCACCACCTGCGCCACCGAACCCGAGTCCGACGGCGGAACATGCGGTCGCAGGACATCCAGGCCCAAATATAAGGCATCTGCACACATGAGCACCTCAGGGACAAAATATTCGTGCTTCTCGTAGAGTTCACCGACGACCTCCATCCCGGCGGCCAAACCATCCATGATCATCTCTATCGCTAAATATCCGTCATCAAGAGCTTGTTGTGAGGCTTCTTTCACCTGTTCCTCTTTGTAATTGATTACACCGTCTTTCAGTGCTTCCAATAATTCTTCTTTGCTCGCCATTTTTATTCTCCTTATCTCCTTATCAGTCTATTTTAAATTTAAAGCCGCCCAACGGCTGGAGTCGGTCCGGCATTATACTCGCGGGCCGTTTTTTCCATGGCCCTAAAGTTTTCTTCTTTGATATCCGGCCAAAGATCACAACCCGGCCAGACCGCATCAACTTTCCCGTCTATATTGGTCTGGATACCCTCGATGGCCTGTTCTACGGTCGCTTCTTCCGCACAGGGTAGCCCGAAGACATCGAAATTACCAACAATCAGGGCATCATCACCTAATTTTTGCCGTGTTTCTAAGAGATTGTTTTTTACGTCGAAACTCACCGCCTGGCCTCCCGAGTCGGTCACAATCTGCCACATCATCTCTACCAGCGGATCTGTAGAACCACAAATATGCAGCACCTTCGGGGACTCCCAAGCAGACAAAATCCGCGTGAGTCGAGGTGCGATCATCTCCTTAAACGTCTTTGGACTCAGAAGATCTGCTGCCACCCCGGGCTCCCTCAATGTAATAAAATCTGCTCCGGCTGCCTGAAGCGCTTTCCCAATATTAATGATCATATCGGAAAGCTTGTCCAGGATGTCCTCTACGCGTGCGGTGTTTTTGAAAACTCCCTTCAGGACCTTATCCAGTTCAATGGTCTGGCCGCACTGGGTGAAAGGCCCCAATTGCCAGGCACCCAAGGCCAGATCCGGAGCTTCCTTTTTGACAATCGCGACGGCTTCGGGAAGCAAGTTCATCGGATATTTATCCATGATATTGTCGATATCATCCTGGCTAATTTCGACTTGATCCAATTCTGTCCAATTTTTATACGGAATGGTTGGATAAAGGATATCCTCTGAATCTTCGTATAGACTGATTTCATTACCCAGGGCTTCGGATTCCCAGCACATATCAAAGGGAACCACGACAGAATCCAAATTGAACATTCGGGCGGATTCAATAGCAGAACGAGCCATCCGCTCGGCATTCCGGTGGACCGATGGAAAGTTATAACCCAGTTTTTTGATCGCAGGCAGAAGGACCATACCCATCCCCGAAAAAAATGGCATCTTGTCTACGGGTTCGCGATTAAAAAATCGCTGTACTCGTTCTATGGGAGTCAGCTCAGGCATAATTAAAGCTCCTTTCTCTGTTAAATGTTAAATTTAGCTTTATATTCGTTTTTTTATCACATGATCCGAAATTATCTCATCTTCTTAACCGATTTAAGCACTTCTTGAAAATCGTCTAAAAGATGATTTTTATGGTGATACGAGATGATTTTCATTCGAAATCTAAAACTTACTTCACAATTCGGGTCCGAAATATAGCAGCTGGTTTCAGGAACTTGGGTGAGCAAAGGAGGGATCATTGGGGGAATCTGTCAGCCGATTGAAATTGAGCGCTCTCCGATTTTATAGCGGTTGTCAAAAATTTGTTCCAATAATCTGTCATTGCGAGGAGCCTAGCGACGAAGCAATCTTTTGGAAAACCTGAGAGATTGCTTCGCTTCGCTCGCAATGACTTTTGAAAGATTCGCTAAGTCAATCGGAATAAATTTCTGACAATTACGATAGGCCACTTGAGAGACGGGCCAATAGGTCGTTTTTAGGTATGACAGCATACGCTGCAATATGATAATAACCTGTCTTGCCGGCTTTAATTCTCATTTTTAATTCTTTTATCCCGGCTGGAGTCAGTCGATATTTGTTATTTTTTATTTTTTGAACCCAATTCTTTTTTATGAGAATTGTCACGACCTCGTTAAACGTTCTTGACAATGTGTAACGATAACCAAAATTGCCATAGGTTTTTCTTAAATGTTGCGGCACTTGCAAATCAGACTCATTTTTAGACAGGCAATCGATCAATTCCTTTTTGCTCAGACCCGCGTTTTGATTTTCCCAAAAAAGGATGATCATATACCAGAGAGATTTAATTCCCTGAAATTTTTTAACATCTAAACACCAAGTTCGGACCTGTTTTAGAATTTCTTTGAGTGCGCGGGCATCAACGGTATCGCCAGGATATGTTTTCACATAAAATGAAGTTTCGATATTCAAAAGATTAAATGTTTTCTGTTTTATTTCTTCAACGTCCGGGTCATAATTCCGATAGTCATAGCCAATTGAATACGGTTCAAAACCGCTTCTTTTATCTGATTTTAGCAGGGGGGACGGAATTTTTTTTAAGTTATCTCTGGCAGCAAGCAGTTTATGGATGTCAGATCCATATAATGGATAGGTGTATAGGTGGACGTGAACAGTCGATTCCCCATTTTTAATACAGCCCAACGACAGGGTAGACGTAATGCCAACATCATCAATCGTTGATTCAGGCGAAAATAGCTGAACGCTTAATCTGGGCTGGATTTTTCCTTTAGCCAGCAGCGCTATCGACGTGTTCATTTCTGAAATGGTGCAGCCTCTTCGCATGCGCCGTGAAAGCTCATCGGTCATGGCGTCTGCGCCGATAAACGCCGTCCGAATATTGGCTGCTGCCATTTCCTTGACCAGTTTCTCGGTCAAGCCTTTGGGCCTCAAAAAACAGGAATATCTAATTTTCCGCCCTGCTTTTTGACTTAATGCTTTCAAATAGCGGCAGATTTTAATTGCCCATTCTTGATTGATATTAAACGTATCATCCCAGATATCGACATATTTAATCTGGGGGTTTTTATTTAAAGATATGCTCAGATCTTCTACAAAGAAATCACTTTGAACCGCACAATGAAAATTGGCTCCAAACTGACTGGCAATCGCACAGAATAAACACCTCCCTGAGATTTTTTAGCCCAAATACAGGCTCTTTGAAAAGTTACCGCAATAGATTTCTCCCCATATTTAACATAGGAAAAAATATCTTTTTCAGATAAATCTTGAGCGCTAAAATCAGTGGCAATCACCGCTTTTCTTGGCGGCAGCCAAAAAACGATATTGGGGATATCAAGCAATAATTTCAGGAAATCTTGATCCCAGTTGTTTGTCAGGCTGGTTTTGTCCAGCAAGGGTAAAAGCCTGGGTAACGCCTTTTCAGCGGCTCCCCTGACGATGAAATCAGGGGCGATGTCGACAACATCATTTACAAAGGCGCAGAACCGAAAGTGCATCAGGTTTTTATAATTATTGGAAGCTTCATTGCCGCCCAGGATGATTGGGGCCGAACAGATGCTTCTTAAGCAATGCACGACCTTTGGCAACATAAACCAGTTAACCGTATAAGGTGCTGAAATTAAAATAATATCTGCATCTGACAGCTTTACCTTTTTAAAAAAATCGGCTAAAAAATCATAACCGACCAGATTGATTTCTTCCAATGGGAAAAAGATACAATCGGACCCGATCGCTTGACCGCAAATCGGTTCGTATCCCAGCATCCTCAACAATCCTTTTCAAGGCTGAATAGGCTAAACTCGTCTGACGGGTAAGGGTGATGATGCCGATCTTTTTCATTGAGTTCATATCACGCTTTTGGGGTTTGCGAGGCAATTGAAATGGCTGATATTTATAATTCCGGATCAACCAATCCGAGTTGGATGGCAAAATGGGCCAGCTTGACCGGCGAATAGATTTCAAGTTTTTCCATAATCTTGGCCCGATGGGATTTGATCGTACTGATGCTGACACAAAGCATATCAGCGATTTGTCGGGTGGAATGTCCTTCGGCAACCAGCTGAAAAACCTCCCTTTCTCTATTGGACAGTTGTTTATAACGCTCCGCACTGGCGGTGCCTTTTCGAGGGGATCGATAGGTGTCCACAACCACCTTGGAAATTGATGGGCTCAAATAGGTTTCATTCTTCATGGCGGCGTGAATGGCTTTGATGATATCGCGGCCGCTGGAATCTTTCAGGAGATAGCCGGACACGCCGGTTTCAAGCAGCTCCTGAATATAATGTTCATGGGAATACATGGAAAGGATCAAAATTTTGGTTTTCGGCAGATGCTTGCGAATCCGTTTGGCAGCCTCAATTCCGTTCATCCGGGGCATCGCAATATCCATAATGATGATATCCGGCTTTAACTCAAGCGTTTTGTCTACAGCTGCTCTTCCATTGACCGCCTGGCCGACAACCTTCAAATCAGGCTGGTCGTCCAGCAAACGTGCTAAACCCTGGCGAACAATTGTATGATCATCAGCAATTAATATGCGAATTGGATTAGCCATGGCTCAATGACTCAGCAAAAGGTATTTCAATCCGGATGCGGGTGCCTTCTCCCGGTTTGCTGCGCAGCTGGAAGGTTCCTCCCAGAAGCGAGGTCCGTTCCCGCATACCCAGCAGGCCCAGATTGCGTTTATCGGATCCAATGATCTGAGTGTCAAAACCGATACCGTCATCCTCTGCCCGGAAGATGATTTTGGGATAACTTTTGATAATGGAAAGGCGGAAGTTATCAGCACCGGAATGCTTCAGGGTATTGGTCAGCGCTTCCTGGCTGAAACGATAGAAAACCGTTTCCATGTCAACATCCAATCGGCGATCAAATCCACCATGTTAAACTCGATGTTATGATCCGTATGGTTTTTGATTTCTTTGAAATAAAGATCCAGCGCCGGTTCAAGACCCAGATCACTTAACAGGGTCGGGTGCAGATGGTATGAAAGGCGCCTGATTTCCGCAGAAGTTCTTTGCACCATCCTAATGATTTCGCCGATTTCTTCCTTGAGACCTTTTTCTGGCGATGACACATTTTGTTCCAACCTTTCAAGGGCCAGTTTCACAGCCGTTAGAGATTGACCGGATTCATCATGAAGTTCTCGAGCGATACGACGTCGTTCTTCTTCCTGGCTCTGAAATAATTTTTCGGTAAGCCGCCTTAACTCCTGCCGATTGCGACGAATTGTCTCCCGCATCTGGGCATTCACAATGGCCCCGCCCAAAAAGTTGCCCAAAGAACCCATCAAATGGAACTCATATTGACTCAGTTTGCGGGATGAGGGAATATCAAGTCCCAAAAATCCCACCCCTTTGCCTTTGAAGGTAATCAGAAAACAGGTCAGCCAGGGCGTAAATTTTTGCCCTTTTGTTTGAAAACGCGTTTTAAACGTAGGAAATATGGGCTCAGGCTTTAAAACCATCTCATCTTCGACGAGGGCTTTGCTCAGCAGCGGATCTTTGAAAAATACCTGTTGTGGGTCTTGAGCGTCTTCAACTTGAAAGCCGGATTCGGCAATGACCTCGGTTTTTTCCCGTTCGCGATCGATCAGAAAAATTGCCCCCCGCTTGAGTTCTAATACCTTCAGTATGTTCTTGAGCGTCTCGCGCAAAATGAGGTTCAACGCCATATTGTGATTTAAGGCCACGGCAATGCTGTTTAGAATCGAAAGTTCCCGGTTACGCTGTTTAAGTGCTTCTTCAGTCCGCTTGCGATGGGTAATGTCTTTGATGATCCCCTCGAACTCGACATCGCCGGTTTCAGGGTTTTCGTATCGTCGGCTCGAAATCAGGGCATGAATCGGAGAGCCATCGCGTTTTTTAAATTCAACTTCATAGTCTTTTACATGGCCCCTGCGATTAATGGCCGCCAGAAATTTTTCTCTATCTAAAGCATTGCGGTAAAGGTTCCTGGCCGACACCGTTTGCAGCATTTCTTCTTTAGACGGGAAGTTAAGCATTTCAACGCCGGCTTGATTAATATCCAGTATCTTGCCCTGCAGGTTGGTCGTATAGATCATATCGTGGCTGCCTTCAAAGATGCGGCGATATTTTTTCTCGCGTCTCGCAACCTCTTCCTGAAGTCTTTTCAGTTCAGAGATATCTTTAAATATTTCAATACCTCCGGTAACGCGTCCCTTAGCGTCCCGAAACGCCGATGTTGAACAAATAATGGGTATCTTTTTACCTTCAATGCTGGTAATCTCATATTCCCGATTGTGGATATCTCTGCCTTCTGCGCCGGCGTGCTTAAGCGCGCAGTCTGACTCACAGATTGAGTTCTTAAACACATCTTTGCAATACATCCCCACCGCATCATCGGCCGAAAAACCGGTAATTTTTTCAGCGGCTGGATTGAAGTAAGTAATTCGCCATTCATGGTCGGTAGTGAATAACCCATCCGGAATGCGGTTAAGAATTTCTACAAAGCTTTCTTCCTTTTGGTACAGGTGCTCCAGAGCCTTGGCATTGTATTTATGGATCTGATCGGAAATAAAATAACTCCATCCACTCGGGTGAATCTCCCCTTGTTCTTTAAAATAAGAGCAGGACAGGCATGCGGCTATCTTTTGAAAAACATCTTCTTGGATAAAGTTGGTGCAATGGGTTTTGGGGATGAGCCAGCACTCGGTGGTCTGCTTGCCATGCACAGGGCAGAACACTTTGGAACAGGACAAAAGCGCCCAACACGCCTGCTTTTTAGTCTTACTTTTGGGTTTAAGCGTTATGTCGATGAGATGATTTTCTAGCAATGAATTCACAATACGCATCTCCTCTGGCGCGGCACAAAGTTTCTGCTGCCGAAAAAACGTAAAGCCCTTCAGGATAGTCGCCGCCATAAATAAGGTCCATGAAGGCGCCGGCAACCCCCCTGAGCATATAGCACTTTTCTGCTTTTGCAGGACCGTGTTGCTCCAGATAACCTCTGGCCTCATAGGAGTCGCTTACGCGAATAATGAGTTTTTCTCCCGGAATCAGTTCCTCGACCTCCAGATCCCCCCAGCCAAAAGCAACTGCCACGGCGACAAAACCTAAAATCTGATCTTCTTTGTTTTCAATCATGGGAGCGACAACTTGCTTCCATTCCCAGGAATCGCGGATGCCTTGAAAAGTGGCATAGCCGCACTCCTGGGCAGCACCGATTAAAAGCGTTCTGGCCTCGGATTCACGCTTTTTGCCCATTTTTTCTTCAAAGTCAAAACTGAGTTTATTGTAATATTGAGTGGCGCACAGTGATAAATAGACGCCAAAGAGCGGGATGATCCCTTTTGATTCCCTTATCTTGCTGCCCTCCATGACCGCATGGATTATTTTCGTACCGTCAATGGCCACTTAACGCTCCTTAACATGAAAAACACAGGCATCATCTCCCTGCATTTTGCATCGATTCTCTTCTACGACATAATACCCAAAAGGACGCTGGTAAATCACCTCCAAAGTTCCCGGCGATCCAGCCCCGGGTAAAATGACAGCCCGGTGTGTTGCGTCGCCCGTGTTTTGCGAGCCACCCGGTGACATGATGACTGGAGGTGCTCACAATGTAAGCCGAATTGGGCCTGACCTTTTTAAAGTGTATGACCCCCAATCCGCAATTCTGGTACAGCAGGGCGGCCATTTCCAGCTTCGACTTAAGGGTTCTGATTTTCTTATATTGGTTAAAGAGATGCTGCATCCCATTATAATTGGTTTCCTCAACCGAACGGTACAGAAGTTGAACACCTTCCTCGCCCAAGGTCTCTTCTAACGTTTTCTGCAAGTTGATATTATAATGATGGCAGTGCATGGCAATGGGTTGCCCTGAGATCACAACTCTGTGCCCGTCCCGGTTCAGTTCACTTTGCCAGTCAAAAATGGTCATCGCCCACCTAACCCGGATAAACCGGAAAAATGGCCACCAAGGCACAAAGACACAAAGCAAAACGCGTAACTTTTTGGTTAATATTCATCTTTGCGTCTTTGTGTCTTGGTGGCGTAAATGTTTTGCCACAAAATGCAAAAAAATAACAACTAAGACTCTAAAAAAACACAAAGGTTACGATCACAAAGGTTGGAACCAGAAATAGCAGCGCATATTTTAAAATATAGCCGAAAAAACTGGGCATGGGGGTTCCGGCCTCTTCGGCAATCGAGCGCACCATAAAGTTGGGCGCATTACCGATATAGCTGCAGGCGCCGAAAAACACCGCACCGGCAGAAATCGCTTTGAGGTAAATTGCGCTTTCGGTCATCAGCAGCGGAACCGCCTGGGCTTCCGTCATCCCTGAATAAAAGGCGCCGAGGGCACTGTTAAAAAATGTAAGATATGTCGGCGCATTATCGAGAAAAGCGGATAACCCCCCGGTTGCCCAGAAATAATGCACAGGCTGGGTGACACTGTTTGTCAAAAACGCCAGTGCACCATGGGAGCCTGCTTTTAAAATCAGCAAACAGGGGATCATGGTGATAAAAATTCCGATGAATAAATAAGCCACCTCGATGATGGGAAACCAGGTAAAGTCATTATCATCCCGCAATTGAATGGGAGTTGCTACCAGCGACAGGATACCCATGAGAATCAATACGCCATCCCGCACCCAGTCTTGCACAGACCGGTGGATTCCCAATGTATTGACTTCGCCCCAGTCCACGATGCCGCTCATCAAAACGGCGCCCACAATGCCGCCTAAAAACAAAAAATTGTACACACCTTCAAGTTTCAGAGGCTCTTTGACACCTTCTTCTTCCGGGGCGGAAACCCCTTCTTTGCGATAGTGGTAGGTGTCAATGATAAAATAGATCACCAGCAGAATGATAACAACCATCAGCATGTGGGGCAGAATGTTAAACGTCCAGAAAAAGGAGACGCCATGCAAAAAACCCAAGAACAGCGGGGGATCCCCGAGAGGGGTCAGTGATCCACCAACATTGGCAACTAAAAAGATGAAAAATACCATCATAAAGGTGCGGTTTTTACGATAATTGTTGGCCCGCAAAAAGGGGCGGATCATCAGCATGGCCGCACCGGTGGTGCCCATCCAGGAAGCCAGCAATGTTCCGATGATCAGCATCGCCATATTCACAATCGGGGTTCCGCGTAAGGTCCCACGCACTAAAATGCCGCCGGAAACCGTATACAGGGACCACAGCAGGATAATAAAGGGCACATAATCCGCGAGGATGATGTGCAGAATCTCGTACAACGCAGCGCCTTTAAATACGATCAGAAAAGGTATGCTTAATGTTGCGATCCAGAATGCGGAAATCTTCCCAAAATGATGATGCCAGAAATCAGGTAAAACAAGCGGGAAAAGCGCAATGGAAAGTAAAATCAAGGCAAACGGTATACAGCTCCAGAGAGGGAGGACTTCACCGAGATTTGCATGCCCGGCCCCATGATTGGTGTCGGTTTTTTGATGGGGAGTTAAATTGCCGTGTGGGACTTGATGGGCTGCCGGGTCAGCGGCCGGTGCAGAAGGCTGAGCGCTGGATGGTTCAGAATGTTCGGGTTGAGAGGCTGCCGCTATACGAACACTAAATAATGAAAGCAATAAGATTAAAAACAGGAATTGGAAAACAACCGTCTTATTTCTCAGGATTTTCATTTAGCCCTTCTCCCGCTATAGAAATCGAGATCGTTTAGAAGTGTTTTCAAAATCTCAGATCAGGTTCAAGGGCAAGGCGCAGGCCGATCGAGAAAGCGCAGCATACATGGGTATGTGAGCATTTATCGGAGGCCTGCAACGCTGCCATTGGGCCTTAGATGGGGTTTTGAAAGCACTTCTTGTCATATCAACTGGAATTCTCGAGCCCACGTCGAAACCGGAGCGTTTCACGTTATCAAAGTCTGTCATTTTTTTAAACTATTATCTGAATGTACCGGCCAAGCTGACGCGAAATTTTCGCAGATAATCTTCCGGATGGTAGGACAGTTTGGCTTTGCGAAGCCCTTCGTCATTTAAATCCTGTTCCCGGTTTACAAAGGTGTAATCAGCGGCGGAGTTTGCCAGAAACTTCTGATTGATGGCCTGGTAAATGCCTTTGTACTGGGTATCCCCCTTTTCAAAATGAATGAGCAACATGTCACGGGTTAGTGCTTCAGCAACGGTATAGGCCGCCATTGAACCGTCAACCATCAGGGCACCGCCAAACAGACCCGCCAGCTGTTTCCATTCTTTTAGGATTCTAAAAATAGCGCGATTTTCAGAAGAGAGGATATCGGACGATTCGCAGTCTCGCCACGTGCACCAGTCTGTCTGCATGGCCATCGCCTGTTCCACCATATCGGCCCCGAACGGCAGGTAGGTAAAATTGTATTTGCGGTTGAATTGATTGAGCAGGTTCTTTTTTTTATGATAGCGCTTGCCCTTCAGTTCGATCAAGTCCGTCACCCGGTAAAGATAATCCCAGCTGCCTCTTTCTTCTTCAATACGGGTCTCTTGCGGTAATCTTTGGCGCCATAGATTTGTGAGCATTTCCGGAACCCGGGTAAAAACAGATCGGGCGTTTGGGTTTAATCTCAAACGGCTTTGCCAGTCGACCGGATCCCACAAACCGACGGGTGCCCACAGGAATTCTTCGGGCAGGTTTTGACGGATCCAGATCAAATCGCCATCCCAGGCCCAGCGAAGCTCATATTCTTCGGCCCAGGCCCACAGGTTTAAAAAACTGTAATCAGAGGCAATCTGGGGACATCGCGAAAGAATTTCCAGATAGTCTTCCTGTCTGTCGAGACTGATGGGCTCGAAGTGCAGGGGCATCGGGGTGCTCAATCCATGTATTGAGTAATTTGAATTTTCTATGTTAACGAAACGATGGTCATTAATTGGAGTAATTCGATTATTTGGTTTCAGGTGTCAGGTTTCGGGTGTCAGTATACAGATGACGGGGGACAGAAAACAGCCATCGTCGTCGTACTCGTACTCGTCCTCGTCCCTCGTCCCCTATAAAATTCTGATTCACGAGGACGAGCACAAGGACGAGTACGAAAAGAATCAGACGCTCTGCGCCCTCTTCCTTATACCTTATACCCTATACCATGTAGCTCGACATCACCAAAGTTTCTTCTTCGATTAATCTGGCCGCCCACACTGAGACGGGTAAACTTTTCAGGCCAGCGGCGGCGCTGACACCTGAAACCTGAAACCTATTTTTGCCTGACACCTGACACCCGACACCTGACACCTTAGCCATCAATGGCTTCGGCAAACGCCTTTCCGGCTGTGTATGCTTCTTCGAGATATTCGGGGTGTTTTAAAACATCATCCTGAAAATCGAGCTGGCGGTACAAGAGAGCTTTCCAGAGCTCCATATCCAGAACATCGAAGAAATATCTTACACTCAAAAGCATTCCATCAAAAAGCTTTTTGCCTTTGGTCGCACCCACAGATATAAACAGCCCGCTGCGATTGTTTGTCTTTTGGCCCTGGGGAGTTTTATCCACCCAATATTTTTTAACCCACAGGGATTGAAACCGATCCATCAGGATTTTGGTGTGGGAACTGACCGAATAAAAAAAGACCGGTGAGGCCAGAATCAGCCCCTGGGCGTGCAGTATTTTATCGCGAACCATCTGGAAATCATCTTTGATGGCACACTCCCCGGCCTGCATGCACCCGTAAATTTCAAGGCAGGGCGATATTTTAAGATCGCGCAGCACAATTTCTTCAACATCGGCACCGCAATCCCGCGCCCCTTCGATGGCTTTTTTTAACAGCGCGGCCGTATTGCCCTTGCGCCGGGGGCTGCCGTAGATGGCTATTATTTTGGGGTGCTTCAATCCATTCCCTCGTTTAACAGTTGATAAGTATAATAAGTGTCTATGGTTTCTAGAATGCCTAAATTGCCTAAAATGATCTAAAATGCCTAAAGTTAAGGCATTCTGTCCTTTTTATAAAAGATGGAGCGTTGCGACACCACAACTTTAGGCATTTCAAAATTTAGGCATTTTAGGCACTTCAGAATTCCAAAACCAGCCCGATAGGACAATGATCGGAACCGAAAATATCGTTGTCAATGAATGCCTCTTTGAGCCAGCCCTTTTTAATAATATCTTCGGTCACGAAAAAGTAATCGATGCGCCACCCGACATTGCGATCCCTGGCTTTAAACCGATAGGTCCACCACGAGTATTTTACAGTATCCGGAAAAAAATGTCTGAAGGTGTCCACGTAACCGTTCTGGACAATCCGATCCAGCCAGTCCCGTTCGATTCTTAAGAAACCGGATGTGTTTTCATTGGCTTTCGGGTTTTTCAGATCGATCTCGTTGTGGGCCGTATTATAATCACCGGTAATGATAAGACTGCGACCCTGTTTTTTATAAGAATCGATATATTCGAAAATTTTTTCGTAAAAATCAAGCTTATACTGAAGCCTTTCATCGCTCATCTGACCATTCGGGAAGTAGACGTTAAAAAAGATGAAATCATCAAAATCCAGTTCGATAATGCGCCCTTCCTGATCAAATCTGGAAATACCGAGCGTGGTGTTAGCCCGTTCGGGTTTGATGCGCGCATAGGTGCCGACGCCGCTGTAACCTTTTTTTACCGTGGCGTGAGACCAGCAGGACTCATAACCTTCGATATTTTTCATTTCGTCGGTCAGCTGATTTTCCTGAATCTTGGTCTCCTGGATCGAGAAAATGTCTGCATCCATCTGATGAAACAATGCAAAAAAATCCTTTTTAATGACGGCCCGCAGACCGTTTACATTCCAGGAGATCAATTTGATCTTTTTTTTAGACATATTTAAATTCTCTTCTATCCGCAGTTAAATTTATAAATAGTTTTTGTGCTTATTGTGCTAAAATTTTTTTCACCACGAAAACACGAAAATTAAAAAGCACGGAAATTTTGCTTTTCTTTCGTGTTTTGATCCTTTCGTGTTTTCGTGATTAATTTTGATGGTTTCGTAAAAAGTCCTATCGCCGGTCATTGCGAGAAACGAAGTGACGAAGCAATCCAATGATTTCAGAGATCTATATTGATAGAGATTGCTTCGCTACGCTCGCAATGACAGCTTGGCAGACTTTTTACGAGTTCATCAATTTTGTATGCTCAAATTAAAAATCTCTATCTCATTCCCCCAGCAACCCTCTGACTTTCACCAAACTGCCACCGTTCGCCAGCCCTTCCAGGGTCTCTTTAATTGAGCGCAGGCATTCCCGGATGATCGCGGTTTTGGGTCGTGAGGAACCCAGCTGGACATCAATGGTTTTTAAATCCGCCATCAGTTCCGAAGACCGTCAAAATCCAGACCCAGGTTACCGGCCTGGCTTTTAAGCTCTCCGGCAGCCTGTTCGACCCCCTGGCAGCTGATGGGATCCATCACGGGTTGATCGCTAAGCTTGCCCGGCGAACCGCCTGTCAGAGGCGCACCGCCCATCAGACGTTTAACTTCATTGGCACCGTCGGTACTGATACCAATCCCGCCGGACAGCGTACGAATTTCCACCAGCTGCAACCCAATAAGGGTTTCGGCCACCCGGGAACTGGAATCGCGGTCCAAGCCTAAACCCTGGCCGACGTCATACATGGAAACCTGCGCGGATGGATTCCCGCTGGTCTGCTCAAACAGTTGAATCAAAAACTGTTGGCCGCTTTCATCGAGTTCGCTGATAGTCATAATAATCCCTTCATTCTGATCACTGCATCAAATCAATTTATTTGAAACTCTCTCAGAAATAGCAAATCACATTTTGGGGTTGGCCGGTTGAGTCCGTTGAGCCCGTTTGCCGGTTATACCGCTTTCCATAATAATGTTCCGAATTACGGAATTGGGGCATAAGCGAGTGTACGGTTGTAGAAAAAAACGTTTGAAGAACGTAACGTTTTTTTGACAACCACTATAAGTATCGAAAAAGATAATCTGGTTATCCAGAAAAAACAAGTGGTATTGAATGTGGGATCCCGGCGGCGGGAGATCATTGAATTCGCGGCTGGAAGCCGCTCCCACAGAGAGTTTAGCTAATGGCAACTTGGACTTTCCAGATAAGCAGGAAAGATAATATACCATTTTTAATGGGCTCAACCGGAAACCGGCAAACCGGCCAACCTATTGAAGGTTAAACTATAGGATGTTTAAGTAGCTGGATGAAGCTTTAAGAAATTACTTCCTTGAGTGCTGACCTTATATCCGGATACTGAAATTCAAAACCGTGG
>PVMK01175681.1_pt1 | contig 14706 bp, 15 predicted proteins | sample 1853481 | NCBI WGS metagenome assembly PVMK01 (sample SAMN08533507, study PRJNA380276) | Marine sediment metagenome, whole genome shotgun sequencing project.
TATGGAGCGTATCGATAGAAATGTCGCTCTTATTCTCTTTCCATATTATTAGCTGTTGGTATCGGCAGCGTATTTTACTGGGATTATACAGAGTCATTAGGCGAAGGTGATTTACGCCTATACGCATTGGTACAATTTTTATCATTATTGTTAATCGCAATAATATTCTGGCTGTTTCCCGCTAAGTATACAGGAATGAAATATCTTGTATTTACAATTGGCTGGTACACGTTAGCCAAGTTATTCGAACATTTCGATAAGGCTATATTTGATTTTCTGTGGAATATGGTCAGTGGACATACGCTGAAGCATATCGCTGCTTCAATTGGTGCTTATACGATGCTACTTTATGTGAAGAAGAGAAGTATTGTTGGGGGCTAGCTTAGTCCAATTCTAGGGGTATCCCTTACCCCTAATATGATAATGTCATGAGGCACTGGTGGGACACTTACAGATAAATAACCACAATAAAGGACAATACATCACTATAAACAGAGCAGATTAATTCATTGATTGCATTGTTCTAGTTTGTTGCTACATGTTGTAGTTTATTGATTGCTAATGATTTGTAATCAGAAGGTCCCGAGTTCGACTCTTGGTGCCGGCACCATATAAAATATAGTAGGTATTTCGAATAATGAAACATGCAGAAATATTGAAGTTTTGGTTTGAAGAAATCGATTCCTCGCAATGGTGGGTAAAAGATGAAAAGTTTGATAGGCTCATAGTTGATCGATTTGCACAAGTCCACTCTAAAGCAATTCGATGTGAGTTATCTGAATGGAGACAAACGGCTGAGGGCAGGCTAGCTGAGGTCATCGTCTTAGATCAGTTCTCAAGAAACATGTTTAGAGATTCAGCGTTGTCGTTCGCTTACGACTCATTGGCTTTGGCACTCTCGCAAGAAGCGATTTCCATAGGAGCAGATTGCAAGCTTAATTTATCCCAGCGACACTTTCTTTACATGCCTTTTATGCATAGCGAATCTTTAAAGATCCACGAGGTTGCAATGGAGTTGTTTGGAAAGAACAAAAAGAATACTAACCAAGACCAACTGAATTTCGAAATCAAGCACAGAGACATTATCCAAAAATTTGGTCGGTATCCTCATAGGAACAAGATACTAGGCAGGGTGTCAACAGCAGATGAAATTGAGTTCTTGAAAAATCCTGATTTTGGTTTCTAGAGAGGTACAAATGTATGATACAAACAGAAAAGAACAAGGCTGTGTAAAAGCGGACTTTAACGACTAAACCCAACTACATTTGAGAACTCTTATTTAGCTATATGGATCAAACTCTAAAAAAGGAAGCTTAACATGCATACAGAAGTCAAGACTTATCAAGTATATTTTTTTGGAGGTCCTGACGGCCTCTGGACGAATCGTTCTAAAATTTCGCTGCGTGGAAGTAATAGCAAAGTTTTAGCTCACATCAATTTTAATGATGCGGACATGAAGTTTGAGAACGATTCAGAGAGCGACGGCATAATCAAGATGCATCTACCTTCGACCATGTTCGAAAATGTAATAGATGTGTTGCGCAACGAAAAACCGGTGTATATACAATTTGTGCACGGTCATGGTGTCTTACAAACCTCGTTAGAGCCGGTAGGAGAGGGGGAAGAAAAAGTCTAATAAGCCCATCAAGCCGATGCCAAAATCGGCGCAGTTTATGGACGACGTTAATGTCTACTTTTGTTACAAATCGGTAATTCAGAAAATTAATTTACATTCCTTTGTTTATTTTTTATTGGGGTATTTTACCAATAGCCAGTTACGCACAGCTAAGTTTATTACCCTGCCGTGGTATGATTTCATTAATGAAAAGGGGTACCAAGAAGTTCAAAGCTAATGATTTGTAATCAGAAGGCCCTGAGTTCGACTCTTGGTATTGGCGCCATATAGTACATACGCATATTCTTTTGCTAGGTTTAGCAAATAACTGGAAAGACTTGGAGCGCCCTTAATCGATACTTTTAAGGAATGACCTATGTTAGAAGAGAAGAAAAATATGGAGCTACCGACTGCGGTCCCAACTACAAGAATTCGCAGCTACCGAACCGCAATCTTCATTGCCGTACTTGCTTTAGTGGTGTCATTATCGGCAAACTTTTTCAATTATTTGTTCACCAATTCAGTTCGCACGGATATTCAAAAACAAAAGCTCGAATTGGATAAGTTTCAGACTAATATTGAATTAGTAACTTCTAATATGAGGAAAAAAATTGACGATGATCGTCTACTTTTGGATGCACAAATTGCTTCATCAGCAGAGAAATTTGAGAAACAAAGAATTCAGATAGAAAGCCAACATGGCCGAACCGAAAAGATCCATCGAACGATGAGTTTTACTAAATTATTTAAAGATCTTCGTCCGACTATAGAAATTGATTGTCAACGCGGCAAAATTTATACTGTTAAAATTAGCAAAAATACAATCCCCGTAGATTGCAGCTTCAAGAATCTCGGCACACTAAAAGCCAACATTACTCCGGTTACGTTAATCATGATTGGCGGTGAGGATTATAAGGATATAGACGGAGCAATTGAGCGTATTGATAACAATGAGGAAAATAGTATTTTACCCGGCAAAATTAGTGCGAGTAGGTACTACGTTGTTCTCACAGAGAATGGAGCTACTAATCTCAGGAAGGCGAGCTTCAAAATCGGTTTTCAGGCCTTCACTGATGCAGCGGCAATTGGGGCGATAAAGCAAAGGACCAAAGAGACGATTACAGATGAAGAGCTGAAAAAATTGTCAGGGCAAGTTTACACCTTTACGTTTCAACTCTAAGCGGGCTAATATTTCCATCAGGCAAACAATCTATGGCAAGTCAATATCTATCGCCAATCTATCATGGTGCCGGGTGCTTTGAGCCAAATCGTTCAGCCATGCCAAGCGTCTAAAGCAGTCCAATAGCATCCAATAGATTTATTGGTATCTTGAAAATGAATCATATTTAGATCAGCCTATGGTAAGGGTTACAAGCTGTAGCATGATTTACACCGGCTTATTTAAGTGCATGCAGGATTCTTCGTCGATAGTGGTGCATACTAGTCTATTAATAAAGCTATAGAAGATAAGTTTGTCATTTTTATGACAACTCCTTCGTGATTCATTAGAGATAGAGCCGGTATGAGAAATTTAATTGTGGCTCACAAATGTATCTAAAACTTGGAGTTAAGATGAAAATCTATAAAGGAGCTTTAGTCTTTTGTATTTTATTCGCTTTCACAGCGTGCGGTTTGTTTTCCAAATCAATTATACAAGGTGACGTTCTGGGAAATACTAGCGGCTTGGAAAGAGACGAAGAGAGTTGGAATGCTCTTATTTATGTTCGACCGGGTTATAACATAGGAGAATATAGAAAATTTAAAATAGATCCGGTCCTCACAAAATCAATAGGCAAGGATATGTCGGGACTTTCTGCTAACGACAAGAAAACACTAGCAGGATATCTTCGAAAGGCCGTCAGGAAAGAATTGACCGACGGAGGATACCAGGTAGTTAATCAAGTGGGACCTGATATTGTAGGAATTCGTTTTACCCTTACAGATGCAAATTCTGGGAGTCCTTATTTAAATGTTCTTCAATTTACTACATATGGATTTGGTATGGATATAGGGGGGCTTACTATTGAATCAGAATTTTATGATACCTCTAATAATCAAGTGAATGAGATTGCGGTTGTAGGTGCTGAAGGGGTCAGAAAGTTTAATGCTTCCTCAATTATGGAGGAATGGGCGAGTGTGAAAAGGGTATTTGATGATTGGGCTAAGGGTTTTCGAAATAGATTAGATGAAGCACATGTCTCACCAAATGAAGACTACTAAGGTCATATTAGTGATTCGGAAATTATTTAATAAAAGATTAGGCATATGTTTTGTGCAAAAAGGCGAATATTCAGAAATGTGCTGAATGATGGCAAGATACAAAAAAAGGTTAGTCATTTCTATATTTTTTGCTCCAATGGAAAAATGATTGAAACTTTGAAATGAGCAAACTGTTTGATAATATAAAATCAAATCCTAGATGCTAGCATCGTGAATAGTCTAAATTTATATTCGGTATTGAACGCTACCTAGACTTACCGATGTACTCAACTTGCCAGAGGATGCTCCATGAGTCTGCCCACCCTGCTTGCCGCTACTGACCTTTCTGCACCATCGCGTCATACTGCGCAGCGTGCTGCAATACTGGCCCAACAAATCGGGGCAAAGCTTGAACTTGTGCATGTGTTAGACAAAAGAGAGCTTGATGAACTTCAGCGATTGCTGGGCGAGGATGGTGAAGTATTAAAAGAGCGCATTCGGTCACAGACACGAGAGTTGCTGGCGCAACTGGCTAACGACGTCGGTGAACCGCTCGGTGTAAGTGCTGGACGCCATCTGGTGGAAGGAAAGGTACTTGAAAGCATCGCCGCACAGGTGGATGTTCTTAATGCGAGCCTACTGATTGTTGGCGCACGTGGAACAGGTTTCATGCGTGATCAACTTTTGGGAACAACCGCCGAGCGTTTGCAACGTATAACCCAATGTCCTGTTCTTACTGTGAAACAACCCCCTCGTAAGACATACCAGAGCGTACTCGTACCGATAGATTTCTCCCCTTGGTCACTGAACGCTCTCCGTCTGGCGCTGGAGGTTGCCCCAAAGGCCAAACTTATTCTACTGCATGCCTACGAGGTGCCTTTCGAAAACAAAATGCTCAATGCAGGGGAGAAGGAAGAAACGATTCGGAGCTACCGAGACAAAGTTCGCCAGGAAGCAGATGCCCGCCTACATCAAACTGCGATAGATGCAGGAATTGCTACTGAAGATTGGTACCCCGTGGTTATACACGGTAACGCCATAGATCGCATACGAGAACAGGAGGAAGAGCAAGGTGCCGATCTGGTCGTACTTGGCAAACACGGTCATGGGATGGTAGAGGAACTGCTGCTAGGCAGCAACACAAGACAAATACTTATACATGCACGATGTGACGTGCTAATCGCTAATCGTTAAGAGAGTCAATATTTATATTAATCTATTATGTAGCTTTATCAAATAAGTCCAGGCCTAAATAAAAGTCAGGAATTCAATCTAATTTTTTAATGACTGGCAAAATTGATGGCGGTATTTTGATTGTAGTTAATACTGCTTGGCGCCCCTTCGTCGTCATCTTTCTCATAGATTTTCTTACTATATCCATAATTTTAGTTTCATCAAAGTAACTATGATCTTGGATAAATGCTTCTAGATAGTTTTCTAGAAATACCATTACAACTACGTCTTCCAAAGTTTGTACTTCACGGTCAGATTGTATCCCCTCCTTCTTAACCAATGAGGAAACCCGATTTATCACATCATTTTCATATCCTACTTTTCGAAGAATGGTTTTAGCAGTTTTAGCATGAAAATCCCTAAGATTTTTACGCCACTGATAATATCCTAACTTAGTCATAGGAAAATTCTCCCGCCCAATTTTCCACCGCTGGATATGTTGGCATCGAGCAGCTAGTTGCAAGGCTTCCGATGGATTTAACTCATAGTTATTAAGCATCGTGCTTACTCGTTCAGCATATAGCAACTCTTTTGGCCGTTCTTTCCGACCTAAAATTTCACGATTAGGGTCTTTACTATTTAGCTCATCAAACAGCTCAATAGCACGATTGAATCGGTCTTGGTTGGTTATCATCTTCTTCTCATAAACTTATACCAGACTTCGTACAGAGAAAAATGTGCTAGCATGGGCACAATGAATATGTCCATCATTCTTGTGTACAACAATTACATTGACCCATCATTCTGTTGGGAGTAAATTTAAAATTGATATGTATCCAGTCCACTAACAATGGAGGATTTCGCCATGTTTGACTACCACCCTCTTTCTGCGCGCTACTTGACCGGTAATGTTTTGGTTTCTCGCCCTCCTCAATCCAAGTCTGTAACGCTCGAATCATCTGCTTTTGATGTGATGACCGATTTGCGACATTATGATGCTGCTGTAATCGAACCACATGTTTCTATGGAATTTGCTAACTCATACATGATACAGCGTGGTGTGCGTTCATTGCTCGTATTGAATCAAGATCAATCTCTTAAAGGTATTATTACTGCAACTGACATTCTAGGTGAAAAACCGCTTCGCTTTATCCAGGATCGTCGTGTGCGACATGATGAGATCCTAGTTTCTGACATCATGACATCACTCGAACATTTGGAATTTTTTTCCATCGAAGAGGTACAGAATGCCAAGGTTGGACACATTGTTGCTAGTTTGCGTGATACCGGACGACAGCATATCTTAGTAATGGAAAATAATGCTGTTAACAAACCTTCCATATGTGGCATTTTTTCGTTGACACAAATCGAAAGACAACTCGGTGTTACAATTTCTTCGACAAAAGTTGCCGAGAATTTTGCGGAAATTGAAAAGATGTTAATTGCACACTAGGGAACCACCTTCCCTGGTGATTGGAGTACATGCAGCTTCAGGTAGAGGTAGTATTAAGCGTGTGCTGCTTCATCAGGGAGAAAACCGACCAGAATTCGTTCTGTATTCTTAATTTCTAATATAAAACATCAAATCAGGGAAACGCTGGGATGGTCGGCTCCGTTCCTTCGATCTCAACCTGAGGAATATGTTGCTTTACACGCTCTTCAATCTCTTCAACTCGGCTCTTTGGTACATCAGCTAGCAGAAGAAGTTGTCCTGCCTCAATCGCATCTTCAAACTGCTTAATCCGAGTATTTCCGACACTTACGCCGATCATACCACCTGCCCACGCACCAATACCTGCGCCTGAAAGGGTAGCCATCAGTAGGACTCCTCCCGCAAGCATCGGTGCAGAAGCTGGAAGGGTAATTGCGACCAACCCGGCAAGAATGCCAACTGACCCACCAAGCGCAAGGCCACGTTCTACTGCAGGAATAAAATCACTTTTTTGAAAGAGGTTGGCTTCGGGTAAATCTTCCATTGGTGTGCCGCTCTTAGCAATTACGTGGATGTGTCGGTCATCTATCCGCGCTAGCAGTAGTTCGTCAACAATCCGTTTGGTGGTAGAAACGTCGGGAACAAGAAAATAGATTCGTCGCATCATAACCCCCTATAAAGTTGGTTAGTCAAGCGTCATTTAGGTAAAAACTCAGTTTTTGCCTATAAAAAACTTAGCCAGTAAATTTAGACAAGAAATATGTGTTCGAGTTCACCAACATCTGTTTTTAATAGAAAATGAATTTTAGTGGATGGCTAGTCTCCACCTAGGTGGGTATCCATATCTATTCCTTAATACTGATCAGTTTTGTACGTCAACAAAAATTATCTCCAGGGCATTCAGCATCCACTGCACGTAAGCGCGCTCTCAGTAACTTGATCTCGTCTAGTAATTCTAACGCAAGAGCTGCCCCGACGAGGTCAATGCCAATATCCCTTTGAAGACGTAAAGCTATGCGGGCACGGTTTAGGTTTATGCCATCGAAGTTCCAGTGATCCGGTTCGCTGCCTATTGGCTCCAGTATGCCAATATCTACTAGCTCAATAATCTGCTCAGTAGGGACACTGCAGGCGCAGCAAAGATCGTTTAGAGTTAATTGGGTTTGTTCTTCTAGTATGCATATATCAAATTGTAGCAATCTATTTCCAGTTTTCATATCCTACACTCCCAGTTTAGTGCGTGGATTAAAATTTATTTCCTGCTTCATTTTTCGGTAAAAGTCCCTGGCAGCTTCAGTATCGGCTGGCGGCAACACTATTGTTATTATCACATAGCAATCCCCGAATGGATTGCCTGGTAGGCCACGCCCCTTCAGTCTTAGCTTGTTCCCGGATAATGATCCTTCTGGTATTTTCAGTTCTACGATTCCACCGAGCGTTGGAACCTTCACAGTTGCACCTAATGCCGCCTCCCAAGGCGCCACCGGTAAATTGAGATGGAGGTCCTTACCGTTCACTCTGTAAAGTGGATGTGCCTGAAATTCAACTTGGAGATATAAGTCTCCCGCTTTATTTTTTCCGATCCCAGCATTGCCCTGTCCGATGAGGCGAATGTGTTGACCTTCACAGATACCTTTCGGGATGTTTACCTTAAGAACACGTTCTCTAGTGGAGACATGGCCTTGCGAGTCCACCATCGGAACCTGAAGGGTGATAGTCCGAGTTGTACCCTGATAAGAGTCTTCTAGGCTAATGAGTACCTTGGCATGATGGTCTTCACCCCTGGCATTGAAGGCCGTGCGTTTAACCCCGCTCGTTCGAAAACCTCGCCCAAAAAGGGATTCGAAGAAATCACTATAATCTGCTGTATCGCTGTCCGTGAAACCAGCTCCTCTGAATTCGAAGCCAGTATTCCAGTTAGGAGGGGGATGAAACTCCTGTCCTCCCTTCCAGTTGGCTCCTAGCTGATCGTAAGCAGTTCGTTTCTCTGCATCCTTCAGCACCTCATAAGCCTCTCCTAACTCCTTGAAACGTGTTTCTGCATTAGACTCCTTGCTGACATCCGGATGATATTTACGAGCAAGCTTGCGGTAGGAACGTTTAATCTCATCTTGGGTTGCGTCACGCGCGACCCCCATGATCTGATAATAGTCTTTGAATTGCATAGATTTTCTCTGTCCAAGGGACTTACGTCTATATAACAGGTTGATCGTAATGGGAACCAAAGGAAAAGCTTGCAGGAATCCCTACAGCCTACAGTTGTTTCAGAGTATAGCGCATGGCAGGCCTTCGACTCTGCAAAAATAACCGTCAACCCATATTGTTGACAGGGAGCATCCGGCGACTCTTTTGAGTCTCCCTCAGTGTTAGTGTTTTAAGCTCACTCCATATTTTATTCATGATAACAACGCTGACTAGGCTACGGATCGGGTAAACACAGTGAACACTTCACCACTAAACCTGTAAAAGCCTACTATTTGGTTGCCTGCTTTATGAGTACAAACACACGGATCGTTTGTGCTGCGGCAATAATTCCCTGAGTAATGGTTAGGACAAACAAAGCACCAACACTGGAATGCAAAAATAGTCCTATACTAACAATCAGGTACCATTGAGATTCTTCAAAAAGAAAAAATCGAAGATTCCTCTGCAAAAAACCTTTTCCTGACAAAATGTTCCAGGGAACAATTCCAAAATCGTTCAAGGCAGACATTCTCAGATATGGTAAATAACAAATTAGGAAAACGCTTGAGATCCCTAAAATAATTGGTGTGATTGTTTGTGCCGAACTGTAAGCCTCTACTGACAGTGCCAGAATAATAAGCGGGAATTTTATAAAATCAGACCACTTGTCCAAAAATGAACCGACATTTGAGGTCACATTGCGATACCGCGCAAGCTGGCCGTCCATACAGTCGATTATGTATGAGATTTGCAGAATTATACCTGCTGCGATCAGTAAACTATAACCACCGCATCCAATCAAAGCCGCAGACAAAATTGACAAAAAAAACGAAAGGACTGTCAAACGATTTGGGGTGATAAAACGCCAATCGGCGATCGCCAAAAGGAAGATATAGGCAACAGGCGTAGCGAACACTCTCGACCACCACTCTTTTCGTGGCTTGAAGGTTGCTTTCAGTTGCGACCTGCGCTCGGTAAAACTCATGAGATGAAAACTTCTACTTTTCTATCGGTGTCAAAAGTTCTTTATGCTGATTGAGGTAAATTTGGCGCCCTCTCTGCCAGCTGCGTACTACACCATAATAGAGTTGGCTTATAGCGAATACCCAAAGCATCAGCATGAGCGCATCAAATATGAGGGCCACGGAAAGCAAGAACACAAACACCGCTTCATTGAACAAAAAGAACTTTCGCTGCTCGCGGATAAACCATATTAGATTTGCCCTCCAACCATAGCCAAGCCCGGCCTTTTCTTCTTTTTGATCAACAAGGGCAGCGGCTTCCTTGGAAGCCTTTTTCAGGTAGTTCATATCATGGTCGATCTCGATGAAAATAGTTACGTATTTAACGTACACCCGCAAGGAGTAGAAAGTGACACCCGTGAATGCCAAGAATACAGCAACAACATTCTGTGTTTGCGAATAGGCGGCAAAAGCAATCGCACTGAACCAAAAAAAGATCTGTATCTGATCGGTGACTTTGTCAAAAAAGTTTCCGAACCGTGATGACACGTTCCGATACTTCGCCATTTGTCCATCCATACAGTCAAGAATATGACTAATATTAATGAGTGCGGCTGCAGCGTAAAAATTGATTTTTCCATCAAGAACAATAAGACCGGATGCCACAAGAGCAGTAATTAACGAAAACAGAGTGATCAGATTTGGTGTCAACCATTTAAAATCAACGACCATATAATTGATAAGGATGGCCAGGGGCGATGTTACAAATGAGGACCACCATTCATCATTTTTGTTCTTGGTTTTCCACAACCGTTGGAATTTGCCGTTCATTCATCCCTCTTGGAATGATCGAAAATTTTCAGCCTAACGGGACTTGAGCTGCCGATATATTTTTCTTTCTGGTAACAGACAAAATGGTGTTTTGTTCCGCCAACCAGTTGTTTAGTCGTTTGTAATCCCCAATGTGATCCACTTCTGTCCAAAATGTACCGATGACATCTTCATGGTATATGGTCATACCATCATCTATGAATGAATACAGAACACCTTCCCACCAATTCTGGGAATCATCTTGTTGGATCATATGCCCCAACCGCTTTTTGAATTCCGCGACAAAACTCTTGTCGATGCGTACGATCCCTACATATTCGCAATCGGTTTCATGATTTTCAATCATGTTTCCGGTTTTAATGATCCGGTCACCATCCACCATAAAACGAAAGTCCGCATCTTCGATTCTGCTGGAGTCAGAAAGCATGACTACAGGTCGATTCTGCGCCAACACTATGTCAATAATTTGTTCTTCTACATAGAGATCTGCGTTCATCAGGATAACATCACCCGTAAGCAGCTCTTTTGCCTGCCATAAAGATGTGATGCTGTTGGTGTTAGCAAATTGTGAATTGTGGAAATAGTTGACCTGTGATCCAAGTGCGTGGTGAATAAGCTCTTCTTTGTAACCGGTGACTACGGTGATGTCTTTGACATTACGGCTTCTTAGTATTCTTACCATCCGCGCAATGAGGGTCTCTCCATCGGCCATGATCAGGCTTTTGGGCTTATTCCCAATGATGTTCTGTAAGCGTGACCCCATACCGGCCGCCATAATAATCGCTTTCATGGATTGTTTCCCAAGTTAAAAGAACCTCAGAGCATAAGCTCTTTGAGCGCCGAAACCAGCGCATCCACATCAGCATCGTTTTGAGCGCCCATGTGGCTTACACGAAAAATCTTGTGCTTTAGGAACCCGCCATTAGGGGCAGTTTCCATATAATACCGAGAGCGAAGCTTTTGGACGATTTCAAAAGCGTCGTATTCTTTGCAGAGAATAGATGTTATAGCATTAGATTGGCGTGATGGCAACGTTTTGAATGGCAGAGAAGCAACGGATTCACGGAAATAGCAAGCTCTTTGCTTATGCTGGTCGATAATTTCAGGAAGGGTACGCTGTTTTATATCAAGCAGGCGTTGATGAAGCTGCAGAAAAAGTCCAATGGCTGGCGTGTAGGGCACCTGTCCGCGCTCCTGATTGTTGAGATAGTCCTGAAGGTTGAAATACAGGGATTTCGGGATAATCTTCCTAAGCCGGGACTGCGCCCGTTCATTCATCGCGACAAAAGAAAGACCCGGTGGAAGAGCAAGCGCCTTCTGAGAGCTCAAAATTGCTACATCCACATGCCATTCATCCATCAAAAATTGATCGGCGCAAATGGTACTTATCGCATCAACAATGTACAGGAGGTCAAATTCCCGAGTAATACTTCCAATGGCCTGTATGTCATAAAGCTGACCGGTAGACGTTTCATGGGCATTGATGAGCAAGGCAGAGAATTTTTCACGTGAAAGGGTCTGAGATAACTGATCTAAATCAATGTCATCACCGGCATTCAGCTTCAGTTCCGTATGGTGGATAGAGTGAACACGGCATAGATCGCACCATCGCCGACCAAATGTACCGCCGTTAATAACTAGGACCCGATCAGAATCATCCAGAAAATTAAGGAGGGCCGCTTCCATTGCTGCTGTACCGGAGCCTGTCAAAATGGCCGTTGGACCATTGGTTTGAAACACATAACCAAGGCCCTGGAGTATTTCTTTTGTAAACTTTGAGAAGTCCTGTGTTCGATTGTAAGGAAGTTGTTCTGCTCCCTTTGCAAGAATGTGCCCCTCTACAGGAACCGGGCCGGGGGTAAACAGTTTACAAGTTGTAGTCATTTGTTCAAACTCCAGAAAACCGTTATCCTATTTATGATTCTTCTATTCTATTGTGTGCAACTATAGGCAGGCATCCCAAAAGTTCTTCTGGACGGATACAAAAATGCAAATTTGGAAGCTTTGAACAAGAACCACAATTACTGTATAAACGGTCACATATTCTACCGTGGCCTTGAGTGATCTGTCGAGAAAATTGATGAGGCAAAAAAGACTATCGGTACTGACCTAAAATTACCAGACAAATCTCATAATCCGCTTAATTTCTGTGTAAGAGTGTACATAGACCTGATTGCTAAGATCAGGTAAGCAAAAATTTAACCGACGTTGTTTCATGAGTATGTGTCTTATTGGTGGAGTTCAGTAGCCGGCCACCTTGTTTAATGCTTAGTTTTTTGACTTCGCCAACAAGTCTCAAACCGAGTTGCACCTAATCAAACTTAATACCTATCTGTTTAGAAACCATACTTCAATCTTTGTATTCCACAAACATGGCAGGCCTAGAGGGCGAACTTTGTAGTGTTTTTCTACTGTCATTAAAATCGATGTAGGGGGGTGTAGTACCTCTAGCACGTGGAGGTGGGGTAACTGAATACTAGTCTCACCCCCTTGTTTCTAATTTCGATTCTATAGGGACGGGTTTCTCTCGTTTTAGCCTACACAGTACGGATATATGTAAGGCTGATGTTTGCTACCCTAGCCCCGAATATCTTGCATATCATAATCCGTATCAATAACGGTTTTTAATGCTTAATTCGCTCGTAAGGTAGCAATATGGTAGCAATGAAAAAGGAGCTAGCTGTTATGCTAACCCCTTGTTCTAATGGCGCGCCCGGAGCGATGAACGTCTGCTTTGTGCCAAAAGCGGACATTCAAGAGCGTATAACAAATACAGTATTAATCTTCAAGTAAGAAACGATAACTTTCGTTTTATGCCGGTGGCCGCTTACCAAGTAAGCTAAAATTGGCATGTTGGTACAGAAATACGTTGGGAAAAGTTATCTGAGGATGCTCAGAACAGTCCTATGGTAAACCTGTGTGGTGGTGACAACCAGTTTTTTGTGGTCTTGAATCACTTATAGCCGGGGAGAATCAGTGAATTGTAGATGGATTTCTAACACAAAGCGTCTCATACGTTTTGTAACTAGCTGAGGGGGCTTATGGGTATTATTACCATATTAAGCATATTAATGTCGTTATGCGCCTTGTTCGCTTATGTGAACTATCGCTTCATTAAGCTACCCACAACTATTGGTGTGATGGTTCTGGCTATGGCTACCTCTGTCGGCATGATGTTGATTCCTGGAGCGCCCGAGTTGATAGGGCCAGTATTAACCGAGCTGGATTTCTCGGATATAGTTATGCATGGTATGTTGAGTTTTCTTTTGTTCGCTGGTGCTTTGCATGTGGATTGGGCATTGCTTAAAGAGCACAGGCTCATGATTCTTACCATGGCATTGCTTGGAACTTTGTGTTCAACATTCGCTGTTGGCTGTGCTCTGTACTATTTACTTGCTGCCTTTGATATCCAGATAGATATTATCTATGCGTTTTTATTTGGAGCACTTATTTCTCCGACAGATCCAATTGCCGTTCTGGCCATTTTGAAAAAAGCTGGAATTCCAAAATCATTAGAAATTAATGTGGTCGGAGAGTCTTTATTTAACGATGGTATGGCGGTAGTTATCTTCACAGCATTACTAGGCGTACTAGCACAAGGGCATGCTGAGGCTTCACATGTGATCACCTTATTTATTGAAGAGGTGATTGGAGGTATCACGCTGGGGTTTGTACTGGGCTTTATCGTGTATTTTTTAATGTATCACGTAGATAATTACAAAGTTGAAGTATTACTCACCTTAGCCTTGGTGATGGGAGGATATGAGCTTGCACGTTATATGCACCTTTCCGGACCAATAGCCATGGTTGTTTCTGGGCTTATAATTGGCAATCTGGCACACTCAAAAGCTATGTCCCAGCAAACACGTGACCATTTGAGCGGATTCTGGGAGTTGATAGACGAATTTTTGAATGTATTGCTATTTATATTGATAGGTTTTGAGTTATTGCTAGTGAGTTCAGAGATTTCAGCATTCTACGCTGGGATCATTATGATTCCGGTGTTGTTATTGATTCGCTTCATACTTGTTTGGCTTCCAGTCACTGTATTCAAAACGTTCAAAGAATTTTCACGGGGCACAGTTCCCATTCTGACCTGGGGCGGGCTGCGTGGCGGCTTATCCGTTGCATTGGTTCTCTCTTTGCCGGATAGCAATGTACGCGATATGTTACTGCTTATCACCTATTGTATTGTGGTGTTCTCAATTATAATACAAGGACTTACAATAGGCAGGCTAGCGAATAGCTATGCTGGAAACTAACCGATTTATTAGAAAAGGAAATGTTCAAATTTTTTTCGCCAAAATTGC
>PVMK01148665.1_pt1 | contig 14705 bp, 13 predicted proteins | sample 1853481 | NCBI WGS metagenome assembly PVMK01 (sample SAMN08533507, study PRJNA380276) | Marine sediment metagenome, whole genome shotgun sequencing project.
GAGACCTTTCTGACTCCACCCGACTTAGTCAAATTATATGGCCAGTCCCCTGGACAGGCTCTGGGAGTCGGCACTCAGATTCATACCTCGCCGCAGGCTTTTGGTAAGGTAATGAGTACCATTAAACCCCGTCATGCCGTCGGTTACCACTTCTTCAATGAACAGAGTACCCATGACGATATATTAAGAGGTGTCCTGGAAACGTATACCGGCCCACTGTCACTTGCCGTCGACAATATGGTCTGGAACATTTCAAAAGAAGCTATCGTCGAACGAATGGTTGTTTCTCCTGATCAGGCATGGGCCGTGGCCGGTCCAAACAAGCCACCGAGCCCACCGGCAAAAGGGACTGTTTCTGATCCAATAACTGACTTCATTAAAGCGGGTCGCTGGGAACCTGCTGAAGCGGCACAGGCAGAGATGATCAAGGAGTTCAAGAAAAAGTACAATATGAAGTAGAGGGAGGACTGAACATGAAAATCAGAATCAAATCGCCAAGATTTCTTTGTCAGAGTCTTATTGTACTGGGTATGTTCATCCTGGCGGGTTCTGCACTGGCGAAAGATAAGCCACCAAACATCGTCATCATCTGGGGCGACGATATCGGCCAGAGTAATATCAGTGCCTATTCAATGGGGCTGATGGGATACAAGACGCCCAACATCGATAGTGTTGCTAAGGAAGGGATGATGTTTACCGACTATTACGCCGAGCAAAGCTGCACGGCTGGTCGGGCCTCCTTTATCACCGGTCAGAGCGGTTTTCGTACCGGCCTGTTAAAGGTGGGGTTGCCGGGTGCGGAACTCGGAATGCACGAGAAAGACCCGACCCTTGCAGAGCTTCTCAAGCCCATGGGTTATGCTACCGGCCAGTTCGGTAAAAATCATCTCGGTGACAGGGATAATCACCTGCCCACCGCTCACGGCTTTGATGAATTCTATGGCGCTCTCTATCATTTGAATGCGTCAGAGGAGCCTGAGCACCGCGACTATCCGACCGACCCTGAATTTATAAAAAGATTCGGTCCGCGAGGTGTTATCCATAGCTTCGCCCAGCCGGATGGTACGCAGAAGATCGAGGATACGGGCCCACTGACCAAGAAGCGCATGGAAACCATTGATGATGACTTTGCGGCAAGGTCCGCAGAGTTTATCGAAAAACAGCACAAGGCCGGCAAGCCGTTCTTTGTCTGGGTGAATTTCACCCACATGCATTTTCGTACCCATGTCAAACCGGAAAGCCTTGGTCAGTCCGGACGCTGGCAGAGCGAATACCATGATGCCATGATCGACCACGACAAGAACGTTGGTACGGTTCTTGACAAGCTCAAAGAACTGGGGATCGAGGACAACACCATTGTCATGTACAGCACCGACAATGGCCCGCACATGAACACCTGGCCCGATGCGGCCATGACCCCGTTCCGTAATGAGAAGAACTCCAACTGGGAAGGGGCCTATCGTGTTCCGGCCATGGTCCGCTGGCCGGGGAAGATCAAGCCAGGCACTATCTCGAACGACATCATGTCTCATCTTGATTGGGTGCCGACCCTGATGGCCGCAGTCGGCAATACCAATATCAAAGAAGAGTTGAAAGAGGGTAAAAAGGTGGGAAATAAAACCTTTAAAGTCCACCTTGATGGCTACAACTTCCTGCCTTACCTGACCGGCAAAGAGAAGACGAGTCCGAGGGAGGAGTTCTTCTACTTCTCTGATGACGGTGACATGACTGCGCTGCGTTACGACAACTGGAAGGTCATCTTTGGCCAACAACGCGCACCAGGAACCATGCTGGTCTGGGGTGAGCCCTATGTGTTTACCCGTGTCCCCTGGCTGTTCAACCTGAGGACCGACCCATATGAAAAGGCGTCTATCACATCGAATACTTACTGGGACTGGTGGTTGGATCGTGCCTTCCTGTTAGTGCCCGCCCAGGCTTATGTGGGTCAGTTCCTTGCTTCATTTAAGGAATTCCCCCCGCGGCAGAAGCCTGCCAGCTTTACCATTGATCAGGTGATGGAGAAACTGGTTCCGCCGGGAGATTGAGCCAGGGGTTATTAACCATTTTGAAGTGACAACAAAATTAAATCCTACCGCAGGGGTCAATTTCAATATAGGTTCCTGCGGTAATTATTTTCAATGTGGAGGACAACATGCATAAAAAAATAATTTTTCTGGTTGCTGCAGCCCTGACAATATGCCTGTTTGCAACGGCGCAGGCAGAAGAGAAGGGTGAGATGGTGGAACTGCTCTTTGTGCAGAATTCCCATGACGTGAGCCTGGAAAAAGGGAGGCTGACCCTCAAAAAGATTGGCCCGACAACAATTTTTTTCACCGACCGTCCTCAGCGCACTGCCGGTCATATGACAACAAAGGATTTTGTTGATGATTGGGGCGTGGGAGAGAACAGTTTTGCCGACAATCCGCCGAACGCATCACTTTCAATATTCGGTGAGGATGAAATAGTAGATATCGTGTTAACCCTGAAAAATCCTCGCTTAGAGGGTGAAAACCTTATCTATGATATCGCTGTTCTTGAAGAAGATGTTGGGCCTATATCCGGGGAGAGCTCTTTGTTTATTGATCCCATCGGCAGACCCCTGTCGCCGGTGTCGGTGGCCGGGGTCCATAGGCGGCATAGACGCCGGGTACGCAGACATGTCGTCAGGTGATACAATGGCATAACGGTGAGTTGAGCCGGTGAAGCGGCAAGCGTGACTCTAAAATTCGTTTGCCTCACTCTGCTTGATGTGTGAAATCGGACCCTACTGCATATTGTGATACACCCCTGTTACGGCACACAACCTTGAATTTTCCCTTATCCCGTTCTCGAAAAGGGAATTCTTATCAAAATTGGAGGGTTGCTAATGAAGATCTATTTACTCTTAATCGGTGCAGTAATGACATGCTTTCCAGTTACAAGTCTTTACGCACAATCGGTGACGATTCAGTACGGCACGGTTGAACACGTCCAGACCATAAGCAAGGATGCCAAGCATGCTGGCGGTGCCTTGGCGGGCGGCGTTATCGGTGCATTGATAGGCCCTCGCCGTCACAGAGGTATCAGAGCCCTGGCCGGTGCCGGCATCGGTGCTGCTGTACAGGGATCTGCAACCAGTGGCATACAGCAACAATACACTGTGAGCCTGGTAAGTGGCGGCACAACCATCATCAACACAGAGCAGCAGGATATAAGGATTGGCGACTGTGTCTCGATAGAACAGGGGTCATATTCCAACATTCGTCGTATCTCGAGTGTGCACTGCGAAACGAAGACCCAGATTCCACAGCATCACAAGTCAATATCCAGCGACTGTGAAAAAGCCAAACACGAGCTGTCTAATGCAGAAACCGATGAGGCAATCACCATGGCAGCAAAGAAAGTCAGGATACTTTGTGAAGATTGAGACTAAATACTTACTTTGCTGACTGAAACATTAACTACTGTTATTGTTGTCCTTGATGAGGCAGGGTCAGAAATGGCGCTGCCTTTTTTATTTTCTGAAAAGTAAATTCTAAAATTTACTATATTTGATTTAAGTCAATGTTCCAAGAGAGGTTTCCTGTTCTGTTATAATTGCGGAAAATGTGACCCGTGTATTTTTTACGGGTAGAACCCAATCAATTCTTAGCTCACAAAAAAGGAGGCCCAGATGCCAAAAGAACATATTGAAATAACACCATCCACTAGGGTTGCTGAAATGCTGGATAACTATCCGGAGCTTGAAGAAACATTGATTGGCATTGCTCCTCCCTTTAAAAAGTTGAAAAATCCATTTTTAAGAAAAACTGTCGCTAAGGTGGCAACTTTAAAACACGTCGCATCGGTTGGGAATGTCCCACTTAATGAGTTGATAAACAAGTTAAGGCAGACCGTGGGGCAATCTGCGACTGATGAATCCTATGAGGATGAAAACTATTTTAAAGATAGGCCGGATTGGTTTTCCCCTGAAAAAATCGTCATAGCATTTGATGAAGCCAAGATTGAAGACAAAACAAGAATAACCTTGGCAACTATGCTTATAGAAGCAAAGGATGTCAAAAAAGGTGAAATTATTGAGCTTACAACATCATTCTTACCGGCCCCTGGTATTGATAGAATGAAGTCCATGGGTTATTCCGTCTGGACGGTAAAAGAAGGGGAGAACCTTATAAAATCATACTTTTTAAAGAATAAAGACTGATTGCATAGTCAACATTGCCAGTGAGCACCTTAACTGGCAATCCTCCTACATAAAATCAACATGGTGGCAAGAAATCTTGAGTTTTGAATTTACCTTTGATTTTGTCGCCTGTTCATGTCTGGTCAAGATCGATAATTTCCATGCGATTATTGATATGAGGATGCTTAGTGGAAGGTCCTTCTGTGACAATCACAATATTTCCTGTAATCCCATGCGAACCAAGCCATTCACGGGTATAGGTCCGCCAGTCTTCAGGATGCTCAGGATCATGTATCGGTAAGACACCATAAGAAAACTGGAGATGCTGACAGGTGCTTTTTTGACGGCTGACAGCTGTTAACCAGACCGGCAACCGGAACCGGGTGATGCTTCTTGCCGTTTTGCCGCTATATGTGGGGACGAATAAGGCCGCTGCAGTGACGTGCTCAAGGGTATAGTGAACGCTCAAAGAAATGAGATCCACTACACTGAGATTTTCATTCCGCCCCAATGTTTCAAGAGTTTCTTTAAGCCAATAATGCTTGCGATGCGGTTCAGTTGTTGCGGCAATCTTGGCAAGCATGGTCACCGCCTCCACCGGATACTTGCCCATTGCCGACTCGCCGGAAAGCATAACGCAGTCGGTACCATCGAGGATGGCATTTGCCACATCGGTGGATTCGGCCCGGGTGGGCCGAGGATGTTCGGTCATCGATTCGAGCATCTGGGTGGCGGTAATAACCGGTTTGCCCAACCTCTGGGCCTTCTCCATCAAACGTTTCTGGACTACTGCCATCGCTTCAATAGGCGTTTCCACTCCCAAGATCACCGCGAGCGATCATAATCCCGTCTGCCGCCATTAGAATTTTGCCCAGGTGATCCCGAGCGCTGGCCCTTTCGATCTTGGCAATGATGAATGGGTTATGCCCCAGTGCTGCTGCCGCCCGGCGAACTGCTTCTATATCCGCTGCGGTCTCGACAAAGGACTGGCTGACCGCGTCCACGCCGTTTTCCAAGGCGAATTTAAGGCATTCATGGTCGTGGTCGGTAAAGGCGCTGATGCCAAGATCAATGCCCGGCAGGTTAAGACCCCTTTCGCGAGCGCAGTTCGCCGCCAACCGTGCACAGGCACTGGACGTCGTTACCGGTTACCCGAATCACTTCTAATTGGATGATCCCATCATTAAGAAACAGGGTGTCGCCGGGTTTAACAACCTGGGGAAGAGAAGCAAAGCTCATCGAGACCCGCTCTGCATTGCCGATAATATCCTCGGATGTCAAAGTAAAGTTGTCGCCGTCACGGAGTTCAATGGGTTCTTCTGCCAGTTGGCCAATACGCATCTTGGGACCGGGCAGATCAGCCATAATTGCCACATGCCGACCGGTCTTCCGTTCGGCGGCCCTGACCCTATCAATGATCCCCTTGTGACTGGAAAAATCACCGTGTGAAAAATTGAGGCGCACCACATTCATTCCTGCAAGAATCATTTTCTCGAGGATTTCCGGTGAATCAGACGCCGGGCCGATGGTACAGACGATTTTGGTCTTGTTAGTTGGAAGAGTCATGGGGGTTACCCTTGTTGTAGCTCGAATTTAAAATATTTATTTAATGATCTTACTGGTATTATCTTGAACTTTCAATATCTGCTATCTCTTTACAGTCGTGGACCATTCTTAAATTGCCAACATTGCCACTGTACATGTTGAGTCAGATTTTGTATGACAAAACCATAGATTGTGGCAAGACATCTTAACTCTTGATTTAAGATAATATCTAATATTGTTTACTGGCTTGGCGTTTCAATAAATCAAAATAATGGCAATTTATTTTTATATTATATCTGCCCAAACAAATTATCTATTTCTCCTTTGAAATATTCTGACCCGGTAAGTAGATCGTCTTCAGCCAAGCACCTATATACAAACAAAATTTTTAACCAAAAATTAACTTGACCTTATCTCAGAATAAATATTTCCGCGTTTAAATTATTGAGTTGCAAGGCATTTTTACTGTTTGTCGATAAAGACCAAAAACATCGGCTCATCCTCGATATACGATTCATGAAAAATTGATAGTCCGGTAAGGTCAAAAAGTTAAGCAATTTCAAAAACTGTTTATACCAAGTTGCCTCTATAAGCTATAAAGCACCATCCAAATGTGATGACTATTGACAATGCAACGAGGTCCCTTATTGTTTTTAGTAATTAATCAGACAAAAAGGAGTTCTTATGTTGAATAAAAAAAACATTTATTATATTTCAGGGTGTACCGGGATTGTTGCAACAGATGTTGGGAAATCTCTTCTTAGCCAATTTCCTGAAACAAACTTTCATGAAGAAAAATTTCCTTTTATTAAGAATCTCAGTGATGCTCAAAAAACTATCAACTATATTCTTGAACAATCTGTGGGTGTTAAGCCTATAATATTTAGTAGTCTTGTGAACCCCGAAGTTAGAGAGGTCTTTAACCGCCCAGAGGTAGAACTCTTTGATATCTATGATGCTTTCCTCGGTCGTCTTGAAAACTGCCTTGATGATAAACCACTGCTTCTTCCTGGTTCTTCCAGGCATGTTGATGATAGCGGAATATCAAAAAGGGCCAAAGCCATTGATTACTGCCTTGACCATGACGACGGGAGAAAAATTGTCGATTACAACAAAGCTGATGTCATCGTGCTAGGAGTATCCCGTTCAGGAAAAACACCATTAAGCATCTATCTTGCGACCCACATAGGGCTTAAAGTAGCAAACTACCCACTAACAGAAGAAACCTTGAACAAGTATAAACTCCCCAAAGAAGTAAACGAGAATATAACCAAAACTGTAGGTTTGACTTTAGACCATGAAATACTAAGCACAATACGACAGGAACGATATCCTGACAGCAACTACGCCAAACGTTCAGTATGCATTCAGGAGTTAAGGCAAGCAGAGCAGATTTATCAGAATTATAAGATTCCGTATATCAACACTTCCCGAAAGTCGATTGAAGAGCTAGCGGCTCATATTCTCCAGGAAATAGGTCTTTATAAAAAGACTAGTCGCCTAAAAAAAGTTATCCCTCCTTCTAGGAGGGCTGCATAAGCAAGAAAGAGAAATTTTTTTTGACTCGTGAATTGTTCTTAAAACACTATTCTATCAATCGAAAATCGTGAATGATTCTAAAAGTGTCAAGGTATTCGTGGACATGGAAATTTTGAAAGAGGCTCAAAATAGCTTAATTAATGAAATCCGGAAGGGCGCATTTGTTTATTTGATATATGAACACAATAAATGATCAATATGCACTATGTCGCATAACATATATTATGTTAAACTAAACAAATATCAATAAATACAGCACATTGCTATTGGCTCTCCTGTTGGTTTGCCTGAAATAAGTATAAATTGTATCTGATTACCATAAAACATAGTTTGCACCTTAAGTCTCATATTTAAATCATTGTTTTTCCATGCAAAGAAGCACTTTTGTTTCAATGTGCCTTATTTTTTCTGGGTAATTTTTATTGTTATCTAAAAACAATAATCCTTTCAAATTGTGTTGTGTTTCAGAAAGGTTCCCTGACGGTATTCTTCAAAGGCAATTCTGAGTTCTTCCTGGGAGTTCATGACTATTGGGCCATACCAGGCAATGGGTTCCCCTATTGGTTTGCCTGAAATGAGCAGGAATCTGATCTGATCATCCTCTGTTTCTATATGTACTTTATTTCCATCCTCAAAAAGGATTAACGTTCCATTGTTTGCCCTTGGGTCGGTATTAATATCAAAATAGTTTTCACCTTCAGTTTCATGCGCAAATGGTTGTTTCTCCTTGCAAAAATAACCTTGACCTTCAATGACATAGGCCAAGACCGTGTGTCCTGCTTTGGTGGGATGTTCATAAGTAGTATTGGCAGGAACTGTTACATCAATATATTCAGGATCAATTATTATATCCCTTACCGGACCATGGACATTATTTATTGTTCCGCAGATGATCTTAATCCGGGTTCCATTATTCAGGGTTATAACCGGTATCTGGTTTGATTTGATATCCCTGTAACGTGGAGACCTCATTTTTTCTGATGCCGGCAGGTTTGCCCAAAGCTGAAAGCCCTCCATTACCCCATGTGTGTCACCTTTAGGCATTTCCTGGTGAATTATGCCGCTCCCGGCAGTCATCCACTGTATATCGCCTGAATCGATGATACCTTTATTGCCCAAACTGTCACCATGCTCAACCTTGCCCTGCAGTATATAGGTGATAGTCTCTATTCCCCGGTGCGGATGCCACGGGAATCCTTTTATGTAATGAGCAGGGTTGTTTGAACGGAAATCGTCCAAAAGGAGGAACGGATCGAACAGAGGCACTTCACTGAACCCTAAAGCACGTTTGAGATGAACCCCGGCCCCTTCAATAGTTAGTTTGCTTTTAAAGACTTTTTTTATTCTTCGTGGCTCATTCATGACAAAATCCGTTTGTTCATTATATACATAAGAAACCTACCCTTCCCCATTAGCCTTTCATAATATTTAACCCTTTGTTTTCAAATAGTTGCAGCATTTTTCTGCATATTGGCGTAGTCGTCTTTAGTTGGGTGCAGAGCGATTATACGAATTTCCCATTTGTTCTGTCCCATGTATGAATTGAGCTGTAATGTAAAGGCAATATCCATTAAAGAATTTTGGGCATCCTGGATAAAGTTTCCAAAACCAAAGCCAATGCCATTCATAGATTTGCCTCTATCCATAATTGTAAAGCGGAGGTGGTTGCTGCCTACCAGACGTGGATTTGTCAGTTTTTGCCCTTTCAGGCAGAAAACAGGAGCAGGATTACCGGAACCGAATGGAGCCAGGAGGCTGTAAGCAGAAATGAAATTTTTGTCTGAAAGTAATTCCAGAGTTGCTTCCATATCAATCATGAGGCTTGGGGGCTTGGAGATTATTCTCCTCGATCTGCCCGGCAACACTTCTATCAAACTGCACTTTAAAGGATTCTATCTTGTCTTTGGAAAGAGTCAGCCCTACGGCTCCCTTATGACCGCCAAACCGTTCCAGCATTTCCTGGCATGAAGAAATCGCCTGATGGATGTCAAGGCCTTCGATGGATCGCCCTGAGCCCTTTACCAGTTTTTTTATGTCAAGAGTATCTGCCGGGATGCAATCTGTAAGCAGGATGGTGGGACGGTTATATTTGTCAGTCAACCTGCTGGCTACGATTCCCAGAACACCCTGGTGCCAATCACTTTTATACAGAAGTAATGAGTTTGCTGCCGTAAGAGTATCTGTTGAAACCATATGTACAGCTTCATCAAAGATTTTGGCTTCAATGTTTTTTCTGGCATTATTAGCCTCTTCAAGCTCATTAGCCAGTTTTCCTGCATTCCCGGAGATGCTGGTTGTCAGAAGTTCAACAGCTTTTTTTGCCGAACCAATCCTGCCGATTGCATTAATCCGGGGCGCAATGCGAAAAGCAATATCCTCGGTTGTAGCTTCAGATGTATAACCTTTGTTGGCAGCAAAAAGTTTTTGTAAGCCAATTCTGTTACCCTGGTTGAGTATTTCCAGGCCTGCTTTGACAATAACTCTATTGCATTCAGTGAGTGGAACCTGGTCAGCCACAGTACCTATGGCCACCAGATCCATGTATGACTTGAGGTTCGGGATTTTATCCCCAGGCCAGTGGCCGTTTTCTATCAACTCGGAACGTAAACCAAGTATCAGGTAGAAAACAACCCCAACTCCTGCAAGATTTTTGCATGGAAAACCACATCCTGGCTGCAGAGGGTTGAGAATAGCATCAGCCGGTGGAAGTTTTATCGGCGGTTTATGATGGTCTGTGATAATTACTGTAAAACCAAGTTTTTTTGCCTCGTCTACAACTTCCTCGTCACTGATGCCGCAATCGACGGTAATCAGGACTCCTGGTTCGCCCCACTGTTGTTTATTGGTCTCACAAATTTTCCTGACAGCCTCAAGGTTCAAACCATATCCTTCAGTCAAACGGTCAGGAATGTAATACCCTGACGGCACAGCAAGTTCTGTAAAAAACAGGGAAAGAACAGTAGTGGATGTCACCCCGTCAGCATCAAAATCCCCATAAACAGTTACAGGTCTCCCGGATTTCAGAGATTCTAAAAGTATTTTGACCGCTTTTGTCATACCTTTCATAAGGTGGGGACGGGGCAGCTGATTGAGGGATGGGGTTAGAAAGTCGTTGATATCCTGCACATTCAAAAAACCCCTGAGTATCAGGAGTTTGATTATTTTGTTCAGAAATACCTGTTTCTTCAGCAATTTTACAAGTTTGTTCCTGCGATATATTTACCGGGAACTGGCGTAGCAGCCATGTCTTTTCTGATTGTCGGGGATGCATTTATTTCAGTCTGATATTTTTAAATTACAATTCAGGGCCGTCATGGTTTTTGTAATACTCGTAACAGATATTCTGCAGGGCAAAGAAGTTGCGACGAATAAATTCGGCTTCGTATTTTGTATCAATATCAAAGGCAGACCCAAAACAGTGGCTCAAATCATACTCTATTCTCAAGTTGACCAGCGTATTGGCACATTTGTATATTTTTTTTAGATCCCTGTAATAAATGCTGCTGCTTTTGCTTTTCACAATTGCCTTGTAGGCATTCGCCAGATAAAAGACCGCTTTTACCCGCTCTGTATAACTGTGCCGCTCGATGCCGAATTGTTTTGGAAAAAAAATCCTCTTAAAGAAGAGAAGATTTGTCGCAATTTTACGCAGATTTTTTTGGCGTCCGGCTATAATGGTCCTGTTTTCATAGAAATTGCCGACTAGTTTCCAGATATTTCCATTCAGCTTGAGAGGTTTTCCTGCCATGAAGCTGTTGACAATAAGCGGGACATCCTTGTTGCCGATTCGATAAGTATAAAAATTTTTTATGGATTTTTCCCTGTCCGGAATCTCACCAAGTGTTTCAAGAATAGTCTTGTAATCCTTCCTGACGGTGCGGCCAATGACAAGGTCAGAATTCTTGTTCTTATTCTCTATGAGATAGTCCAGTTCATAAGAACTAAGGAGCGGAGTATCACTGACAATTACATTGACCTGTTTTTCCCAATGGTCACCATCAATAAAATATTCTCTTAACTGCTCCCAATTGACATTGTTTATTGTGTTCCAGTTTGTGATCATGCTGCGTAGTGTATTACTGCTGCGGGAAATGTAGTTGAGAAAGGTAAAGAAAAAACTCTCCACTATATTTTGCCGCTCTTCGACAATAACCAGCCGGTGCCGGTACTGCTTGACATGCTCTGCAAGGATTTTCTCAAGGGTTTTTTTATCTCCCCATATATATATATCCCCAACGCTTCTGGCTCTCATTGCAGCCTCAACCACGTATTCCAGGCAGGTTTTGCCGTGGAAATCCATATACGGCTGAAATTCGTTGCCCACCATTTTTGCGCCGCGGGTGCCGGCACCTATGAATACAGGTTCTTTCATAAATGGTTTTTTGCAGGTAATTACGGATTGTTCTTTATTAAAAAATCTTTGATATTTTGAAAAATCTTATCTGTATCTCTAACATCATGCCATATAATTTCCGGGTCATTATTAAACCAGGTATATTGCCTCTTCGCATAATGTCTGGTGTCGCGTGCCAGCAACTCAAGTGTTTGCTCCCAGCTCCAATTGCCTTCAATAAAATTTATCATATGACGATAACCGATGGACTGCATTGATTTCAATTTATTGTCATAGCCCATGGCGAGTAAATTTTTAACTTCCGTGAGCAGGTCTTGTTCGGTCATTTGCTGAACCCGCTGATCAATGCGGGCATAGAGTTCTTTTCTCGGCCGTGTTAATCCTATTTTGAGTGCCTGGTAGCGCAGATTTTTTTTGGATTGATTTGCCAGATGTTTTGACCAGGGTATACCCGTGCAATAAAATATTTCAAGTCCCCCTGAGAATTCTTTGGGCATCGTTGGGGTGGATACGTTGTGCAGATTCAGGATCAAATTCTGCGAGTTCATTATGCAGTTTCTTGCTTCCCTCTTCTGCCAGCCTTTCCCGTAAATTTTGTTTAATTGTGTCTGTTTTTTTTGGGGTTGTTGTCGATTCTTTATCAGATCCGACGAGTTCATCAAATACTCCATTGAGCAAACCTTTTAAGTAAAGCCCTGTTCCACCAGTCAGGAGGGGAATATTTTTATGTGAATAAATTGACTGAATAGCTTCTTCAGCGTCCCTGACAAACGTTCCGAGGGTGTAATCTTCATCAGGATCAACAATATCGATGAGATAATGAGGTATGCGGGATCTTTCAGCAACCGTAGGTTTTGCAGTGCCAATATCCATATGCCTGTATATCTGCATGGAGTCAACACCAACTATCTCACAGGAAAACCGTTCGGCAATCTGCAAAGAGAGTTCCGTCTTCCCCACCGCTGTTGGTCCACACAGGACAAGCAGAAGATGATCAGGGATTGTATTCACGGAGTTTTAAAAAACGTTAGTCTAAAATTATATGATCAAGCAATCGGTCGAGTTTTTTAGGGCCAATCCCAGTTATGTGCAAGAGTTCATCCTTTGATCTGAATGGTCCCTTATTCTCTCTTCTCAGAACGATTCTCTCGGCCAACTTAGGACCAATCCCAGGCAATGTGCTCAGAATTTCTTTTTCAGCACGGTTTATGGAGATTGGCTGGAAGAAGATGTTTGCTACTGCAGGCGGAAGATTGACTGATCGGGGTACAGCAGATGTATACTGAAAGGCTGCTACCCTGGAATCAAATTCCGGCAAAGCTGATGTTATGGTCATAAGAGGCAGCAATTCCGGGAAGGTTTCTTCCAATTGCTCCGGAGTGAGAAGGTATAATCCTTCTTTAACCTCGGGTGATCCTGTTATCCAGACATATTTTTCAGCTGTGTCTGATGCCGGCGTTAAATATTCTTGAAATAAGTAGGATCGGCTGGAGAAAATACTAACAACAAGAAGGCAGAGACCAAGGACAAGAAAAACCGGAATGTTTTCCGCTAAGTTCTTCTGCAGCTTACTATCTGCGGACTGAAGAACATCTGGTTCACTAACCCTGTTTTTTTTCATCCTTCATGAGCTTGTAGGTGATAGAATCAACCAATGCCTGCCAGCTTGCCTCAAGAATATCATGAGAAACCCCTACAGTTCCCCATTCTGATTCCTGATCACGGGATTGGATTAAGACGCGCACCATGGCTCCTGTGCCATGTGCACCTGAGAGTACCCGTACCTTGTAGTCAGCCAATTCCATATCCTTCAGTTTTGGATAGAAACGTGTCAGAGCTTTTCTCAATGCTTTGTCCAGTGCATTAACAGGTCCATCACCGAGTGCGGCGGTATGTACCTCCCCAGCACTTTCAACAACAATCCGGATGGTGGCCTCATCCTGAGATGGCTCACCCATGCTGCTTTTTTGGCTTATTACCCTGAAGCCTTTAAGGTCAAAAATAATGGCGGCTCGTACCCAGTGCTTTTCTCATCAGGAGTTCGAAAGAGGCCTCTGCGCCTTCGTACTGGAAGCCCTGATTTTCCAGCTCTTTAAGCTCCTGGACTATTTGACTGACTGCGGGATCTTTACTGTCAAGATTGAGTCCGAACTTTTTGGCCTTATGCAAGACATTGCTCTTGCCTGACTGGTCAGATATGAGGATGCGCCTGACATTTCCTACCTTTTCCGGTTCTATGTGTTCATAGGTAATTGGATTGCGCTCTACCGCCTGGACATGTATTCCACCTTTATGGGCAAATGCTGACCTGCCGACATAGGGCTGGTACTTATTATGGGGCAGGTTGGCGAGTTCATTGACAAAACGGGAAGTCTCATGCAAACGCTCAAGTTTTTCCGCTGCTTTGAACCGGCATTTCATCTTCAGCGCCAATCCGGCAATAATTGAGGTAAGGTTGGCGTTGCCACATCGCTCTCCAAAGCCGTTCATGGTCCCCTGCACATGGGATATGCCCATTGAAACTGCCACCATGGAGTTACCTACAGCTGTATCAGAATCATTATGGGCATGTATGCCCAACGGAATGGTGCATCCCTTGCTTTCGAGATGACTATATAAAGCATCAATAATAGCAGGGATCTCATTGGGCAGGGTGCCACCGTTGGTGTCACAGAGCACCAGGCACTCAGCACCTCCTTCTACAGCCTTATCAATGGTAGCCAGGGCATATTCGGTATTTTGTTTAAAACCATCAAAGAAATGCTCAGCATCATAGAACAGATGTTCAACATGGGGCTTCAGATATTGCAGGGACTCAACAATAATAGTGAGATTATCCTCAAGTCCGATGCGCAGCGCATCCCTGACATGGACATCCCATGTTTTGCCGAAAATGGTAATCCCTGGTGTTTTTGCAGCAATTAATGCCTGCAGATTAGGATCCTGATCCACAGGCTTATTGAAGTTTCTGGTGGAGCCGAAAGCAGTGAGTTTGGCATGCTTCATCGTTTGATTTTGCATGGCCTTGAAAAATTCAACAGCACTGGGATTTGAGCCGGGCCATCCGCCTTCTATAAAATCTATGCCAAGCTCATCAAGTTTCAG
>PVMK01125993.1_pt1 | contig 14702 bp, 10 predicted proteins | sample 1853481 | NCBI WGS metagenome assembly PVMK01 (sample SAMN08533507, study PRJNA380276) | Marine sediment metagenome, whole genome shotgun sequencing project.
CGAACGTCAGGTCGTAGCGCTCGAGTATCGCGGCCAGGCGATTCTCTTCGAGGTCGGCCACGATGGCGATTGCGTTGTTGGCGTCCTCATCCACGTCGGCATAGACCCGAATGGCCATCTCGGTATCCTGATGACGGATCACATCGGTACCGCGCCGGTTGTGTAGTGTTGCGACGTTGGCCAACGGGACGAAGGTGCCGGCTGGCGTCCGGATCGGAAACTGCTGCAGCGAGGCGAGGCTGTCGCGCTCGTCGTCCGGCAGCATCACCCTGACTTCGAGTTCCGAGTTGTTCTGATTGAATATCTGCACCCGGCGACCGTTGTAGGCGGACCGCAGTTGGCCACCGAGACTCTCGCTGGTCAGCCCGAGCGAGCGGCCCGTCGGCGTGAGGCGGTAGATCAGTTGCTCCTTGCCGTAAGGCAGGTCGTCGGTGACGTTCGATACGCCGGTGTATCCCGCCAACTCAGCCTTCAGCTGATCAGCACCCTGGCGGAGCTGCCCGGAGGATGTGCCGCGCAGTGCCAGCGCGATATCGGACTGGCCGTTGTTGGCACCTCCTTCCACGGCAAGCAGCAGCTGCTCCACGTACGTTGGCTGGTCAACCAGCGCGCGCCACGCCTGGACAAACTCTGCCGGTGCGAGCGTGCGTGTTTCCTCGAAGGCATAGGGCGCGTTGATGGACGCGTACTGAATGCCCGTCTCCTGTTCCTTGTTGAACTCGGCCAGGTTGTACTTGGTCACCCAGCTCTGCACGTTGACGTCGTCGTGCTGGCCGTTCACCCGTTCGAGGCTGGATTCGAGTTCGTCGATGAAGCGTTGCTTCTGTTCGTCGCTGGCCGACGCACTGAACTCGATGTTGGCACTCAAACTTTGAAGATCGAAGCCCATGACGAATGCAATGCCGACATGTTGCGATGCGACCAGACTGAACGCGCAGATCATCGCACCCAGCGCGGCGCATACGGTGGCGCCGGGGTAGTCCAGCGCGCGCCGGACCAGCGGCTCGAATCGCTCTCGACGAAGACGGTTGAAGGCGGCATCAAAGCGGCGGCGGAACTTGGACGCCGTATGGTCGCGTTGGCGTTCGAAAGCCGACTTGAGATGGCCCGGCAGCACCGCGAAGCACTCGACCAGTGACGCCAGGATGACGCACAGCAGCACTGTTGGCAGCGCCAGAACACTGGCGCCCATGCGCCCCCCGACCAGCAGCAGCGGTAGAAACGCGGCCATCGTGGTCATCGATGAAGTCACCACGGGAACCCACATGCGTTGCGCTCCGGCGACGGCGGCGTCGGTCGGTGATTTACCAGACTCGAATTGGGTGACTGCGTCCTCGCCGACGACGATCGCATCGTCGACCACGATACCCAACGCCATGATGAAGCCGATCAGCGCAATGATGCTGATCCCGTAGCCGAACACGCTGTAGAAGATGGCCAAGGCGAGCATGAAGCTCACCGGGATGCCGACCATGACCCACCAGCCAACACGTGCGGACAGAAATGCGAACAACGTCAGCACCACTAGAATCAGTCCCGTCGCGCCGTTCTTCACGATCATGCCGAGCTGGGCCCCGAGCAGGTCCCAGACCTTGTTGTACGGCGTCAGTTCAACACCTTCAGGAAGCGTCGGACGGACTTCTTCGAGCCAGGTGTTCAGCGCCTGCTCCGCCTGCCAGGCATCTGCGTGTGTGCTCCGCCACAGGATCATCTCGATAGCCGGCTTGCCGTTCTGGGTGACGATCGGCTGGCCATGGCGGGGGCGTTGCACGATCTTGGCAATGTTGCCCAGTCGGATCAGTTGATCGGCGTTGCGTATTTGCAGTTGCTCGAAGCTCAGTGGGTCGCGTTGCTGGTCCAGGCTGCGTAGTTGCCGCGACCCCTGACCGCGACCGACGCTGCCGGCTGGGACGTTGCGGCTGACCCGGGCCACCTCAGCGGCCAGCTCGTCCATGGTCAGGCTGAGTTCGTGCAGCCGCTGGCCGCCGATCAGCAGCGCGATCTCCTCTTCGGGCAAGCCGTTGTAAAGCACGCCCTCGATGCCGCGGCTCAGCAGATCTTTTTCGAGGGCGCGGACCAGCGGAATCAGCTCGTTGATGTCATCCGGGCCGGTGACGAGCACGTTCGCGATCGGTTCCAGGTCGATCCAGCGGCGCACCGTCGGCGGTTCGATCTCGACCGGCAGATTGCGAATGTTCGCCACCCGCTGTTTGACCTGGTCGAGGGCCACCACCATGTCCGCGTCGTAGTCGAACATTACGCTGATCTGGACGTGGCCAGTGTTGGTTCGTGAGGTGAGTTCGCGTAGCGAGTTCAGTGTTCTGAGCTGTTGTTCGATGGGCGTGGTAACCAGCTCTTCGATGTCTTCCGCCGCGGCACCGCGCCATTCCACTTCGACGAACACCAGCGGCAACGCCATCGGTGGGTCCAGCGATGACGGAATGCTCTTGATGGCCCACAGACCCGCGAGCATCATCATGATCATGGCGAGATTGGCGGCCACGCGATGCTCGGCGAGCAGACGGATCACCGTTCACCTCCGAGCGCGGGCTTGTTCTGTTGTGGTTGGATCCCCATCCGGGCAAGTTTTCTTCGCGTCAGCAATGCCATTGCCCATGACAGTACAACTATCGTGCCAGGTTGCCGGTCGCACCTATCACATTGAAATAATTGGCTATTTTGTTGAGGAAGCCGCGGGGTGCGACAGCCGCCCGGATGTCATTGGTCAATTAGACCAAAAGTTGGCGTCAGTTCACGTGAGTATCAGCTTCACGGCCGAGTTCGATCAGACGCAAGCTGCCGTCGTCGTTCGCGAGCCGTGTAACGGAACCGTTGTCGGGGCGGAAGCAGATCATATGAGGGTTGTGCGTTGCTGCTCCCACGGCCACGTTGATGGCGATGAAGTGACAGAACACCACGCTGTCATCCTTCATATCGAGCAGGCAGTCGACCAACGCCTGCCGCCACAGGTGCAAGCGTTCGTCGAGATTCTCCCAGCGCTCGAGCATGATGCCCGCCAACCAGGCACTTCGTTCGCCCAGGTCATCGGTGGGCGACGGAATCTCCGATACGCGTGACTCGATGATGGGTTCGCTGCCCCAGCGTTCGGCCAGCGGAGATGCGGTCTCCCGCGCTCGTGCAAGGGGGCTGGAGTAGATCTGCAGGGGGCCGAGCGGGGCGAGCAGGTCGGCGGTCGATACCGGCTGCTGCACGCCGAGATCGTCGAGGCCCGGATCGAGGTGGCTGTCGAAGCCGGCTGCGGCCTTGCCATGACGAACCAGAAACAATGATGCCAAGGGATTCCCCTGCTTCGTTAAACGGGCGGTTAGTGGTTAAATACGCGATTCGATGCGATCAGCGCGTTCGAGCGGGCCAGATGCTCCGGTTGATCGCTCCTCGTTGTCGCTTCTGTGTAGTTGAGTGAGATAGACGGACACTTATGAACGTTCACGAATCCGGCTTGTCGCCGGACATGTTACCCGACGTCACCGCGAATGTGCGGGATCTGTTTGGCCTGGAACACGACTTTGAGGTGCCTGCCTTCAGCGAGCGCACCGCGTACGTTCCCGAGATCGACAAGGCGTATCGATTCGACCCGGAAACCACCATGGCCATTGCGGCCGGATTTGCGCACAACCGCCGCGTGATGATCCAGGGTTATCACGGCACGGGCAAATCGACCCACATCGAGCAGGTTGCCGCGAGGCTTAACTGGCCGTGTATCCGCGTGAACCTGGACAGCCACATCAGTCGGATCGATCTGGTGGGCAAGGACGCGATCGTACTCTCGGAAGGGCAGCAGATTACCCAGTTCAGGGAAGGCATCCTGCCCTGGGCCATTCAACACCCGACGGCGTTGGTGTTCGACGAGTACGACGCCGGTCGTCCCGACGTCATGTTCGTTATCCAGCGGGTGCTGGAAGTCGACGGCAAGCTCACGCTGCTCGATCAGAACCGGATCATCACGCCACATACCGCGTTCCGGCTGTTTTCGACCACGAACACCATTGGGTTGGGCGATACTACCGGGCTGTATCACGGCACCCAGCAGATCAACCAGGGCCAGATGGACCGCTGGAACATCGTCACCACGCTGAACTATCTCGAGCACGATGCCGAGGTAGAAATCGTGTTGGGCAAGGAACCGAAGTGGCAGAACGACGAGGGCCGTCGGCTGATCTCCAACATGGTGGCGGTTGCCGATCTCAGTCGACGCGGTTTTATCAATGGTGATATTTCCGTTGTGATGTCGCCGCGGACCGTGATCACCTGGGCCGAGAATGCCGAGATTTTCGGCGATGTCGGCTTTGCCTTCCGACTGTCGTTTCTGAACAAGTGCGACGAGCTGGAACGCCCCATCGTGTCCGAGTACTACCAGCGCTGCCTGGGCGAAGATCTCGGTGAAGCCACTCGGGGCTTGGTCCTCAAGGCTTCCTGACACGGACGATCCGATAGCCGTGACCGAACAGGAACACCCGCTGGAACCGTTCAAACGGGCCATGACGGCCACCATGCGCGCGCTGTCCGGCAACGACGAATTGGACGTCAGCTTCGGCCAAGGCACCCCGACGTCTTCGGGAAATCGCATGCGGGTGCCGCTGCCCGTGGTTGGTTGTGCCGCGCACGAGCTTGACGCGGTTCGGGGTGTCGGCGATGAGTTCGCGCTGAAGATGCGCTACCACGACGCGGCGCTGCACCGGCGCCGATCTCCACGCAGCGGGACAGCACAGGAAATGTTCCAGTGGATCGAGGATGCGCGCATCGCCTCGATCGGATCGTTGCGCATGGAGGGCGTTGCCAGGAACCTCGACGCATCGCTTGAATCCCAGTGTCGCGAAGCTGCCTTCGACACCATTACCACCGAGACCGAGGCGCCCCTTAGCGTGGCGGTTGGGTTGATGGTGCGCCAGAAGCTGACCGGCCGGGAATTGCCGCCGTCGGCCGAAAATGTACTTCGACACTGGCGCGACTACATCGAAGAGCGTGCCGGTAACGACATCGAAATGCTCAAGGAATGTGTAGACGATCAGTCGAGTTTCGCCAACGTCTGTCGTGAGATTCTCGCGGACATGGGCTTTGCCCACCAGATGGACGAGCCGCCGGAAATGGACGATGACAATCAGGACTCCGAAACCGTCGATGAATCGGCCACATCGGACGCAGAGCTGAGCCCGGAAGACGTCGTCCTGGACGAAGACGCCATGTCCGAGGAAGACGCGGACGGCGAGTCGACTGCCATGCAGATGGAAGCCGACATGGATCTCAGCGACCTGGGCAGCGAAGCCGATCCGGACGATGCGCCCAACCTGATGCCAGACGACTCCGGGCGAATCCGGATGGACGTCAACTACACCGCGTACACCGACGAGTTCGATGAGATCATCAAGGCGGAAGAATTGTGCGACGCAGCGGAACTCACCCGGTTGCGGGCGTTGCTGGATCAGCAGCTGGTATCGCTGCAGCACGCCACGGCGAAACTCGCCAACCGGCTGCAGCGACGCCTGCAGGCGAAACAGAACCGTTCATGGGAGTTCGACCTCGAAGAGGGCATCCTGGACAGTGGACGACTCGCATCAGTGGTGGTGGACCCCTCGAACCCGCTTGTCTACAAGCAGGAGAAGGAGACCAACTTCCGCGACACCGTCGTAACCATGCTGATCGACAGCTCTGGCTCGATGCGCGGCCGGTCGATCACCATTGCGGCAATGTGTGCCGACATTCTGGGCCAAACACTGGAACGCTGTGCAGTGAAGGTCGAGATACTGGGCTTTACTACCCGAGCCTGGCGTGGCGGTCAGTCCCGGGAACAGTGGATTCAGGCCGGCAAGCCGTCGAACCCGGGTCGCCTGAACGACCTTCGGCACATCATCTATAAAGGTGCGGACGATCCCTGGCGGCGCAGCCGGCGCAACCTGGGTCTGATGATGCGCGAGGAACTGTTGAAGGAGAATATCGACGGCGAGGGTCTCATCTGGGCCCACAACCGCCTGGTCGTCCGTCAGGAGCAGCGCAAAGTGATGATGGTGATTTCAGACGGACTGCCGGTCGACAATTCGACCCTGCTGGTAAACCCCAGCAACTATCTCGAACAGCATCTCAGATATGCGATCGAGATGATCGAAACCCAGTCTCCGGTCGAGTTGATCGCCATTGGTATCGGTCACGATGTCACCCACCACTACCGACGCGCGGTCACCATCACCGATGCTGAACAACTCGGTGGCGCCATGACCGAGCAGTTGGCTTCTCTCTTCGATGTTGACGGCTCTTAGCTAGGTCTGAAGAGGCGGCAGGCGAGCTGCTACTAGTCAAGAAGCTCCAGATTGTGCCTTCGGTAGGCGGCGGTCGCGCTACGTGACTGTCTCTTGACGGTCGCGGTGTGAAGAGGCTGCTGGCTTGGTGCTGCTCTTCTAGACGCTCGAGATTGTGCCTTCGGTGTGCAGCGCTCGCGCTATGTGACTGTCCGTGGGGTCGTGTTGGTCGTGCGACTGCTCGGGCGCGGGGTGTTCCCGGAGCGACGCCTTAACCATTTCTTAGCGGCGCGGAGGGAACACCTCGTGTCCGAGCAGATGTGTGGATCGTCTCTAGCCGATGACGGTGCAGCGCGTGATCTCGGGTGGTCCGCTCATCAGCCCGCCGAACTTCGGTCCCGCGGCCTTGAAATGCTCGCTCTGGCCGTGTGCGTCCATGGCTTCCTGGTCCGAATAGAGCTCCATCACGTAATAGCTGCCGTCCTCGTCTTTTACCAGGGTGTACAGCTCGTTGCCGGGTTCGTTGGCGCGTACCTGAGCGGCCAGTTCCAGCATGACGGGCTCGAATTCCGCTTCTTTGCCTTCCGTGACGTTCAGCTTGGCGATGACTGCGAGCATGGGTCTCTCCCGGGTTGGTAAAGGGATGGCATGATAGCGTCATGCACCGCCAGCCGATACTGATAGCCCTGGTCGACTACCGGTCGCGCCATCCCGAGGAAGCGGATGTCGTGGACAGGTTCGATGATTTCGTTCGAGAGGAATCGAACTGTTTCGACAATGACTGCTGGTCAGGACATGTCACTGGCTCGTCCTGGTTGCTCGACACAACGGGCAACCGTGCGCTGCTTACGCATCACAAGAAGCTCGATAAATGGCTGCAGCTCGGTGGGCACAGCGACGGCGATCCCGACACCCTGGCTGTCGCGCTGCGCGAAGCGCACGAAGAATCGGGGCTGTCCGTTGGCGCGGTCGACAGCGCGATCCTGGATCTGGACGTCCACCAGATTCCAGCGCGCGGCGACCAACCGGCGCACTTCCACTACGACGTCCGTTACCTGCTTCAGGTGTCGGGAACCGAATCCTTCGCCGTCAGCGATGAATCGCACGAACTGGCGTGGGTAGCACCCGAGGAACTCGAGACGTTCAGTCGCGAATGGTCGGTGCTGCGCATGGCGGAGAAAGCCCGCGTTACGTCGACCCGCGTTACGTCGACCCGCGTTACGTGAGGAGGTGGCAAGCCACCGCACGATCCACGCCGACGTCTCGCAGAGGCAGCATCGTCGGCGTAGTCTCCCGGCACGCATCCATCACCTTGGGGCAACGACCCGCGAACCGGCAGCCGGGTGAAATGTTGATCGGCGAAGGGATCTCGCCACGGATCTCGGTGGGTCCCCTGGCCCGTTCGGTCACGGGATCCGGCTCGGGGTTTGAGCCTACCAACATTTGAGTGTAGGGGTGTTTGGGATCGAAGAACACGTCGTTGGCGGGTCCGGTTTCGACCAGCGACCCGAGGTACATCACTGCCATCCGATCCGACACGTAGCGCACCATCGACAGGTCGTGGGCGATGAACAGCAGGGTCAGGCCCATCGAGCGTTTCAGCTCGTCCAGCAGGTTGACCACTTGAGCCTGCACGGACACGTCCAGTGCCGAGATGGGCTCGTCGCAAACCACAAACTCGGGTTCCAGGATCAGCGCTCTAGCCACGCCGATGCGTTGCCGCTGCCCACCCGAGAATTCATGGGGATAACGCGACATGTGATCGGGTTGCAGTCCGACCTTGGGCAGCCAGTCGGCGACGCGCTCACGCACTTCGCGGGGGCTGAGGTTGCTGTGCAGCCGGAGCCCCTCGCCAACGATCTCGCCAACCGTCATGCGCGGGTTCAGCGATGAATAGGGGTCCTGGAAAATCATCTGCATGTGTTTGGCGTGGCGCTGAAAATCAACCGGCCGATAGTTCGCCGGCAGCAGTTCGCCTCGGTAAAACGCTTCGCCGGAAGTTCGGCTGTGCAGACCGAGCAGGGTCTTGCCGAAGGTCGACTTGCCGGAGCCACTCTCGCCGACCAGGCCGACGATCTCTTCGGCGTCGATCGCCAGCGACACCCCATCTACCGCGTGCACCGTCTGGTTCCGACCGATTTCGAAGTGCTTGGTCAGCTGTCGTGCTTCGACCAGAGCCGTCATGGTGCTGCGGTCTGCTGACCGGCAACGTACAGCGATTCGATGCTCCGGGGCGACGCCTCATGGTGCAGCCAGCAGCGCGAATGGTGGCCGTCTGCGAGTTCGAAAGTTTCGGGGCGGCGGTGCTCGCACACCCGCATGGCATGGGGACAGCGCGCGAAGTAACCGCAACCTGTGGGTGGGTGGAACAGGTCCGGTGGGCTGCCTTCTATAGGTGTCAGGATCTGTGCCGGTCCATCGAGTTCACTGCGTTGGTTGGTCGGCATGGCGGCGCGCAAACCCAGGGTGTAGGGGTGTGCGGAGCGATAGAAAATATCGTCGGCGCTACCGCGTTCGACAACTTCGCCGGCGTACATCACCACCACTTCATCAGCCATGCGTGCGACCACGCCCAGATCATGGGTGATCAGAATGATCGCCATCTGTTTTTCCTGCTGCAGATCAATCATCAGATCGAGAATCTGGGCCTGGATGGTGACGTCGAGCGCAGTGGTCGGTTCGTCAGCAATCAGAATCGACGGTTCGCACGCCAGCGCCATGGCGATCATGGCACGCTGCAGCATGCCGCCGGAGAACTCGAACGGATATTGCCGGGCGCGCTGGGCCGCTTCTGGAATACGAGTCATCTCGAGCAGTTCTATCGCACGAGCCCGCGCGTCAGACTTGCGGTAGCCACGGTGGACGATCAGCGTTTCGGCAATCTGGTCGCCGATTCGCATGGTCGGGTTCAATGAGGTCATCGGGTCCTGGAAGATCATACCGATCCGGCCGCCGCGGATGTCCTCGCCGTTGATCTGCCGGTTGCGCAGGATGTCCTGGCTTGCGGTCTCTGCTACCCGAAGCATGGCGGTGCCTCGGGTGATTCGACCCGGAGGCATGGGGATCAGGCCCATGATGCTCTGCACCGAGACGGATTTACCGCAGCCCGACTCGCCGACAATCGCTAGAGTTTTCCCTTGGAAGACATCGAAGCCAACGCCGCGCACTGCCTGCACGGTACCGCCGTAGGTGTCGAACTCCACGTGCAGATCGCGCACCGACAGTATCGGCGCAGCCGTTTGGAACCCTGTTCGCGGTCCGCTTGCCGGTTCTGTCATTCCGTGGACCTCATGCGTGCGTCGAGCGCATCGCGCAGGCCGTCACCAAGCAGGTTGAACGCCAGTACCGTAATGCTGATGAACACGGCCGGGAAGATCAGTTCGTGTGGATGGGTCAACATGGTCTGGATGCCCTCGTTGCACATACTGCCCCAGGAAGCGGTCGGCGGCGCGACCCCCATGCCGATGAAAGACAAGAACGCTTCGGTAAAGATGGCGCCCGGTACCGCGAAGGTAAGGGTGACTAAAATCACCCCCATGGTGTTCGGAATCATGTGGCGCAACACCAGATAGTGGGTTTTGGCCCCGAGCAGTTGTGATGCGCTGATGTAACCTTCCTCGCGGATCTGCAGTATCTGGCCTCGTACCAGACGGGCGGTAGCGGGCCAGCTGAGCAGTACCAATGCGGCCAGCATCGGCAGGATGCCGCTCTCGCCGGGGCCGATGCCGAACGCGATCTTGAACAGAATCATGAACAACAGGAATGGTAGCGCGACCACGAAATCGGCGAAGCGCATCAACATCTGATCCGACTTGCCGCCCAGGAACCCGGCGGTACTGCCGTACAGAATCCCCGCCAGCACGAACAGCATCGGCGCGACGATGCCGATGAACAGCGACACCCGGGCGCCGGACATCAACCGGGCCAGCAAGTCGCGCCCGAGATAGTCGGTACCAAACGGATGCAGCTTCAGTTGCACCTCGTCGCCCGGTTTCAACTCGCCAGGGTTGGCTAAGCCCCGTTCGACAGCCTGCTCGGCGGTAATGACCCGGATGACGTCGACCGGTAACGACGCAAAATCGGAGAATTCCTGCCCGTCCGGATCAAGCGCCACGATAGCGTAGTAGTAGGTTCGCGCTTCGAGGTTCAGCCGGTCTTCGAAGCTGACGCGGTCGGGGCTCAATATCTCGGCCAGTGGCAGCCCGAGGGCACGGCCTTTTTCGGCGGGAAACAAATTTCGATAGACGCGATAGCCGGCGGCATCGAGCACCGGATCCCAGAGCAGACGGACGGCCTGGGTGGTGGCTGGTCCGACGAGTTGCATCTGCGCGGAGGTACTCTCCTGACCGCTCACCTGCGCGTTTGCGGTTGCCCCTTCCCAGGGTTGGAAAGCCGCGACAATCGTTGCGCCCCGATCTGCACCTGGCGGCTGGCTGACCTGATCGAGATCTTGTGCAGTCGGATCCACGGTCCACATCAGCGGACCCAGCAAGGTGAAGCCGAGCAGGCCGATGACGATGTAGAGCGAAATCAACGCGCGCCGGTTCACCTTCAATCGAATCCACGCATCCTGCCAGTACGACAGGGACGGCCGCGAGATCCCTTGAACCTCGCGCTTGATGCTGACCGGTTCGAAGTCGCTGGCGTTGAGGGTGGATTCAGCCATCAGCTACTCCATCCTCACCCGTGGATCTACCAACCCGTAGATGAGATCTACGATGATCACCATGAACACCAGAAACGCACCGTAAAATACGGTCGTGCCCATGATCACGGTGTAGTCGAGTTGCTGAACCGCCTGCACGAAGTAGCGGCCAAGACCGGGAATGGCGAACACCAGTTCCACGACGAAGCCCCCGGTGGTAATCGCTGCGATGGACGGTCCCAACACGGTGACAACGGGCAGGACGGCGTTGCGCAGCTGATGCTTGAGAAAGATCCGAGTCGGCGGCAATCCTTTCGAGCGGGCGGTTCGCACGTAGTCCGACGTCACCACCTCCAACATCGATGAGCGCATCAGCCGGGTCAGGAACGCCATGGTGCCCAGGCCCAGTACCAGCGAAGGGACGATCATGTGCCCGACGCTTCCCCAACCCGCCACCGGCAGCAGCGTGAAACCAAGCAGGGCGTTCAGGTTGACCAGGGTCAGTTGGCCCAACGCCGCGAACACGAAACTGGGTACCGAGATTCCCAGAATAACCAGGAACATGATGATCACGTCGGGCAGCTTGTTCCGGTACAGCGCTGTCAGGGCGCCCCACAGAATGCCGCCAAACCCGGCAAACACGATCGCCAGGATCCCGAGGGTGGCGGATACCGGGAAGTGTTCCCGGATGATGTCGTTAACGCGGCGATTCTGCTGGGTGAACGAGATTCCGAAGTCCCCCTGCAGCATGTTCGACATGTAGATCAGGTACTGTTCGACGGCAGGCCTGTCCAGGCCGTATTTCTCTTCGAGGTTCTTGCGAATCTCCGGGCTCATCGCCTTGTCGTTGGACAGCGGATCCCCGGGCACGTTGTGCATCGCGATAAAAGTGGCCGTGGCGATAAACCACACGGTGATGACGCCCTGCACGAGCCGTTTGAGGGTGTACGCCAACACGCGCCGATCAACTGCCCACGATCGAGGCGTTGGTGTAATCGGGATCCGTACCGACCGCGCGACGCACCACGCCCTGGAGGCGAGGGTCGCGAACGTACACCACGCCGCGCTCGTAGTGGGTCAGAATTACCGCGTCGTCGTAGATGATCTGCTGAATCTCGGCGAACGCATCCATGCGTGTTTTCGGATCCAGCGATGCTTGCGCGATGCGCACCTGATGGTCGAGTTCCGGGTTGGAGTACAAGCCGCGGTTGTTGGCGTTCCACGAAGAGAACAGGTCACCGAAGGTCAGCGGGTCATCGAAGTCGGGGCCCCACCCGGCCATTACCATGTCGAACTGTCCGGCAGTCATTTTTGCCAGCCGTTGTTTGAAGATCTGCTTGTCGATCTTCACGTCGATGCCCAGGGTTTTCTGGAAGACGTTCTGGAAGTACTCGGACTGTTTGCTGGAGGTTGGATTGTCACCCGTCAGCATGACCAGGGCCGGCAATTGGTCGAGGCCGAGTTCCTGCTTTGCCAGTTCCAGGTGGCGCCGTGCGGCGTCGATGTCGACCGCGTGTGTGGGTGCCGGATACTCCTGTCGAAAGCGCCCATTGACGCCGCGCAGCCAGACCGGGAACAGCGATTCGCCCGGCAGGTTGCCAGGAAGTTTCATGACCTTGAACACCAACTCACCCGGATCGGTCACCAACTGCAGCGCTTTACGCAGGTTCAGGTTGTGCGTGAGCCGTTCCGGGCGGTGATTGAACTCAAGGAAAAACACCGAGCCGTCGTTGAAGCGATTCAGTTGCCAACGTTGTTGCAAGGCGTTTTCCAGGGTCTCGGCATCAAGGCCGGCCACGGCAATCTTGCCATCCTTGAACAGGTTCAGCGTGGCGTTGCTGTCGGAGGTAATGTACGGCATGTCGATGACGTTCAGGCGGATTCGATCTTTGTCCCAGTACAGCTCGTTCTTCTCGAAGCGAATGTGGGCGCCGTGTATCCAGCGAGTCATGGTAAATGGCCCGTTGTACAGGAGATCCTCCGCATCGGCGCCGTAGCGGCCGTTGCGAGAATCAAAGAACGATTCTCGAATAGGCAGATAGGTGGAGAACGCGACCAGTTTGTCGAAATAGGACACGGGCCGTTCGAAGGTAACCTCCAGGGTTCGGGCGTCTATCGCTCGTACGCCGAGCTGATCCGGGTCGAGTTCACCCTTGTTGATTGCTTCGGCGTTGTTGATGGGGAACATGATGAAGGCGTATTGGGAGGCCGTTTCGGGGCTGACGGTCCTGCGCCACGAAAAAACGAAATCCGCTGCCGTCACGGGTTCTCCATCGCTCCAGCGTGCATCCTCACGCAGGTGGAAGATGGCGCCTTCGGGGCTGATCTCCCAGCTCTCTGCAACGCCTGGGACCAGGCGGTTCTGTGCGTCGTAGCGCAACAAGCCTTCCATGATGTGGCCCATCACGTGACCGCTGACCTGATCGGTCATGCGCGTGCTGTCGAGCTGAGGCGGTTCGCCGGAGAGTGATAACGTGATGGTGCCGGTGGCCAGGTCGACCGCGTCGGCGCGGCCGCTGCTCGATCCGGTCAGTTCAGACAACCAGCCGAGCGCCAGCATCAACAAAGCGAATCCGGCGATGCCCAGCAGGGCGAGCAGAATCAGTTGGCGCCCGGCACTACGGGTAAAGGAATCGCCTGAGTCGGTGATAACTTCGCTCATGCTGGGGCCGGTCGGGATCCAGGAATCGGGATGGACTAAACGTTGCGCAACAGATTACCGACTATGCGTTCCAAATGCATGAGGCTGTTGCACTCTTCAACCTGGTGGCAATAGGACCCGTAGCGGCGCATTTCGGCATCACCAACGTTCCAGGTATTGCGTGATTCGGGATTCAGCCAGATCAACCGCTTGCAGCGGTCGTACATCTCTTTGAGGATCTCGGACTTTGGATCGCCGTAATTGTTGCGGGCATCTCCGAGGATGATGATGGTGGTGCGATTGTCCACATCGTCGAGACAGTTCTTCTTGAAGTCTTCGAAGGCCTGGCCGTAATCCGTGGAACCCCCGGCATAGTCGCGCAGCGTCTTGGCGATCGCATCCTCGAGGGAGTTGCGGTCGAACAACTCGGTGACCTCGGCGAGGTCCGAGGAAAATGCGAAGGAGCGTACCTTCGGCATCACTTCTTCGAGGCTGTACAGAAACATCAGCATGAACCGCGCGTAGTTGGCGACGGATCCGCTGACATCGCAGATTGCGAACACCTTGGGCCGGTCGATCTTCACGGACTTCCAGCGCAGGTCGAAGATCGCGCCGTCGTAGGCCATGTTGTGGCGCAACGTGCGCGGCACGTTGAGCTGCCCTCGCTTGAAAACCTTTTTGCGTCGCGAGTGCAATGCCACCAGGCGTTTAGCCATGCGGAACACGATTTCCTGAATCAGGCGAAAATTTCGGTGTTCAACGTTGGACAGCTTGACCTTGCGCAGCAGTTCTTCGCGCAGCCGTCGGCCGGTAACGTCCGCATGCAGCAGAAACTGCTGCTCGACATAGTCGCGGACCTGTTCGCGCAGCCATTCGCGGCGTTTTTTGAGTTCCTGCGCCAGACGTCGGTCCGGCGTCTGCGGGCTTGCGCGCAGGTCGATCATCTCGCGCTGCATCTCGACCAGGCCCATCTCCTCCATGATCCGGCGGGTGTACAAGCCCTTCTGGGTGAACACCGCAATCTCCTGGACGTTGACTTCCTGACCTGCGGCCGACATCGCCATGCTGAGCGCGGTGCGATCGTCGTTCATCAACAACTGGCCGAGCTCGGATCGGGCTTCGGATACGGCACCGTGGCCGAGGTCCTCTTCGTCGGCTTCCGCGT
>PVMK01165327.1_pt1 | contig 14702 bp, 11 predicted proteins | sample 1853481 | NCBI WGS metagenome assembly PVMK01 (sample SAMN08533507, study PRJNA380276) | Marine sediment metagenome, whole genome shotgun sequencing project.
TTCCTATGCCAAAAAACACAATGTTGCCAAACGAATTGTACCCCATCTGCCCTCCCAAAATATCCCACGTAAGGGCAAAAATCACCATCATCCACAAAAACGCTAACTGGGTCTGATAGGCAGGCAATATCCACGGGGCAGCCAGGGAGAGCAACAGGACACCGCCGTAAAACGCAAAATTTCGTCCTTTGGTGCTCATTTGAGGTACCTACGCTTGAGTCGGAGCCTGAAATTGCGATAGAGAAGGATGAGAACCAGCAATGAAAAGACAAACGCTGCCTGAAATTCAGCCCCAAGGATAAAACCGGCAAAGTTCTCGGCCGCGCCAAGACCCAGACCGGCAAAAACAACACCCGCTACATTACCAAGCCCTGCGACTATTACGATCATAAAGGAACGAAGTGTGTAGGCAAGCCCACCAAATGGTTGTATGACCCAGGTCATCACAACCAGCCCCCCCGCCGCACCGCAAATGGCCGCATTTAGGGCAAAAGTGATGGCATAGACTCTATCCGTATTCACACCCAGGATGCGCGCGGCGCGCGTATCTTGAGCAGTAGCTCGGATGGCCTGCCCAAGTCGTGCCTTTTTCAAGAACAGTGCGAGACAGATCCCCAGAAATATGGCAATAAAAAAACTGACAACTTTGATCTGAAGCACTGTTACCGCATTATCAAACAAAAACCAGGTTCCCAGCCCGGGCTCCACGGTCTGAACGTCAGCACCAAAAATCTGGTTCATGAGCTGCTGCAAAAGAATGGCAATACCAAAGGTGGCAAGAATTGAAATAAAAAGGTCTCTTTCCACGATCCGGACGATGACAATACGGTAAAGCACCCAGCCCACAATAAATAATGCCACCGCAGCCAACGGTATGGCCAGAAAAGGGTTCACACCCACCTTGGTGAGTGTAAAGAGCACAAATCCGCCCAGGATTACAAACTCTCCCTGCGCAAAGTTGATGATCTTCATGACCCCCCACACCAGCGCCATGCCATAGGCTGCCAGGGCAAATATGGCACCTATGAGGATGCCATCGATCAGCAGTTGTAGAGAAAAAATCGGTGCGGTGAAAAGAATCTGAAGACCATCCATGGTCAATACACTCCGCCCGCCCCCAGTGCAACATCTGCCTGGAGACGGGTTTTCATCTTAATGGGGTTAGCGTTCACTCCACTTGGGTCGGGGATAAATCACTTCACCTGCAGCAAACTTGGCGGGTGCCACCGGTACATATTTTCCTTTCTGGATCTGGCGTAACACCATGGGTTTGGCGATGTTCTTACCGGTGTCGTCAAAGTCGACCCATCCATAAAAGGTCTCCAGTTTGGTCGCTGCCAGGGCATCACGAACCTTTTCGGTATCAAAAGAGTTGGCCCGTTCTATAGCATCGATGTAAACCAACACAGCTGCCGTTGACTCAGCGGCCTGATAAGGCGGCACATAGCCGTAGGTATCTTTGAATAGTTTGGCGTAGTCACCGGCAAAGCCAAAATAGTCATCCCTGTATGACATTGTTGGTGCCCATTGGGTTGCACAAAGGGTGTAGTTGGCATCTCCACCAAATTTGCCTATCACGTCTGCGGCCTCACAATGGGTAATGGCCAGTGCCGCCACGTCCACCTTCATCTGGGCCATCTGGCGTACGGCAAGGACCGCGCCTTTGGAATGCCCGGATACCACAAGGATATCAGGCTTTAAGGCCTTGACCTTTGTCAGGGTCGCTGTCATGTCGGTCAGATCTTTTGGGAGTTTGTCGTCGATGACAATTTTCATCCCATATTTTTTTGCATCATCGATAACACCCGCTCGGATGTCCATTGAAAACGGGTCATTTTCCACAGCGATTGCAACCTTTACGGAACTGGGGTCCCTGCCGGCCTTCTTTGCTTGCTCAGCAGCCACGGTGATAGCCTCTGCCAGGGCCTGATAAGGCGGCACATAGCCGTAGGTATCTTTGAATAGTTTGGCGTAGTCACCGGCAAAGCCAAAATAGTCATCCCTGTATGTCATTGTCGGTGCCCATTGGGTTGCACAAAGAGTATAGTTGGCATCCCCACCAAATTTACCTATCACGTCTGCGGCCTCACAATGGGTAATGGCCAGTGCCGCCACGTCCACCTTCATCTGGGCCATCTGGCGTACGGCAAGGACCGCGCCTTTGGAATGTCCGGATACCACAAGGATATCAGGCTTTAAGGCCTTGACCTTTGTCAGGGTCGCTGTCATGTCGGTCAGCTCTTTTGGGAGTTTGTCATCGATGACAACTTTCATCCCATATTTTTTTGCATCATCGAGAACACCTGCTCGGATGTCCATTGAAAAGGGGTCGTTCTCCACAGCGATTGCAACCTTTACGGAACTTGGGTCCCTGCCCGCCTTTTTTGCTTGCTCAGCAGCCACGGCGATAGCCTCTGTCAGATACTGTTCAGATGTGGAAAGCACTGCAAACAAATATTTGTAACCCTTATTAAACAGGCTTCGAGAGGCACCGTTTGCTTCGACCATGGGGATTTTATATTTTTCAGTAATGGGCGCCATTCCTTTGGTAGGGCCTGAACCATACGGACCCAGGATAAATTTGATGCCATCCTGTTTGATCAGCCGGTCGGCCAGTTGTCCGGCACGGGCCGGTGTGGATTCGTCGTCATAGTATTTAACCTTGATCTTATATGTCTTGCCTCCAACCTTGACGCCTCCCTTTTCGTTGATGCGTTTGACGGCAAGGTCATACCCATTCTTTGTGTGTTTGCCATTGGTCGAATATTTTCCGGTAAAGGAAACCGCCGCGCCAAAGACGATGGTATCACCCTCGACTTTCGCCCAAACGGGACCCGTCATGATAAGACCGACAGCAGCCAAACCAAACAAAAATGCAATCACCAACTTAAATTTTCTTGACATGATTTGTCCTCCTCAAACTGTGAAATTAGGGGTTAATCCCAAATTTTCCGGTTCTGCGATATCTCCGCATAACCGACCACCACATTGGGTCCTTGCAATCCAAGATTGCACCACCCGTGGACCAAACACATTTCATCTTGTCAAAAAATTCTCAGTATATTGGTTCTTGAAAAGCTTTTTTCAAAGCCATTGGATAGAAAAATAGATGCCAGACACCGCTTATTTTATAAAAAAACAAGAAAGTCTGAATATGCAACCAACAGGTGTTTATGAAAAGCTTTCCAATAGACTTAAGTTTATGAGATTGTCTAAAGGATATGGGATATCAGGGCCTGAAAACAACCTGCCCAATGTTTTTTAGGTGGTTGGAACTTTTTTGGTAAACATTCCTATCAAAAATGTATTATGAATTTCAAAAAGTCAAGGACAAAATACGATTCTGGAAACACCAGCGAAACATTTGCCCCCCTGTTTCTATATTTTTATCGGTATATAACGGTCCGAGTTTTGGTTTGTAAACACAAAATAAGACTGGAAGACTTTAAAACGGTTTTTGTTTTAAGAGGACTTCTCAGTAGGGCTCACAACAAGGTTTCCCGCATGGTTTCAAAGGTTTCCTTTCCATTTTTTCTTTGGAGAACGAGAATATCACCATAGACCACGCGTGTTGTCAACCCAAGCACTTCATTTTTATTGACCTCACCCTCAACTTTTTCTTATACTTTTCTTAATCGTTTTTTGAGATTGTCCATATCCATTTTTGATATTCGGCGGTTGAGTCGACAGACCGCCAAAAAAATTGATTTTTTAATATGGAAAGGTAAGAAAATATGCAAGTTGATAACAAAATCATTGTTGTGACAGGTGGTGCCAGTGGCATCGGCCGCGAATTGTGCCGCAGATTCGCCCGGGAAGGGGCAAAGGCAATTACGGTGGTCGATATAAATAAAAAAGGCGCAAAGGCGGTCGCTGATGAAATCAACGGGCTCGCAGTCACATGCGACGTCAGAAAAGAAGAAGAAATAATCAATGTGGTAAAACAAACCGAGGAGAAAAGCGGACCCATTGACATGTTTTGTTCCAATGCGGGCATCATGGTTGCGGGTGTTATTGAACCCCCCGCTGAATCGTGGCAACGCATCTGGGAAGTCAACGTAATGGCCCATGTCTACGCTGCAAAAGCGGTGATTCCCGGGATGATTGAACGCGGTGGCGGATATCTCTTAAATACCTCATCGGCTGCCGGGCTGCTCAGTCAGATCGGATCTGCTCCTTATTCCGTTACAAAACATGCGGCAGTGGGACTTGCGGAAAACCTTGCCATTACATATGGTCACAAGGGCATCAAGGTTTCAGTGCTCTGTCCTCAAGCCGTACTTACTGAAATGACCCGTGATGGAGGTAGTGTGGCAGCAGTCGACGGCATGATTGAACCGGAACAGGTAGCCGACTCAGTGATTGATGCTCTGGCCGAAGAGAGATTTCTTATCCTGCCACATCCTGAGGTTCGGACCTACATGGAGCGAAAGGTCTCCGACTATGACCGCTGGCTTCGCGGTATGCAACGGCTGCAGGACCGATTTTTTTCAGGATAGGATTTCAATTGATGTCAACCACAGGGAACCGTATTTCACCGGGGTAGTTCCAGATCTGACCCAAATCTGGGCGCCAACTCTGCGAAGCTATTTTTGCGCAAGCCCTTAATATAAATTTATGGTTTTTCTCTCTGCGTAAAGTGTGTGGTTCAGAGGTTTACTAATGCCGTCTGTCAACAGAATATGTCGATTACTCATAAACGCAGGGCTCTTGTGCTTTTTGATCATGTTCTTTACACACCTACCCGTGGGTGCCGAAACAAGTGAAACCCCATGGGATAGGTCTGAAATACCAACCCAATGGGATAAACCCAGAAAGATAGCAGTACTATTTTTAGAAAAACTTGTAGGCCGTTCCATCCCGAAATTAGTAAACATCAAGATAACCTATGATGTGCATATGGACCTGGAGGGTTTTGTAAAAGCTACAATGGTCGCGACCCTCGAGTTGAAAAAGGAAAAAGACACTTACCTTTCAATATTCAGTCTCAAAAAACCCGTTGGGAAAAATCTTTGGAGCCGGTTTGCCTTGTTTGTCTATGGTAGACATACGGACGAATACAAAGAGATGATAAAGACGATTGAAACACGCATACATGAACGGCTTCTTTATCAAAACGGAAGATTTATAACTGAGGAATTTCGGGAGGTCCTGCCAAATGTGAAGGTTTATGATAATCAAACGGGCATCCGGGTCTATTTTGACTATAAAGAGGGTTTGATCAAATTATGGGAGGATCAAACAAAAAAATCTTGGAGTAGATCTATACCATATTCAAACCAGTTTGGCCCGTTAACGACGTTTTTTAATTACCTGCTTTTCGATCCCCCAAATGTTCAAATATCCATTATTAACGCCTTGAAACAGGTTGATGACATTGACCCATCAGGAGAGTTGTCTCCAGACAGGAAAACCGTAAATTTTATTTTTGAGTCACAAGTGGTAAAGCTTCAACGCAACAAAACCGGCAACCACACAGAATACTCCTCAGCTATTTATCTTGAGGGCAAGAATTATCTGGATATTATTTATGGAAAAAATATCTTTTTTGAACTTTTACGCACTACCGCGGGCAAATCGAAAATTCCTTATGCAATTTTTTTGGACGGTATTATAAGCAAATCAAAAAAGAGAGCACGTGAGGTAAAATTGAGGCGACTCATGGACAATCCTGAAGGAAACCAGGAATTGGAACGGGAACCTGAAGAAGAAATCCTTGCCGCAAAAAATGTAAACATTTATCTATCAAATGCTGAAGTGATATTTGAAGATTTTTGAAAACCCATTTCCGGAGGATCAAAAAAAACCGTACATTCTCGCCCCATGCCTTGACAACCGAGGGATCATTTCTATATTAGAGGCGTTTCAAAGAGTAACGCATGGTTAAAGACCAGGAAACTAAGCTTCTTTACCCAAGATGTCTCTAATATTTCTCACCCAGGAGGGAACTTTTTGTGATGAATAGATGTAAACATGGTCTACTACGAGAACAATGCGGCATTTGTTTGAGGGAGGAGATAAGACTTTCTTCAAGAAATACGTTTGTCAAAACTGACAAAACCAACCCTGTACAAAAAAAATAACCAGAAGACCACCCACAGAAAACCCTTTTTGTCCTACCTTTTTTATTTGCCCTACCTTGTCTTATTTGTTTGGGGCCGCACACACTTAAACATCAAGAAAGGAGACACACATGTTATTTGAACTTCGTCAGTATCGGATAAAAGATGGGAAACGTGATCGGTGGGTAAAATTGATGGAGGAGGAAATAATCCCCTTTCAGATCTCCAAAGGTGTGGTTGTGATCGGCAGTTTCATTGCTGAGGAGGAAGAGGACCTGTATATATGGATACGCCGCTTCAAAAACGAAGCAGAGCGCGAAAGGCTTTACAAAGAGATTTATGAAAGTGACTATTGGGTAAATAATATAACGCCGCAGGCCGACGAGATGCTCGACCGGGAAAAGATCAAGACCACACGGCTTGAAGCGACCCCTAAATCAGTAATTCAGTGACCGGAGATATCTTGTGAAGCCTCAGGGGGCCAGCGCAACCCCCCTGAACCTCACACTTTTCTGGACATAACCCCACCCGGTACTTGCCAAATCTTCCGTGGCGCTGCCCACCACATGCCGCCACATCCAAGGGCGCAAATGACTATTGCCATGGCAAACGCATTTTTGTAACTCTTGGTGAATTCAAAAACCCAACCGCCCAACCAAGGACCTACTGAGCCTCCTAAGGCAAAGCTAAACCACACAAAACCGATGATCGCCCCTGCCTTTGGCCCCTGAAAGATATCAGTGGTTGCCGCAGCTATGGGCGGAGAGGTCATTCCCATGCCAAAGCCAACCGCTGCGGCATAATAATATAGCATCCACGGTTGCGTATTATCTGTTATAAACATTAACATCAATATTCCCGAAATAATAAAGACCACGCCTATGGTCAGAGTGGACTCGCGTCCGATTCGATCAGAAATAAGGGCAACCAGACACCCCAAAGAAAAAAAGACCCCAAAAAGAGACAAAACCGAAGAAGCATAGATCCTCGAATAGCCCATATCCATGGCGAAAGCGATATGATGAGCCACCAGAATATGTTGTGTTATGCCCCACAGGCAGAACGTTGAAAGAGACAACATCCAGAAGGGCCTTGTCTTAACCGCCTTTGACAGGGTCCAGTCCGTAGTTGCCCAGGTTTGGTCCTTGTTCAACGGCACCTCCGTCTTTCTGTCCCGGTAAGGACCTTGATCCCCTGACGTACCATCGACAAAAAGACCCTTATCACGGGGGTGGTACCGTACAATAAAGATTATTAGGGGTAACATACACCCAAAAACAATAGCTGCCTCAATCAAAAACGTGTTTCGCCAATCCAAATTATCAATCAGGAATGCGATTCCTGGATAACAGATAAAAGACCCGCCAACGCCAAAAAACAGGAGCGAAAAAGCTAACCCCCGCCGCCTCTCAAACCAATTCCTCAAAACAGCGGTAAATGGAACCGCACCCGTCAGGGAAAGCCCTACCCCCGTTGCGACGCCAAAACTCAAATAAAAATGCCAGGGTTCATTTCCCAATCCCGATAAGGCCAACCCCAAGCTTAGCAGTATTGTTCCAAAGGCCATGGTTTTGCGCGGGCCTATCCGATCAACCAGGGCACCAGCAACGGGGGCTGCCAGACCATAAGTCAAAAGGTGGATGGAGAGTATACCGGCGGTCAGGTCTCTGGGCCATTGAAACTCTTTAAGGAGTGAGGGGAAAATAACAGAAAAAGAATATCGAGATCCGTAGCCAAGCGCATATGATAAAACGCCGGCAGCCACTATAATCCATCCGTAATAGATAAAGGGGTGTTTCCTCATTTGATCATCCGTGCTCCCATATGGAAGAAAAATTCTAGTTTTGGTTCGGACACTATTTAATGAAATCCGGCTACCGGGGTTTTAAAAAAACGGCAGAATATAGCATGACGATTTCAACCTTTCAACCCATTCATTGTATTTAAAATTTGTAACAATTTAACCCCTGGAATTCTCGATCCCTATGACGCCCCATGGTATTTTCGCCGGTTGGGGTCCTCTTTTGGAACCGTGGGGATAGGGTGGTTTGTAAATTTTTCCGGTGAAATTGCCCGGCATGATGGTGGAACGGGTAGTTATTACAGTTTTGCAGGTTTTGACAAACAAAGAAAGGTCAGAGAAATGGTCTTTAAGGAAAAAACAAAACCTTCTGCAAAAAAAATCTGTAATATGCAGGGTCAATGCTTAAAAAAGCGATTCAGATTCTGATATGGGTCACCCTGCGTCTTTATTAATCAATGATTTAACGGTGTTAACAATCACATCCAAAGGTGTCCCCGGGCCATAATTACCTACAGTTCCCATTTTTTCCAGCGCCTCGGCGTCATCCGGTGATATGAGCCCGCCTGTCATCACATAAATATCCATGGTATCCCACTTTTTTAACTCTTCCAGGACGGTTTCAGCGATAATCGGCATACTACCCGTATGGTCACTCAAGGCGATAACATCGACGTCCTCATCAATGGCTGCAGTCACAACCGCCTCCGGGGTTTGATATCTGCCCGTATAAATAGCCTCCATCCCTGCATCCCGAAAAGTGTAAAGCAATGTAAGCGCTCCCCTTTCGTGGATATCACAGCCAATCTTGGCAATCAAAATCCTGATTTTTCTACCCGTGTGCATGGCCATTATCACTCCTTAACCAATTGGCGGACAAACGATGGCATTTCGATTTGCTCAAACGGATCGTAGGGAATCCCATAGCCCAACCGGATTACCCCGGTGACCTCACCCAGCGTAGCCCCTGTTTTGGCGGCATCGATAATAGGACGGGTCACATTTTTCCCGTTTTTTGTTGCTTTATGGAGTTCCTTTAAAGACCTGGTAAGCCTTTCTTGATCACGGCTTTCCTTAAACTCCTTTACCTCTCGGACCCGCTGTTCGCGGAGCGCAATGGAAGGCACCTTGTATGCGACGTCCCGAATAGAATCATTAATGGGACCTTCTTCATCTTCACTTTCAAATGCATTGACTCCAACAATCAACCGTTTGCCTTCAGCCTTTTCTTGCTGCACCTTGAGCCGGTTGGATTCCATGACACCGTTTAACCAACCCGACTCAAGACATTCAAAAATCCCGCCCCGTTTTTCAATTTGATCCAGATATTTGTTGACTTCCTTCTCCAGTTTACCGGTCAGCGATTCCAGATAATAAGACCCGCCCAAGGGGTCTGCAACCAAAGGGACATTGGCCTCATGGGTTATGATGTGCTGAGTGTCCAGATTAAAAACCCTCGCCTCATAGGACGGTAAGCCAACTGCCTCGTCAATACTTGACGCATCAAGAGAGTTCACCCCTCCGAGCACACAACTAAGAATTTGAAGTGTCACCCGGGCGGCATTATTGAGAGGTTTTTGGCTCTGAAGAGACAATCCTGAAGTGCGAATTCCAATTTTTAGTTGCATTGCCTTTTTTGTTTTTGCCCCCAATTTTTCTTTGGCTATTTTTGCCCACATCATTCTTGCGGCACGAAACTTTGCAATGGTCTCAAAAAAATCAGATTCTGCGTCCAGTGAAAAAACCATGGCACCATAGTCATCAATGGAAATGTTTCGATCAATCAAATCGCGACATATGGCAGTTGCCACAGCCAGACACCCTCCCAACTCCCTCACTGCATCCATTCCCCCCTGGCAGGGGTCGACACCATTGGGGGCAAAGGGCCGCCATTTGGGGGTATGACGGACTGAATATTCGATGTGGTCGAGACAGACCCGTCTGGCAATATTTGTGGGAAAATCAGGACATCCATAAACAAGTTTGGCTCGTACAGGGTCATTAATGCTGCTTCCGCGTAACAGGGTAACGTCCAACCCCTGGTTTTCCATAAGCGCCACCAGCAGGGAATAAAAATATATAAAATTGGATATGCCGCAATGTGCCAGTTCGTAAACCGCGTTTTCCAGGGGAAGACCGTCCAACATTTTTTCATAGACATTCAAACCGTAGGTCGCAACCCCGCCGCACATCATACTGTTCCACGCAAACGGATGATCCGGATCAATACCCGACTGTGTCGGTAAGTCCGACAACAAGCGAAGATCCGTCATTCCGTTTTCAATATATTGTTTAAACGCGGTGTTTGTCTCTTCGGGTGTGCTGTAACTGACAATAAAAGACTTGAGCCAGAGTCTGTCTCTGTACATTTTCGGGTATAAGCCACGGGTAAACGGGTATTGACCCGGATCACCCAGATCTTTCTCATATGATATTTTTTTACAGTCCTCCGGGGTGTAATGAGATTTTAGTTCAACATGACTTTGTGTCGCTGTCCTCACCATGTGACCAAACTTCCGATCCATCGACACGGTTTTATTTCCCATAAGGGCCCTCTCCTTCCCGGATTTTTTCGGCCGGGTCCCACATAGTGTGTTGTCCATCTGAACAGATGGTCGTACAGCCCCATCTACCAAACAAGAGTTTCACCATATTCTGTAATAAATGTGTAGGCGTTCACGGGTTCAAAAGATGGTTGGACTTTGTTGACTAATGCACTAATATTTCTCCCTCGTCAATATAATTTTAGACACACCAACTCAGGCACAACTGCCCAAAATATATTTGGAACCGACCTTCCCCTCATGCTTAGGGCTTCCGTAAAAATGACTTAATAATTTCTTGCTTTACCTTTGGGCGCAATATTGCTAGGAGAGAAAAGCGCGAAAAAGACAATTTTCGTTCACACACTAGATATAAACATTTCCAAATCTGGAGATAATGGATGAAACAAAATAAGAATAGCCACAACGACGACGGGGTAAAAATCGTAAGGACCACCTCTACCTTTGATTGCGGTGGGAGATGCCCCCTCAAATTTTATGTAAAAGACAACCGGATCCTCCGGGTGGAGGGCGACGATGCTCAAGAACCCCATCAGCTCAGAACCTGTTTGAGGTGTCGGGCGTACCGTCAGATGGTCCATCATCCGGATCGGCTCATGTACCCCCAAAAACGGCTCGGTGAAAAAGGGGAAGGAAAATTTGAACGGATCTCCTGGGACGAGGCACTTGACCTATTGGCCGGGCAGCTAAAAAGGGTCAAAGAAGAACACGGAAACGAGGGGATCTTCCTGGCCACCGGTGGGGGGTATCTGGCAAGCCTCCATAATGGCGGAATTGCTGCATCCCGCCTGCTAAACCAATTCGGTGGATGTGTGACCCATTATGGCAACATATCATCGGAGGGGGCGGTCTGGGCATCCCTTACCCAATACGGATCGGTTATGGTGGGTCACAGCCGGGATGACATGCTCAATTCAAAGATGATCATCCTGTGGGGCTGGGACCCGGCGCGTATGATCTCGGGCACCAACACCATGTACCACGTGATAAAGGCAAAAGAAAACGGGGCAAAGATTATTGCCATTGATCCCCGCTACCATGATACAGCGGCCACCGTAGCCGACGAATGGATACCTGTCAGACCGGGTACGGACACCGCGGTGATGGTGGCCATGGCCAACGTCATGATCAAAGAAAACCTGCATGATCAGGTCTTCCTGGATAAATACACCGTCGGGTTTGAGAAATTCAGGGAATATGTCGTGGGCAAGGAAGATGGCGTGGAAAAGACACCGGCCTGGGCCTCGGAAATCTCCGGGGTTGCTGCCGCCACAATAGAGCGGCTGGCGCGGGAATACGCCACGACCAAACCTGCGGCCCTCATGGATTGTCAGGGACCTGCCAGGAGCGCCATGGGGGAACAGTATAACCGGTGTGCTGCAACAATGTGCGCCATGACCGGCAATGTGGGTCGACCTGGGGGAAGCGCTGGCGGCGGCCTGATGGGTCTTCCCGTAGCTCACATGTTCCGGATGCCGGCGATACCACCCGGAAAGAACCCCTTTGAACTGGACGGCCCCCGGGTCAAGGGAACGCTCGATATCGGGCTCCGTGTAGTCAAACGGATCCACATCAATAAAATCTTTGATGCTATTCTGCGCGGCAAAGATGGGGGCTATCCATCGGATATCAAAATGGCATGGTCCATGTGCAACAACTATTTGAACCAGACCGGCAACAGCAACAAAGCGGCCCGGGCTCTAAAAAAACTACCTTTCTTTGCCGTAAACGAACTTTTTATGACGGCACAGGCCAGGTATGCAGACCTTCTCCTGCCCGTAACCAGTGCGGCAGAACGGAGCGATCTCGCACGACCCTGGCCATCGGGGCCCTATTTTATGTTTATCAACCGGGCCATAGAACCACTCGGGGAATGCAAATCTGATCTCCAGATCGTAGCAGAGCTTGCCGAACGTTTGGGTTTTAAAGATTTCGACCCATATTCTGAAGATGAGTGGCTCAGAATGTTTGTTGAAAAAAGCCCGGACATGGCCGAACAGATTACAGACTATGACAAATTCAAGCGTGAAGGGATACATCGGATTGAACTCCCGGAGCCCATCGTGGCCTTTAGAGAGCAAATCGAGGATATAGAAAACAACCCCTTTTCCACCCCCTCAGGAAAGATCGAGATATATTCTCAGCGGGCGGCCGACTTAGAAAACCCCCTCTGCCCGCCTATCCCCAAATATCTGACCACCCCTGAAGACCGAAACGACCCTCTATTTGAAAAATATCCCTTGCAGCTCTTGACCCCCCATCCAAGGAACCGGGTCCATTCGGAGCTCTACACGGTGGAATGGCTCCGGGAGGTGGAACCCCACCGGGCCTGGATAAATTCGGTGGACGCCGCGGCACGGGGCATAAAGGACGGGGACGAAATCCATGTTTTTAACGATCGGGGCAAGGTGGCCATCACAGCCTGGGTGACCGAACGGATCATTCCCGGTGTGATCAGCATATTTGAAGGCGCCTGGTATTCACCGGATGAAAATGGAATCGACCGCGGGGCCTGTGCAAACACCCTGACCAACGATGCATATTCGGGCGGCGGGGCCAGCGTGATGAACACGTCACTCGTCCAGGTGGAGAAGGCTTAATGGAGGTTGTATCATGCATGTAGGTTTTTATTTTGACCAGACAAGATGCACAGGCTGCAGCACCTGCAGTGTGGCCTGTAAGGACTGGAATGACATATCGGCCGGCCCCGAGAACTGGATGCGGGTCCTTTACACGGAAAAAGGCAAGTTTCCGGATGTGTTTGTCAGCTATATGATTGCCCCCTGCTGGCATTGTCAGGACCCGGTGTGTGTCCCGGCATGCCCTGTGGACGCCATCACAAAAAGGAATGGGGACGGAATCGTTTTGGTGGACAGCGATGTCTGTGTAGGCAATGAGGCGTGTGATGAAAAATGTCTCAAGGCGTGTCCGTATGACGCCCCCCAGTTCGGACCGGAAAAGGGCGCAAAAATGCGAAAATGCAATTACTGTCTTGACCGTTTTGAACAGAATAAACTCCCCGATTGCATCGAGTCCTGTTCGGTCAGGGCACTGGATGCTGGGCCACTGGCGGAGTTGGAAGAAAGATATGGGACCGGAAGGGAAGCCGAGGGGTTCAAATACTCCAAAAGGACCCAACCGGCGGTGGTCATCAAGGCCAAGGGGTAAAAAGAAATGCGATGGCTGTCAGACCTGCATGACAGTCTGCCCCTATGATGCCATCCAGTATGATGGTCACGGGAAAAATACGGAGACCAAACCCTCAGTATTTTAGTGTAAACCCAAACCCTCCCGGGATCTTTAGAAAAAGGAGACGCATTATGTCTGAAGTGGATCTGAGTGTAATCGGGAAAAAAACAGAACCTGTCATCTTTGAATACACCTGGAAGGATGTGGTCCTTTATGCACTGGGTGTGGGCGCTTCTGTTGAAGACCTGGATTTTGTCTATGAAGGTGCAGCCGGCGGATTAAAGGTCCTGCCGAGCTTTTGCGTGGTCCCGGCCATGAGGGCCTATCCTCGTGTGGGTGATAAGGTGGACTGGTCACGTTTCCTGCACGGTGAGCAGACCATCCGGGTTCCGGCACCCCTGCCGACTGAGGGGCGGTTTGTGGTGGTGGGTGAAGTAACAGACATTTATGACAAGGGCAAGGCAGCGGTCTACCATATCAAAGTCTCGGGCCGGACCGAGGATGGCCGTCACTCCTTTGAAACTCGTTGGGTCAATTTCTATGTGGGGGCCGGAGGCTTTGGGGGGGACCCGGGGCCAAAATCGGAAACCCTAACCCCACCTGAAGACAGAAAGGCGGACTACACCATCTCTTCCAAGGTCGATAAAAACCAGGCGGCACTCTATCGTCTCAATGGTGATTTCAACCCACTTCATCTGGACCCGGAGTTCGCCAGGCAGGGCGGTTTTGACAAACCGATCCTTCACGGCCTCTGCACCTACGGGTCTACTGTTCGAGACATCGTCAACCATATCTTGAACGGCGAGGTGGAGCGACTCAAAAACTTCAAGGCCCGGTTTTCCAGTGTGGTTTATCCCGGAGATACCCTCACGACCCGCTGTTGGTTGAAGAACGGTGGAGCCATCATACAGGTTAAGACAGACCGGGGAGTCGTCTTGAGCAACGGTCTCTGCGAATTTGCATAAAAAATCAGGCGTGTTTTTGCTCCAAAAATTTTTTTCCGAGCAGGGCGGCACCTCTCATGGAAGATTGCTCTCGGTGGATGTATCGGCAATTTCTCATCCATTTCTTTTTGGCATCGATGAT
>PVMK01119290.1_pt1 | contig 14701 bp, 17 predicted proteins | sample 1853481 | NCBI WGS metagenome assembly PVMK01 (sample SAMN08533507, study PRJNA380276) | Marine sediment metagenome, whole genome shotgun sequencing project.
TTCCGGTTGATGTAGCCCGACAATCATGCCGGTGGTGTCTGTGAAGTAGCAGGCGTGACCGACACCGGGGATCGTGAACTTGGGCACGACGATTTCGCCACCAGCAAATATGACCTTGCCCATGTAGCCCTCGAGATCGTCGACGGTGATTGTCGCAACAGTCAATGGCTGAGCATCCTCTGACGTCGTGAATCCGGTGTCGACGCCCGGTTCATCGCCGTGTTGGGCGAGGAGATAGTCGTCGGCACCCCATGGTTGGGGATCCCATTCGAAGACATCCCTGTAGAACTTCGTGGATGCTTCGACGTCACCGCTGTTGAACTCGACGTAGTTGATGAACGGCATGCTTCTCTCTCTGTAAGGACGGCTCCCAGCCCGTGCCGAGAGCCGTCCCCGACGCTAGTCGGTGTTCTGATCGTTGAAGATCTCGCCGATCGCACCGATGCTCGAAAGGATCCCGCTCATCTCCATCGGCAGGAAGATCTTGGTCGCATTGCCGTCCGCGATTCCCTGGAGCGCTTCCAGGTACTTGATCGCGATCAGATCGGGCGTCGGGTTACCGTTGTGGATTGCGGTGAAGACACGTTCCACGGCCTGGCCCTCACCCTCAGCAACCGTGAGCAGTTGGTACTTCTCTGCGTCAGCGACTTCCCGGATGGCCTGCGCCTTGCCCTCAGCGTCAAGGATCGCAGATTGCTTCACGCCCTCGGCTGTGAGGATCGCAGCGCGCTTCTCACCCTCTGCCTCTGTGACGTTTGCTCGTCGATTGCGCTCTGCCTTCATCTGGCGGTGCATGGCCTCAGTGACATCCATCGGTGGGTCGATTCGTTGAATTTCAACTCGCACGACTCTCGTCCCCCACACGTCCGTTGCCTCGTCGAGAATGGTCCGGAGTTCGGTATTGATGACCTCCCTCGATGTCAGTGCAGCGTCGAGGTCCATGTCGCCGATAACGTTTCTCAGGTTCGTCTGAGCGAGTTTCGTGGCGGCGAGGATGAAGTTCGCCACGTTGTATGCGAGCTTCACAGGGTCAGTTGCCTGGTAATACACGACGGCGTCCACGGTCACGACCACGTTGTCCTTCGTGATGACTTCCTGTGGCGGAACATCGACGACTTGCTCACGCATGTCGATTTTTTGGACCTTGTCGATGAACGGGATGATCATGTGCAATCCCGGGTCGAGGGTGGTGCGGTACCTACCGAATCTCTCGGTTAGTCCCAACTGGTGTTGTTGGATGATCTTGATCGCCAGGGCGACGTAGATGATCAATACGAAGATCAGGATCAGAATGATCGCTGGTGCCATGATTCCCCTTTCGGTTGTTGTCTGTTCTGTTGTCTCAGCTGACTGATTCGACGACGAGTCTGGCTCCTCGTACCTCTACGACTCGCACTTCGGTGCCCTCGGGAATCTCGGTGTCTCCGTCAGTGACAGCCCGCCAGTCCTCGGTTCCCATCTTGACGCGGCCACTGTGGAGCCTGGTGACGGGTTCCATCACAACGGCGGACGCACCGATGTATCTCGCTGCGCCGACAGGGAGCAGCTTGCCGTGTATGTCTCTCTTTGCGAAGCGCTGGAGGAGCCAGAGCGAGAGCACAGATACAAGCACGAAGGTGATGATCTGTGCTGGAACGCTCACCGCGAGTAGCGCCAGGATGCCAGCGACAGCGGCCCCTGCCGCGAAGGGGAGAAGGAAGAAGCCAGCTGTGAGCATTTCTCCGATCGCGAGCACTCCAGCTGCGATCAGCCACATCGCCACCCAACCGGCCTCGTTCACGGTCTCGTCGCGGGGTGCCAGCACCGCGACGGCAACGACGAGCAACACGATCGCGCCGAGCCCGGCCCACAGTCCGGCTGTTGGCTTGGTAGCCGACTCACGCGGGAGCGTCGGCTTGGTCTGGGGTGTAGGGCCCCGGTTCGCCTCCGCCCAGTCCTCAGCGAATGCTTCGATGTCGGGACCCGTCACTGTCTCGAGCGGCTTCCCGGCATCGGCTGCATCCCTGAGATGTGATCGAAGCTCGACGGCCATCTCGTTGGTGCCCTCAGGTGTGACACCGGATCCCTGCCAATAGGCTCGGCAACGGTCGATGATCTGGTCGGTGGTCAGTTCTGTCACGCTTCTGCTCCCTTCACAACCTGGCTGACCCCAACGCTGAGGTTGAACCACTCGTCTGTCCATTCTGCAAGTCTCTTGGTGCCTTCGTCGCCGATGCGGTAGTACTTCCTCGGCGGTCCCGACCCGTCGGCTTCGACGAAGTAGCCCTCGATCAGTCCTGAGCGCTGCATCCTCGAAAGCGTCGGGTAAATCGAACCCTCGCTCAAGAGAGTAAGGCCTCTCCGTGAGAGCTTGTCCGCCATCTCGTACCCGTAGCTCGGCTCCTCGTTGATGATTGCAAGGAGGCACATGTCGAGCACGCCTTTGAGAAGCTGACTCCGACGGTCCATACCGAGTATCCCTAGGTTCGCTTGATACCTTGGAAACCATGTTATCGAGTTATCGCTACATTGTCAGGCGAACAGCGAGGACGCCACTCCGAGTCGCCGAAGACGGAGACCGCTCTCTCGTAGAGGGCACGGTCGTAGGTGCGCAGTTCTTCGCGTGTGTTGACGTGGTTGTGGCTTGAGATCGGCTCGCGGTCCTCTGCGTTGTCCTCGAGGTTTGCATCGAAGAAGCTTTGGACGCCCTCTGCCCAGTACTGCTCCGAATTGATCTCTGCGAGGGTGTTCTGCCACTTGCCTTCTGCGATCGCCACGCCGTAGGCCTGCTCAATCGCTGCCGATGTCGGCTCATCGATCATGTCCATTGCATAGCGCCGGATCGTGATGGCGAAGTCCCGGATGAACTGATCCTCGCCCTCATAGCGGTCCTCGGTGCTGCACAGGAGGTTCTCTTCTGCGCCGACTGCGAACGGAATGATCTCGGTGCCAGGGAATGAGCGACCGAGGTTGCGCCAGTCAGTACCGGGGTGATGGAAGTAGATGTCATTGAACTCGGGGAGTTCCATGATGCGCTGGCTTGATCCGATGATCCGAAGTCCGATTGGGTACGCAGCAATCGATGGTGCGTAGTCGGGTCTGTTTACGAGCATCTTGTAGACACGGTCTGCCATTGCAGAGACAGCAGCGGCGTCGACTTCGTCGCCAGCGAGGATCTCGAGTCCGAGGACTGTGCAACTTTGGCTGTAGCCCTCGACGTTCGTCGCAGGTGCGACCTCGCACTCGTTCTCGGGGAGAGGCGCAGTGGTCGTTGTGGTCTCCGGTGGAGTCGTCGTCGACGTGGTGGTTGAAGCGGGTGGAAGCGTCGTTACCGGAGCAATGACGGCTGTCGAAGACGTGGACTCGCTTGGTGTGCTCTCCGCAGGGGTGCACGCCACGGCGAATAGCGCGACAGCAACTAGGGAGAGTGCGGCACGGGACATGCCCGCCAGCCTATCGCTCCCCGGACTCTGGCGTTGCTCAGCACCGTATTCGGGCCTCAGCAGCGCCAGAGTGGCGGGGGAGCTCACTACCGACCCCCGTCGGTTAGCTGGATATGTCCGAAGCGGGCTGACATCGGACGATGTACGGTGAAGTGTCCGATGGTTGGGGATGCCGGACATAGGGACGTGAATGGGAAGCAACACAGACGCACGGTTCGAGGCTCTGTACCGGGCACATGCACATGAAGTGCATGGTTACTGCCTGCGCCGCACGTCGAGCGAGGAGGCCAAGGATGCAACATCAGAGGTATTCGTCGTTGCATGGCGCCGATTCGATGATGTCCCCGATGGGGATGAGTCCCTCCCGTGGCTGTACGGGGTGGCACGGAACGTCCTTGCGAACCGCGCTCGATCGTTTCGGAGACGTGACCGGCTCGCGGCAAAGGCAGCAGCTCATCATGATCCGTCCGTACCCGGTCCCGAGCCACAGATCGTCCGCAACGAGCAACACGATGAACTATTGCGAGCCCTCTCCAAGCTCCCTGACAAGGATCAGGAGATCCTGCGTCTTGTTGAGTGGGAGGGCCTCACCAGGGACAGGGTGGCGGAGATGATGTTCCTGAGCCGTTCGGCCATCGACAAGCGAATTACCAGGGCCTACAAGAAGATGGCCAAGATTCTTGACGTACCGAGACCAGATCTACATACGACCCCCGTGACTGTTGAGGAAGGAGGTGAGGCATGAGTGATGTTGCCCAGTTGATGCGAGCTGCGAACCCGGTTCCGGATTCGGAAGCTGTACTGCCAAACGACGAGTTCGATGCCTTGCTGCTCCTCACCCAATCAAGGAGCGGGAACGTGGACGTACAACAACTGACCAAACCAGTCGAGCCTGAGAAGAAGCAACGAAGCGGATGGCTGATAGCTGCAGCGTCATTCGCTGTGGTAATCCTGTTCGTTGGAGTAGTGATGCTCCTTGCGAACACAGCCGAGAATATGCCGCCGGTGACCGAGTCGACTACTGAGTCCACCGTGGCAGCACCGATCGACGTCGCCGAGCATGGTTTGCACTGTATGAGACTGGTGACGTCGCCGGGTACCAGGCGCTCATGAGCGCGGACGCGACGTTCTCCTGTGCCGATTGCGCGGGAGGAGGAATGTCCGAAGGACCATATTTTGACTACCCATTCCGGGCACTGGCAGCTGAGGACGCGGCCGATTCACGCACGCTGTACGCCGGTCACGGCTCGCTCAGCGCGACGTGCGCTGCCGAGGGCAACGTTGTCACATGCGACACCGAGCGCGCAAGCTTGTTCGGATGGTTCGACGAAGAGGGAGAACCACGAACGCATCAGCGTGTCACCCGGGTGTTCACGGTCGAGAACGGTGTGGTAACCGGGTACACGTTTGCGGAGGTGCCGGGCGGGGAGGGCCGTTGGTTCGACTACGGGCAGATCGCTGCATACGGAACATGGCTGTCACAGAACCATCCCAGAGACCACGCCGAGCTCTTCTTCGGCACCACGATTCTCGTTAGCGACGCCGAGCAAGCTGAGCGCCACCGTATGTTCGTATTGGAGTGGGCTGCTGCTGGGTCGAGCTGAGTGCGGGAAACGTGGAGGCCAACACACGGACGCCAGAACGGGGGCACGGCGCGAGACCGGGAGTCGTTGGTACCGACTCCCGGTTTGACACAGCCCCCGCAGCACGAGCGGCTCATCGCCGCGCTCGAGAAGTTGTCCGATAAGGATCGGGACATCCTCCGCCTCGTCGAGTGGGAGGGTCTCACCAGGGAGCAGGTTGCCGAGATGTTCTTCATTCCAAGAGTCGCCATCGATCAACGGATCACCCGGGCATAAAAGCGACTCAGTCGCATGCTCGGCGTTCCGCAGCGAGAAACGAGCACTACCCCCGTGCCAACCGAACAAGGAGGTGAGGCATGACTTCAATCGAGACACTGATGCGGGATTCGAATTCGATTATGGATCCGAAGACCGACTTCTCAGCAGAAGAGATTCAAGCATTCGACCTCCTTGTGCGATCAAGGAGCGGGAGCATGGACGTACAAGAACTGACCAAACCGGCAGAGCCAGAGAAGAAGCAACGAAGTGGCTGGCTCGTTGCGGCAGCGGCCTTCGCCGTCGTGATCGTTTTCGTCGGAGCAGTAGTGCTCCTGGCGAGCCCAGCCGACGAACTGCCGCCTGCGCCAACACCACCGACGACCCAGGCAGCCCCTCCAACGAACGAAGCGGTGGTCGACGAAAAGGTCGAGGAGTCACTGGCTACCACTATTGCGGCAGCGGTCGCGGAAGAACTCGTGATGACCGACGAGTTGATCGCCGTGGCGGACGCGTACGAGTCGAACTTCAACGGTGGCGACGTTGAGGCATTCCGAGCGCTGTTTTCGTCAGACGTCCGCCGAATCGGTGTTCCAGATGAAGGCTCGCGGAAGAGCCTCGACTTCATCGTCGATGAGATGACCAGTCTTCGTCGCCAGGCGTCCTTGCTGGCGATCGGCGACTGCGAGGCTAGGAGTTATGGCTTGGCGTGCAGCTTCGAGCTGTCGGGACCCGTCGAATTGGCTCTGTTCAACGAACCGCTGCCATACCAGGTGAACCTGTGGCTCGGCGAGGACGGCAAGATCGTTAAGGAGGTGAGGAACATTGTCATCGATGGCGTGCAGCTTCGTAGCCCCTGGCACGCAGTTCTCCGCTGGATGCAGGAGAACCATCTAGACGTTCGGGCTCAGATGAAAGAACGGAATGATGGTGCTGCTCTTGCCTATGAAGATGGCGAGATCTGGCTCGAGTACGCCCCACTCTGGGCAGAAGCCGGCCGCCCGTAACCCACACACGTCTGGCGTAGATTCCGGACATAACCGTCCGGAATCTACGCCAGAAGGGCTTAGGTGAAGGTGAGGCCGTTGTCATCGCTTGCGATGACAACGATGGTGCCTTCGGGGAGGGATCCCTCAAGGACTCGTTTCGCGAGGGGGTTCGCGACGGCGGTCTGGAGGAGGCGCTTGAGGGGGCGGGCGCCGTAGAGTGGGTCGTAGCCGTTCTCTGTCAGCCAGTCGATGGCGTCCTCGGTGAGTTCGATCTCGATTCTGCGATCCGCGAGACGGCCCCGCAGAGACTCGAACTGGATCTCCACGATCTGGCGCAGATCCTCCTTCGACAACCTGTGGAACACGATCATGTCGTCGACCCGGTTCAGGAACTCAGGACGGAAGTGACCACGCACGACCTCCATCACCCGTGTCTCGATCGCTTCGTCCGGCATGTCCGGGTCGATGAACTCTGAACCGAGGTTCGATGTCATCACGAGCACCGTGTTCGTGAAGTCCACGGTGCGGCCATGGCCGTCTGTCATCCGGCCATCATCGAGAACCTGGAGCAGCGCGTTGAACACCTCTAGATGGGCCTTCTCGACCTCGTCGAGCAGAACCACCGAGTACGGCCTGCGCCGGATGGCTTCGGTGAGCTGGCCGCCCTCGTCATAGCCGACGTACCCAGGGGGAGCTCCGATGAGACGAGACACGGAGTGCTTCTCCATGTACTCGGACATGTCGATGCGCACCATGGCGCGCTCGTCATCGAACATGAACTCGGCCAGTGCCCTTGCGAGCTCTGTCTTGCCGACACCGGTCGGACCGAGGAAGAGGAACGATCCGATGGGCCGGTTCGGGTCTGAGAGGCCAGCTCGTGACCGCCTGATGGCGTTCGAGATTGCGGACACAGCATCGCCCTGGCCGACGACCCGCTCGTGCAGGTGCTCTTCGAGGTGCACGAGCTTCTGCATCTCACCCTCCATAAGCTTCGAGACCGGCACGCCCGTCCAACGGCTCACCACCTCTGCAACGTCCTCCTCGTCGACCTCCTCCTTGAGCATCTTGAGATTCGTCTGGAGCTCGTCGAGCTTCTCCTGGCCCTCCGTAAGTTCCTGCTGCAGTCCGGGCAGCGTTGCATACCGAAGCTCGGCGGCCTTCTCGAGGTCGCCTTCGCGCTCAGCCCTCTCAGCAACACTGCGGGTCTCTTCGATTCGCTCCTTGGTTGACCGAATCCCGGCGATCGAGTCCTTCTCGAGCTGCCAGTGGGCACTGAGAGCATCGAGATTCTCGCCGAGATTCGCGAGTTCCTCCTCAATCACATGGAGGCGCTCCATCGAAGACATGTCCTCTTCCTTGGACAACGCCTGCTTCTCGATCTCGAGTTGACGACGACGGCGCTCGAGTTCATCGATCTCGTCTGGCATCGAATCAATCTCGATCCGAAGCTTCGAGGCGGCTTCGTCCACAAGGTCGATCGCTTTGTCAGGCAGATGGCGGCCGCTCACGTATCGATCAGAGAGCACAGCAGCACCGATGAGGGCCGCATCCGTGATCCGTACACCGTGGTGCACTTCGTACCGTTCCTTGAGTCCACGCAGGATGCCGATTGTCTCATCGACAGAGGGAGCTTCGACGAGCACCGGCTGGAACCGTCGCTCGAGCGCGGCATCCTTCTCTATGTACTTTCGATACTCATCAAGCGTTGTGGCACCGACCATGCGGAGCTCACCGCGAGCAAGCATCGGCTTGAGCATGTTCGACGCATCCATCGATCCCTCGGCAGCCCCTGCGCCGACGATCGTGTGCATCTCGTCAAGGAACGTGATGATGCGCCCCTCGGATGCCTTGATCTCGTTGAGTACGGCCTTGAGACGTTCTTCGAATTCGCCGCGGTACTTGGCTCCTGCGACCATCGAGCCGATATCGAGCGACACCAGCTTGCGGTTCTTCAGGCTCTCAGGAACGTCACCATCGACAATGCGCTGGGCAAGGCCTTCAGCGATCGCTGTCTTGCCGGTGCCCGGTTCACCGATGAGGACGGGGTTGTTCTTCGTCCGTCTCGACAGCACCTGGATGACGCGCCGAATCTCGTCGTCGCGCCCGATCACAGGATCGAGCTTGCCGTGTCTTGCATCCTCGGTGAGGTCGCGCCCGTACTGCTCAAGGGGAGCGAACGTGTCTTCTGGGTTCTGACTCGTCACGCGCTGGGCGCCGCGCACCTCGGTGAGCGCGGACAACACGGTCTCCTTGGTAGCCCCAGCGTCGCGCAAAATCTCGCCCGCCGGTGTCTTCGACTCGGCGAGCGTCATGATGATGTGCTCGATCGAAACGTACGAGTCCCTGAGCGTGTCGCGTTCTGCGGTCGCCGCGTCGAGCACGGCGATCGTCTCGGGGGCGAACGCGACTTCGTTGCCTCCAAGAACGGATGGGATCGTCTCGAATGCACGGTCGAGCGGTCCGCGGATGTCCGAGATGTGCGTCCCGATCTTGGTGAGGAGCGGGTGCACGATTCCGTCGGTCTGGGCAAGAAGCGCATCAAGAAGGTGCTCGGGCTGTACATTCTGATGGTTCCGATGTTCAGCACCGGTCTTGGCCGCCAGGATCGCTTCCTGGCTGCGCTGGGTGAAGGTGTCGATGTTCATGGGTTCGGGTCCTTGATGAGATACTACGCACCATATTCAACGTCGAGTGAGGCATCCGTATGCCAGATAATCTAAGTCAATCCGACTCAGATATGAGTCTAGGCGTTGGTTGGGTTATCGCTCAGGCGATCCTGTTCGGCATCTTCCTTGTGTCACTCATCACGGGTGATGTCGTCTCTGACGTGCCAGGGCTGGTGTTCGCCCAGATCGTCGGACTCATCGTCGCGATAGCCGGTTCCGCTGTTTCGGTCTGGTCGCTCATGCAGCACGGCTGGCGCGTCTCTCCATTCCCACGACCAATGGAGGGTGCGCATCTCGTCGAAACGGGCCCATACGGATACGTACGCCACCCCATGTACTCCGGCATCATCGCGTTCACCCTTGGCGTCGGACTCGCCTACGCCAACCCGGTGGCACTTCTGTCGTCTGTCACCTTCCTCGTGTTCTTCATGGCAAAGACCGGCAGGGAGGAAGAGATGCTCATTGAGAGCATCGACGGCTACAGGTCCTATCGGACCGATGTCCCGTGGCGGCTCATTCCCTTTGTGATGTAGATCGGCGGGAATGCGCCGGCGATCCAGCGTGTTGCTCGGAACGAACCGGCAGGGAGAATGAGTGGCTACAGCAACATGGAACGGAACCGTTATCGCGCAGAGCGACAACACGATCATGGTTGAGGGCAATCACTACTTCCCGCCCGAGTCCGTGAACACTGCGCTCCTTACATCCTCCAATGCCGCCACGGTGTGCCCATGGAAGGGCACCGCCGGCTACTACGACGTGGTCGTGGACGGCAGCGTCAACGCGGGGGCAGCCTGGTACTACGCAACACCAAAGCCTGCCGCCTCAGACATCAAGAATTACGTCGCCTTCTGGCGCGGCGTGAAGGTCACCAGCTAGATACTCCAGATCAGCGGCGCCAGCGCGACGGTCCCCACGAAGAAGATCGCCACGAGGGGGAGACCGACTTTCGTATAGTCGGTGAACTTGTAATTGCCCGGCGCCATCACCATTACGTTCGTCGAAGTGCCGATCGGCGTCAGGAACGCCGTCGACGCGGCAACCGAAACGGTGATCAGGAGTGCATGGGGATCAACCCCCATGGTGAACGCCGTTGCCAGAGCGACAGGGGCGAGCAGGATGGCTGTTGCGGTGTTCGACAGCACCTGACTCAACAGCACAGTCACGATGTAGATCATCGCGATGAGGAACCGTGGATCCTTCCCCGCGACGGCATCAACGAGGAAATCTGCGATCAGCTCGGTGCCACCCGGCTTGGCGAGTGCTACGGCTGTTGGGATCATTGCGGCGATCAAGATCACGGTGGACCATGAAACGGCGCGATACGCCTGCCGAGAGTTGACGCAACCCGTCAGCAACATCGCCCCTGCTGCGATGACGGCTGCCATGGGTGCGGGAACCAGACCAGTGATCATCAGCACGACCATGCCGACCAGGATTGCGATTGCAAGAGGGGCCCTCTTGGAGGGTCCCGTCACCGAGTGCTCGGCCGCTTCGGGATGACCGACGACGACGAAATCGGTTCGCTCATCGCGTAGTCTGTGAATGTTCGCCCACCGACCACGCACAAGCATCGTGTCGCCCGATTTGAGCACAAGATCGGGACCCGAATCTTCACCGGGCCGACGAACACCCATGATCTGCACCGATCCCCAGCCGATCCACTCGCCCTCCCTCGCTTTTCGGCCGCGCAGCTTCGAGCGGGGTGTGATCATGATCTCCGCCCAGCCGATATCGTTCGGGAGGCGCGTCTTGTTCAGTTCCATCTCTGTGACATCCAGAAGTCTCACGTCCCAACCGGTCACAGACACCATGCCGGCGACAGCGTCTGGCAGTCCACGGACAACAAGAATGTCGTGCTCCTTCAATTCTTCGGACGGAAATGGGAACCGAGTCCGGGCACGAGGGTCAGGGAGTTCGTGGCCCATGACGTTGAGAAGGGGATCTTCAGGCCGGTTTCGTACATAGACAGGAACTACGCCGAAGCGCTCGCCGATGTTCAACTCTCGAAACGTCCTTCCGAATGCTTCATCACCGTCGGGGAACTCGATGGCATACAGAGAGCGATCCCGTGCAAACGCCCTGATGAGCGCGGCATATTCGTCCGGACCTGAGGGTGGTCTCTCCTCCGCGGATTGGCTCGGCAGCAGCTTGTTACCCCAGAGCACCATGTAAACAACCGCCGCGATCAGCAACGGCAGTCCAATGAGGGCGTACTCGAAGTAGCCGAACGGTTCCAGACCAGCCGTGACCAACGCTTCAGAGACGATGATGTTCGGAGGCGTTCCCGTGAGGGTGAGCAAGCCTCCAGCGTTTGCAGCGAAGGCGATCGGGATGAGGAGCTTCGACGGCGTGGTTCCGATGGCCCAGGCCGCGGCCATGACAGCCGGCATGAGCGTCGCGACAGTGCCGGTGTTTGAGATGAAGGCAGAGAGGATGGCCGTGCCGATCATTGACACGATGAGCACGCGAGAGAGCGATGTCCCTGCCTTCTCCACGATGAGGTTCGAGCCCCAGTCGGTGACACCCGTTCTTGTGAGACCCTCTCCGACGACGAAGAGGGCTCCGATCATGATCACGGTTGAACTTGCGAAACCAGAGAAGGTCTCATCGATTGTGAGTATCCCGAGGAGGAACAGCGCTACGGCTGAGGACATCGCAACGATGTCGGGGTTGATGCGCCCCCACACGAAGAATCCGATCGTGATTGCAAGCACGACAAACGTGATTCCCATCTGTGACATACCCGAAACGTAGTACGTTTCTGTCATGCTTCCGATACAGCTTGTTGAGACAGAGCGCGACGACTTCGACGGCACGATCGTCGAAATGTGGCGCGGCGACGACTTCGTCTGCATGGTGTTCTGGGATGGGAACGCCCCAATCGTGCAGTTCTATCCCGACGGCAGCGGCGACGTGCAGGACCTCGATGTACGAGAGGTCCAGCAGCTGCTCGACACGGCCCTCCAGATGGTTGACCCACACGCGTTCGACGATGACTTCGCTGCACTACGCGAAGCCGTTGCCGAGGCGGCCGATGGAGCAGACGATGTCCATCCCGCAACGGCAGGGCTTCTGTCAGCGTTCGACGAGCGGGCAGTGTACCGCACAGATGACGGTGAGGGGTTCTTCCGTCGTGGCGATGCTGAGGCATTCATCGAGAAATGCGGTGAGCTGGATTTGGGAGTTGTCGAGATGGAGGGTTTTGACCTCGATGGTGAAACACTCATTCCTCGGCCACAGATGAACCTCATCGTGACACCACAGAAGATGATGTCGTGGTCAGAGTTCAGGACGTATGCGAACGCTACAGCGGCGGACGCGTTGCGGATCTGGCCGTCGAGGGACACGCTCGTGGTTGCGTTCGTCATCCAGCAGCCGGACAACGAGACGATCGTCGCGTGACCTGGCCAGAACCGATCGTCAGAAGGTCACGCGGTAGCTGCGATCACGACGCCGAGGACGAGGTAGATCGCTCCTAGGACGACGGGCATGTTCGTGATTACAGACTCGGTACCTCGAGACGTCTCCCACTTGTGGCCGTTGATCAAGACATCGAGGAACGAACCGGCAATAGGCCCGAGGATCATCGTCAGAAATCCGAGTCCAACCAACAGGTAACCGGCCATCGTCCGGAAGTCGACAGCATCGCACGGCGAACGAACCGTTGCATCACTGCAGAATCCCGGCCAAACGGGCGCAAGCAACCGTGCGGCAAGGAACACGAGTCCAACACCCGCAAGAAACAGGATGATCGTGCGAAGCCACCGGGGCCGAAATGGGTTCATGCATCCACAGTAGGTACGTGAGCCGGAGCGGGGCAACGATGTCGGTTGGTAGGCGCCACGCAGCTGGCCGGCGGCCGGTACCCTGAGATCACACATTCGAACGGAGGACGCTGCACCGTGCCAACGTACAGGCCAGACCTCAAGTCAATTCCTCGATACACGCCAGGAAAGCCCGTTTCTGAGGTTGCGAGGGAGCTGGGGATCGACTCCATCGACAAGCTCGCGTCCAACGAATGTCCGATTGAACCGTTCCCTGAGGTCGTCGCTGCCATCGCGGCAGCGGGCGTAACGGTGAACCGCTACCCGAACAGCGCACAGTACGAACTCACCCATGCAATAGCGGATCGTCTGGAATTGGACCCTGCGTTGGTGTGGGTTGGCGCCGGATCATCGGAAATATTGCGGTGCTCTGCCCAGGCCGTTGGTGGACCTGGTACCCAGGCCATCTTCGCTGATCCAAGTTTCGTCATGTATCGCATAGCGACCCTTGTCGCCCACAGCGAACCAGTCGTAGTGCCCCTCGACCGTGAGCTCAACCATGATTTCGACGCGATGCTTGCTGCCATCACGGACGACACGACCATCGTGTACGTGTGCAACCCGAACAACCCAACGGGGGGTATCCGGTCTGGCAGCGATGTGCGCAGCTTCATCGATGCCGTCGACGAATCGGTCACGATCGTCATCGACGAGGCCTACGCCGAGTACGTCACAGACCCGGGATATGAGTCGATGATCAACGTTGCGATGTCGAAGCCGAACGTCCTCGTGGCGCGCACATTCTCGAAGATCTATGGCCTGGCTGGTCTCCGTGTGGGGTACGGGATAGGCCACCCAGATCTCATCGACAGTCTGCGCACAACCCAACCTCCCTTTGCTGTTACGGCTCCTGCACAGGCTGCCGCGCTCGCTGCGCTTCCGCTCCAGGACAGAGTTGTCGAGCGGCGTGAGGTCAACGCGATGGGTAGGGAGTATCTGTCGAGCGAGCTGACGAGCCGCGGTTACCGCGTTGCGGACTCTCAGGCCAACTTCGTATATTTCGAGCCAGAGGCCGATGCGTCTGGGCTCTTCGACTCCCTGCTCCACGAGGGTGTCATTGTCAGAATCCTCGGTGATGGTGTGCGGGTGACGGTCGGGACAGACCAAGAGAACCGGCGATTCTTCGACGCGCTCGACACCGTGGCCACTTCCTGATGCGGCGACCGCAGGACGTCCAGTGGGACCAACTGCTTGAGATCGTCGACGCGGAAGGCAACCTCGTCGGCGAGGCCCCCTGGCTGACCAAGGAGCTTGCCCTCGACCTCTATCGGGATATGGTGCGGACGCGGATCTTCGACCGCCGCGCAACAACTGCCCAACGCCAGGGCCGTCTCGGCACATACGCCATTGCTGAAGGGCACGAGGCGATCCAGGTCGGCAGCGCCTATGCGCTGCGCGACGATGACTTCATCTACCCCGGCTATCGCGAACATGGTGTGCACATCGCCAAGGCCATGCCGTACGAAACGATTCTTTCGTACTGGCGCGGCCTTCCGAATGAGACGTGGGATCCGAGCACCATGAACCAGATGGTGATCACGGTCCCCATTGGTAGCCACCTCCCGCACGCTGTGGGCCACGCCTATGCGGAACGCCTCAAGGGCAACGATGTTGTCACTGCGACCTACATAGGTGACGGCGGCACATCGGAGAACGATTTCCACTCGGGTCTCAACTTTGCCGGTGTGTGGAAGACACCGACGGTATTCATCATTTCCAACAATTTCTATGCGATCTCGGTCCCGTACGAGGAGCAGACCGCGGCCACGTGGCTTGCGGACAAGGCCATCGGGTACGGAGTCGCCTCCGAGAAGGTAAACGGGTTCGACGCACTCGCCGTTTACGACGCGACTCCTCGCTCCACGGCCCGAAGCGTCGCGTCGTAAACGGCGAGGGCGTCGAACCCGTTTAACTTCTCAGAGGCGACTCCGTACCCGAAGGCCTTGTCCGCAAGCCACG
>PVMK01128515.1_pt1 | contig 14698 bp, 11 predicted proteins | sample 1853481 | NCBI WGS metagenome assembly PVMK01 (sample SAMN08533507, study PRJNA380276) | Marine sediment metagenome, whole genome shotgun sequencing project.
GAGCATTCGCGACAGCGCCACGCCGACTGGGGGCTCCGGGAGGAGGATGTAGATTGGGGACGGCAAATCCGAAATCCGAAATCCGAATTCGGCCCGCTCCTTCCGTGTCGCTCTGGATGTCGAATCGCATCGGGAAAGTCAGGAGGATTGAACTCAAGACCTTCTTGTGTGACCTCGCTCACGGCGCAGAAGCGGCTCGGGATCTATCTTGGTATTGGACGCACCGGATAATCTCCTCCTTCACAAGCCCGTTCGCGGGCTTGCTTTTTTTGTCTTTCCAATCAGCTCCAATTTCTATCGGTATCGGTATCGAAAACCGAATCGGCACGGCGTTCATCGATTGTTGTGAGGCCAAGCTGCCTGGTCAGCGACGAGCCGCGAAGCGGCGACATACACATAGCCTGGGGCGTCAGCCCCAGGTTCAGGTCAAGAAAAAACGACAAGCCGCGAAGCGGCGACAGACAACAGGTGGTGAAAGGCTGCAGCTCACGCTGCTGCTGAAGTCTGTCGCCCCTCCAGGGCTGATTCTCAGAGAACACCTCGCACCCTGGGGCTGACGCCCCAGGCTATGAATCTGACGCCCCTTCGGGGCTGCCGGAAGGCCGCGTTCAGCCTTACACGCTGCCCCCTGAACCCGGGTGCCTACTCCTCCGGGTGAATCACCCCGATATATGGCAGCGCCCGGAATTTCTCCGCCCAGTCGAGACCGCAGCCGACGACCCATGCGTCCGGGATCTCGAAGCCCAGGTAGTCGATCTGAGCGTAGACCTCGCTTCGCTCGGGCTTGTGAACTAGCACGCAGGTCTTGAGCGATGCTGGCTGCCGGGCGGTCAGGGTGCGCACCAGGTAGGCCAGTGTGTAGCCGGTGTCGACAATGTCCTCCACGATCAGCACGTGCTTTCCCGAGATGTTGCGGCGCAGATCCATGATCATTCGCACCGCGCCGTCGGTTTCGGTGGCGTTTCCGTAGGTCGAAAGCGCCATGAAGTCGATGCTGCGCGGGATGGTCAGGTGGCGCGCGAGATCTGCGAGAAAGATGAAGGACCCTTTCAGGATCCCGATCAGGATCAGATCATCCACATCGCGATAATCGGCGGAGATGCGACGGGCCAGCTCTTCCACCTTGGCACGGATCTCCTCTTCGCTGATCAGAACCTCGGGCATGGTTTCGGACATTGGGTTCCCTCCTTGGCCGGTCGCGTGCAGCCTAGCGTGGAAGGGCGCGCCGGTCTACCCACCCACCCGAGGGTTAAGAGTAAAGAATTAAGAGTAAAGGTCTTAACCCTTTACTCTTTACCCTTAACCCTCGCCCGACCAAGGGCGAGGGAAACACACGGGCGCGAGCGCGGGTTAGAGTGTGGGTGGAAGTGAAGACGAACGACGATTCTACTGACCGTGTCACGAAGCGGCCAATCCTGCGGTTGCTCCGGGAATACGCCTGGCGCTACCGGTGGAGTTATCTCGCCGGCGTACTGTTCCTGTGGGTGACCAACTACTTGACGGTGAGCATCCCCGGCCAGATCGGCCACGCCATCGACGCCCTGCGTGCGGACCAGCCCCTCGGCCGCTACGTTGCCGCCATCGCGATCATGGGTATTTCGGTGATCGTGGTGCGCAGCCTGTCGAGGATCTTGATCTTCAACCCTGGGCGCCACCTCGAGTACTTTCTGCGCAAGGACCTCTTTGCCCACCTGCTACGTCTGCAGCCGTCCTTTTATGCGACCCACAAGCGCGGCGATATCGTCAGCCGCGCTTCCAATGACATCACCTGGGTGCGCACCCTGGTCGGTTTCGCCGGCCTGCAGGCTGTCAACGTAACCCTCGCGATCGTGCTGACCGGCTGGAAAATGGTCTCGTTGTCACCCCGTCTGACGCTGTTGGTGTTGCTCCCGATCATGGTCGGGGTCGGCCTCGTCCAGTTCGGAATCCGGCGTCTCTTCCATCTCGCACGGCGGAGCCAGGAGCAGCTCGGCGAGATCTCAGAACACGTGTTGGGGAGCCTGCAGGGGATGGCGGCGATTCAAGGCTTTGCGGCCGAGGATGCATTTGTCGAACGATTCGAGGTCCGCAACCGCGATTGGCTGCGCACCGGGATGCGGTTGGCTCTGATCCGATCGATCGCCTTGCCGCTGCTCGTGCTCTCCGGCGGCATCGCCATGTTCGCGCTCATCGCCGTCGGCGGCCCGATGGTCCTCAACGGGACTCTGACGGTCGGTCAGCTTGCGGCCTTCACCGCGCTCCTCACGGTCTTCCTGCCCCCCCTGCGATCGATGGGCTGGATGATGTCGGTTGTACAGCGTGGGCGGGCGGCTCTCGAGCGCATCTTCGAGCTCATGGACGCGCCGGTCGAGCGGCCGGAAGGTGCGGAAGGCAGGGTGCTCGAGGTTGGGCGCGGTCCTGAGATCGAGCTCAGGGACCTTCGCTTCGCCTACCCCGACGAGTCGGACCGCCTGGTGCTTGACGGGCTCACAGCCACTATTCCGGCGGGCGCCGTCGTGGGTCTCTTTGGTCGCACCGGCAGCGGCAAGAGCACCCTGCTGCGTCTGCTGGCGCGGATCTACAACCCGCCCCGCGGATCCATATTCATCGACGGCGTCGATCTGACGACTCTCGATCTCGAGAGCTGGCGCCGGCGGCTGGCGGTGGTACCGCAGCGTCCGTTCCTATTCTCCGATGCGATCGAATCCAACGTCGCCTTGGAGGCAGATCCCGACGATCGTTTGGTCCGCAGGGCGATCGGGATGTCGGCTCTCGAAGCAGATCTGGAAATCCTTCCCGACGGTTTGGAAACGGTCGTCGGTGAGCGTGGCATCATGCTGTCCGGCGGCCAGCGGCAGCGGGTGGCCCTCGCCAGAGGTCTGTATCGCGGCGGCGATCTCTTGATTCTCGATGACGTGCTGTCGGCGGTCGATCACTACACCGAGGCCCAGCTCGTGGAGACCGTGGCGGGGCTGGCGCGGAGTCCGGAGGCGCCGACAGTGATCATTTCCAGCCACCGGTTGTCGGCCCTGCGCCACTGCGATCAGGTGCTCGTCCTCGACAGTGGCCGTCTGGTTGACAACGGCCCGCACGATGAGCTGGTGAAACGGCCCGGTCTCTACCGCGACACCTGGATGGTACAGAGCCAGCGCGCGGCCGATGGCGAGGAGGTGGCGTCGTGAGGGAGGCTGGGATGCTCCGTCGTCTTTGGCCCTATTTGAGGCCGGACGCCTGGACCTTCGCCCTGGCTCTGCTGCTCACGCCGGCCGCCGCCGGTCTTAGCCTCGTGCAGCCGTGGATCCTCAAGAAAGTGATCGACGAACACATCGTGCCGGGGGTGGCCGACGGTCTGATGTCTCTGGCTTTTCTCTATCTGGGAGCCGTAGTTGCGGCCTACCTCCTCGAGGGTGGTTATGTTCTCTCTCTCGCTTGGGGTGGCCAGCGCAGCATCGTTCGCCTGCGTTCGGGCATCTACCGGAAAATCCTCGGGCTATCGCAGAGCTACCTCGACCGGCAGCCTGCCGGACGTCTGCTGACCCGGGTCACCTCGGACGTGGATGCCCTCGGTGAGGCGTTCTCAATGGGACTCATCAACATCATCCTCGACCTGCTGATGATTGTCGGCACGCTGACTGCGATGCTCGTGCTGGACGCGAGGATGACGCTCGTGCTTTTGCTGCTGGCGCCGCCGATCCTCATGGTGCTCGAGATCATCCGCAGGCGGTTGCGTGTGCTCTTCCTCCAGGTGCGGGAGGCCCTGGCATCGGTCAATGCCTTCCTCGCCGAGCGGATCGACGGGGTCGAGGTGGTGCAGCTCTTCGGCAATGAGGAGCACAGTGAGGAGCTCTTTGACGAACGCAACAATCGGTTCCGCCGCATCACGACCCGTACCAACGTCTACGACGCCTTCATGTACGCCCTCGTCGATGGCGCGGCTTCGATCGGCGTCGCCATGATGCTGTGGTACGGCTCGGGTCTGGCCTCGCGGATGGGGTTCCGGTGGCGCCGGTCGAACCACTGAGCGCCGGGCTGCTGGTCGCCTTCATCGAGTATCTCGATCGTCTCTTCAGACCGCTGCGCGAGCTTTCGTCGAGGGTGGCGATGCTGCAGCGGGGAGCGGCGGCGGTGGAGAAGATCCTCGGTCTACTCGACGTCGAGGCGACCGTATCCGACGACGGTGAACCCATGCCGGAGGTCGAGGGGGAGATCATCATGCGCGATGTCAGCTTCCGCTACCGGCCCGAAGCTAACGACGTACTGCGCGACATCGATCTCGAGGTGCGGCCGGGAGAGGTCGTGGCGGTGGTCGGCGCCACCGGCTCCGGCAAGACGACCCTGACCCGGATCCTCGACACCTCATACACCGGCTACCGCGGCAGCATCACGCTCGATGGTCGCGAGCTGTCGGGACTGCGGCCCCGGGACGTCCGCCGCCACATCGCCGGGGTGCGCCAGGATCCGCAGCTCTTTTCGGAGACCGTACAGTTCAACATCGATCTCGGTAACTCGGACATCGACGCTGCCGCTATAGAAGACGCCGCGGTATTGGTCCATGCCGACCAGGTGGTCGACCGCGTCGGCTGGGAGCACGAACTGCGCGAGCGAGGCGCCGATCTGTCGGTGGGGGAGGGTCAGCTCCTGACCTTCGCCCGCGCCATGGCCCACGATCTGTCGGTGGTGATTCTCGACGAGGCGACGGCGTCGATCGACTCGCTCACCGAACAGCTCATCCAGGATGCCCTGGTGAGGATCTTCGAGCGCAAGACGGTGATCGTCATTGCCCACCGTCTGTCGACAGTCGAGCGCGCCGACCGCATCGTCGTCATGGATCGCGGGCGCATCGTCGAGCAGGGGACCCACAACGAGCTGATGGCGGCCGAAGGCTTCTACTTCAAGCTCGTCCGCGCCGGCGAAGAGCTCCTCGTCGCCTGAGCAGGCTCCGAGGCCACCCGCCGTCCGCGGGCCGGGCCCGCGGCCACGCGGCCTCAGCCGGTGCGCCCTCCGAGCGCAGGCGCTCGTCGGTCGCACCGGTGAGCGCCCTCGCGCGCCTTTGGCGCGCCGGCGGGCTGCATTCGGGCGGGGGGACGCCCTCGACCGTTTCCGTCCCGCCCCCACCCCCCGCCCACCCGCCCTCGGAAAGCCACGACGGGCTTCGCCCGGCGAGGCTTTCCGAGAGGTAGGAGTGTTTCTATTGTTGACGTGAGTCTGATTGTGGTTCGTCGACGGTGCTGGCTTGCTCCGCGTGGCGAGCACAGCCAAGTCCACCGTGTCGGGAGAGTTCCGGGCGATCTCACGACGTCTCGTGGCCTGCACGACGAGGCCCTCCGCAAGAGCGGCACGCCGATTCGCTGCAATTCGGGATGCCAGGCACCTCCGGTGAACCAGCCTTCTCACGTTCCGATGGGTTTGGGATGGAAAATCCGAAATCCGAAATCCGAAATCCGAAATTCTAAATCCGAATTCGAACAAGACATCTCGCGGCCCTCGCGACGGAACCCGGTGAGGAATGCGGGCTAGTGAAACCTACCACCCATGTACCTTGGGACAGTGTGCGCAGGCGTCGGGGAAGGGGTTGGCGCTCAGGGCGGCGGTCCTGATCGCGTCGGCCCTGTCCAACTCCCGGAGCCCCGTAAAAGAAAGTTCGGGGACCGAGGCCAGGAAACGCCGCTCCGCCTCGAGGCGCCGAGTCCACGGAGCCACGAAGCGCGTGCGGATATCAGACGACAGGAGATCGGCGAGGCCGTTCGCGTCGAGTCGGCCATAGCTCAAAGCTTCGACCTCGGTGCATCCGTTCGCGGACCAGCGCGGAATTGGCCCCTCGACGGGCAGGAGCAGGTTGACGCAGGGGCCGACACGACCATCCCAGCCGACAAAGGCGATGCGGAGGGGATCCAACGAACACACCAGTTGCTCCTCCCCGCCCTGAGTCTGGTCTCGGAAGGCGATGCCGGAGTCCAAGGCGACCGTCTCGGCCTCTTTGAGATGGGCCGTCACTCCCTCGATCAGGACATCCCCAGAAAAGGCAGCCTGTTCCACCAGAGCCGGTGAGGTCGGGCAGTCGAGGTGAGTGACGAAGAGCTCATCCACGCCGGCGTGGGCGGCCAGCCGCACCACCGCCGGAAGATCCGCAGCGTTGTTTCGGGTCAGGAGGTAGCTGATCAGGATCCGCAGCGGGACACGCCGCTCACGCGCGCGACGGGCGAGGCTCCCCGCGGATGCGAGCACCGACTCGAGCTGCGATCCGTTGCGCAGGGCGGCGTGGTTGTAGGCATTGCCGGCCACCGAAACCACGATTCGGTCCACGTCTCCCTCCAACAACCAGCTCGCGGCTTCCTCGAGCAGGTCGCCGTTGGTTGTCAGGCCGACCGTGCAACCGGCCGCGCTGGCATCTCTTGCCCAGGCCGGAAGGAGGGGATGGAGCAGCGGCTCACCCCAGCCCTGGAGCTGGACGTGTTCAGTCAGCTCGAGATCTGTCGCCACGACCTTCCACAGGGCGTCATCCAGATCGCCCTCGCGCCAAGTCTCGGCCAGTGAGGAGCGCGGACAGATCGCGCATCGCCGGGCGCAGCGGCTGGTGACCTCGACCTGCAGGGCGCGCAGGGGCCTCCGATGGCGGCGGCGCAACCGATCCAGAATTGACATCGTAGGGCCCCCCGGGGGAGGGGCTAGCCTTTTCGAGATCGAGCCTACCACTCCCACCGAAGCCGAAGTGATCCTGCAGGTCGACTACCGCTTGACGGGGTCTGCTCCTCCAAGAAACACGATCGTCGGCTGACCAAGGACGCCGGCCTTCGCCATGACCTCGCGAAGGTTGTCTGAGCTGCTGAACGCGCGCGCATTTTCGACCGTGTCCCAGCTGAACCGGATGACGACCTCGTTTGGGTCGTCGGCGCTCCGGAAAAGTTCTCCTCCTGTGCAACCGGCGGCCTCTCGGGTCGGGGCGTGCTCGTCAAACGCCTTCTTCCAGGTTTCAAAGTCCTGGACCTTGTGGTGGATCATGATGTTTGCCATTTTTCCCTCCCGTGTTTTTGTTGTGACCACGAGAATAGCACATGAGTCTGTGTCTCAACATAGGAAAAACTGGCTGTGGCAGAAAAACACCGGGCCAAACCGGGCACCTCCGCCGCACATTTCGGTGGGGGGCTGGTTGAAAATCCGAAATCCGAAATCCGAAATCCGAAATCCGAAATCCGAAATTTCTTCGTGTGGGTGGGTGTACCATAGTCCCCCCACTTCCTGTGAGGTGATAGATCGTGCCGTCTCATGAGAGTCGAGATTCTGTACGGGTCCCGGTTGGGCAGCCGTGCGTCCAGCCAGGAAGGAGGATGTGATGCGTGGTTTTCTTCGTACAGCGGGTTTGATCTTGGTGACGTGTGCCGTGGCCGGCGCTGCGGCCGCCAACGACTACTTCCCCCAATCTGTGGCCTCGGGCGACCCGCGGCCGGACAGCGTCGTGCTGTGGACGAGGATCGACAACCCCGATATGCCGGACGCCATCCAGGTCGAGGTGGCGACTGACGAGGCGTTCACGGATGTGGTCTTCACACGCCAGCTGACGGCCTCGGCAGACAACGACTGGTGCCTCAAGGTCCGGGTCGAAGGACTCGAGGCCTACACCACCTATTACTACCGGTTCGTCTACGGCACGGGTGCCGCGATGGAGTACTCCACGGTGGGAAGGACGAAGACCGCTCCGACGCCGGAAATGGCCGTGCCGGTCCGCTTCGCTGTCGCCTACGGGCAGGATTACATCGGCCGCTACTACAACACCTATCTCAAGCTGTTGCTCGATCACGATGAGGACATCGATTTCGTGGTTCACCTCGGGGACTACGTTTACGAGACCACCGGTGATCCGGCCTTCCAGGATCCCACCGATGAGCGCAAGATCGAGTTCGACGACATCGACGGTGCCATCCCCCTCGGCTCGGAGGACGACCGATACTACGCAGCCGCGAGCCTCGCCAACTACCGCACTCTCTACCGAACCTACCGCTCGGACGACGTGCTGCAGCAGGTGCACGAACGCTGGCCGATGACCGTCATCTGGGATGACCACGAGTACTCCAACGACTGCTGGGGCGCCACCGCGACCTACTTCAACGGCCGGACAGACGAGTTCGACGAACAGCGCCGCCGCTACGCCGAGCAGGCCTTCTACGAGTGGATCCCGACCGAAAAGGGCCTCGGCGAGGACGGTGTCCTCTCAATCAACGACAGCAATCTCTACCCGAACTCCGGTATCTATCGCGACTTCCTCTACGGTTCGCTGCTCCACCTGGTACTCAGCGACTACCGCACCTTCCGCCCCGACCACCTGGTGGCCGAGGACGCATTCCCCGGCACCATCGCGGTCGACGAGGCGTCGCTGGCCGCGATGCTCGGCGAGGAGATGTGGGCGCAGGCCCGGGCGAGCTTCGACCCGTACGTCGACATGGATCTCCTCGGTGCAGCGCTGCCGATTCTGCGCCAGACCACGACCCTGATCGCCGCCGGCGCCTACCAGATGGAGAACCCGGCCCTCGACGCCTTCGCCGCGGTGCGTCTGGCCGAGGAGCGATTGGCCGGCAATGTCAGCACCACCTTTGTCAATCTGCTGTACGCGGCCGCCGGGCTGCCGGCGCCCTTTACACCGGAGATCCAGGCAATGCTGCCGCGCGGCCTGTCGTACCTGTTGATCGGCAAGACGGGAATGTACTCGTCGACGGGTTCCCGAAACCAACTCGTGTATGACACGTTCAACCTCTACGCCGCCTACCGATATCTCGAGACCGGTGGTGCCGCCCAGGAGGCGTTCGGAGGTCAGCAGAACGCCTGGCTGCAGGGCACCCTGCTCGCCAGCCCCGCGACGTGGAAGGTGCTTGCCAACTCGGTGATGATGACTCCGCTGGTGATCGACTTCACCCACCCGGTGATCGCAGCCATGCTGCCGCCGGGTTTTCCGGACCAGCTGCGAATCCGGCTCGGTCTCTCGGCCGAGGACTTCAACGGCTTCCCGCAGAAGCGGACCGAACTGCTCACCGTGCTCGGTCTGGTGGAGAACGCGGTCGTGATCTCGGGCGACATCCACGCCAGCTTCGTCACCGATCACGGCGACGGGGTCTACGAGTTCACCGGCGCGGCGATCTCGTCGTCGTCCTACACGGAGGAGGTGATGCGGAGAATTACGTCGGACCCGATCCTCGGCCAGATCCCGGGCATCGAGGAGCTGGTGGCGTTCCTCGGGCCGCTACTCCAAATTTCGGTCCTCGATGACAACGTGTCGCCCTCGGACATCCTCTATGCCGATACCGAGTCTGACGCCTTCGTGATTGTGGACGCGACGGCCGACGCTCTCCAGGTGACCATTTACGAGATCCTGGCCGACCACGTTTTCGAAAGCTTCTACGACAACCCGGACGGCCTCGCCGATCTGTTCACAGCTACCAGCTTCATGGTCCAAGACGGAGTGCTGACCCGCGGACAGTGATCACGGCGGTTTGAATCGAAACTTCGGGGGCGGCAGTTGTGCCGCCCCCATCTGGTACCCCAAAAGTCGTATCCGAGTAGCTGTCGATTAAGGAGAAACTCGCAGCGCCGCCCGAATATGAGCGTCCTTGCGCAGGGGTGTACTAAGCTAGCGCCGTGCCTGTCGAAGTCTCCTCTGAAGCCAGATCGACCAGTCAAAAAATCGGCCTCGTGTTGGGTCCCATCCTGTTCTTCGTGACTCTGTTTCTGGATCTCGATCCTTCCAGGCCCGGGGTCACCCACATGGCGGCGGTGGCGGTGCTGATGGCGATCTGGTGGATTACCGATGCCATCCCCCTGTCGGCCACCGCGCTGCTCCCGTTGGTGCTGTATCCCGTGCTGGGCATCATGAAGACCCGAGAGTGTGCGCCAATCTACGTCAACAGCACGATCTTTCTCTTCATTGGTGGTTTCATGATCGCCGTGACGATGGAGAAGTGGCAGCTGCACAAGCGAATCGCGCTGTGGATCATCCGGCGGATCGGGGGCGGGCCCGAGCGCATCATTCTCGGTTTCATGGTCGCGGCGGCGTTCCTTTCCATGTGGATCTCCAATACCGCCACCGCCATCATGATGGTGCCCATCGCCATGGCGATCATCCTGCAGCTGGAGGAGAGGTTCGGAAGAAGTGCGTGCCATGGTTTCACCGTTGCGCTGATGCTCGGAATTGCCTATGCCTGCTCGTTGGGCGGCATGGCGACGTTGGTCGGCACGCCGCCGAATCTGTCGTTTGCGAGGATCTTCGAGATCACGTTCCCGAATGCGGAGCCAATCGCCTTCGGCCAATGGTTGGTGATGGCGTTGCCCGTCAGTCTTATCTTGCTGACCATCGTGTGGCTGCTTCTGACGCGGGTGTTCTTCCGCTTCGGAGAGTCGTTCGAGGTCGACCCCGACGTCGTGAAACGCGAGTACGCGGCGCTTGGCAGCATGTCGTTCGAAGAGCGGGCGGTGCTTGCGGTGTTCGCGGCCACTGCCTTTGGTTGGGTCTTTCGAAAGGACCTGGTGCTTGGGGTACTGACGATCCCGGGATGGTCGCGACTGCTTCCCCACGCGGACCTGATCGACGATGCCACGGTCGCGATCGCCATGGCGATGATCCTGTTTTTCATCCCGGCGCGGAGCCCCAATGCCGCCGGCCGCATGGTGATGGGTGTCGACGTGTTCACCAAGATCCCATGGCACATCGTGCTTCTGTTCGGAGGCGGTTTTGCCCTCGCTCAAGGCTTCAGGGTCACCGGTCTTTCGGAGCTGATCGGAACCCGATTCGCGGGCCTCGAAGGAGTGCCGCCTTTGGCCATGATCACGCTGGTCTGCGGCGGTCTCACCTTCCTGACCGAGCTGACCTCCAATACCGCGACCACCGAGATGATCCTGCCGATCCTCGCCTCGGTCGCGGTCGCCATGAAGGTCAACCCACTGCTGCTGATGATCCCGGCCACACTGTCAGCGTCGTGCGCCTTCATGATGCCGGTGGCCACTCCTCCGAACGCCATCATTTTTGGCAGCGGCCGCATCAAGATCGCCGAGATGGCCAGGGTGGGTCTCGCCATCAACCTCATCGGCGTGTTGGTCATCGCGCTGGTGTTTTACTTCCTCGGGACCGCGATCCTAGGCATCGACACCGCGACCTTTCCGGCGTGGGCGGAGGCTGGATAGGATCTTTCGAACTCAGAAAAGAAGGTAGAGGGCGACGCTAACGGCACCGAACATCGTGAGGATGGAGAAGCTCAGGCGACCCGGTTCGCCTCGACCCGAAGATGACGGCGTAGATCCCCTTCATGAGGTTGTTGACCGCCGAGGCGATCACCACCGCGAGCGCGGCGGTGCCGATGTCGAGACCGGCGCCGAGGGTCTGGGTGAGACCGAGGATGAAGGGGTCGACGTCGGCGGCGCCCATGATCCCCGCCATCACCAGCACACCTGTGTTTCCGAACTGCTCGGCCACGAACTTGGTGGCGACGAGGACTGCGAGGAAGATGGCGGCAAAGGTGAACGCCGAGGTCATCTCGAGCGGGTTGCCGTCGCGGCGCCGCGTGTCGGGGTCGAACTCGCATTTTTCGTCGACATTGAGGCTTCGCGTGAGCAAGGAGCCGACGACGATGGCCGCAATCCGAGACCCCAGAAAATCGACGTCAGCCGGTAGGCGAGCGGGGCGGCGAACAGGAGCAGCAGGATCCACAGCCGGATGTACATCATGCCGGTGGCGGCGACGATGGCGCCGGCGAAGCCGACCGCGCAGGGCTCGCGCTTCTTGGACTGGCGAGCCAGGACGACGGTGGTGACGGTGGACGAGTAGGCGCCGCCGAGGAGTCCGGCGATGATCAGACCGCGGTCCTCGCCCCACCACAGCCGCAACAGGTAGCTGATGTAGGACACGCCCGACACCGCCACCACCACCAGCCAGATCTTGAAGGGGTTGATCTCGAAGAGGGGTGAAATCGCGGTTGGGGACCACCGGGAGGATCACGGCCGCCAGGAGCAGGAAGCGGAGCAAGGTGCGCATCTCGTGGCGGGGAAGGCGATTCGCAAGCCCCTCCAAGAACCGTTTCTCCTGCAGCAAGATCACCGCCACCACGCCGGTGGCGATGGCGATCCAGTACAGGCCCTTGGCTGCGCAGCCGCCGATGGTAAACATCAGAAGCGCGGCGGCCTCGGTGGTGATGCCCAGGTTCGCCCTTTTTGAGCGAGAACCAGTGCGACATGGCCACCAGCCCGCCCATGACTACCAGACCGAGGGCGAAGGGAGTGGCGGTGTCCGGGAATCCCGGCGACGAGGAGGAAGCCGGCAAGCCCGATGATCGGAAAGGTGCGGACCCCGCCGATGCCGTCAGGCTCGTGCTCCTCGCGCTCGAACCCGATCAGAAGGGAGAGACCGAGCGTGAGCACGAAGCCGAAGATCTCGGGCGGCAGGTTGGAGATGAGGGCGTCCACCCAACTAGTTTAATCCACCGTGGTTCTTTTCTTCGGCCCGCAGCTCGGAGCTGCGGGCCGAAGAAAAGAAAATAGGGATCAGGTTTTCCCTACTAGGTGGTCTAAGAGCGTCTCATTGGCGATTCGCGGGACGGTCACATGCCCCCTGGCTGGGTTGATGCGGTTCCACTCGTTGACGGTGTCGATGGCGTTGTCGTTTCTTGCCCAGGCACGTCTCGCGACGCCGCCCATGGCGTCCCACTCGAGTGCGGTGTCGAGGATGCGCTCGATCCTCTCGGAGCCGTCGAGCACCAGCCCGAAACCACCGTTGATCGCTTTGCCGGTACCGACCCCGCCACCGTTTGAAAGCACCGCCATGGTCATGCCCCGGGCGGCATTGCCGGCCCAGCACTGGTGCGACATGTCGGCGACGGTGTTCGAGCCGTCGTAGATGTTTGCGGTCTCGCGGTAGGGTGAGTCGGTGCCGCCGGTGTCATGGTGATCGCGGCCCATCATCACCGGTCCGATCTCACCGCCGCGCACCATGCGGTTGAACTCGCGCGCTATGGCGGTGCGGCCCTCGGCGTCGGCGTAGAGGATTCGCGCCTGGGTGCCGACCACGAGCGCGTTGGCCTCGGCGTCGCGGATCCACTGCCAGTTGTCGCGGTCCTGGCCGCGTCGGTCGGGGTCAATGCAGCCCATCGCCGCGGCATCGGTCTTCCCCAGGTCCTCGGCCCTGCCCGACAGACACACCCAACGGAAGGGTCCGTAGCCGAAGTCGAAGCACATCGGACCCATGATGTCCTCGACGTAGGAGGGCCAGATGAAGCCCTCTGAGGTGTCGTGGCCGTTCTTCGTGATCTCCGGCGCGCCGGCGTCGAAGACCGCCTTCATGAAGGCGTTGCCGTAGTCCCAGAAGTGGGCGCCCTTGTCAGTCAGGCGCTGGAGGACGTGGAAGTGGCGGATCAGGCTTTCGTCCACCAACTTCGCGAAGCTATTGCGATCGGTAGCCAGCAGCCCGCGCCCCTCCTCGAAGGTTACGCCCGCCGGCGTATAGCCGCCGTCATACGGCACGTGGCAGGAGGTCTGGTCGGAGTAAAGGTCGACTGAGATGTCGTTCGCATCGAGGTACTCGAGAAGGTCAACCACGTTGCCCTGGTATGCAATGGACAGGGCCTCGCCCTTCTCGGCCGCCTCCAGCATCCACTGAACCGAGGTTTCGAGATCGTCGGTGGCTTTTGATACCCAGCCCTGCGAGTGGCGGGTCTCGACCCGTGACGGGTCGACCTCGGCGACGATGCCGGCGCCGCCGGCGATCTCCAGCGCCTTCGGTTGCGCGCCCGACATCCCGCCCAACCCTGAGGTGATGAAGGTTTTGCCCGCGAGGTTGCCGTCGTCGGGGACTCCGAGGTAGAGACGACCCGCATTGAGCAGTGTGATGTAGGTGCCGTGAACGATGCCCTGGGGGCCGATGTACATCCAGCCGCCGGCGGTCATTTGGCCATAGTTGACGCAGCCTAGAGCGGCCAGGCGGTGAAAATCGTCCGGCGTGTCGAAGAGCCCGACCATCAGCCCATTGGTGATGATGGCGCGGGGCGCTTCGGGGCGCGACGGGAACAGACCGAGGGGGTGGCCGGAGCTGACCACCAGGGTCTGGGTGTCGTCCATGATCTCGAGGTAGCGCTTGATGAGCAGGTACTGCATCCAGTTCTGACAGACCTGGCCGGACTCGCCGTAGGTCACCAGCTCGTAGGGATAGAGGGCGATGTCGAGGTCGAGATTGTTGTCGATCATCACCTGCATTGCCTTCGCTTCGGTGATGCGGCCGATGTAGGTGTCGATGGGCCTGCCGGTGATCTCGCCGGCGGGCCGGTAACGATAGCCGTAGATGCGGCCCCGGGTTCGAAGCTCTTCGAGGAACTCCGGCGCCACGATCTCGTGGTGCTCTTCCGGCACGTAACGCAACGCATTCTTGAGGGCGACGATGGTGTCATGACGGTTGAGGTCATAACCGCGGTTCGGCGCCCGACGGATTCCGGGCTCGAAATCCTTGGGCTCGGGCAGCTCGGTCAGCTCGACAGTCAAAACGGGCTCGGTCATCTCATCCTCCGGTGGAGCATTGTATCCCCACCCGTCTCCGTCTCCGTGCCCGCCCGCCGTCCGCGGTCTTCGCCCGCGGCCACGCGTTCTCGGCCGAGGTCTCCTTCGAGAGCAAGCTCTCGTTGGAGCCATCGGCCTCCAACGCTGCGCGCCTGCGGCGCGCCGGCGGGCTACCCCTTGGCGAACGACCCACCCCCCGCCT
>PVMK01151600.1_pt1 | contig 14698 bp, 13 predicted proteins | sample 1853481 | NCBI WGS metagenome assembly PVMK01 (sample SAMN08533507, study PRJNA380276) | Marine sediment metagenome, whole genome shotgun sequencing project.
GAGGAGCAGGGCGCCCACGTACTGGGCGAACATGACTCCGAAGTAGGGAGCGCCTCCGAGGCGCAGGGCGATCGCGGCACCCAGCGTGCCCGCGAGCGCCACGGCCATGAAACCCATGATCCCCACGAATTTGCCGATCAGGAACTCGCGGCTCGAGATCGGCTGGGCCAGCACGAGCTCGAGGGTGCCACGTGACTTTTCCTCCGCCCGCGATCGCATCGTGACCGCCGGGACGAAGAACAGGAGCAGCCACGGCATGAGCTCGAACATCGGGCGGAGCGTGGCCTCAGCGGTGATGAAAACGGTTCTGAAGTAGAAGAAGAAATTGGCCACAAGGAACACGACTACCAGGATGTAGGCGGTCGCCTGGTCGAAGAAGCTCCGGAACTCGCGGCCAGCGACGGCGGAAACGTTCCTGATCATGAGTCCGACTCCGTGAGGTCGCGGAAGATCTGCTCCAGGTCCTCCTGCTCCCGCCTCATCTCCCACAGGGTCCATTCGCGGTCCCTGGCGAGCGCGAAGATGTCGGGACGCGGGTCGGCGCTTTCGGATCCGAGAACCACGAACCTGGGCCTGACTCCCCCGTCCGTCGCTTCCTCCACGCGCGATACTGACCGAAGCTCCTCGAGTGCCTTGCGGAGCGTGCCTGGCTGCGCGTCGATCTCGACGGTTACCCGAATACCTCGTCCCTCACCGTCGAGGAGAGAGCTTACCCCTCCGTCCGCGATGATCTTTCCCTCGTGAATGATGAGCAGTCGGTCACACACGGCCTGGGCTTCCTGCATCACGTGTGTGCTCAGAAGGACCGTGTGGTCCTGCCCGAGCCGGGTGATCATCTTGCGGATCTCGACTCGCTGGTTGGGGTCCAGCCCCTCCGTGGGCTCGTCGAGTATCAGGATGTCCGGCTCGGAGAGGATCGCCTGGGCCAGGCCCACGCGCTGCCGGTATCCCTTGGAGAGGTGGGCGATGGGTCGGTAGTACACCTCCCCGATGCCCGTCTGCTCGACGGCAGGCTCGATCTGGTCCTGGACTTTCGCTTCCTCGATTCCACGTAGCCGCGCCATGAAAGTCAGGAATTCCCCTACCAGCATTTCCTCATACAGGGGATTGGTCTCGGGGAGGTAGCCGATGCGGCTCCGCACCTCCGCGGAGTCCTCGTCATTCGACCGCCCGTCGATCTCGATCGTGCCGGAGTCCGGCTGCAGCGCCTGTGTGATCAGGCGCATTGTGGTGGTCTTTCCCGCTCCATTGGGACCCAGGAATCCGACGACCTCACCCCGGTCGATGGAGAAGGAGACGCCGTCCACGGCGCGCACCCCGCCGAAGCTCTTGCTGACCTCGTGCAGGCGAACCAGCGACATTACGAAACCCCTGAGGTTTGAGTAGCGGTGGGCCAAAGTAGTGGAGCCCACTTGCCTGTCAATCTGATCCGTGAAAGGTCGCTGTCGAAGTACGGCAAAAACTTGCCCGGAAGGCCTTTGAAAGCGACCTTGCTGTGCTCTTCGGGTCGCGCTCGCGGCCGGAGATCCACGGCATGAAATACCGGACTGAACAGGGGAGTCGATCCGATGCGAATACTAGTGGGGACGAGGGGTGGCCTGTACGTCGTCCGCTGGGTTCACGGCGAACGGGCGGCTCAGATGGAGGAGAGTCATTTCGAGGGTGACGACGTCCGCGCCATCGTTCCCGCCGGCCGCCTGTTCTACGCCGCTGTGAGCGGGCACGGAGTGTGGCGGAGCGAAGATCAGGGCCGCACGTGGAAGCAGATGACCGGGCCGCTGGACGGACACATCATCCGTTCCCTGGCCGTTTCGCCTCGCGACCCCGAGCTGCTGTACGCGGGGACCCAGCCGGCTGCGCTCCACGTGTCGAGGGACGGGGGCGCGAACTGGGAGGAGATGACGGAGTTCCGTGTCCTCGGTGTGCGGGAAGGCTGGAAGGATGCGGGCAAGGGAGCTGCCCGCGTCGATACCGTGGTGGCCGATCCGCACGACGGCCGACGTCTCTACGTCGGGGTTAAGATTGGCGGTGCGTACCGGAGCGACGATGGCGGTGCTACGTGGACCGGCGTGAACGAAGGCCTGTACGACGATATCCACTTCCTGATGGCCGACCCGCTGGACTCCTCGAGGGTGTACGCGGCCACGGGCGGGGGCTTCCACATCAGCCGCGACCGCGGCCGCAAGTGGGTGCCTCACCCGGGCGAGCTGGGCCAGGCCTACTGCACGTGCCTCGACTCGGAGTTTAAGCGGGGAGCACGCGACATTGTTCTCCTGCTGGCCGTCGCGGCCGGGCCGCCGGCAACATGGGAGGGTTCCAGGGGCGACGCGAAAGCCCGCCTGATGGTGAGCCGTGACTCGGGCAAGACCTGGGAGGCGTTCAAGACCGGCGCGATGGGTGAGAAAGGCGCCTTCACCGCCCTGGCCACGGACCGAACCACCCGGCAGTCGGGCTTCGTGGGCACGAGCACCGGGCGGCTGTACTACGGCAACGCAGTGCTGGGCCGCTGGAACAAGATCCTGTACGGCCTTCCGCGGGTCCAGGAACTCCAGGTTCTGTAGCCATTCTCGTTACGGAGTGAGTCGATGACGGCAGTACGATACATGGCTCGGACGGCAGGATGGACCCTGGCGGCCGGGATTCTCGCGATCGTGGTCCCGGCACATGCTGGGGTCGCAGCAGGACCCGACGGTCGAGCGGATCTTCGGGAACGGAGATTTCTCGAGTCGTTCGGTCTCGGTACGCTGGATGCCGGACGGACGCCACTGGTCGACGGTCGATCGCGATTCTCTCGATCGGGGAAGAGCTGTGGCGTGTGGAGGCGGAGACCGGAACGCGTGAGAAACTGATCTCGGCCGCCGAGCTCATCCCCGCCGGCTCCAGCGAGCCGCTTCAGATCGAAGGACACACGTTCTCGGCCGACGGGCGGCGTCTGCTGATCTTCACGGAGAGCCAGCAGGTGTGGAGAGCCCGTACGCAGGGTCGCTACTACGTATTCGATTTTCCGACCCGCCGCCTGATCCCGGTCAGCGACGAAGACGGCTGGCAGATGTTTGCCAAGCTGTCTCCCGATGCACGCCAGGTGGCTTTCGTACGTGATCACGACCTGTACGTCACCGACCTTTCGTCGGGCGAGGAGCGACGCCTGACGTTCGACGGCAGCGATACGATCATCAACGGTACGACCGACTGGGTGTATGAAGAGGAGCTGAACCTGCGGAACGCTTTCCGGTGGAGTCCGGATGGGTCGCGAATCGCGTACTGGCAGCTCGACCAGAGTCCGGTCCGGATGTACTTCCTGATCGATGCCCTGCCGCTCTATCCGGAGCTGCACGGAATCCGCTATCCGAAGGCCGGCGAGTCCAACTCCCGGGTCAAGGTGGGATCGATCGAGCTGACCAGCGGCGAGACGACGTGGTTCGACATCGGGACCGAGGAGGACATCTACATCGCGCGGATGGAGTGGGCCGCGTCGTCGGACGAAGTCGTGATCCACAGGCTCAACCGGCACCAGAGCCAGATAGACCTCCTGCTTGGAGATGCGAGAACCGGTCGCACCACACTCCTGTTCTCTGAACAGGACGAAGCCTGGGTGGATGCGGACGACGATCTGCACTGGATCGACAGCGGGCAACGATTCACGTGGACGAGCGATCGCGACGGCTTTTCACACGTCTACCTGTACGATCGCTCCGGTCGCATGCTGCGCCAGCTCACGCGTGGCAACTGGGACGTGACCGCGTTCCACGGCCTGAACGAGGAAACGGGTCGGATCTACTTCACGGCCGCGCCGGAGAGTCCGCTGACCCGCTCGGTGTACTCGGCGCCTCTGGACGGCGGGGACATGATCCGGATCGCCGGAGGCAGGGGCACCCACTCGGCTCGCTTCAGTCCGGATTTCGGCCTGTTCACCGATACGTACTCGTCGATCGGCACGCCGCCGACCACGACCCTCCGCCGGGCGGCTGACGGTGCGGAAGTGAGGGTAATCGAGGACAACGCGGATCTGGTTCAGAAGATCGAGGCGCTGGATCTCAGGGAGCCCGAATTCTTTACCGTGCGGGCGGACGATGGCAGCTCCCTCAACGCGTGGATCATCAAGCCGCGAGAGTTCGATCCGGGCAGGAGCTATCCCATGCTGCTGTACGTGTATGGGGGGCCCCGGGTCGCAGACCGTGCGGGACGCCTGGGGCGGCAGCCGCTACTTGTGGCATCAGATGCTGGTACAGGATGGGATCCTCGTCGCCAGCGTCGACAACCGGGGAACGGGCGCCCGCGGCCGCGAGTTCAAGAAGCAGGTCTACATGCGACTGGGACAGCTCGAGACGGCGGACCAGCTGGCCGCCGTCCGCCAGCTCGGCGAGCTGCCTTACGTGGATGCCTCGCGGATCGGGATCTGGGGCTGGAGCTACGGCGGGTACATGGCGCTTATGACGTCGCTGGTCGGTGGCGGACAGGTGGCGGCAGCGATCGCGGGAGCCCCGGTCACGTCCTGGGAGCTGTACGACACGATCTATACGGAGCGGTTCATGCGCACGCCGCGGGAGAATGAGGAGGGCTACTCGCTCGGGGCACCGCTCTCGCACGCCGAAGGCCTCGAGGGGGATCTCCTGATCATTCACGGATTGGCGGCCGACAACGTCCACCCGCAGAATACTTTGAAGATGATCTACGCGCTCGAGGCGGCCGGGAAGCAATTCGACATGCGCCTGTATCCGGGACAGAGACACGGAGTTCGGGGTCGTACGCTTTCGGTGAACCTGTACGAGATGATGACCGGCTTCCTGCGCCGGACGCTGCTGAGTCCCGAAACTGAGGATGGGGACGTCTCAGACACCGCCTGGTTCGGGCGCTAGGCTTCCAGGGTTTCGAGGCAGCCTCCCTACCGCCATCGGGAGGCGATCAGTCCGCCGCGAGAGTCCTCACGCCTCGGGCGACGCCGGGAGCTCGGTATCGGGCCACGGAGGCAGGATCTTCACCAGCACGCCCAGGACGAGGAACGGGAGGACAAGCAGAACCCCGGCCACAAGCAGTCCCTCCAGCCCCAGCAGCTCCGCCTTGTAGACGGTCAGGCCCCGCAGGCTCTTCGAGAACAGCTGTCCTCCGATCACGACGTTCCAGCGGATGCTGAAGATACCGATCTGCACCAGGATGGCGCAGCCGAGATAGATGAGCCGCCTGACCTCCGCCGGGATCCTGGGCGATGCTCCGCTTGCTGAGGGCCGGAGACACCACGCCCAGCGAGATCAGGGGCACGAGTGTCCCCAGCACTATCTGCAGCACGATCAGGCTTACGAACAGTCGCCCCTCGATCAGCTGCGACAGGATCTCGATCGACTCCTCGGCTTCGTACAGACGGTGGATGAAGTCGAGCATCTCGAGGGAGAAGTCCACGACTATCGCGTAGAACAGAAAGGACGCGAGCTTGTCCGCGCACCCCATGTCCACCTTCTTGCTCCGGAATAGAGTGGCCACGAGGTAAATGATCAGCACGAGCGCGATTCCCGACACGATGGCCGAGAAGAGGAACACGACCGGCATCAGCACGCTGCTCCACCACGGATTCGCCTTCACGGATCCGAAGATGAAGCCCACGTATCCGTGCAGCAGGAAGGCCGACGGGATGCCGATGATGGTGATCCACCGGCCCACCCTGTCGTCGAATTGCAGGGCCCTGTCCGATAGATCGGTCGCACCGAGCGTCAGCGTGTAGTAGAACCACTTCCGGGGTCCTGTCGCTTCCCGCGCCGACAACACGAGGTCCCTCCGGTAGTCAAACCAGATCTCCAGCAGCAGGACCACCATCAGATACCAGGCGTAGACAAAGCCGAACATCGCCATGGCCGACTTGCTATTCGGAGTGAGGAAGATCTCGTAGGAGCGCTCGGGGTGGCCCAGGTGCGCCACGAGCGGCAGGGGGGCCACGATCAGGAATGCCAGCGCCGTGAGCAGGGCCAGCCGATACGTGGGCTCCACCTCTTTCACGTTGAACACGCGCGCCAGCGAGGCCAGGATGAAAGCCCCCGCCACCAGGCCCGTGAGATACGGGTACAAGACGATGAGGAGACCCCACCTGAGCTCGAACTCGTTCGGGTAGATGTATCCCTGCATCGTCTACCTCACCTCTCCGTCCAGGTTCGCATAGAACACCTTCGGCTTGGTGTTCAGGTGCGGCTTCAGCACCTGGATCTCGTTGAAGCGCAGGAAGCGCGCGAGGGGGTTTGCCCGGTGCCCCACTTCGCCGAACAGGCGGGCGGACGTGGGGCACACCTCCACGCAGGCGGGCACCTTTCCCCTGGCGAGCCGGTGGTAGCAGAACGTGCACTTACGAGCCACGTGCTTCACCGGGTCGAACCAGCGCGCCCCATACGGGCATGCCTGCACGCAGTACCCGCACCCGATGCAGTATTCCTCGTCGACGAGCACCGCGCCGTCATCCGTGGTGAAGGTGGCTCCGACCGGGCAGACCTGTACGCACGGCGCTTCCTCGCAGTGGTTGCACAGCTTGGGAACGAAGAACGTGCGAAGGGTGCTGCCCTGTTCTTCGATGGGCGGAAAGCCGTCGATGCCCCCGTTCGGGCTGTCAACCAGGATCTCGCCATCGGTGCGGATCACGTACCGCTCGACCCACGTGTTGAAGAAGTACGGCTCGTCGGGTACGTCGTTCTCGCTCTTGCAGGCCTGCGCGCAGCGGCCGCACCCGATGCACTTCCGGATGTCGATTCCCATACCGTAGATGCGCTCGACGTCTGCGTCTCCCTCCTCCTGCATGCCATGCAGCTCGGGAACGCGGACGATGCAGAGGGCAATCGGCACGCCGAGGCTGGCCTTGAGCGCCTCCCACAGGAAGTCCCTGCGGTCCACCGCCTCACGGATCGCCGGAGACTCCCGATCCGGACCGGCCGCCGTGTCCGACATCATTCCGCCTCCGGATGGTGCGGGTAGTGGCATTGCCAGCACAGATAATCTTCGCCGTGCGTCGCCATATCTACCCCGGGGATGTGAGGAGGGCTGTCCGCGTCCTCGGCGTGACAACCGCCACAGAAGTCACGCGACGAGGGCTTGCCCGGTCGAATGGCGCGCGGCGTGGCCTTGTGCTCCTCCGGCGCATCGTGGCACGTCAAGCACGGTAGCACTGCATGGTGTGACACCGCCTTCGTGCTCGCGATCTGGCCATGGCACGCCCGGCACTCGCCCGGGATCACCGGTGGCTCCGGGGCATGCGGGTCGTGACAATTCATGCACGGGACCGTCGGGTTGTGGGCCACGGGGTCGATCTGCGGGAAGCCGGACGGCCGGGAGGCGTCGTAGCCGTGGCACAGCGGACAGAAGCCTCTCTCACGCGGCGCGCGGGGCCGGACATTCCCCGGCGCGGCCACGTGCTCCGCAGCCGGTCCGTGGCACACCTCGCACGACACGCCGGAGTGGTTCGAAGCGCTCCGCTTATCGGCGATCGGCCGGTGGCACATGGTGCACGCCTCGTGGCCGGCGTACTTCAGGGGTTGGGCCTCGATCGAGTCGACGGCCGCGGCACGGTAGTGACCCGCGTCGCCGAACGTGTCCGGCACCAGCGTTTGCCGCACTGCCACGAAAACGATGGCCAGGACGGCGAAGACGATGCCAAGGCGCGTAACCTGTTGGGGCATGGCGCGCTCGTTGTCTGTTGGAGAAGGATCCCCGCCTCAGGGGCTCGCCCTGTGCCCGCGCAACATCGATGCCACGGTCGGATTCCGTAACTGATCGCGGCAAATGGCCTGCAGAATGCTGAAGAACTCAGGGGGGTTGCGGACGCGGGGCCTGTTCAGAAATCTGATGGAGGAAGGAGCGATCGCCCGGCACGGTGGGACACATTGAACCGCATGGTCCACCGTCGTGGGACAGTCCGTCTCGATCTGATTCGGCCCGGCCGGCGCCGGGTCCGTCCCTATAGAGTCGGATCCGCCGTGTATCCCATCACAGTCAGGATGATGATGTAGGCGATCATCGCCAGTGCGATCACGGTCATCAGTCGACTCGCCTCTCCCGGCGCCCTCTTCCGGTCCATGAACGGAACGAGTAGCAGGAACAGGCCCGCGAGGCCGAAGGCCATCACCCCCAGCATCTCGCCCTCGAGACCCAGGATGTGTGAGGGAAGTAGCTTGAGGGTGTGGAACATGAACATGAAGTACCACTCGGGCTTGATGCCGACCGGCGCCGGGGCGAAGGAGTCGGCCTTGTCGCCGAGATGCGCTGGGAAGAACGCTGCCAGTGCGCCCAGGACTGCGAGGGCAACCAGCCATCCGACGGCATCCCGCAGGATGAAGTTGGGGACGAACTTTCATGACGCCGCGGGTCGAGCCGTTGCGCTCGACATCCGGCGGCACGCTCATGCCGTGACGCTGGACCAGGAAGAGGTGAAGCCCGACGAACACCATGATCGCGGCCGGAAGGAGCGCCACGTGGATGGCGTAGAATCGCGTCAGGGTCGCGCCCGTGACATCCGTGCCTCCACGCGCGAAATCTCGCATGAACCCACCGACCAGCGGGACCACTCCGATGATCTCCGTTCCCACCTTGGTGGCGAAGTAGGCCAGCTCGTTCCAGGGAAGGAGGTAACCGGTGAAGCCGAACGCGAGCGTGAGCACGAAAAGGACCACCCCGGACATCCACGTCAGGTCTCTCGGGGCCCTGTATGCCTTCAGAAGCAACACGCTGAACATGTGGATGAAGACGGTGAACACCATCAGGTTCGCCGCCCACGCGTGAATTGACCTGATCAGCCACCCGAACTGGACCTCGGCCATGATGAACTTGACCGACTCGTAGGCCTCCTCGGCGCTGGGCCGGTAGTAGAAGAGGAGCAGGGCACCCGTGCTCAGCTGGATCAGGAACAGGAAGAGGGTCATGCCGCCCAGGTAGTACCAGATCGTGTGCCGGTGGAGCGGCACATCCTTCTTCCGGGCCACGTTCGACAGCGGAGCGAGTCCGATCCGATCGTCGAGCCAGCTCCCGAGCTTCTGGTACCAGCGGCTCTTCGTGGTCATCAGGTCCTCTTGCTCACTACGATCTCGTCACCCCGGACATTCACGTCGAACGCGTCCAGCGGCCGCGGTGGAGGCCCCTGAACGTTGCGTCCCGTCAGATCGAAGTGACCGTTGTGGCAGGCACACCAGATGTGAGAGATGTCCGCGCGGTACTGCACCGTGCAGTCCAGATGCGTGCACACGGCGGAGAATGCGCGCAGCTCGCCGGTCTCGGTGCGTACCAGAATGCCGGGTTTGCTACCAAACCGGAATGCCTTCGCCGAGTTCGGGGCGATCTCGTCCGGGCCGAACGGCAGGGCTACGCTCGCTACGGACGACTCTCCCGCCTCGGGCGGTATGAGGTAGCGCGCTACCGGATACAGCATGGCCACGAAGAAGCCCCCGGCGCTGGTTCCCAGCAGCCAGTTCACGAAGGATCGGCGCGACGACTTGGGTGAGTGCGTCCCGGCCATACGGTCGCTCCTGTCTGATTCGCGCTCGCGGCTCACGCCGGTCGCTCGATTGCCCGGATCTTGAGCACCAGGCCCACGATCAGCGCTCCGATGATGATCACCGATACGGCGAGGCCCATTCGGCGTATCTGGAGGTCCCCCAGCGCCGCATGGCCTCTGGTCAGCGCCTGCGCCGAGATCTCGCTTCCCGGTTCCACTTCCTTCCGAACGGTCTCCACGTCGAAGGCGTGGATTGCGGCCCGCGCCTTCACGAGCGCACTCTGCCCGTCGTTCAGGCTGACCAGCGCTTCGCTCACCTCCACGCCCGCGTTCTCGGCCGTGAGAAGCACGGTGCGGGCCGTATCGAGCTCCAGCCGCAAGCCGACAATCAAGGTCCGCATCTCCTCGGCCGCGGTGCCCCCGGCATCGGATTCCCGGTGGCACCGTGCGCACACCGCGTCCTCCCCGATGCCCAGCATTCCGTCGTGCGCCGGCTCGACGTCATGATTCTGGTGACAGGCGGAACAGCCGGGCACGCCCAGCATGGTGAACGTCTCCGAGTGCCGGCTCTCGGCGAAGTAGTCCGCCATGACGACGTGACACTGTCCGCACACGTTGCCGACCCACGAGATGCCGGGTGGCGCCGCGCCGTGATTACCGTGGCAGTCATTGCACGTGGGCGCGGATGTATCCCCTCCCTCGCTCATGGTGCGCCAGTGGATGCTGCGCTGGTACTCCGCCAGCTGGTCGGTCGGGATACCGTACGGCTCCATGTGAGACTCGTCGGCGTGGCACCCGCCGCATGTCTCGGCCACGTTGAGCGGGTGGATGCTCGAGCGGGGATCGGACGCCGGTCGAATGCCGTGCGCACCGTGACAGCTCGCACACGTGGCGACTGCCGTATCGGCGGCTCCGAGAAGCCGTTGGCCGTGCACGGACGTGACGTACTCCGCCATCTGGTCTACCCGTAGCGCCGGGTTGTACTGGCGCATGAAGCCGGCGTTCGAGTGGCAGCGGCCGCATACGTCAGGCACCTGTTCCGGAGACGGGCGGCCGATGTACCCCTTGGCCGGGTCCATCGCGCCGGGGCCCTGAATCGTCGGATCGCCGCCGTGACACGCTGCACATCCGAATCCGGCCTCCGCGTGCACACCCTCCGCGAACGCCTCAACCGGCGCTCCCAGCCTACCGGACAACATCTCGTGGCACGAGATGCAACTGTCGGGAGCCCCCTGCGCTAAACCGCTTGCCGGCAGGAAGACACCACTGATCAGCGCCAGGATGAATGTGCCGCAGATTACGGACGCGCGCTTCGAGCTTCGGTTCATGGAGAGCTCGCTTCGAAGTAAGCCATGAGATCCGCCATCTCAGGACCGGTGAACGAAGGCCATCCGCCATCGGCGCCACTCGTGTCCGGCACCGTCGTGTGGTTCCAGAGAGCGGCCGTCAGGGAGGCCGGATGATCCAGCCCCGGCACGGACGACAGGTCTCGGGCACGATCGGCGCCAACTCCGCCGATAGCGTGGCAGCTCGTGCATTCCTTGCTGGAGATGAGCTGTCGCCCGCGGCTCGCCGCCCCTCCGTCGGAGAAATAGCTGACGGAATAAAGGTATGCGACGAGGTTGGCGAAGTCCTGCCCGTCGAGGTGCGGAAACTCGCGGCCGCTCGCGCGCAGTGCTCCGATCATGGCCGGTGCCTTGTTCCACATGAGGGCTACGAAATCGATCAGGCTCGTGCCCCGGCTCAGCCCCGCGAGATCCGGCGCGAGCAGTCCACCAGCACCCGGATTTCCGTGACACTCGACGCACGTCTTTTCCTCGACGACTCGCGCTCCCGCATCGGCATCGCCCGGCAGAAAATACAGGTTTTCTCCCGGGGTCTCATCGGTCGTGGATCGGAGGAAGGCGATCAGGTCGGTCAGGTCGTGACCGCTCATCCGAGGGTCGCGGTATTCCCCTGAGCTCGGCAGCTTCGATCATCGCCGGACCGTGGTTCCACATGGCGGCGGCAACCTCGATCGGCACGCCCCGCGCGCCGATGTGATCCAGCACAGGGCCGACGACCCCGCCGACACCCTCGACCTGGTGGCATCTGATGCAGCTCAGCTCGGAGAAGAGCATACCGGCCGCGCTCCGCATCGCCGGGGGTGTCGAAATACCCCAGCGTGTAGAGATAGGCGAACAGGTCGCCGGCTTCCCTGGCGTTGAGACGGGGGCGCTCGATTCCGAGCTCAGCCATGCGACGGTTCATGTCGGGCAGGTGATTCCACAGTGCGGCCGTGAGTTCCTGGAACGATCTGGAGGATGCGAGCGTCCTGAGGTCGGGTCCGAGGGACTGTCCATCGCCGGACACGGAATGACAGCGGATGCAGCCCTTTTCGCCGAATACGTCAGCGCCCGCCACGGCATTTTGAGTAGGAGCGGGTAACTCCTGGGCATTCAGGGGGGACGTGCAAAACCACAGCCCGACCGTGAGGGCTGGCACAACATACCACGATCGCCGCAAACGACGTCCAGCGCTCCGCATGGCCACCTGTCTGTTCAGCTTCCCCGCGCCTCGGATCGGGGCAGTTCGGTCAAAAGCCCGTGTGACAGTACGCACAGGCTTGAGTACTACGATCTTCTGCCCTGGACGGATCAAAGTCCGGGCCGTGGGGGTTGATCCGCCAGCCGGACTTAGCCGAGTGGCAGGCCATGCACTCCGTCTGCTGGTGACAACCCACGCAGCTGTCCATGCCCTGGCGCGCGGCCACGCCGTGCTGCTGCAGCTAGTTCGGCATGCTGCGGCGACCCCCGCGGCTCGCACGCGCGCCCTGGGCGACGCCCTTCCGCGCACTGCAGGCACGGCCGGGGACTTCTCTCGAGTGACGCTCCGAGCACTCCATCGGCGATGCCCACGACTCGGCGCCGTGCCGCATCACGAAATACGCCGGGTGATATTCGTAGTCGGGATTCACCGGGCCATCGTGGCAGTCGACGCAGTACGTTTCCTTGTGGCAAGACGTACAGTTCGGGAGTTGCGCGGCCGCCGCCGTGGAGTGCTGGGTTTTCCAGCCGGGCGTGTGACCGGGCGCCGGATCATAGTGGCACGTCTCGCACGGATTCACCCCGACCTCGAAGTGGTCCGTCGCTCCATTGCCGTGGCAGACGAGACAGGTCTCGCCGGACGCCGCCTGTACCGCCATGTCGCCTTCGCCGTCGGGCACACCGTGGCAGGTCTTGCACCCGATCTTGGGGTGCGTGGCGTGCTCGAACTTCAGCCCGCTTTCCCGCGGCGTGTACCCCGGCCAGTCCACCGCGACGAACGCCTGGCCGTTATGGCAGCCTCCGCACAGGGCCGGGTTCACGGACACGTTCAGCGCCGCGTCCCCCGAGTAGATGCCGGCGTGGCAGGTCTCGCACCCGTCCGAGGCCAGCGCCGCGTGCTTCTCGTGAGGAAAGTCGAAAGCTCCACGGGAGGCCGCGAACAGCGCTCCGGCACCGATCGTGAACACGAGGGTGCCCAGGTAAGCAAGCCGCCTCATCGGGTACCTCCTGTGTTGAAGCGCCAACGGAGTCCGAGCGTGGCGCGTCCCTCTGTCCAGTCCCGGGACAGAGGGCGGTTCTTGTTTTCGATGCGGTAGAATCCGAGGCTGGCGTCGAGGGTCAGATTCGCCTTCGAGATGTCGTATGCGCCCTCGACCGCGCCTCCCGTCACATACCTCTCACCCACCCGGAACTCGGACAGGGTCTCAGTAGCGCTGCCTCGAAGCGCCACATACGAAGCCGATCCCTTTCCGACGTAGCGTCCGAGGATCAGGTCTCCACCGTACCTCGCGCCGCCGAATCCGTTCTCGGCCCGGTAGCGTCCGTCCACGTACCAGCGGTCCGGGCTCCAGTAGACGCGACCGAACCCACGCCACCCATCTTTCTTGACCGTCGTGTTGGCCGGTCCGGCGTTCGTGTCCTCGTACTCGCGGTACGCACCGCCTGCTTCGACCAGGAGAGGGATGTTCCGTGACGTCCAGGTCGCGGACAGGCGACCCTCGTTGAAACCGACGGGCGAGAATGCGCTCCAGATGGTCCAGTAGTCGAAGAACGGAGTATAGTGTCGACCCTGTGCGGCGAACTTGATGCCTGCCAGAGCCGGCGTGGTGATGCGGAGTCGGGCATCGTTGACCTGATCGTAGGCGAAGTCGTAGGCCGCTGCACCGTCGAATGCCCAGCCTCCGACGAGGGCCCGCAGGTCCACGGCCGCCCTCTCCGTGTACAGGGCCAATCGGTCCGTGCGGATCTCACGCTGATAGGTCGCCGACCCCGAGAACACCTTGCCGCCCCGGAAGCCCGCCACACCTCCGAACAGCAGGCCCCGGCGATCCGTGGCCAGCAGGTCGGACTCCGTGACCAGGTCCCCGTTTCGAGGTGCGTTGACTCCGCGAGCCAGGCTCCATCCTCCGTACGCTTCGAGCCACAGCCAGCCGAGCCCTCTCCACACGGCCGACGCGCCGTCGAAGTTGTAGTAGCCGAGCCCCGACGCCCTGTACATCCGCCCCGCCTTGATCTGATAGGCCGAGCGGTTGAAGCTGAGATAGCCGCTCATCAGGTCGAACTTCTGATCCGTGCGCGGCCACAAATCGTCACTGCCAAGGCGAGTGCGCATCTGCCCGTGGAAGGACAGGCCCTGCACTCCCGTCCAGCCCGCGAACCTCAGGTCCTGCGTGAACGGCGCAATATCCTGGCGGGTGCCGTTGTCCTCGTACCAGCGACAGAAATCGCCGTCGATGCAGGTGACGGTGGTCCCGTCCGGGAGCTGACGCTGGAGTCCGGACCCGGAGACGCCGTCCTCGGGCACGGAGTCCCGGACGAAGGGTCGAAGCTGGAGCCAGCCCCAGTTGAGGGTGACGTCGCCGCGTATGCCCTGCCCGACTACGGTGCCGGGCAACAGCAGCAACACGCACGCGATGAGCGAGAGGAACGGCCGGCGATGGACATTCATGGTCCTGCTCCGACGCGTTTGAGGATTCCTTTACTGAGCTTCCGGACGGCTCCATGAACATGGCCGGGCGAGCGATACGGATCAAGCCCGTACCGCCCGATGAGAGGAGCCAGGGGGGGGGGGATAATCCTGGCTCCTGCAGGTCTACCGATATCCGAACAGCATCGTGTAGAGAATGAGTCCCACGATCGTGAGGCCGATGCCCAGCATCGTGAATCCGAAGATACGCACGGCCGTCTCGAATTCCTTCGGGAAGGGTTCCACGAGCCG
>PVMK01123008.1_pt1 | contig 14697 bp, 10 predicted proteins | sample 1853481 | NCBI WGS metagenome assembly PVMK01 (sample SAMN08533507, study PRJNA380276) | Marine sediment metagenome, whole genome shotgun sequencing project.
ATTGCTACGGCGAAAATTCAATCAGGAATGGCAGAATGTATTATAGCAGGAGGTGTTGAGAGCATGAGTTATATTCCGATGGGAGGGTATCGCCCTGTTCCTAATTACAAATCTTCCATCGAAGGGCATGAAGATTATTATTGGGGAATGGGTTTAACCGCAGAAGCTGTGGCAAGCCAATATAAGGTTACCAGAGAAGATCAGGATGAATTTTCCTACCAGTCTCATGTAAAGTCCTTGAATGCCTTAGACAATGATATATTTAAAGACGATATAGCACCTATTAATGTTGAGCAGGTCTTTTTAGATAAGAACGTCAAAAAGCAGACAAAAGAATATGTTGTAGCCATTGATGAGGGTCCCAGAAGGGGAACTTCTGTAGAAGCACTCTCGAAACTACGTCCGGTATTTGCAGCAGGGGGAAGTGTTACTGCAGGTAATTCCTCTCAAATGAGTGATGGAGCGGCTTTCGTTTTGGTGATGAGTGAAAAAATGGTAAAAGAGTTAAATCTTGAGCCAATTGCCAGGATGGTTTCTTATAGTGCTGTAGGAGTAGAACCAAGAATTATGGGTATTGGTCCTGTGAAAGCGATACCAAAAGCATTAGAACAAGCAGGATTACAATTAAAGGACATAGATCTAATTGAATTGAATGAAGCTTTTGCTTCGCAATCATTAGCAGTAATCAGGGAAACAGGTCTGAATCAAGATATTGTAAATGTTAACGGTGGAGCAATATCTCTTGGTCATCCACTGGGGTGTACAGGTGCTAAATTATCGGTTCAATTATTCAATGAAATGAAGCGAAGGAAAAGCAAATACGGCATAGTTACTATGTGTGTAGGTACCGGACAAGGAGCTGCTGGAGTATACGAAATATTATAAATTAAACTTTAAGACAAAGAGTAGAATTTTAATTACAGAACTTGAATATTTAGTGGTTAGAGAACATTATCAACTCAAAAGATCATCTAACTCAAAATATCCTCTAACTCTAAATATTCATTTCTATTTCTACTAAAAAACCAATTTAATATGAAAACGATAAAAGGAGGACAATTTTTGATTGAGGATGTGCGAATGGAAGACATCTTTATAACGGAAGAATTTACCGAGGAACATCTTATGATGAAAGAGGCAGTGATTGAATTCATAGATAGAGAAGTATGGCCTCAGAAAGAAAGATTTGAAAATAAGGATTATGCACTGACGGAAGAAATTATGCGTAAAGCCGGTGAAATGGGTTTCTTAGGGGTTTCTATACCTGAAAAATATGGAGGTATCGGGATGGGATTTGTTTCTACTATGCTGGTTACCGATTATATCTCAGCTGCCACAGGTTCCCTGGCTACTGCCTACGGTGCCCATACCGGGATAGGCACAATGCCTATATTTCTTTACGGTACTGAAGAACAAAAGAAAAAATATCTTCCATTATTAACAACAGGTGAAAAATTTGGTGCTTATTGTTTAACTGAACCAGAAGCGGGAAGTGATGCCAATTCCGGTAAAACAACAGCTCAGTTGAGTGATGATGGTAAATATTATTTGATCAATGGTCAGAAAATGTGGATCTCGAATGCTGGTTTTGCCGAAATATTCATTGTTTTCGCCAGAATAGAAGATGATAAGAATATTACAGGATTCATTATGGAGTTTGATAAAGATAATCCGAATGGAGTAACTCTTGGAGAAGAAGAAAATAAGCTGGGAATTAGCTCCTCTTCTACCCGACAGGTCTTTTTTAGTGACACTAAAATACCTGTGGATAACATGTTATCGGAGAGAGGGAAAGGATTTAAAATTGCATTGAATTCATTGAATGTTGGCAGAATAAAATTGGCTGCTGCTTGTTTAGATGCAACGAGAAGAATAATTACAGAATCTGTTAAGTATGCCAACACACGAGTACAATTTAATAATCCTATTTCAAATTATGGAGCCATTCAGGCAAAATTAGCCGATATGAGTACTAGGACCTTTGCAAGTGATGCAGGATCTTATAGAGCGGCAAAAGATATTCAAAATTATATTGATGCATTAAAAGAAAAGGGCAAATCTGAGGAAGAAGCAAAATTAGAAGCTTATAGTGAATATGCCATAGAAGCTGCAATCCTTAAGGTATATGGCTCTGAAACTTCACAATTTGTGACAGATGAAGGAATTCAAATATTTGGAGGAATGGGTTTTTCAAAAGACACCCCTATGGAAGCCGCCTGGAGAGATGCTCGTATTACGAGGATATATGAGGGGACAAATGAAATAAACAGATTGTTGATTGTAGGTATGTTACTTAAAAAAGCAATGACAGGAAGTTTTGATTTACTTACTCCGGCTACGGAGGTTGGAAATAGTTTAATGGCTATTCCATCCTTTGATATACCCGATTTTTCTGAATTATTGTCGGAAGAAAAAGATATGATATCCAAATTAAAAAAGGTATTCCTGATGATTTCAGGAAAAGCTGTACAAACCTTTGGGATGGAATTAGAAAATCATCAACAATTGGTTTTAGCCGCTGCAGAAGTAATGATTGAAATCTATATGGCCGAAAGCGCTATTCTTAAAGCAGAGAAAATAGCTTCGTTAAAATCGGAAGAGGAAGCTGAAGGACAGATAGCTATGGCTAAATTATGTCTGTATCAAGCTGTCAACAAAATTAGTGAAAAAGGAAAAGAAGCTATCACATATTTTGTTGATGGTGATGAACAACGTATGATGTTGATGGGTTTAAAACGATTTACAAAATACACAAACAACCCTAATGCAATTCAGATAAGAAAAACCATTGCGTCCAAAGTGATCGCAGAAAATAAGTATTGTTTTTAGAAAAAATTAAATGTAGGGTGCAAAATTTTCCTCCTTAATTAAGAAGGAGGAGTGGCTTCCAAAGGAAGACGAGGTGGTTATTTTCCTGATTCACAAAGTGTATAATCACAATAAATATATTCATTCAAAAATCATTGCTAATTATTCAGTACAATCTTCTTTTCTTCTTGTATCCATTAGATTAATAATGCGCCAATTGTTATTTACCTTCACTAATTGAAAGGCATCTACCCCACAATGGCTAAAGGTTTCTCCAAGATAAAATGAATAATCTGTCCAAACCTGTGCGATATCACCATCAATTTGAATGGTGGTATTATATATTTTCTCATCCCATATCTTATCATGAGCCGTACCTACTGCTTTTAAAAAGTTAGATAATTTTCCTTCGTGTAATACAGGTTCACCTGTATCTTTTTTATAGGCGGTTAACATTCGTACATCTTTTCTAAAAACACTGTTCACTTTGGCGCTATCACCTTCTCTCATACCATCGAACATTGTAATAATTACTTGATGAACCGCTAAGCTATCCCTCGATATATCTGTTTGAGCTCTTGAAGTTGTTGATAATAAAATGATAAGAAAAAAACTGAAAAAATACTTGAAGTAATTCATTTACAGAACTTATTTAAATTTTTATTTCTTTAATCTCAATATTTAATTGTCTCTGTATTTCTCGCAATCTTCCAACTTCACTGGATATAATCAAAGCAAATGAGATTCCCGTTTTACCGGCTCTCGCTGTTCTACCACTTCTGTGTGTATAGTATTCCAATTTTTCAGGTAATTGATGATGAATCACATAGCCCAAGTTATGTACATCTATTCCACGAGCGGAAACATCAGTGGAAACCAATATTTGTAGACTTTCATTCTTGAACGCACGCATTACTTTATCTCGCTCTTTTTGCTGCATATCTCCTTCAAGAGCACCTACAGAAAAACCTTCTTCTTTTAATTTTTCTGTTAAATTTTGAGTGCCGGCTTTGGTTCTGCAAAATACGATACCTCTTTCCTCTTCCCTACCCTCTAATAATTGCACCAAAACATCAAATTTTTCTTTCACCGTAGTCTGAATGAATCGATGGCTAATGTTCTCATTAACCAAAGCGTTTTTATTTATCTCTATCCTAATAGCCTTTGGCGACATATACTTTTTTATAATATTTTTGATTTCTTCGGGCATAGTTGCCGAAAAAAGCCATGTATTTCTTTCACCACTAGTATATTTTAGAATCCTATTCAGTTCTAACTTAAATCCCATACTTAGCATTTCGTCCGCTTCGTCTAATACCAAGGTCCTTATATTTTTTAAGTTGACCTCTCCCCTTTCAATTAGATCGATCAATCTGCCCGGTGTAGCCACTACTACATGTGTTGGTCTTTTAAGGTTATTTATTTGCTTCTCTATTTTTTCCCCTCCATAAACCGCTTCAATAAATATTTTGTCATCGATGTATTTAGTGAACTTAAAAAGTTGCTTTTTAATCTGTTGAACCAACTCTCTGGTAGGAGACAGTATAAGTGCCTGAATTACCGGTTTACTCGGATCGATTCCCATTAAAATAGGAATTCCAAAAGCGGCAGTCTTGCCTGTTCCGGTTTGAGCCAATCCAATAAAATCTGTTTTAGCCTCCAATAAACAAGGAATGGCTTTTATTTGAATTTCTGTAGGTGTGTTTATACCTAGCTCTTGTAAGCCTTTTAAATAACCCTTACCTACTCCCAATTCTATAAATGATGGCATATATCTATTTTATTTAGAGTGCAAAATTACGTATAAATTTAAGGCAAATAAGGTAATGAATTGATTATTTATTTGAAGACTGATTTATATATTTCCCAACAATTATAGCCGTAATAATTACCATATAAAACTGTCCCATCAAACCAATTAGAATAGATGATTTTTGAGCGACCTGTGTTGTCGGTAAAACATCCCCATAACCAATGGTAAGCATAGTGATGTAACTGTAATACATTATAGAATCATATTTCAGTTCCGGATTATTGACTGATGTTAACAGCCCTTGAAACGAACCGGGTACAATCATTTCTATAGTGAGGCAAATAAAAAAACCAATGAGCCCTAAGGAGATATATCCACTGATCACTCCCAGTATAACACTTTCATCTACTCTCCTGGCGTTCCAGATTTGGGATATTAATACCGAGGTTACCACTCCATAAAACAAAAAATAAACAACAACTCGAATAAACTTCAATATTTCTTCATTTCCGAAATCCATTAAATCCGCACCAAAATCAATCCCGGCAATGATGATTAGGAAAATAAAAAAGTACATTTTGTTCTTACTTTTGGAAATTAACAGAGTGCCTGCAAGAAGATTTGCTATAAATACAAGGTTAGAGAGGTATTTTTCATACAGATCACCAGGAAACATGAGCGACCCAAATAAAATTGCAATTAGTGTAAATAAGAATATTTTAAAACGATATGGATAAATCCTTTCCAGCATTATTTGCAAATTTTATGCTAAATATAGTTATTTCATTGTATAAATATAATTTATCAATTATTTTAAATACAAAAAAACAGGCTACCACTTAATTTGAGTTTTATTGATCTGATCTAAATATGCATTGGTTTTGCTAAAATGCCTGTTTCCAAACCAATAACCCCGGTTGGCACTTAAAGGAGAAGGATGACCGGAAGTTAGTATAAAATGGTTATTCGTGTTAATTTTACTACCTTTATTCTTGGCGAAGCCTCCCCAAAGTAAGAACACTACATTTTCTTTTTGATTTGAAATGGTTTTTATCACGGCATCGGTAAATTCTTCCCATCCATGTTTTTGATGAGATCCTGCCATCCCATTTCTCACCGTTAAGGTTGCATTTAATAGTAGAACCCCCTGATCTGCCCAGGATTCCAAATTGCCGGAATTTGGATAGGGTTTGGCAATATCTTTTTCCATTTCTTTAAAAATATTGATCAAAGACGGTGGATGAGTAATTCCATCATGAACAGAAAAACATAGTCCGTTAGCCTGATCTATACCATGATAAGGATCCTGACCAATAATTACTACCTTTACGTTATCAAAAGAACAATGATTAAAGGCTGCAAAGATCTCACTTCCATTGGGGTAACAAATACCCTGTTTATATTCAGTTTTTATAAAATTGGTTAACTTTTCGAAATAAGGTTTTTTAAATTCATTTTTTAGAACCTTCTTCCAGCTTTTTTCAATTGTAACTTCCATTAAAATTTAAAACTACTTTTATTTAACTCTATAATATCAATTTATAGATGGGTTTATCTATTTTTGTTTTACGATACAATATTACAATTTTGAAAAACAAAATATCCCAAAAAACATTAAACGATTTAGAATTTTCAACTGTATTAGAACGAATAAGGGAATATTGCATTTCTAATCTGGGCAGAACAAAAGTTTTACAAATAAGACCTTTTGAACGAGTACTTGAGCTTAAAAGTGAATTAAACCAGGTAAATGAATATTTATCATCCATGGTTAGCGAAAATAAGATTCCCAATCATTATTTTGACGAAATAACAAATGAAATAAATATTTTAGGTATTGAGAACAGCTTTTTGGAGGAAAAATCATTTCAAAAAATATCATTAATTTCATTTAATGTTAATAATTTAATTCTATTCTTAAAAAAATTTAATGAATACTACCCTGCTCTGTTCTCTCAATCGGAAAGCATAGAGTTCACTAAAACTATAATTACAGAAATTGAAAAGATCATTTCTCCCTACGGGGAAATACTGGATAAGGCTTCTCCAAATTTGAAAAGTATTCGGAAAGAAATTGGTTCTATACGAGGAAAGATAGGCGCTAGTTTTACAAAATCGCTTAATCACTATTCAGGATTGGGTTATTTGGATGAAATAAGAGAATCTGTGGTTGATAATGAACGTGTTTTAGCGGTCCAAGCGATGTATCGAAAAAAAATAAAAGGGTCTATTCTTGGTAATTCTAAAACTGGAAGTATTGTTTATATAGCACCCGAAGCCACTTTACAATATACTCGAGAACTACAAAACTTGCAATATGAGGAAAAAGAAGAAATGGTCTTTATACTCAAGCAACTTACAAACCAGATCAGACCTCAAAGATATTTATTGCAAAAATATCAAGATTATCTTTGCCATTTAGATGTACTTGGTGCTAAGGCTAAATATGCAACTCATGTAGGAGCATGTTTACCAAAAATTGTGAATCAGCAAAAGATAACTCTGAGAGATGCTTATCATCCAATCTTACTGGAAGAGAACAATCATAAAAATATTAAAACAATTCCACAAACCTTAGAGCTTAATGAACAACAAAAGATAATAGTAATATCAGGTCCTAATGCAGGAGGTAAAAGCATTACGCTTAAAACAATTGGATTATTACAGATCATGTTACAAAGTGGTATACTGATTCCGGTACATGAAAAAAGTGAGATTAGCATTTTTGACAATATTCTTACAGATATTGGGGATAATCAGTCCATTGAAAACCAGTTAAGTACATATAGTTACAGATTAAAAAACATGCGAAATTTTTTAAGAAAATGTAATCTAAATACACTTTTCTTAATTGATGAATTTGGTACAGGTAGTGACCCGGAACTTGGTGGTGCGTTAGCGGAGGTATTTTTAGAAGAGTTTTATGAGAAGGGAGCTTTTGGTATTATTACAACACATTATGCAAATTTAAAGGTTTTGGCAAGTGAGCTGGAAAATGTAGCCAATGGAAACATGCAATTCGATCAAAGATCCTTAGAACCCTTGTTTAAATTACATATTGGTCAGGCCGGTAGTTCATTTACATTTGAGGTTGCCCAGAAGAATGGGATTCCCTTTCGATTGATCAACAAAGCAAAAAAGAAAGTAGACAGAGAGAAAATTCGTCTAGATAAAACAATTGCGAAATTGCAACAAGAAAGAAATAAATTACAACAAACAACAGAAAAGCTCGAGAAGGAAAAATCAGACACCATGGAAAATGCAGAGAGTTTACTGACTCAAAAATTGAAAGTGCAAGAAAAATTAAATAGCTTCCAGGAGCTATATGATGCCAATCAAAAAATGCTTTCCTATGGACGAAAATCCAATGAGCTGATGAACAAATTTTTTCAAACTAAAAATAAAAAGGAATTACTCTCCGAATTTATTAAATGGGTGACCATTGAACAGTCAAAAAATGAAAAATTAAAGCAGGATAAAGTTATAACCAAATCCAAGCAAACCACGGGAGGTCAAAACAAACCATTATCAAAAAGACAAACGAAAGAGATAAATAAAAAAGTAAAACTGGAAGAGAAAAAGAAACTGGAAAAACTTCAGGAAATCGAGAAAGAAATACTTATTAATGTTAAAAAAATTAGCAAAAAAAAGAAAAGTATTGCTAGAAAAGAGGCCCGAGAGAAATCCAATTATCAATTTAAAATTGATGATAAAGTAAGACTATTGGATAGTCATGCTAAGGGTACTATTGAGAAAATAGAAAAAAATATTGCAACTATTAATTATGGAATTTTTATTGCTAAAGCGGATATAAAACAACTTGAGCTAGTACAGAAATCTAAAAAGAAGTAATTCTAGTTTTGAGTTTCTTTACTCAACTCATCTATAATCAATTGAGCGGCTTTTAATTTCCCCTGATCTCTGTAAGACAATGCTAATAAATATTTAAAATCATTGTTATTTGGTTCAATTTTTAACGCTCTTTTGATCTGTTTTTCCGCATTTATAAGATCTTTTTGCTGATAATAGAATGTTGCCAAATTATACATAGACCTGCTGTCTAGTGGATCTATTTTAATCGCCTTTTTTAGATCAGCTACGGCTTGTTCATTGTCTTTTAATTCAAAGTTCAGTAAGGCTCTGAGGTAATAAGGACGGCTAGATTCAGGCTGAAGTTCAATCCATGTATTTAGGGTGCGAAGTGAGTTTTCAGTCTGACCATCAATACTATAAGCAGTAGCTAAATTAGAATATACCGGTGTCAACAAACTATCCTTTTTAATAGCTATTTCATAATGTTTAATGGCTGTTTTAATATCATTGCTTTGCAAATAATAATCACCCAACTGCAATCTACCGGTTGAAAAGTCGGCATTACTATACAGCATGTTCTCTAACTCGGCTAACGAATTACTTACCCCTATTCTATCCGATTCACTTAAAGAAGCAATATCAAATCCTATTATAAGTTGAGCAGCTCCAATTCGTACTAATTTGGTGGTGTCATTTACATGTTTGAGAGCAATGGCCATTCTATCCTGAAGAGCTAAAGTCCTAAATTTCAGCAATGCATTATAACGAATTAGCGGCGAAGGGTCTTCCAGTGCTTCTAATAACACCATTAACTCTTGATTAGAAGAAAAATATAAATTATCAATGACCGTTGCCCTCGCAATAGCTGGATATTTTAAATTTTTTATAAAATCATCCAAATCTTTTCGATCGCTTATACTCAAATTATCATTATTGCTTTTTAACAAGGCATCCGAAAAATGATCTAATCTCTCAGGCCCGTACCACTTTCTAATTGCATTTGCTGCCCATTCGTTGCTCTTATCTTCATGGCACCCATTACATGCATTTGGGGTATTATATGCTTCACTTTGATCTGGTCTCGGTATTCTAAAACTATGGTCTCTTCTAAAATCATTGCCCATATAATTCTTTCCTGTCATATGGCAGTTGATACAGGAAGCTCCATCCGTATCCGTTTCATGAAAATGATGTTCTGCCGTATTATACTTCGGCACATGACATTGCAAGCATAACTTATTTCCATCTAATTTTAATTTCAAACTGTGAACATTATGGCAGTCATTACATTTTATCTTATTGTGGTACATTTTACTTTGCACAAAGGATCCATAAACATAATCTTCGTCATCTATTTGACCATCACCATGATAAAAGTTTGATGTTATTGGTTGTAATAAGTATTGATCTTCAAAGGGCATCCCCGGTTCCAAGTTCTTTGTAAGTTTTGCTCTTCTGGCGTGACATGGAGCGCACAGATTAAGTTGATCCATCTGCATCTTCCCTTCTATCATATAATGATTGCCTGATGGGTTATCTGCATTAGCCCAATTCATATGCTTTTCAGCCGGGCCATGACAACTCTCACAGCTAACGTTTATTGAGGAGTAGGTCGTGTGAAAAGAATCTTTTTCTACAAAGTAGTTCTTTTTAAGGTTGGTTGAATGACATTCAGCACACATGGTATTCCAATTTTGAGCACCTCTGGTCCAATGCAGCCAATCATGTGTGGCAATTTTATCACCAGCGTACTGATGGTACCACTTCTTTTCTATCACATCCCAGGTAACCCTTAGTACTTGCTTTTTCCCTTTGTCAAAATCGACCATGTATTGCTGTAGCGGCGTGACCCCAAAAGTGTAACCGATTTTATATCGATTTTCAGATCCATTGATTTCTCTTATGTCTACATAGAAATCATCACCCTTTTTAGAGAAAAAATAGGTCACCCCATCAATTGTTGTACTGATATCATTAAAATCACCAAGCACGGTAGAATCATTCGCAACCTGCATGGCCAGGTCATGATGTGACCCTTCCATAGAGCATATTCTTCTTCATGACAGGTTTTACACTTGTCATCCCTACATAGCCATCGACATATTTAAGACTCTTCGATACTAACCTGCTCGTATTGCTCCTGTTTTGTATTGCATGAAGATAATATACACTCAGGAGTGTGAAAAAAGAATAGAATTTGAACTTCATAAAAATTTGGATAATTTCTGACAGCTAAAATACATTTTTATTAATAAAAAAAGAGGTTGTCTGAAAAGTATTAATTTGTCATTTCGGCTGTAAAGTAGGAATTTCAACATACTGATATTAAGTGTAATAGACTCATGAACCATGCGCAAAATGACATTGTAATGACCTTTTTACTCAGCCTCTTGTAAGGATATTTTATAGACATTTTATAAAATGAGTAATGGAGTAATTAATCCAATAATAAATCTTCCGGTATTATAATTTTCGATACCGATTCTGGATTTTGCATAATCCGAATAATTGTAAATTCTACCCACATATCCCACATAGAATTTTAGATTTAAGGTCTTCCAAGGGAAGTATTCTATAGTAGGAATGTACCCATAAGATGTTCTCCATTTATCTGAAGTTTTAAGTGGATCTATGTCATCCAGCCATTTGGATTGGTCTATAAAACCAACAAAACTGAATTGCCATTTCTTAAAAAATCTGTAATCAAATTTGAGCCAATTGCTATAATACAATGTATTTTCCAGGGCATAAGGATAAAGATCATCGGGAATATCTCCACTAATAAGACCTGTTCTGTCCAGATCTTCCAAACTCCATTTAAAATCATAGGCTATAGTAATCTTATTGAGCTTTAATTGATTCCCTAAAGCGATATAATTTTTAAAAGTGTTTTTGGCCTCGCTGAATAAAGAGTAAGACCATAAGGTAGTAAATTTTCCATCTGCAAAACTTCCTCTCCAATTAATAACACCAGCCAGTGGAATTTTAGAAGCTTCCAGACCGGGAAGACCCTGGTAGATCTCTTCAAATGTTGAGGTTCTGGAATTTAAAATCTGAAATGTAAGTCCATGATTATCTGATACTTTATAATATACACCAACACCTGTAAGGAAATTATCCGCTTGTTCAATTATATCTGAATATTCGTAAATGTCAATTGGATTCATATCGAATTCTATACCTCCCCAATCGGCCCAAATTTTACCAAAGGAAAATTGAACCCTATCAGACAAATCAAATCGCAAAAATGCTAAATCCACACCTTTTATTATTTTATCGATGGATTGAGGTTCAAATCCACTAGTATAACGGTGTCTAAAACGGAAATAAACTTTTTTATGAACATATCCTCTAATTTCCAATCGAAATTGTTCAATTCTAAATAATGCTTCAACAAGCTCTGCATCCCTGAAATCGGCCCTGAAACCCATCTGCATATTAGCAATCACGTCAATATTTTTTAATACTTCTTGCTTCTCCTCCGGAATTAAACTCCGGTATACAGACGATGTGTCACCTTGTTTTAGTTGTGCCTGGCTAAATCCAACAACTAAAAGGAATAAAATTGTACTTAAAACCTTTTTTGCTTTCATGATTAATTAATTTTGGTTAATTAGTTTTTTTACAGAGATAATCAAAATGACTACTGGACGTAAATTGGAAGTTGTAACTGAATCAAAAATAAAAAAACGGTAAAAATATTTACCGTGTGCAACAGCTATTAAATGCTCCTTTATATTTCATTCATGAAAACAGGAAATCAACACCCCCGTTATAAATACAAAATAAAGATAACTAAAAGAAGATTAAATAATATTGAACCAGATCAATAATTATTATCGTGAAATGAATAAAATACCGGTTTCTGAATATACTGTCATTCGATCATAGGTTTTAATGGAATGCAAAAAAAGACAAACCCACCCGTAAAATGAGGATAAAAAAAAGACCTAAGCATTAAACCCAGGTCTTTCATAATTGATTAAAAAATATTGTTATTTTGTCTTACTTTGTCTTTTTTGCAATGCTTTCACGACTGCCTCCGCATATTTAGGTGCTGTTTTAGATGCTGAGCTAGGATCGGTAACATCTACGGAGGTAACAGAGATCAATTGTTTTCCATCTTCCATATCAAGGTTATATATAACCGTTTCTAAATGATAGGTTTCAGACGTATAGGTTCTGGTTTCAGAGGGAACATAGGTTCCACCATAACCGTAACCATAAGGGGAATAAGCCCGACCATAGTAGCCACCAAAACCACCATAGTAGCCACCCATACCACCATAACCATAACCATAACCACCATAACCACCATAATAACCGCCAGTAGTATAACCACCTGTTTCAGAGGTTACTAACTCTGTACTTTTATCTTTAAGTACCGATAATACGATGCCGTGAAAACCTTCATTTTGAATTATTTGTACCACCTGATTAATTTCTTCTTCCGTACGTTTTACATTATGTTTCATATTTGGAAATTTCTTGTAACTTTCGGTTGCATCAAATCCGGCATCTCTAAATCTATTTGCCATTTCCTGTTCAAATCGCTGTCTTGAGACCATATCATCTGTTCTGGCGATAACCAGTATTTTTTCATTTTTAAAATCACCTGTGTTATCTGCCGTCCAGGAATCCGTGACTTTGATACCACCACAGCTAGAAATTGTAATTACAGCTAATAAGATTAATAAAATTGGTTTTAATTTTTTCATATTTAAGATTGTTAATTGATTAATATTTTGTTGATTTTAATACAAATATAATTTTTTTATACTATAACAATGTTATAATTATTCTAAAATAGTATAATTATAACTCAACAATTAGCTTGAGCTTTTACGAATGTGTCAAATTGCAACGATACACTATCGAATTACACAAAAATATTTTAAAAAAATTAGTTAAATTATCTTGCAAGGTTCTTAAGCAAATAATACATTTGCAAACCGAAAAAAAGTTCTTTCGAATAAGTTTTGGAGAGGTGCCAGAGTGGTAATGGAGCAGATTGCTAATCTGTCAACGGGCAACCGTTGCCAGGGTTCGAATCCCTGTCTCTCCGCAAATACCGATAGCTATCGGGAGTGGGATAAACTCAGCCTGGGACAGGTCTACCAGACAGGTTTCCATTATTAGATAGCCTATTCGGGGTGTAGCGTAGCCCGGTTATCGCGCCTGCTTTGGGAGCAGGAGGTCGCAGGTTCGAATCCTGCCACCCCGACAAATTTTAATCTATTTCGAGCATAGCTCGAATATATTTTCTTTTTTTATTGTCAAAATTTTAATTTTGTAAAAATGGAAAAAGAAAATATGTTTAAAATGCGATAGCGTTTTTAATAGATTAATATTTGCAACGATCCAATCCAGGATCACGGAGTGAAACGGAGTAATCCTGCCACCCCGACAATAAATTTCAGGAAATCAGAACGAAGTGATGTAACCTGAAAAAATGAAAAATATTAATGGTCGCGTAGCTCAGCTGGATAGAGCATCTGCCTTCTAAGCAGACGGTCACAGGTTCGAATCCTGTCGCGATCACTTAATAATCAAAGAGTTACTGAATTAATATTTGGTGACTCTTTTTTATTTGCACAAAATTTGCACAAAAAAGTGTTCTTATTAGAACCCATCATATCAAATTTAATCACTCAGTATTGCTTCAAGTTCTTCTTTATGACGTTCATCTTCAATTTCAACATCACTAATTTGCCTATTCTCAAATTCTCTTTCAATATCGATTAATATCGATTTTGATTTTATTTTTAAATCTTCAAAATAGTCCAACATATATTGGTTTTTAAAAGAATATACAGCTGCTATATTCTCAATATATTTAAATTCCTTAGAACTTGGATTATTTATGTAATCCCATTCATTTTCTTCAAACATATAAAGCTCGTCAAACATTTCTGAAAAATGATTCCAATATTTATTAAATGAAACTGGTTTTCCACCCAATAGTGTAGCGCTATACTCATTATATTCCTTAATGTGGCTTGAAGCTATGTCATAATCCTTGTATAATGTTATGATATTCTCCTTCAATTCTTGATTTTTTAATATGTTTATTTGGCCAGTGTTTAATAGCTCAAGGAATGTTGAATTCTGAGAAATAAAATGTTCAGAAGACCAATCTAAGCAACTAATTAGTTCCATAAATTCATCCCTGTTATTCTGATGTTTATAGGCATCATGAATATATGTATAGTGATTATTAATTGTTTCTTGAGAAAATTCAATCCGCCTATTGAAATAAATCGTATCAATAATTAAATCCTTTTTAATTCTTAAAAAGAATTAAAACGGATTTAATTATTGAT
>PVMK01188228.1_pt1 | contig 14694 bp, 15 predicted proteins | sample 1853481 | NCBI WGS metagenome assembly PVMK01 (sample SAMN08533507, study PRJNA380276) | Marine sediment metagenome, whole genome shotgun sequencing project.
ACAGGGGGCTATTGAGGGGGCAGACTACGAAGGGGTTGTGCGCTTTGCGCAACCAATCTTTACTGCCGACGGTCAACTGAAGGGTGTCGTTGTGTTGTCTCTTGACCATCGCCACCTGATGGAGTTCACTCAACATATTTCACCGACGGAAGAAAGATTTGTCATCTTCCCTTCTTACCAGAGTGGCAACTATGCCTTTATGTTCGACAATGAGGGCTGGATCATTACCCATCCTAAATTCTGGGATATTAGAGGTCTGGACAAGGATGGCCACCTGGTGCCACCCTACACCAAGACCTCTGATATCCCAGAATTTAGGATGGGTAATGATCCAGCCCTCATTGTCGAACATAAAGGCATAGTTGCCACTCTGGTACGAGGGAAAGATGACGAACCTTTCTTCCGTCGGTGAAATATGTTGAGTGAACTCCATCAGGTGGCGATGGTCAAGAGACAACATAACGACACCCTTCAATTGACCGTCGGCAGTAAAGATTGGTTGCGCAAAGCGCACAACCCCTTCGTAGTCTGCCCCTTCAATAGCCCCCTCTGGAGTCTTCGCCCCTGCAAGCTGTGCTTGTTTACCAACATGCCAGCCGGTGACATGTGAAACATAAATCTGATCTTTCTGGAGTTCTCGCGCAGCATTGAAATAAGTCTCTGACAGATAGGTTGTGTTGGCAGGGCTGGACACATCACGCAGTTCTTCTGTCAAGACACCATCAGCAACCCGCAGTCGCTCTATGCCATTCGCATCTATGTAGACGATTTCTTTATAGAGTCTTACTGACGGCCGTAATTCGCGTGGCCATTGGTTGGTCCCCGTGCGCACCCAGATCGGCCGACGGTGTTTTTGATCGAACCAGAGGTACTCCTCCGGCTCAACCGGTATCCGTGCCAGCACAGCCAGATCGCTTTCGATCCTGTGCAAAAAGGTACGCACCTCATCGGCGACCATGATCGCACGCAGCTCAAGTGTTTCCGCGGCCTGCTCATCAAGAGCCCTGATGGCACTGGTACGTAGAAGCTGTTCAACCGTATCGAGGCTCTGACCGGCAAAAACAGCCAGTAGAATCAGTGGCAGCAAGGTTAAACCGCAGAAGACGTAGAGGACTTTTTTATGAAAGGATAAGCGGGGCATGTGAATAGTATAGTAGGGGAGACATTCAGTGTCCGTCTCTGACCTGGAAACCAGCAATTTTTCGCAAGGTCAAGGAAATCAAGCTTTTGAGCGGAGGCGTAGTACTTTACGCCGCACAATCAAATGCGCAGATTGACGCCGAGATTGCGGGAAAGGGCGGTTTCCAGACAGAAACTTAGTGGTTGCGGCTGACGACGTAATCCGCAAGCCTGTTCATGGCTTCTTTAGCCGGACATTCGGCAAACGTGGCAAGATGGTTCTTGGCTGATTCAACCAGGATTTTTGCCTGTTCACGAGTATAGCCAATACCATCATAAGAATGAATCAGTTCGACGACATATTGCAAATCTTCACTTGGCAGAACGTCCTGCTCAACAATAGTGGTAACCTTCTCGCGTTCTTCAGGAGTGCAATGCTTCAAAGTATGAATCAGAGGGAGGGTAACCTTGCCTTCCAGGAGATCATGGCCACACTCTTTGCCGAATTCAGTTTGGTCAGCGACATAATCAAGTGCGTCATCCATGAACTGAAAAGCAATACCGAGATCCATACCATAAGCCGCCAGAGCCTCTTCTTCCTCGGGAGAGCACCCACCAAGAAGGGCCCCGCAACGACTTGCAGCCGAAAGCAACACTGCCGTCTTGTTCTGAACAACTTCGATATAATGATCTTCTAGAAGCTCAACGTCGCTTGTGCTGATCAACTGCAGCACTTCTCCTTCTGCCATCTGGGTGGTCGCATCAGCGAGACTTTTAAGAACATTCAAATCGCCAGATCGAACCATGATGGAGAACGACTTGGCAAAGAGAAAATCACCGACCAGCACGCTGGCCTCATTACCCCAAACGGCATTAGCGGAATCCTGACCTCGACGTAGAACAGCGCTATCAACCACGTCATCGTGCAGCAGAGTCGCAGTATGGATAAATTCGACAACACTGGCCAAGCCAATATGGGCGTCACCCTGATAGCCTGCGAGTCGGGCACTGAGTAACAGGATCATCGGGCGCACACGCTTGCCACCACTCGTCAGTACATACTCGCCGACCTTGCGGATCAGCGGTACGCGCGAGGACAGGTCCTCACGAAACTGTGCTTCGACGCGATGAATCTCGTCATTTAAAAGATTAAGTACAAAGTCCATAGTAATGGGAAATCCGCTGGGAAAATTATCGCTTATCCTAATGAATCCTCACGAAGCATGTCAAAGCTTTTTTCCTTAAATCGTAACCAGACGCAAACTAATCTGACAGGGGCAACGAAACTGAAAGGCGCGCACCTCCCAGAGGGGCTTGATGGACGTAAATTTCTCCGCCCTGTGCCTCGACCAGTTTACGACAGAGCGGCAGCCCAAGACCGGTCCCCTCACCGTGAGCCTTGGTCGAAAAGAAGGGCTGGAAAACTTTCTCACGATCCGTTTCCGGGATCCCTGGACCGCTGTCATCGACATAGATGTGAGCATGGCCAGACGCTTCCACCAAAGAGACTGCAAGCTGTCCAACTCCCTGAATAGCCTGAGCAGCATTTAAGAGGATATTGATCATAACCTGACGCAATTGGTCGGCGTCACCAGTCACACATAAATCATCGGTGGAGACATCTATCGTCAGATCAAGGTCTTTGAAAAGCATCTGCGGACGCAGAGAGGCCACCGTCTCCTTGACCAGTTGGTTGAGCTCGACCCGGTCATGATGCGCTTCAGGAGAACGGGCAAAACCGAGCAGACCGCCGGTGATGCGTTTACAACGCCGACATTCTTCGATGATAGCGGCAACATCTTCGCGCAGTGGGTCATTCTCTTGCAGATCTTCCATGAGCAGTTCAGCGTTGCCGAGAATGATCCCAACCGGGTTGTCGATTTCGTGTGAAACACCAGCGGCCAATTGACCAATGGCAGCCAGACGCTCGCTACGCAGTAGTTGCTCCTGCATCGACTGCATATGTTCGTTCGCCGTGACCAGAGCTTCATTTTTGCGGGTCAGTTCGGTACGATTGGCAGCCAGGCTCTCGGCCATATCGTTGAAGGCCTGAGCCAATGTGCCGAGTTCATCTCTACTCTCAATAACAATCCGGGTTTCCAGCTCCCCACGAGCCAAAGAACGGGCTCCATCAGTCAGGCTGACAATCGGTTGAGTAATGCGTCGAGCAATAAGACTGACCATGATCAAACAACCAAAGAGTGCTGCAATGGCAATCATGATGAAATGTCTGCGTGCCTCCTGCATGCGGGCGTCAATGGAATCGTAGGAGATCAAATAACGCACAGAGACCACCTGTTGACCGGTCGGGCCAAAGGCTGGCTCGATCAAATCCAACAGGCGTTCCCCACCGGGCAATTTATGCGTGATCATGGTTGTACGCTCGGCCGCCAGTCGGGCGGAGAGGTTTTCACTATCAAAAGGCTGCAGATCCAAATTTGGGAAATCTTCAAAGGTGTTAGAAAGGTAGAGCCGTCGACCAGTTGCCGAGACCAGAGAGAATTGCACCAAGTCACGATTCAAGCCGAGGAATTCATGCATATCAGCAATCTCAGCCGGTTCGTCAGGCGGAAAGGAACCACGAAACCGCTTCAGTAATTCAGGCGTTGCCAGTCGTGCAAAAGAAAGACTCTGATTGAAGAGGTAATCCTCCCAAGCCTGTGCCTGGTTGCGCTCCAGCACCATAAAGGTGACCACTAGCAACAAGGCAACGATGCCACCAGTATACAGCTGTAATTTTTTCCCTAGACTGGTTCGCACAAATAGCTCCCGAAGTTGACAACAGCTTTAATAATCATACTTTACAGACATAAATGGAAGTCCAATCTACGTAAAGAGTTTGTAAACAACAAATTATCAGTCAACTGTTGACAACGTGATTAGGCTCCAGTATAAATGACACCGTTTTTGTTATATTTAATTAAATCTTGACAATCATAAGCTCAGCCTTACAATTTGTGAGAATTAATAATCTTTCAGGAGGTGCTATGGAGAACCAGACCTACAATTACGCCATTGTGCGCAGTTTCGTCACATGGAGTATGATTTGGGGACTGGTCGCTGTGCTGGTTGGAGTGATTGTCTCCCTCCAGATGGTCGACCCGGATCTTAATTTCCCACCCTATCTCACTTTCGGACGTCTCCGCCCGGTTCATACCAATGCGGGGATTTACGGCTGGGGAATCGGTGTTATCTTTGCCGCTTTCTACTACATCGTGCAGAGGCTCTGTAAAGTCCCTATCTGGAGTGACAAACTGGCGAAATTTCAACTCTGGCTTTTCAATGCAACCATCACTGCCTCGGCAGTCACCCTGCTGCTCGGCTACACCACTTCAAAGGAATACCATGAGATGGAATGGCCGATTGACGTCATGGTCGTTATCCTCTGGGTCGCCTTTTCTATCAACATCATCATGACCATTCTCAAGCGTAAAGAGGAGCAGATGTACATCTCGCTCTGGTACATGATGGCAGCAATCATCGGTGTGGCAATCCTTTACCTGGTCAATTCAGCAGCCGTACCGGTATCCTTCTTCAAATCTTACTCTGCCTATGCTGGCACCAACGACGCCAATGTCCAGTGGTGGTTTGGTCATAATGCAGTCGCAATGGTCCTGACCGCGCCGTTTTTGGGCATGTTCTATTACTTCCTGCCAAAAACAACCGGTGTACCGATCTTTAGCCACCGGCTGTCGATTACCGCCTTCTGGAGTCTGATCTTTATGTATCTCTGGACCGGAGCACATCACCTGCTCTGGACCCCGGTTCCTGACTGGATTCAAACTCTGGCCATGGGCTTTTCGATCATGCTGATTGCGCCATCATGGGGCAGCGTCTTCAACGGTTACCTGTCGATGAACGGCCAGTGGCATCAGATGCGGGAAAACTACCTGGTCAAGTTCCTGATCCTCGGCATCACCTTTTACGGCCTGCAAACCTTGCAGGGGCCGATGCAGGCGATCCGTACGTTCTCGGCTTTTATTCATTACACCGACTGGGTCCCTGCCCACATTCATATGGGAACCATGGGTTGGGTATCGATGATCAGTTTTGCCAGCATTTACTATCTTATCCCGCGCATTTACGGCCGCGAACTCTACAGTATTCCCCTGGCCAACCTGCATTTCTGGCTGACCCTGGTCGGTCAGTTGATCTGGACAATCTCCCTTTGGGTCGCTGGCGTCTTGCAAGCGGGTATGTGGAACGCCATGAACTCTGACGGCAGCCTCACCTACACCTTCATGGAGACCATGGTAGAGATGTATCCCTACTGGTGGGCACGCGTCTTTGGCGGTGTGATCTACATGGCCGGACTGGTTGTCTTCATTTACAACATCTATATGTCAGTCAAAAAGGGCGAACCGACCGCCGTTCCGACTATAACCACAGAGGGGAGGGCCTGATTATGTGGGAAAAGAAACCTATCCTTCTTCTCGTTCTGGCGACATGCGCCATCATGGTTGGCACCATCGTTACCATGATATTGCCCTTTGCCTGGGTCAACACCGAAGCAGACCGAATTGAGGGGGTGACCCCTTACACGGCTCTGCAACAGGAAGGTCGCGACATCTACATTCGTGACGGCTGTAACAACTGCCACACCCAGACGGTACGTCCGCTGGTACCAGAAGTTCTACGCTACGGAGACTACTCCAAATCGGGCGAATTTGTTTATGACCGCCCCTTCCTGTGGGGTTCAAAACGCACCGGTCCCGATCTGGCCCGCCTCGGCGGCAAATATCCGGACGCATGGCACTACAAGCATATGGAATCGCCACGTTCCATGGTGCCAAAAACCAACATGCCTGATTACGGCTGGTACTCCAACAACCTGCTTGATCCGCAAATGATCCAGCGTAAAATGGAGACTCTCAGTTTCCCCTACACGGCAGAAGAGATCAAGGACCTTGAAGGTAAAAACGATATGGACGCCATTGTGTCCTATCTGCAAAAGCTTGGTTCGGATATTCCCTGGCGGGACGCAGCAGAGACCACCATTGTTGGTGATCTGGTGAATCCTTACGCAGATGCCAGTCAAGAGACCATCTCCGGTTGGGCCTCGATTTTCGCGGAGAACTGCGCGGCCTGTCACGGCTCGCAGATGGAAGGCGAGATCGGCCCGGAGTTGATTGGTGAAGATTATGACGATGAAATTCTGTTCACCATCATCTACACTGGCATTACCGACGGCGGCATGCCGAGCTTCTCGAATCTTGGTACAGACAAAGTCTGGAAGTTGACCAACTACATCAGGACATACCAAGCCGACGGGAGTAAGTAAGCTATGGATCTGGCTTCTATCGTCTACCTTGGCATGACTTTCGGCCTGCTCGTGATTTTTGTCATGATTGTGGTGCACACCTACAGCAAAAAGCGCAAAGACGAAGGGGAAATTGCCAAGTATCGCATGCTGGATGATGATTAATTTTTAGTCGTACTGACTTTTGCCTAAAGGATATTCACATGAGTACAATTGACCCTCACCACGAAGAACATGCAGACGGCATTGTCGAAGATCGTGAGCAAGCCCCACCGATCTATTTCACCGTGCTCTTTTATGGCCTGATTATCTGGGCCGTAGCTTTCATGTCATTCTACCTGCTCTCAGGCTGGAGTTCGGACGCGGAATTTCAGGAGAAGATGGCGGCCCACAAAGGTGAGCCTCTGGCAGAACAGCCAGCAGTTGCAACAACGCCTGCTACGCCTACTCCAGCCCCGGCGGCAGCTGCTGAAATGGAGATGAGTGGCAAGGAGTTGTTTGCAAAGCATTGCGCTGGTTGCCATGGTGCTGAAGGCAAGGGAGCTTTCGGCCCGGACCTGTCAGCTGATTATCAGTACGGCAAAACAGAGATGGCAGCGCAGGAAAGCATCACTTCCGGTCGGCCTGGCAACATGCCAGCCTTTGACAAAAAACTTTCCCCTGAAGAGATAAAGTCCGTAACAGACTTCATTTTGAGTCTTTAAGCTTTCAGGGACTGTCCCCGCAGTTAAGGGGACTGTCCCAGCCTTTGACTATAAATATGCATTACTCTGTTCAACCCCGGGGACAGTCCCGTGAGACCCCGGGACAGTCCCCTATATGACAAAAACCTCCTGCCCAGGCAAGCCCCCCACTCTCCTCTCGCCATGGCGCCGCCGTTGCCAATGGGGCACAACCCTCCTGTTGCTGTTGATTCCATGGTTCCACATCAATGGCAACAGTCTGCTTCGGATTGACATCCCAGACCTTACTCTCTTTTTTTTCGGCCAAACACTCCGCATTGAGGAACTCTATCTGGTTCTTCTATTCAGCCTAGCTCTGACCTTCGGCTTCCTCATGATCACGATGCTGTTAGGCCGGGTCTGGTGTGGCTGGCTCTGCCCGCAAACAACCTTAACGGATCTAGCGGAGTGGTTCACAGCACGCCTGGGCTTATCAGGGAAGAAACAATCGAATAAAAAAGGGGTCACACAGAAGGTCATACTCCAATTATTCTACCTGCTCCTGGCGTTTCTCGTTTCTGCCAACCTGCTCTGGTATTTTATTGAACCTCTGAACTTTTTTTCCAAACTGGTCTCGGGGCAGTTGCATTATGCGACCTGGATATGTCTGGTGGTGGTGACCCTGGTCATCTACCTCGACCTGGCTCTACTCCGCCGTCTGATGTGCAAGGATTTCTGTCCTTATGGCCGTTTTCAGACAGTTCTTGCTGACGAGTCGACCCTGACCCTGCATTTGCCTCCTGACGAGCTGGAGCGCTGCATCAAATGTGGCTCCTGTGTACGTGCCTGTCCTATGGAAATCGACATCCGCCATGGTTATCAGATTGAGTGTATCAACTGCGGACGCTGCCTTGATGCCTGCCGCCAGGTTATGGCCAAGCGCAATCAACCAGGGCTAATCAGTTATACTTTCGGCACTTCGGGTAAAGGAGCCAAGGCACTGCTCAATCTGCGCACTTTCCTCTTGAGCGTGGGAACACTGGTATTGATTGTTATTCTTCTGTTTGCTGCCTATCAACGACCAGTAGCCTCTTTGAAGATTTCCCTCTCACATACGGTAGCGAACCGAATTCTTAAAGATGGCAACCGCGCAACCTTCTTCAATGCCTGGGTGAATAATCGCAGTAACGAAAAGGCACGCTACCATATCGAAGCCAGGCAGGCAGACAATGGCAGCCCATTGGCATTGAAAGGACAAACCGATCAACTTGAGCTGGAGGCTGGTGAGAACCTGCGCATCGATTTTGTTTTGGTAACAGCTGTCCCAAAATCCAAATTAGAGATAGAATTCATTCTGCTGAATCAATATAACGCCGAGCTGGCGATTGCCGAAGCACACATTAAATAGACAAAAGAAGGTCAATGTAGACAGAGGAAGAGAAGAATGACTGCAAAGAAAAATATCTACCCCAGCCTGATTCTGTTGCTGATCGGCAGTTTCCTCTGCTTTTCAGTCTGGTCGGCCATGCGGGCTGCCGATCTTGGACCGCAGGTGACCGATGCCGACTACTACAGCAAGGGCTTGAAATACACCTCTACGTTGCTGGAGAAACAAGCTGCAGCGGCACTTGGCTGGGAAGTTTCGACAAAACTGATTGGGCGTACTTTACAATTCCAACTAAGCGACAAAAAAGGACAACCTATCAAGTCAGCAAAGGGAACTCTTTCCCTGTACCTGCAAGAGGAGGCATCCAGCATACGGTTTCCGTTACAAGAGATCGAGCCAGGTCTTTATCAATTAAAGCTGACCTCCCGCATGACCGGTGAAATGAGTGCCCGCCTTGAGTTTGAACGCGAAGGTGCCCGTTTAAACCGACAGCTGTTACTGAACCTCTAATGTCGAAATCTGATACCTGCATCCATTGCAAACTAATGATTCCATCTGGTGACTTGGTCATCGATGAAATTGACGGCGTGGAATTACACTTCTGTTGTCGAGGATGCCAGGGGGTCTACCGAATCATCACTGGTGCCGGGCTGAACAATTTCTACCAGCGTCGCGACTGGACTGAGCAAGGAGTGCCACCAGGCGTTTTTGAAACTGAATTCGATGAGATGCTCCTCGCTGATCACGTCATTGTTCAGGATGAGACCTCTGCAGGAATTTCCCTGATTATCGAAGGTATTCGTTGTGCTTCCTGTGTCTGGTTGCTGGAAAGACTGCTCATAAAAGAGCCGGGCATTGATTCTATCCATGTTAACTACGGCACCCACCGTGCGCAGATCAGCTTTAACCCTCAGGCAACAACACCAACCAAGATATTCGCAACCGTCAGCCGTCTCGGTTACATGCCCCACCCCTTCACTGCCGGTGCCGCGCAAAAGGCTGCGACACGGGAGCAGCGTTCGTTACTGATCCGCTTTGGCACCGCAGCATTTCTCTCCATGCAATTGATGGGCTTCTCTTTTGCCTTGTATGGTGGCTATTTCCACGGCATCGATCCAGAAGTCCGGCAGATCATCCAATACTTTGCCGCAGCCGTCACAACTCCGGTGGTATTCTATGCAGGTTGGCCGTTCCTGGCAGGAGCCTGGCGTAGTCTGAGAAACCGGGCACCAAGCATGGACCTGCTGATCAGTCTGGGGGTGCTGACAGCCTACAGCTACAGTATTTACGCTTTAATCGTCGGTGGCGAAGTCTATTTCGACACAGCAGCAATGATCATCACCCTGATCTTGCTCGGTCGTCTTTTCGAAACGTCTGCGCGTAATCGCTCAATCTCCGGCATTGACAAACTGCTGCGACTCGCTCCTGAATCAGCGAATCGCATTGAAGGTGAGGAGACCCAGAGTGTTGCCAGTGCCAGCCTGACTCCGGGAGACCTCATCCTGGTCCGCCCCGGAGAACGGATTCCGGTTGATTGCCGGATTCAGGACGGTGCATCTGAACTGGACGAATCAACGATCACTGGCGAACCGATGCCGGTCTTACGGCAAGCGGGAGAAACGGTCTCGGCTGGCTCTCTGAATATATCGGCTTCAATCAAGCTCATAGTTGAACGGGTTTCTGCAGATTCTTTCATCGCCCGAATGGCGCGCATGGTGGAGGACGCCCAAAACCGTAAGGCACCGATCCAGTCGATGGCCGACAAGGTTGCCACACTCTTTGTGCCATTCGTCACCATGGTCGCTATCGGTACCTGGCTTTTCTGGTTTTTCAGCGACGTTCCACACACAGAAGCTCTGCTCAATGCTGTCTCAGTATTGATCGTCGCCTGCCCCTGTGCCCTCGGCCTGGCAACACCGACAGCAGTGCTGGTCGCATCTGGCAATGCAGCTGCCCGTGGCATTCTTTTTCGCGGCGGCGATATTCTTGAGATGACAGGTCGTATCGATTTGGTTGCTTTCGATAAAACCGGCACCCTGACCTTGGGCAAGCCGACTGTTGATCAGATTATTCCTGCCACTGGCCACAGTGAAAAGGTGGTACTGCAACTTGCCAGCCTGGCAGAAAGCGGCTCAAGCCATCCGCTTGCCCTCGGCATTATGGCAAAAGCAAAAGCATCTGGGATTCTGCCAGAAGTAGCAAAATCGGTCGAAACGATTCCTGGTCAAGGTTTGAGGATGGCTGGTGATCAGGGCGAAATCCTGGTTGGAAGTCGTACTTTTCTTACAGAAAGAGGCGTTGAGATTCCACCCATCGAAGCAGGTGCTTTGACAGAAGTTTATGTGAGCCTTAATAGATCATGGTGTGGCGTTCTGCTGATTCACGACCCATTGCGCGATGAAGCCGGTCAGGCTGTTTCAAATCTTCAACAGTTTGGCCTGAAAACGGTCCTACTGACCGGCGATCATTCCAAAGCGGCTGAACAGATCAGCACCAACCTGGCCATTACCAACTACCAGGCCAGTCTGAGCCCAGCAGACAAAGCCACGTGGATATTAAATCAACAACAATCCGGACAGAGAATTATGATGGTTGGCGACGGCATCAATGATGCCCCGGCGCTCTCTTCTGCCGACGTTGGCTGCGCCATGGCTGGCGGCACCGATATCGCCCTGGAAACATCGGATCTGGTTCTGACCAAGCCGAATCTCGGCCGTCTCTACGAAGCAATCTTTATTGCCCGCAAGGCGTTGCAAGTTATCAAACAAAACCTGTTCTGGGCGTTTGCTTACAACCTTGTCACCATTCCTCTGGCAGCAAGCGGTAAGCTCGCGCCTGTATGGGCGGCTGTAGCCATGGCCAGTAGTTCCGTACTTGTCGTCAGCAACTCACTCCGTCTTGGTCGGTTGGTGCGCCGCAAACTTTCCAGCCCGGTTATTAATAGATAGTGTTTATTGCTAAATAACCCCCAAGCAATTAAGATACTCCAATGCTGAAATCAATTGTCATCCTGATCGTGCTTTCACTCTGCATCGGCACCGGTGCCTGGCTTTTCTTCATCTGGGCAGTCAAGCGTGGAGATTTCGACGATATCGAAGGGCCAAAATACCGAATGCTGGACGATGAGGAAGTGCCTCCCACTCAGGACTTACCCCCTCAAGGAGAGAAACGTGAAAAATAAACTGTTCCGTACGACCCTGACCACCCTCTTTGCATGCTTTCTGCTAAGCTTCTCGGCCTCAGTCTTTGCAGCTGAAACCAGTTTTGAAAAGGCGATGCCAGAAGGTGGAACAGCCGTACTCACTTTCGCTGCTGATCCTTTACTGAGCATGACTGAAACACCCTTTACGGTTAATTTGACTGGTAGCACGGGCAAGGTATTCAGCGACGCGGCTGTCAGCCTGCGCCTGATGATGCCCGCCATGGCCATGCCACTCAACAATCCGAAAGCTCTTTGGCTGGACGATGCCTATCAGGGTCTGGCCATCTTCACCATGGCTGGTGAATGGAATGCCATCATGATCATTCAACGTCCCGGGCACGATGTGATCGACCTGACCTTCAAGCTCGGACAGGTCCGGATGAAATGAATGCTTCACTGATCTCAATGGCCTTTATCACCGGGTTGATGGGAGCTGGCCATTGTATCGGCATGTGCGGAGGACTGGTAAGTGCGTTATCACTCTCTGAGGTTGGTCAAAAAGGCGGTTGGAAGTTTCATCTAGTCTACAATGTCGGACGCATCACGACCTACACCTTCATCGGGGCTGTGGTCGGCTGGCTCGGCTCGGCCATGGCCTATACCGATCAATTCAAGGTTGTCACGCGGTCGCTACTTCTGGCCTCCGATCTGTTTATCATTCTGGTTGGCCTGGGAACCGCCGGTCTCTTCTCCTGGCTGAATGCCTCAAAGCTTGGTTTCCCGGGGCCGATACAGACAATGACCTCCGCCGTGCATGGCTTGCGCAAACTGCCACCAGCCTTGGCAGCACTTCCCCTTGGGCCTGCTCTTTGGCTTCATCCCCTGCGGCTACCTCTACGCCGTAGCAATCACCGCAGCCCAGAGTGCCGAAGTCACCACCGGCGCCTTGATGTTGCTGGCCTTCGGTTTAGGAACAGCTCCTTCATTACTCATCTTCGGCAACGCCACCCACTGGTTGAGTGGCCGCGCCCGTACCTGGATGCTGCGCATCGCCGGTTTGCTCGTCGCTGGCATGGGCGTCATTAATCTCATCAAACATCTACGTTTAATGGGTTGGTTAACGTAAAACTCATGGAACTATTCAGCATCATAAAATACTGTCATTCCCGAGGGTAATCGGGAATCCAGACTTTAAAATCATGGATCCCCGATAGAATCATTCGAGGATGACAGGCATTTTTGTAACAATTCAGATTGTACGAAACATTTACAAGCTCATTTTGCTTTCGGTTGCTTATAAAGTTTTGGCGGGCCCAGTTTCTTCTGCCAAAACCGCTTAACAGTCCACAAAGCAACCAGGTAAAGGAACGAGCAGGAGGTATAACGGAAGAGGAAAGTCACTTGCAGAGAAGTATCGATGTTGAGCCCGGCGATGTAATAAAAAAAGATGATCAGGTATGGGAATATCGGAATCATCGCAAGCTCACGCCAGCGATATTCGTAACGCCACAACATGTGTAACTGCAATAAAAGATAGGCGGGGATTGCAACGATCATCAGAAAGAAAAGGATATCTGCAAAGAAACTATGTTTTTGCGGTGATGCGTCATAGACAAAATCCATCTTGCGCCGTTCAGACTTGATTAATGAGTTGACCCATGCAGCTGGCTCCCTGGGTGTCTCAGCAGCAACTCCCTGCCATGTCACATCCGCTTTTTCAGTCAGCTGGTAAAGCTCGCGCCACTCCTCATTCAAAACCGTCACTCTGAGCGCATCTATATGGGTCGGATTCGTATAACCAACCCAGACCAGAGCCTCGCCGCTGCCTGGGGCATGTAGAGCTGCCGGGTTCTTAACAGCCCCAACCTCAAGTATTGATCCACCATGTATGGCAAGCGCTTGAAAACGTAAAGGGATGTCGCTCTCATAACGAACCAGAGCATACAACATATCATCGTTACCAAGAGTCGACTCAACCTCAGGATCCAACTTGTCAATCTCAACTACGACATTATCAGCCGATTGCGAAAAGGCCGGTGAGGTAAAAAAGCATACGAATAATAGAACAATTATGGAGAAAGTATTTTTTAGATAAGTCATTTAGTATTTTTCATTGGCAGGAGGAATAAAAAGTTCATCAGAATGTGGTTAAATTATACCCTAAACTCTGGCAAACGTTCTAAAATATTTATAAAAATATCTGACAAATAATCATCAGAAAAACATTCTGATTTTCATACCAGCCAGTTTCAGAGGAGCAGACTAAGCATGAGATCTTCAGAGATATTGAACCACCCAATCATCAGCGAGCGTTACTTCTTTCCCCGTGAAGCGACAGTTCCACAACCTTTTTGGGTCGAATGCGAAGGTGCTCGCCTGGCCTGCGCCTACCATGAGGTAGATGCCGAAGCACACACCATCGTCCATTTTCATGGCAATGGTGAAGTAGTCGCGGATTATCTCGATGGTTTCCCCGAATTGATTGGTCGTATGGGCTACAACTGTTTCCTTGCAGAGTTAAGGGGTTATGGTGGCTCCACAGGATCACCACAGCTCGGCAAAATGCTCGAAGACGTTCAACAAACCATGGAAGCAATTGGGCAACCGTACAACAAATTGATTTTATTCGGGCGTTCCGTTGGCTCACTCTTCGCAATAAAAGCAGCTGAACTCTTTCCAGATGTCGCTGGTCTAATCCTGGAGAGTGCCATAGCTGATCCTCTACAGAGACTGCTACTCAGGATGAACCCTGAAGAACTGGGGGCGACTCCACTCGAACTGACGGAGGCGGTCACACAAGCAATAGGTATCCAGCAAATCATGACACGCTTTACCAAGCCAACCCTGATAATGCACACTCGTCATGATGGTCTGGTTGATGTCAGCCATGCAGAACAGCTCGCCAAATGGTGTGGTGGCCCGGTTCAAATTGAGATTTTCCCGCAGGGTAACCACAACGACATTATGTTTGTAAATGGGTCGCAATACTTTTCGTTAATCAACGAGTTTCTTGATTCACTCCGGTATCCCATAGACTAATCCCGGAGTGAATCAAGAAACTCGTTGATTAACGAAAAGTATTGCGACCCATTTACAAACATAATGTCGTTGTGGTTACCCTGCG
>PVMK01132613.1_pt1 | contig 14692 bp, 13 predicted proteins | sample 1853481 | NCBI WGS metagenome assembly PVMK01 (sample SAMN08533507, study PRJNA380276) | Marine sediment metagenome, whole genome shotgun sequencing project.
GAAGTCGATGGAAACCAGCGGAGCTTCATTGTAGGCCAGAACACCCTTCATGCTGCCTTCAGCAGCCGCTTTAACCGCAGCGTTAACTTCTTCAACCGTGGTTGCCCGGCTGGCAGTGAAAGTGAGATCCACAACAGAAACATTAATGGTCGGAACACGCATTGAAAAACCATCCAGTTTGCCATTCAACTCGGGCAGTACCAGGCCAACGGCTGCGGCTGCACCCGTACTGGTCGGAATCTGGCTCATGGTGGCTGAACGCGCCCGGCGCAGGTCACTGTGATAGACGTCCGTCAGCACCTGGTCATTGGTGTAAGCGTGAATCGTGGTCATCAGGCCATGTTCAATACCAACACTCTCAGACAGAACTTTGGCCAGCGGTGCCAGGCAGTTGGTCGTGCATGATGCATTGGAAATGATGTTGTCACTCGCTTTCAGCGAATCGTGATTAACCCCATAAACGATGGTGTTGTCCACGTTCTGGCCAGGTGCGGAAATGATAACTTTTTTTGCACCCGCAGTGATGTGTGCACCTGCGGTTTCATTGCTACGGAAAAAACCAGTACATTCCATAACCACATCAACACCCAGTTCTGCCCAAGGCAGTTTTGACGGATCACGTTCGGCGTATACTTTAATCCGGTCACCATTTACGACCAGGTCACCATCATCCACACCGACTGTTCCGAGGAAGGTGCCATGCGCGGTATCGTACTGGGTCAGATGAGCGTTGGTGTTAGCATCGCCCAGGTCATTGATCGCTACGATACTAATCTCATCGGTGCGGTCATATTCATACAGGGCCCGCATAATGTTGCGGCCGATGCGGCCATAACCATTAATTGCAACTTTAACTGTCATTTCATTACTCCTGATTTCTGTTCAGTCAGATTCAAGCAGTTCCTGAACTGCCTTGCTGACGTTTTCAACTGTTAAACCATAAAATTCAAATAATTCGGATGCCGGTGCTGACGCACCGAAACTGTCTATACCAATAATGCGGCCGTTATCACCAACAAATGGGTGCCAATAATGTTTAACACCCGCTTCGACAGCCACCCTGGCTTTGCATTCCGACGGCAGGACAGATTCGCGATAAGTCCGCTCCTGTGCCATAAATCGTCCCGGGTTGGGCATGGACACCACGCGTACATTGATATTCTGAGCAGCTAAAGTTTCTGCAGCATCCATCGCCATAGCAACTTCAGAACCGGTCGCGATGATAATGGCATCACAGGCACCACCGGCTTCACGCAGGATATAACCACCACGTGCGATGGCTGCCATCTGTTCGTCATCACGCTGCTGGTGAGGCAGGTTCTGACGGGTGAATATCAGGGCGCTTGGACCGGAGCTTTCTTCGATGGCACATTTCCAGGCAACCGCTGATTCAACCGTATCACAGGGCCGCCAGACACTGAGGTTTGGTATCAGGCGCAGGCTGGAAACGTGTTCTACCGGTTGATGCGTTGGGCCATCCTCGCCCAGTCCAATGGAGTCATGCGTATAGACATGAATGTTGTGTGCCGGGATCAGGGCTGACATACGCACTGCATTACGTGCGTAATCGGCAAAAACCAGGAAAGTGGCGTTGTAAGGAACAAACCCGCCATGCAGACCCAGGCCGTTACAGATGGCAGTCATGCCAAATTCACGCACGCCGAAATAGACATAATTACCGTCCGCAGTGCCGTCATTGACATCCACGCTCTGTTTCCAGATCGTATTGTTGGAACCAGCCAGATCGGCAGACCCCCCAATCAGCTCCGGCAATAAAGGACCAAAAGCATCCAGTGCCATCTGCGAAGCTTTACGTGTTGCCACGACCGCACCGGCTTCCTGCAAATCAGCAATGATCTGATCGGTCGCCTGCTGCCAGTTTTCAGGCAGATCACCACGCATTCTGCGACTGTACTCAGCCGCCAATTCCGGATAACTATTCTGGTAGGAAGCAAAACGTGCATTCCAATCTGACTCTGCCGATGAACCGCTGGCATGCGCATCCCAGCCTGCATAGATATCATCGGGGATTTCAAATGCCGGGGAATCCCATCCCAGGGCTTCGCGGGTCGCAATTATTTCTTCCGGACCCAACGGGGCACCATGCGTTGCTGATGTGCCCTGTTTGTTGGGCGAGCCAAAACCAATAACTGTCCTGCAACAAATCAGCGTCGGCCGGTCCGTTTCCGCGCGGGCGGTTTCAATCGCTTGTTTGATCTCTTCCGGGTCATGGCCGTCTACTTCGCGGATTACCTGCCAGCCGTAAGCTTCAAAACGCGCCGGGGTATCATCGGTAAACCAACCCTGTACCTCGCCATCAATGGAGATACCATTGTCATCCCAGAAGGCAATTAATTTGCCCAGCCCCAGGGTACCCGCCAGTGAACAGGCTTCGTGGGAAACGCCTTCCATTAAACAACCATCGCCCAAGAATACCCAGGTATGGTGATCCACGATGTGGTGGCCAGCCTGGTTAAAGCGGTTACCCAACACTTTTTCAGCCAGTGCCATACCGACAGCATTGGTGATGCCCTGACCTAACGGACCCGTGGTGGTCTCAACCCCAGGTGCTTCACCGTACTCCGGATGTCCTGCGGTTTTTGAATGTAATTGCCTGAAGTTACGTATTTCCGACATGGGCAAATCGTAGCCGCTCAGGTGCAATACCGAGTAAAGCAACATGGAAGCATGGCCATTGGAAAGCACGAAGCGATCCCGGTCCCACCAGCCAGGATTAGCCGGATTATGTTTCAGATGATCATTCCAGAGGACTTCGGCCATATCGGCCATACCCATGGGTGCGCCGGGGTGTCCCGAGTTGGCCTGTTGTATTGCATCCATAGACAAAGCACGGACGGCATTTGCGAGTTCACGTCGAGTAGGCATTGGGGTTTCCTGATCCTGGGTTACTGGTGAGCCGGACAGCGAATCTAGATCGCTCCGACCGGTAAAGAAATCGATCTATAATTCTCGCTTATGAGACCGTGTTAAGGCAAGAGCCAACACACAAATGTTGGCTCTATTTTAGAAGTTCCTGGCTCAAATCAGGCTGTTTTGGTCTTAACCAGCCTGCCCGCTTTTAAATCCGCCCAGTATTCGTTCAGTTCTTTTTTCACTACCGGCAACAGGAAGTAGCAACCCAACAGGTTAGGGAATGCCATGGCAAAAATCATGGCATCCGAAAAATCGATCACCGAACCCAACTGCATGGACGAGCCAACGACAACAAAAAACATGAATAAAATCTTGAAAGCCGCATCTGTCGCCCTGTTGTCACCGAACAGGAAAGTCCAGGCTTTCAGACCGTAGTATGACCAGGAAATCATGGTCGAGAATGCGAACAACACAACCGCGAGTGTCAGTACCCACGGGAACCAGGAGATGGTCGACCCAAACGCATCAGAAGTCAGCTGGACGCCGGCACTGGGATCAACGGACGGATCCCAGGTACCGGTGATAATAATCACCAGTGCGGTAATTGTACAAACGACTATCGTGTCTACAAACGGCTCATACAGCGCGACAAACCCTTCGGTGATTGGTCGCCTGGTTTGAACTGCCGCATGCGCAATAGCAGCAGAACCAACACCCGCTTCGTTAGAAAACGCGGCACGTTTAAAACCCTGAAAGAGCACCCCGATCACACCACCAGAAACCCCCTCCGGAGTGAAAGCTCCCGCATAAATTGCGCCAAATGCTGCCGGTATTTCAGAAAAGTGCATCAGGATAATAATCAGGCCGGCCACTACGTAGATAACAGCCATAAAAGGAACAATCTTTGAAGTGACCCGGGCGATCCCCTTGATACCGCCCATGATGACCAAGCCAACAAGGCTGGCTACTATCAAACCATACAGCCAGCCTTTATCAGCCATCCAGCTGGCTTCCCCACCGGTAACATTAACCAACTGTGCGAAACTCTGATTGGCCTGGAACATGTTACCGCCACCGAACGCACCGCCGACACAAAATATAGAAAACATTACAGCCAGCACTTTACCGAGTCTTGCAAAGCCAACACCCTTCTCGGCCAAACCCTTGGTCAGATAGTACATAGGTCCACCGGACACTGATCCATCCGGTAACTCATTACGGTATTTCACACCCAGTGTGCATTCGGTGAATTTTGAAGACATGCCAAGAAACCCGGCCAGTATCATCCAGAACGTTGCACCCGGACCACCCAGCGATACAGCAATCGCTACACCGGCAATATTGCCGAGTCCAACCGTGCCGGACAAAGCGGTGGCCAGCGCCTGGAAATGGGTCACCTCGCCGGGAGCATCCGGATCATGGTAATCGCCCCGCACCAACGAAAAACCGTGTTTGAACGCCCGTATATTAATAAAATTGAAATAAAACGTGAAAATGGTTGCTGCAACAATCAGCCAGACCAGTACAAACGGAATTTGTACACCGGCAACAGGAAATGAAGAAAATACGAAGCCGGCTACGGCATCTGCATAAGGCTTGACTGCGAGATTGATTTTTTCATCGATCCCCATTTCAGCAAATACAGGAAAACTGGCAAACAGGCTAACGAGGGTGGTTATTGCCACTCTTAATTTTGTCATTAACTATCTCCGATTGGATGCAATGCCCCAAAAAATCCAAATGGCGGGCGAGAAATTCAGCAGCGACTATAGCACCATAACCGCAAGAATGAAGACAACAGTAGTTAAATCGACCAATTAATCGGTCTGTCTCCATTTAATGGAACACCCCATTGAGGGAACCTGATGGTCGGGGCCTCTGCCCGTCTCAGCGACCTGTCTCATAGCCTCAAACAAATCACGCTCCTGGGTATTATCATCGGATTTTGGACCGGCGGCATCAAGACGACCGCGGTATTGCAATTCCATATCTGCGTTGTAACCGAAGAAATCGGGGGTACAAACAGCATCATAAGCCCTGGCGACCTCCTGGGTCTCATCAAGCAGATAGGGAAACGGGAAATCAAATTCATTTGAAATAAGCAGCATGTTAGCAGCGGAGTCGTCCGGGTAAGCAACCGTATCATTGGGCATGATAGCGACACTGTTGATGCCCAGTGCTTTCAATTCCCGTGTATCGCGCACCAGCTTTTTCCGTATTGCCTTGACATAGGGACAGTGATTGCTGATGAACATGACCAGCAGGCCGCGCTCGCCGCTGCATTTCTCCAACGTCCATTGCTGTTGGTCCACGCCTGTCAGGGTGAAATCAATTGCCTTTTTTCCAAACTCACATACCGGTGTTTGTAAACTAACCATCATATTCGCTCTGAATCGGTGAAAAGGGCAGTATATCAGGCAATCTGAGCAATATGGACCAGCAAAATGTTGTCATATTTGCTATGCTTAAAATTAGAACTAATTCGCTATTGGGGACTCTATAGAAGTCTACCCGAAAGGGATTGGTAAGTTGTGGGGATAGAGAGTGAAACAGCGAAGGCAAAATACATTCAAACGTCTGGGCGGCCTGTTGGCCAGTCTTGCCGTGTGTCTGTCGCCTGCGTTTTCTGTGGCTGATAACAGCAACAATCCTGCCCAGCAAGCGTTTGGAAACGCTCAGCCGATGGATGTGAACCAGCCTTTAGTGCTTTTGCCGTTACAGAAAGAAGCATCTACAGCCGGTCTCACATTTGACCTGGGCGGATCCGAAACCCGCAAGCTCGAATTACAGCTGTCCAAACCACTGACTCTGAATATCAACAATAACCTGGCGAAATCATCTTCCGGTATTGGTTCAGTATTCCTGGATAGTTCTCTTAGCCTGCAACTGAATGATAAGCTGGACATAACATCCAGTCTCGGCGCAGGAAAAAGCCAGGCCTCATTTCAACCGCTCGGCAGCATCCACTGCCAGAATGGTGTGCTTGACCAGGGTTCCTTCCGGGCATCCGACTGCTACTTTATCAACCAGGCGAACGTGTTGAAACAGGATCAGGTCGCGCTGGGTTTGCGATACCACAATGATAATCTCAGTACGGCTGTCAGCATGTTCAAGTATGAAGCCAGCATGGGCCAGCAGGGTGTCGTAAATCACGCCATGCCAATGACCAGTCCGGTTTTAGCTCCCGGATTACTGACGCCCGGAGCCAATCCCTTACTCCCGACATTAGGCGCTGGACAGTCGCTCAACTACCAGAGTAGTAAAACTTCCGGTCTTGATGTGGAGTTCCAGGTTGGTCTGACCATGGATAGTGCGGGAGATGTAAGGCTCGGACTCCAGTTAACACGCGTTCTGGATGCTTCCTACGACACCGCATCAACCTATGCCCCGGGTATGCAAAACTGGACGATTGCCAACCCGGTTGACAGTGCAAAGATGAATCTGGACTGGAGTAAAGGTAATTTCAGCGGTGGTATCCAGGGTTATTATCGTGAACAGGTACAGTTCCTGAACCGCGAAGATCTGGATAGCTCAACAACTTTTGATGTTCATTTCAGCTGGCGTGCACCCTGGAATGCCAACCTCAGCGTTGGAACCACCAATGTACTCAATGCCGGCTCCGAAGTTAAGGGCAATGCCGACACTGGCATGCGTGATCCATTCGAATCAGTTTACGGTCGTATCCCCTACGTTCGCTACCAGCAAGACCTCTGATTGGTCAGGAAGCGGCTTTTTTTAATGCTGCCCTGGATTTGAACAGGTAAACCCTAATAACCATATAGATCGCGGCGCCGATAGTGAATAATATATACGGTCCTGCTGACGCTCTGTGCTGAAAGCCCGAGGTGTCTACCAGGTACCAGCCGAATGACGCCACCAATAAGCTCAGCGCAGCGTAACTGGCCATCTTCAAATGATAAACACGATCTCTCAGTTTGCGACGACGAAACTCATTCAGCTCTTGCTCGGCGACTTCACCGCGTTGAAACCCACAATACGGACACAGCGTCGTCCGGCTTGAGATATTTTTGTTACATTTTGGGCAATTAACAATGGCCATTGGTAAGGAACCTCAACTACTTTGTACCAAAAAACTTAAGTTCAGCGCGCAAACCACCGCTTTTCCGGTTCTCAAAGTGTATCGACCAACCATACAACTCGCATAGACGCTGAACAATCGCCAGTCCCAGTCCCGACCCTTTACCCGAAACACCTTCACCACGGTAGTGCCGATTCATGACCTGTGATAATTCGACCTCCGGTATACCGGGTCCGGTATCTTCCACCAGGATACGACCGCTACCGATGGTACACACTACTTCACCGGACGGCGTGTAGCGAATGGCATTGCTGATCAGGTTTCCAACGGTCACCGAAATGACGGACTCAGGCGCGATCACGCTGACCCTGTCCTCGCCGATTATTTTCAATTCGAGTGGCTTCTTATCCAGTAACGGTTCATGCAGGTGAATCAGTTTATCAACGATCTTGCAAACATCGTGGGCTTCGCTGTCCTGATTGGTACCCTGCTCTGCACGCACAAGATGCAGCAAGGCGGTGGTGATATCCGTTGACTGCCTGGCGGCCCTGGCGATGCGCAGTATCCGGGTTTTCGATTTCTCTGGCAGGTCTTTCTGCGCCAGCAATAATTCCGTGGCACCGGAAATAACTGCCAAAGGAGTCCTTAATTCATGGCTGACATCCGCGTTGAACTCCCGATCGCGCTCAACCAACTGGTGTACACGCTCAGCGTAGGAGTCCAGTGCTGCAGCCAGTTGCCCGACCTCATCATCCGGAAACCACTTCGCCAGACCAGGTGACGGTGTCTCTTCTCTCAGTTGACTTAAGCGTTCCGCCAGGTCGCTAACGGGTTTCATTACCCGCCTGGAAGACCAGATACCCAGTGCAAGTGATAGCATGGAAAATACCAGCACCGCTGCCACCAGTGACCAGACAAGCTGGTTGGTCAAACGTCGGTTTTCGGTGATGTCGTAGATCAGAAATGCCCACAAATCATCGTCTTTACGCACAGCAGCCTTGAAGTAGCCTTCCGATGTTTCAACTTCGTGCACACCGGTATCGAGATTTCTGATTTGGGCCACAACACTGTTATGCGGATCCCCGGGGCGGGTAATAAAACCCTGGATACGGGTATGGAACGGCTCGACAAGTGTTGGATCCTTATGCAACTGAACCAGGTAATCATCAAGTTCCTGCTTCAGCGTCGATCCAATCAGCTCATCTTCAAGGTTGCTTTGCAGAACAAGTGTGCTGATCGCGAACAAGCCGCTGAGTAGCGTGCCAAACAGCAGAAAAGAAAATACAATTCGGCTACGGAGCCTATGTTTGTACTGCATTTGACTCCACCAGACGATAACCAATACCGTGGCGGGTCTGAATCATTTTGCTGCCAAATGGTTTATCGATGGCTGAACGCAGGGAATGGATATGTACGCGCAGACTGTCGCTGTCAGGCATCTCTTCACCCCACACCTCTTTTTCCAGATCAGTTCGGGTCACGACGTTAGGTGAGGCTTCCATCAGGCAGCGTAATAACTTCAGGCCAATCGGGTTAAGATTGATCTCATGTTTATGACGGCTTACGATTAAAGTATCAACATTGAATAGCAGGTCACCGATTTGGATCTCTTTACTTGCCCGCCGGATACCCCGCGTGGCCAGCACTTCCAGCCTTACTTCAACTTCCTGTAATTCAAATGGTTTGACCAGATAATCATCCGCCCCGTGCTCAAAACCAGCCAGTTTGTCTTCAAGGCGGTCCCTGGCGGTCAACATCAGCACCGGTGTATTTTTACCTGCTTCCTGGCGTAGCTTGCGGCAAACTTCCAAGCCATCCATACCCGGTAGTGCCAAATCAAGAACAATGGCATCAAAATCATTAACAATAGCCAGGTGCAGGCCCGTGATGCCATCACCCGCAAAATCGACGGTATGCCCTTTTTCATCCAGGTAATCGCCAATATTGGCCGCGATATCCGGATTGTCTTCGATAATCAAAATGCGCACATTCAGTACCTGTATTTTATGAAATTGAAATAGAAAAAGCCCAGGCAGATGAGTTTAACATCGTGCCTGGGCCCGAAACGCCCTGTTTACCATATTCCCAGCAGGAGATGCTGTACTTGATACACACAAATTTCCACCTGTAGGCATCAAGCTATTAATAGTGTATGCCCGCACACGTTAAAAATAAGTTAACCGAATTGGAACTTTCCGTTAAGACGACTCCCTGGATTATAAATTATCAGTTAAAAATCGAGAACCTCCACATCCTTGAGATTTTCTGCCAGAGAATCAGCGTCTCCACCTTCAGACATTTTAACCGCCAAACGAACCTCATTGGCCGAATCTGCATGCCGGATGGCTTCGTCGTAGGTGATCTTACCTTCCTTGTACATTCCAAACAGGCATTGATCGAATGTGACCATGCCATGGTGATTGGATTCCGTCATGATCTTTTTCAGTTCAGTGATTTCGCCGTTGCGGATTCTTTCCTGTACCAATGGTGTCGCCAGAAGAACCTCAACTGCCGCCCAGCGCCGCGTCTGGTCTGCAGAGGGAACCAATTGTTGTGCAATGATTGCCCGCATGTTGAACGACAAATCGAGCAATACCTGTTCCTTTGCTTCATCAGGGAAAAAATGAAGAATGCGGTCAAGCGCCTGGTTGGCGTTATTGGCATGCAATGTACACAATACCAGGTGACCTGTTTCAGCGAATGTAATGGCGTGTTCCATGGTCTCACGGGTACGGACCTCGCCGATCATAATGACATCCGGAGCCTGTCGCAAAGTATTGCGCAGCGCGATTTCAAATGAATCCGTATCAATCCCCACCTCACGCTGGGTCACCAGGCTTTTGCCATGAAAATGCACGTATTCAATCGGATCTTCCACCGAGATAATGTGGCCACTCATTCTTTTATTGCGATAACCAATCATCGCCGCAAGTGAAGTGGATTTACCGGTACCGGTAGCGCCCACAAACAGAATGATGCCGCGTTTGGAGAGTGAAAGATCGGTCAGCAGTTCCGGCAGGCCAAGCTCTTCAAATGTCGGGATGACAGTTTCAATACGTCGGCACACCATGCCGACATGTGCCTGCTGATAAAACGCACTGACACGGAAACGTACTTCTTCCCCGAGTGAAATGGCAAACTGGCACTCCAGTGTTTCGTCAAACTCCCTGATTTGTTTCTTTGTCATGAGGCCGTGAACGATTTCACTGGCTTCTTCCGGCAACAGAACTTCGGTTGAAATCGCCCGAATTTTGCCATTGACCTTGATGCATGGAGGCGCATCGGCAGTGATAAAAAGGTCAGAGCCTTTTTCTTCGTGAAGTTCCATTAACCAGCCTTCTACTGCACTCATTTCTGCTTCTCCAAATTAAAATCTCCGGCTTGCTCATGAGTGAACAAGCCAGGGAACCCTTACATAAACAACTTGCGGTCTACGGCCTTCCTCATTGCTTCATTACGGGCAACAATGCCCCTGGCAACCAGACCTTCCAGATATTGATCAAGTGTATGCATGCCAACATTCTGGCCCGTTTGAATGGCGGAATACATTTGTGCCACTTTATCTTCGCGTATCAGGTTCCTGATCGCCGGTGTTGCCAACATGATTTCATGCGCGGCAATTCGGCCACCGCCAATCCGTTTCATCAATGTCTGCGCGATTACCGCACGCAGGGATTCTGACAACATTGAACGCACCATGGATTTTTCACCCGCAGGGAAAACATCAATGATACGGTCGATCGTCTTGGCAGCTGAACTGGTATGCAATGTAGCAAATACCAGGTGACCGGTTTCTGCTGCAGTCAATGCCAGGCGGATGGTTTCAATATCTCGCATTTCGCCAACCAGGATGATATCCGGATCTTCACGCAGGGCTGCACGCAGCGCCTGGTTAAAACCATGGGTATCGCGATGAATTTCACGCTGGTTGATCAGGCATTTTCGCGATGTATGTACAAATTCGATCGGGTCTTCAATGGTCAGGATATGCCCGGCAATGGTGGTATTGATGTGATCAATCATCGCTGCCAATGTCGTGGATTTACCTGAACCGGTTGGGCCGGTAACCAGCACCAGGCCACGCGGAACGTTGATAATATCTTTGAAAGACGATGGCGCACCAATATCGTCCAGGGTCCAGACCGCGACGGGAATGGTACGGAATGCACCGCCAACACCGCGATCATGATGAAAACAATTGACACGGAAGCGGGCAAGCCCGGGAACCGCGTAGGAGAAATCCACTTCCAGGTTGGCTTCAAAATCCCGCCGCTGATGATCGCTCATCGTGCTGTAAAGCAATTCAGTTAACTGTTGATTGTCCAGCGCCGGCAGGTTCAGGCGACGTAAATCACCATCCACACGAATCATGGGTGGCAGAGCAGAAGACAGGTGAAGATCCGAAGCCTTGTTTTTTACCGCAAAGGCAAGCAGCTCAGCAATATCCATTAAACCCTCCTTGCAGGGATACCGGTCGCGTTACAATACATTATGACCCAATATCAGAAAAATGCTTGAAAACCTCATCCCTGATTTTTTTATTGCTACAACTGTAACCATAGACAATGCATACACTCGCTGCAACATGAATAAATCAATTGAAAGACTGAAATTTGTCCAACAAAGAATCAAAATGGCCTGTATAAGTGCTGGCAGACAGCCTGATGAAGTCTCTTTGTTGGCTGTTAGCAAGAGACATCCAGCCGAAAAAGTCATTACTCTAAACAAGTTAGGTGTAATCTCTTTTGGTGAAAACCAATTGCAGGAAGCCCTGCGAAAACAGGAGGAACTGGGCAGCCTGGAACTACAGTGGCATTTTATTGGTGCCATTCAATCCAACAAAACCCGTGCCATTGCAGAACATTTCCAATGGGTGCAAAGCGTTGACAGGCAAAAGATACTCAAACGACTATCAGCCCAACGACCGGACTCACTGGAACCTCTCAATGTTTGTTTACAGGTTAATATCGATCGCGAACCACAAAAGGCCGGTGCCAATCCTGAAGAAATTTTGCAATTGGCAACGCTTTGTGACGGTCTGGATAATATAAAGCTAAGAGGTTTGATGGCCATACCAAGGATGACAAACGATCCGGCGGAACAACACGACAGTTTCCGCCGCGTTAAAATCCTGTTTGAGGAACTGAAAAACATAGGGCATAACATAGATACACTTTCGATGGGCATGTCATTTGATCTGGAAATAGCCATCGCCGAAGGCAGTACCATGGTGCGCATTGGCACGGATTTGCTTGGCAAGCGGGAAACATGAAACATACTAAGGATAAAACATGAGAATCGCATTTATCGGCGGCGGCAACATGGCCACGGCATTGATCAGCAGCCTGTTCACGTCGCGTCACAATGTCGACCGTATACACGTTGCCGATCCCGGCGACGTGGCAAGGAAACGACTACAAAGACGATGGCCTGTCCACTGCTTTGAGCACGCTGCTGACGCGATCAAGGGCATGGAAGCCATAGTGCTGGCAGTCAAACCGCAGGTTTTACCGATTGTGCTTGATGAGATCGGAAACCTCGTTACCAGCGACCAATTACTGATATCTATCGTCGCGGGCATACACACCAGCCAGATTGCTGCAAAACTGGAGTCCAATCCGCCGATTGTCCGCACTATGCCCAATACCCCTGCTCTGATCGGTCTGGGCATCACCGGCATGTACGCCCGGATAAACTGCAGTCTCGCCCAGCGTGAACTTACTCAAAACCTGATGGAGTCCGCCGGTGAAGTCGTATGGCTGGACAAGGAAAGCCTGCTGGATGTTGTGACCGCGGTGTCTGGCAGCGGACCCGCCTATTTTTACTACCTGGTTGAATGTCTGCGCAACGCCGGAGCCCGTTTGGGTCTGCCAGCAGATGTGGCGGCCAAACTCGCACTGCATACCGCCTACGGCGCCAGCGCCATGGCAGTACAAAGCGATGCAGATGTGATCGAACTCCGTCAAAGGGTAACAACCAAGGGTGGCACCACCGAAGCCGCACTGGAGCAGCTTGATGCCGGTCATTTTGAGCAATTGATAGATAAAGCCATCAGCGCCGCAACGAAACGTGGACAGGAGCTTTCAGATGCCGGAGAACAGGCATGAACCCGACTGGTGCACTCATTTACCTGATTAGTACTTTAACGGATCTTTACGTGGCAGCCATCCTGCTACGGCTGTTATTACAGTGGGTCAGGGCCGATTTTTATAATCCCCTGAGCCAGTTTCTGGTCAAGGTAACCAACCCGGTGCTGGTTCCGGCCCGGCGGATTATTCCGTCAATCGGTAAACTGGATACCGCTTCGGTGGCAGTCATGCTGCTGCTTGAACTGGCACAGCTTGTCATCATCAAACTGCTGGTTCAGTCAGATCATGGATTCCAGTTTTTATTGCTGTTTGCAGTTCAAAAATTAATGGTCACACTGCTCGTGACCTATTTTGTGCTGATTATCGCCAGGGTCCTGGTTAGCTGGATAGCAAACCAGTCCCGGCACCCGTTGATCCCACTGATATACCAGCTGACCGAGCCGGTATTAAGGCCCATAAGCAGGTTGCTCCCGCCAATAGGTGGTATAGATCTGTCACCTTTGATTGCATTGATCGCACTGCGATTTCTTTTGCTTCTGCTAGGATGGTAAGTAACAGGAAACAATTGGTCACCCTGATACTTGCCTCGTTGTCTCTGCTGCGTGGAATCAAACTGAAGTTTATGAAAGGATTTGAATAATGAAAATACTGTTTAAAACACTGATTCTACTCGCCGCGTTGACATCGTTACCTGCCATTGCGCAGCAGGCACAGGAGTTTGGCGACTATATTATTCACTACAATGTCCTGAGCTCCAGTTTGATCACACCCGAAGTCGCAAAGGCCTACGGCATCCGTCGCTCTGACAGTCGCGCCCTGATCAATATCTCAGTTTTAAAAAATGCTGAAGGTAAAACTGCAACGGCTGTAAAAGCCAAAGTGACGGCCTCAGGCCGCAACCTGACCGGTCAGACCCGCAATGTTGATATGAGAGAGATCGATGACGGTGACGGTGCGATCTATTACATCGGTGAATTATCCGTCAGAAATATGGAAACCTTTGATTTCACCGTCGTGGTTTTAGTGGAAGGCCAAAACAGACCTTTCAACGTGAATTTCAGACAACAGTTTTATACCGAATAAAACCCGTCACCCCGGATCAGTACGATTCACCCCGGCCTTGAGGACCGCACCGTAACCTGCACGGTAATCCGGATACGTCAATATAAACCCGCTACCCCGCAATCTTTGATTACTGACTCGCTTACCACGGTTTGCATGCTCATCAGTCAGGCCTGCCGGTGCGGTTGCCCCCTGTGCTTCAGCCAACCATTTGACAACATCATAGCGGGGTGCCGATTGATCATCTGATGCAATATATAAAGCATCCGGCTTATCAAGCAGCAGTAGATGCCTCAATGCCGCTGCAGCATCGTCGCGGTGAATTCTATTGGTAAAAAAGGCAGGGGATTGTTGAACTTCAAAGCCTTCTGAAACAGCCAACCTGATTAATCTTTCACGACCCGGTCCGTAAATACCTGAAATCCGGACAACGACCAGGTTGTCTGTGCAACTGGCAGCCAGTTGTTCCATCTCCAGCAGGACCTTGCCATTAAAACCCGTTGGTTCAGGCGAAGTCTCTTCATTAACAATTCCACCATTCGACTCACCATATACCGCAGTGCTTGAAACCATAACTGTTCGGGCAGGCGCCTGATTCAGACCAGCCCATAAATTTTTCCAGCCCTGA
>PVMK01123510.1_pt1 | contig 14690 bp, 11 predicted proteins | sample 1853481 | NCBI WGS metagenome assembly PVMK01 (sample SAMN08533507, study PRJNA380276) | Marine sediment metagenome, whole genome shotgun sequencing project.
TCCTGAGGTCGAGATTGCCTCGTTCTCCAGCGGAAGGGTGACAACAACCTGGTCCTTATCCCGCGGGTTCTGAACACCGACCATCCAGGGTTGTCCCCGACGGTCACCAAGCAGTCGGGAATCGCCGCCGGCGGTCACCCGCGCATGGGCGACGCCATATTGCCTGAGCACGTCGACGCCCCGCTCGACGGTGTAACCCTTGGCGATGCCACCCAGATTGATGCGCACACCCTCTTGCATGAAGCGGATGGTGCTATTGTCCCGATTGGTTTCCACCAGCCGGTAATTCAGTCGCGGCAATTCTTCCAAAATCGTATCTTCGTCGGGCCGGCGGCCTTCCCTGAAATCGTAGTGCTGCCCGACACTGTCGTAAGTGATGTCGAACGCGCCCCGGGTCAGCAACGAAATATCCAGAGCGCGAAGAATGAGCGTAAAAAGTTCATCGCCGACCTCGACCGGTCCGCTCGCCGCCTCCCGATTGATCCTGGACATTTCACTGTCCTCGATATAGGTACTCATCAGGTTGTCGATGCGAGCGACTTCTACGAACACCGCGGCCACCGCCTCCTGCGCAGTTTCCAGATCGTCGTGCCAGACGTAAACGCTGACCTCCGTGCCCATGTGCGGCTGTGCCTCAGCAACCCACTCGGCAAGGGAAGGTCTTGAAATTACTAGGATTGCAACCAGAACTATGGCTAGAGTTTGCATCAAGCAGGGTTTATCCTTGCAGCCACTACTACACACCGCGGAGGTGGACTGTGACGTCATTCGTAATATTCCTCGCACTGCTCGGCGCAATCGCCCTTTTTGCAATTGGCATCTACAATAGTCTTATCAACCTGCGAAATCGCGTTAAAAACGCCTTCGCACAAATTGACGTGCAACTCACCCGGCGGCACGATCTGATTCCAAATCTCGTCGAAGCCGTCAAGGGCTACATGAAACATGAGCGCGAGACGCTCGAAGCCGTAATCAACGCCCGCAATTCCGCTGTTTCAAGCCTTGACGCCGCCAAACTGGATCCATCCAATGCTGCGGCGATCAAAGAACTGGGTGTATCCGAGGGCGCGCTCGGCGCTGCGCTCGGCCGCCTTTTTGCCCTGTCCGAAGCTTATCCTGATCTCAAGGCGAATCAAAACATGATCCAGTTTCAGGAAGAGCTTAGCACTACAGAAAACAAGGTCGCGTTCTCGCGTCAGGCCTTCAATGACGCTGTTCTTGGTTACAACAACAAGGCAGAGAATTTTCCCAACAACATTATCGCCGGCATGTTCAAGTTCGATCTGGCCAGCTTCCTGGAGATCGAATCGGAGGAGAAACGCGAAGTTCCGGAAGTCAGTTTCTCCTGAGATATCGTTTTTTGTTCCGCGACCAGGATTCTGACGTACAACCTGACATTCTGTCATGAATTTCTTTGACGCACAGGATCGGGCAAGACGCTCCACCCGCTGGCTGGTCGTCGTTTATGTCGTCGCGACTATTCTGATTGTCGCCGGCGTCACCTTGATCGTCGGTGTCGGACTGAACGCCGTAGGGCAATACGACAACGCGGCGAATCCCACCGTTCTTGGCTTCACCGCCGTTGTTACCACACTCTTTATCCTGGGAGCCACGCTGTACAAGACGGCTCGTCTTTCTGCGGGCGGTGGCCGGGTCGCACAGGATATGGGCGGTACGCTGGTGCCTCCGAACGTCAATGATCCATTGCGCAGACGGCTGCGCAATGTGGTCGAGGAAATGGCGATCGCGTCCGGCGTTCCCGTTCCGGAAATATATGTGCTGGAGGAAGAAAGCGGCATCAATGCGTTTGCTGCGGGATATACCCCTGCCGATGCTGCGATTGCCGTGACCCGCGGCACGCTCGAATTGCTGGAGCGCGACGAGTTACAAGGTGTCATCGCGCATGAGTTCAGCCACATTCTTAATGGCGACATGCGGCTCAACATCCGCATGATGGGCGTGTTGTTTGGCATCCTGGTTTTGGGTCTGATCGGCCGCCTGATCATCCGCGGCAGTTTTCACTCCAGCATCGTATCCAGTCGCAGGAAAGGCGGCTCCTCAGGAATCATGTTTGTCGGGCTGGGCCTCCTGATCCTTGGCTGGATCGGCGTTTTTTTCGCAAGAATAATCAAGGCGGCAGTTTCCAGGCAGCGTGAATTCCTTGCCGACGCGTCGGCTGTGCAGTTCACACGACAGACTGACGGTATCGCCAATGCGCTAAAGAAGATCGGCGGATATACCCAGCATTCCTATATACAGAGCGTCGACGCCGAAGAAATCAGTCACATGCTGTTTGCTGGCGGCATTGCCAATCTGACCTCTGTATTAGCAACCCATCCACCACTTACCGAGCGCATCCAGGCGCTGGATCCCAGCTTCCGCGAGAGTGATTACCCGCACGTCGATCCGCGACAACGCAGGACGGCGAAAAAATCTGAGCGGGCTGCGGGTTTTACGGGCGCCGCTGTCGCAGCGCACGATCCCGACACAGTAACGGGCAATATCGCCGCAGCAATTGGCCAGCCCGAGCCGCAGCATGTCGAATATGCACGCCGGCTGCGCAGCAACATACCGGAGCTTCTCTATGATGCGGCGCACGCACCCGAAGAGGCATTTCTCCTGACAATTGCGCTGGTGCTGGGCGAGCAATACGCGGAACGGCAATTAAGCGTTATCGAAGAGCAGCTCGGCGCCGAGCGGGCAACGCTCGTCAAGGCTTACTTCAAGGCAGTCGGTGAGATCGGCCCAAGATACCGCTTACCGCTTCTGGAAATCGCATTTCCGATGCTCAGGGCAAGACCGAAGTCGCAGATGGAGTACTTGCTGAAGTTGGTACGGCGCCTGATTGAAATCGATGGTCATGTCGACCTCGGCGAGTTTTGCCTTTACCGGGTACTGGCAAGTCACCTCAGCCAGGCTGCAGACCCGCTTGCAGACAAGGCCGGCAATCGCGTACCGCGAAAAAAGGCTCGATACGCTGCGATCGATGTGATCCGCATCGTCGCCAACAGGGCAATGAGGATGAAGTGGCTCGCGACCATGCCTACCAGGCCGGAATCGCTACATTCGGCGACTGGGCCCGTGAGCAAAAAAACCAGATCGAGGACGACCAGACGGTCGAAGTGCTCGGCCGAAGCCTGGACGTATTACGGCAAATCAATTCGACCGGCAAAAAGAGCCTGTTGCAGGCAGTGAGCAACACCATTACCCATGACGGAAAACTAACGTTGAGCGAGGCGGAACTATTGCGTGCGATCTGTGCCAGCCTCGATTGCCCCTTGCCACCCCTGTCTATGCAATAACGGTACCGCCTTTGCTGATAAATCGCGATGAGAGTTCGCAATAAATGGCGTATCATGTGGTCAGAGAACTCTTAAGGGGGAAGGGTTTAACCCTGCTGTTCAATGAGCTGTTTGCCCCTGGCGCCGACAGCAACGATCCCCCCGAAATTTGTCATCTTTTTTTTGGTACAAAATCATGCCTTTACGCAAATATTTACTAACCATCCTGATCTCAACGCTGGTTGTCTCGCCAGCCTCCGCCGCCACCAAGGAAGAACGCCGCGTTACCGATGCTACGGACGTCATCGATCAGCTGCTGAGAATTCCGGAACAATCCATTCCGCCGGCGCTACTGTCACGCGCTTACGCGGTCGCCGTTGTTCCCCATGTGTTCAAAATCGGTTTCGGTTTCGGCGCCCGCCGCGGCAAAGGCATCCTGGTCGTCAGGCAGGACGATAACTCCTGGAGCAATCCGGCTTTCATTACCATTACCGGTGGCAGCTTCGGTTTTCAGATCGGAGCGCAGTCGACGGACCTCATCCTGGTATTCAAGACTCGCAAGGGTGTTGATGGCATCACGAATGGCAAATTCACGCTCGGTGCCGACGCCTCGATCGCTGCTGGTCCGGTCGGCCGCCAGACCAGCGTGAGTACCGATATAACCTTCAAGTCCGAAGTCTATTCGTACTCGCGAAGCCGCGGGCTGTTCGCCGGCATCGCGCTCGACGGCGCCGGCGTAACGATGGATCGCCAGGCCAACGCCGCATTTTATGGTTCGGCGGAAATGTCACCGGAACAAATATTTGCAAGTTCAGGGAACTCAGCACCTCCGATTGCGAACCAGTTTGTGCAGGTATTGACAGCGCAAACACGCAGGTTGCCGGTGCAACCAAGCATGAACGGGGAAGTGCCTGCAGTTACCAGCAACTCCGAACCGCAATCGACGGTCACGACCTACGGCATGCCGGATCCTGACGAGAACGACAACGAGCAACGAGCCTCCGCAGTAGGCCCCCGGGAACGAGACTCGAGACTCCGTTTAGTTGCAGGACGCCATCGAACAAGTTTCTTTTCCTGGGCCCAATTCCTGGGCCCAAACATTTATGTGCAGGCCGTGGCGATCGCGGTCGCTTTCATCCTTGTTGGCAAGCTGGCCGACCTCCTGATTTCGAGGATCATCGCAAAGATTGTCAGCCGGTCCGCGAGCCAACTCGACGATAATCTTGTCGCGCTGCTGCATCGTCCGGTTTTCATAACCTTTGTACTCATCGGGCTTGCGATGGCAACACGCCGGCTTGGCCTGCCGGAGTCGCCGGAGTACGCAACGCTCGGGATTCTGCGAACCATCGCGATTTTTGTCTGGTACGGCTTTCTCCGCGGATTGGTGCAACTTCTGCTGTCCGCATTCCAGTCGAGGTCCGGCGAGAAAGCATCTGCATTCCAGCATGTTGCCGTTGCTGGATACAGTGATCAAAGTCATTCTCCTGACGCTTGCGATTTACTTCATATTCATTGCATGGAACATCAACGTCACCGCCTGGATCGCTTCGGCCGGCATCGTCGGCCTTGCATTGAGCTTTGCCGCCAAAGATACGCTTTCCAATCTTTTCGCCGGTGTATCGATCATTGCTGATGCACCGTACAAGACGGCGATTTCATCGTTCTCGAGACCGGTGAACGCGGCATGGTCACGCATATCGGATTGAGGAGTACCCGGATACTGACCCGCGACGATGTCGAAATTACGATACCAAACGGCATTATCGGCAATTCAAAGATTATCAACGAGGCAGGCGGGCCGTCTGCCAAGCACCGGATACGAATTTCGGTTGGTGTCGCATATGGCAGTGATATCGATAAGGTCATTGAAACTTTATCCGGTGTCGCGGTCGCGCACGCCGAGATTTGCAGCGAGCCCGAGCCACGCGTGCGATTTCGCAAATTCGGGGAATCGAGTCTCGACTTCGAACTTCTTTGCTGGATTGATCAGCCGGTTGATCGCGGCCGCATGACACATGAACTCAACTGTGCCGTCTATAAGGCATTTGCCAAGGAGGAAATAACGATTCCGTTTCCACAACGGGATCTGCATGTTCGAACGATGCCGCAATCCTGAAAGAAACATCTTAAAACCAGCTTGGCTGGTGTAAAATTTATTGGGAGTTTTCCTGGCGGCGTTTCAGCTCTTCCCGGATTGATTCAAGATCGCTGCCAACGCCGGTATCCGGTTCCATTTACTTGATCGTGTCTGCGGCGCCTTCGGGTTCGGGCGGGGCGATTTCGACTCCGGGCGCATTACTATCGGTGCCTGCCGCGATATCCGTTGCTATTCCCGGATCATCGGCGAGGCCGGTACCGTTCGGCGCCACGCCATCAACGACACCGAGGAATTCGGCTTGTTCCCTGCGCTTTTGCGCGTCCAGGGCGAGTTGCCTTGCCGCGGCGGCCGCTGCCTGGGTACGGCGTAACGCCTGCCGCTTGCGCTCCGACTGTGCCTCGAGTTCAGCACGTCTCGCTTGCTTTTCGCCAACCTCCAATCGGTTGATCGCATCGCGGGCGTTTACGCACTCCGCCAGGTATTTGGTCTCGGAGCGGTTCTGTCCACAGCGAACCATGGCCGCCTCCAGCATCCGCGGATTTTTCAGGAATTCGTCCACAGAAGGTGGTGGCGGCTCCTCGGCGCAGGCCGTCAGTATAAGCGGGCCGATTAAGCAGAATTTAAGGCGCAAAGTCTTCATCGGCGGTCATTGTGGTCATACATTATTGTCGCTCAGGCAACCGAGATTCAAATATTTGCCGCATCATACATCGGGCATCCAATCTACATTGTGGGCGAGTTCGCAATTCGGCCAGTCAACCGAATGGCGAGCGCCCTGCGCTGAATGAGAACTGACGCATCAAATCGCACTATCTTACGATTTCTGACCAGGGACGCTCATGAAAAACTCTTTAATTATCATTGCATTATCTCTCCTGCAATGTGCCTGTGCGACCCAGGAGCCAGTACCAGGCAGCAGCGCTTCATTGCTTGGCTTTGAGACCATCAGCGCCGAGATCACGGTCGCTTATGAGAGCACGGAAGGTGCAGACGACCTGTCGCAGACGGTCGCAATGAACCACGAAAAATGGCGGTCGATGATCGATCGCCCGCTGGGGCGGGCTCCTACGAAACAATTGTAGTGCACGCCCCAGCGGGCGATGTGCGTCGGTCGGCAATGGGTTCGACCCCATATTTCTCGTATAGTGTCGCGGTGCCTGATTCCAATCAGTATTCGCTGCTGGGGCAACGCCGGTTCGCCCCGTTTTTTGTTACACAGCTTCTCGGCGCATTCAACGACAACATCTTTCGTAATGGTCTGATCATCCTGATTACATTTCAGGGCGTCAATGTCCTCGGAATGAATGCAAGCGAGATCGCCAATGTCGCCGGCGCACTCTTTTATTCTGCCGTTTTTCCTCTTTTCCGCGCCAGCAGGTCAACTCGCAGATAAATACGAGAAGTCACGGCTGATTCGAATCATCAAGCTGCTTGAAATCGGGCTGATGGTCCTGGCTGCATTCGCATTCATCAACAAAAGTTATATTGCATTGCTTTTTGTTCTATTCCTGATGGGATGTCAATCAACATTATTCGGGCCCGGTTAAGTACGCCTACCTGCCACAGCAACTCGCAACAGATGAACTCGTCGGCGGCAACGCGTTGGTGGAGTTTGGAACCTATACAGCGATCATTCTCGGGCCTAATCGTTGGCGGTATTTCCGTTGCAGTCGATAGTGTGAACCAGATCGTAATTTCAGCGTGTCTGATCAGTGTTGCAGTGATTGGCTATCTTGCCAGTCGACGTATTCCGATTACCAAGGCGGCAGACCCGGCGCTTACCGTTAACTGGAATGTCTGGACCGAAACCTGGCGAATCATCAGATTCGCACGAGAGAAACAAAGTGTTTTCCTGTCGATTCTCGGCATCTCCTGGTTCTGGTTTTTCGGCTCCGCCGTAACACTGCAGATTCCAGCATATACGCTGGATATTCTGAACGGCAGCGAAGAAATCACGACAGCCTTGCTGGCTGCTTTCGCAGTCGGCGTGGGCATCGGCTCGCTGCTTTGCGAGCGAATGTCGGATCGGCGGATTGAACTGGGGCTGGTGCCCTTTCGGCTCCATCGGCATGAGTGTGTTCGCCATTGAACTGTTTTTCGCCCAGCCAACGATGCATACCGTTCCCGTCAACTCGATCACGAATTCCTCGCGCGTTCCGGTTCCTGGCGCATTTTGATGGATATGGCAATGCTCGGTGCATTTGCCGGTTTCTACAGTGTCCCGTTGTTTGCCATGATGCAACAACGCGCCGATCGCAGGCATCTGTCACGAATCATCGCGGCAAACAACATCTTGAATGCCATTTTCATGGTTGCGGCGGCGATCTTTGCGCTGGCAGCGCTGAATGCCGGTGTGTCGATCCCGCAACTCTTTCTGTTGCTGGCCGGCCTGAACGCCATCGTCGCAATTTACATCTACACCGTGCTACCGGAGTTCCTGATCCGTTTTGTCGCGTGGATCGCTATCAATCTCCTTTACCGGATTCGACCAACCGGACTGAATAATATTCCTGAACAGGGTCCGGCCGTGCTGGTTTGTAATCACGTCAGCTTTGTGGATGCGTTGATCATTGGTGGATCGATCAGGCGACCGGTTCGGTTCGTCATGTACTACAAGATTTTTCAGATTCCGCTCATCAATTTCCTGTTTCGTACCGCGAAAGCGATTCCGATTGCATCAGCGAAGGAAGACGCCGATTTGCTTCAAGCGGCATTTGACCAGATTGATACAGAACTCGAAGGCGGCAACCTGGTCTGCATTTTTCCTGAAGGCGGCATCACGATCGATGGCGAAATTCAGGCGTTTCGGCCCGGTATCGAAAAAATCATGGCGCGCCGTGCGGTGCCGGTGATTCCGATCGGGCTCGGTGGGCTGTGGGGTAGCTGGTTCAGCCGGCGCAAGACGGGCGGGCTGCGGCGAATTCCGGGCAAACTATTTGCACGGGTCAATGTACGTGTCGGGCAAGCGGTGAATGCTGCGGACGCGACCGCCGCAAATCTCGAATTACTCGTCAGAACCCTTCGCGGACAAAACCGATAGGCGTATCGCCCCGTACTTTTCGCGTCCACTCGGCAATCAGGTTTTGACGAGTGCCGAACAATGCCGGTCCGGCGTCGTAATCGAAATGTATCTCTACGATCTCTGCGAATCCGGTATCGCGAGTCAGCACCAGTACACGATCATTTCCATGATCCGAATGAAGTCCGCCCTCATCGGCAATCCCCTGGCGATCGAACGCCATTCTCGATCCGCTAAGCGATTTGGGCGCACGGGTCGCATCGGTCCATATCAAGCCCGCGGGCGAAACCAGTGCCCGGTGAATCCATAGCCCGGTTTTGAACAGCACCCGCGCTTCGCTGCGGCTGAATGCGATTTCCGTGACCGTGCCTGGAAGCTGCAGTCCGGTCGTTCCGATGCGACCGTTTCTAATATCAAGCAAGCGGGCTTGATTTTGTCCGTCGACAATCACCATCTGTTGCCTTATTGTGGAGAATGCGATCTGACGAATCGCGTCACTGCCCTGCCAAACGTTTCGCAAATGCCAGTTGCCAGTGCGATCTGCGTACAGGTTACGCAACGCGCCACTTTCACTGCCCAGATACAGTTGACCGTCGGCCGCAAATATCAGGCCGGAGTGCGACTCGCCGAGTTCGATGTCCGCAAGCACGGCACCAGTCCCAACATCCATGATCCATGCGCGTGGTCCGCTGAGAATCGCAAGCTGTGCTGACGACGGCGAAAACGCCATGCGGCCAACGGTACTGGCGTAAGCACTTCCATAGAATGGCCTCGGCTGACCGCTGCTGCCGTCCCAGATGCGTACCGTCCCATCGGACCCGGCACTCGCCACCAGCGATGCATCGTCATTGAATACCATGGCGACTACAGAACCGCGGTGGCCAAGATAGCTGATCTCTTCCCTCTTGGCGCCGATCTCTCCTGCACCGGTATCGATTTGCAGTACGTGTACATGCCCCGATTGGTCACCGATCGCAATGCGTTCGCCGCCCGGCGAAATGGCGGTGATCGTATCACCCGATGCACTCCATAATGGATGCCCCGGTGTAATGTCGTCAGACGCCGTAGTGGTAACTGAGGCTACGGTTAGCGGCGCGCTCCAGAATCTTGCGATACCGTTACGCGTCGCAGTAACGACCATTTTTTCGTCGTCCGAAAACGCCAGCAGTTTCTGTTCTCCCCCTTTCATACCCGCATCAAGCAGTGGCCCGGAAATCGCCCCGTCGTAACTGCGATAGACCTGAAAGCCCTGGCGAGCGTTGCCAGCCAGGAACCGTGCGCCGGACTGCGAGAACGTGATTCGCCATTCGTCGCGGCTCCATTCGCGCAGGACCGGCGCTTCCGGCCGGTCAGTTCGCCACAGCGATACGCCCTCGTTACCATGTACGACGCCAAGCGAACCACCGCTGGCGGACAATACGATCTGACTCGGTTGAGACGCGAGATCAATTTGGGACACGAGCTTCCCTGCAGATATATCCCAGATACGAACGGCACGATCGTAGTCGGCAACAGCAAGATGTTTGCCCGTTGCGTCCATGGCTACGAGTGCCGGCGCCCCGGCAACACTGAGTTCGGCAACGATTTCACCACTGGACAGGGACCACAATGCAAACTGCGTGTCCATATCGCTGCGGCGGGGCACCAGGAGGTGTTCACCGTCAGCAGCAAGAATGGCATTGGCACCCGCTGCCCCGACTTCAAGTACCGTCGTCCGGCGGCCGCTTGCAGTTCGCCACATATTAATAGTGTCCTGCGTTGTGGTAACGAGATACTCGGCATTTGCGCTTAAGCCCAGCACCTGCTCATTTGCCGGCACCGCGATCGTCCTCGCTGCCGCAGCGGAATTGAGATCCCATAAACGCGCGCTGTCACTTTGTAGCGCGCGCGCGATCGCGTATCGGCCATCGGGACTGAACCATAAATTTTCGGATTCCCGTTCGACCGGATCCGGAATGTCGAGCCCGCGTTCAAAGTTTTCAATGGCAACCTGTGAATTCAGGCTCAGATTCCAGCCGACCAGATGCCCGGACACGCCGCTGGACTCGTCTCTGAGGCTCAGGCTCCAGGTACCGTTCAACGACTCGCCGATCAAGGGCAACAATTGCTCGCGGCTGATGCGAATTTCGTCGTTAGCGGCAGACGCCGCTTGTTCGAAAACCAGTTCGATTGTGCGGCCGGATGGTGCGATTAACTTCATGCGGAGGTCATCAAGTCGAGCATGGCTTACGTTGACAGTAAGTCCGACGCGATTCGCGAGTTCGACCCGATTGACGACCACGCGACGAACCAGCGGTGTTACTTCCAGCGCTGACATTGTCCAGGGCTCACGTAACTCCAGCGATTGATCGTCGAGAGACCACTGCGATATCTGCGCGCCGCTGTAATAGGTCAGCTGCATCTTTTCTGCGTTGAACGCAAGACCATCCGCTTCCTGCGGCGGATTAGTCGCCAGCAAATGGGAATAATCGTCTCCAACCAGCGTCGAAGCACGACGGCGACGTGATTGCGTTGATACTACGAGTGATTCCAGCGAAGCCAGCAAGGCATCGTCCCGCCGGCCGGCCCGCATGGCCACACCGACTTGACGATCCCAATAGTCCGCAAGAAAACCGTCTGCAAGCTCATTCGATGCCGGCAATTGTCTTGCATACGTTGCTATGTTGAGAATCGTACTTCGATCCATCGCCTGCCGTGCGCGGTTTTCGAGTATCGACTGAAACATGCGGTCAGCCGCATTCGCGTGCCCCGGGAACGATCGCAGATTTACATAGGCGTCGGAAACCGTCGCAAGATCAAACGTTGGTGTCGACATGATCCGCAAGTACGGTTTCGGCAGCAATTGTGTATAAGCAAACGGTATCGCGATCAACAGAAACACGATGACAGCGGCTACCGCCGGTCCGCGCCAGTGCAGAGGCAAGTTTTCGTTAGCCCATCTAGCGGTAAACACCGCTTCATAAACCTTGTTGCGCACCGCAAGGTCGCCGCCGTCATTTACTACGACCAGACCCGTTGCCAGCAGACGTCTTTGGACTTTGGACTGGGAATCATGAATTACCGGGATTCCCTTGCGAATCCGGCCATAGAGATTCAATAGTGGCTCGTAATTTTTCTTATCGTTAACGATCAGCGTGTGAACATGGTTCAGGTGCGGCTCATTGCGGGTTGCACCCCGCCCTGCAAGCTGATGCAGTGCAATTCGGTCAACATGGCCCTTAATATCGCCCGAGAATTGTTCGCGGGAAACCGACCGTGCAAATTTTTGGCTGAGGTATGGCTGCCCCGACGTCCACTCGAAAATGCGATCAAGCGCCAATCCCGCATCCACAACGGAAAGATTGATTTCCGCCGCGAATATGTTGAGATCTTCGCGCGAAAAATCACTTAACTGGATCTCTTGCGAGATTAAAAACGGCGACGTCTCCGGAGCTAGCGCCAGGTTATCTGGATCGCACTCGCCGATCATGGCGAAGATGAGACGGGAAAATTCCGGCTCGGTTCCGCGCGCATTATGGGCGGCACGAATACTGGCAAGTAAATGCTCATCAAATGGCAAGTCGGCGACGTACTGGATCTCGTCGACGAACACAACAATCCGTTCCTGAATATTCTGCAGAATCACGTCGGCATAGAATTCGACCAGGCGTTGCCGGTTACTGAGGATCGAGTTGTCCTGCCACCAGGTCTGGAGATCAACTTTGAGCCGCAATTGCCGTAACAATCGGTAGGCAATGCTGTAATACCAGCGGCCGGCATCGGTCCCGCCGTCCCGCTCGCCAATTTGCGAGAGATTGAGAACGGCAACCTTGAATCCGTTGTTTTGCAGGCGTGCCGACGTCGCTGCGATCAAACTTGATTTGCCCGTCCGGTCCGGCGCGATGACATGCGCATAATTGCCGGCAACAAGTGTCCGGTACAGGGTATCGTCGGCTGGACGGCGCACATAGCCAGGCTTTACGGCATGCAGCGGTGGGCCGACACTGAAAAATTCGCCGGTTTTGTCGATCGCATCCGACGACAAATTTTGTGGTTTCTCAGTCATCAATCAAAGCTAACCATAATCATCGCCCGCTGTAGGAGCCCTTCCTAAGCGGGCGAATATCAATGTTCGTATCATTATTTTGCGTTGCCTTGACATCAATCCTGAGCTAATGCGACAGCAGCGGACATCACTGATGTATTCTCTGAATGCTCTGTACGCGTCGCCGGTATGGCGGGCGCAGACCCATGCAGGACATTCAAAGCGCGAGCGTGACAATTTGCAAGCATCTGACTCCAAGTTATTGAAAAAAGATGCATTCGGGCGGGTATCGCTGATTCACTCGGAATCCGGCCCGCTGATACGCAGGGACGCGCGTGACGCAGCTATTGCCCTGCGTTGGATCGCCCGGCGCCTGTTGGCCCGGGAGGCGCTTGCGCTTGCCGTACTCGAGGAGCTCGACGGCATACCAGCGCTGATTCGCTCAGACAAAAGCACGCTTGATCGAACCTACGTGGACGGTGTTCCAATGCAGGAAGGCAGGCCTGGAAATATTGAATATTTTCACGCTGCAGCCAGGATCCTTCGGCGCATGCATCGACTCGGCGTTGTTCACAATGACCTTGCCAAGGAACCGAACTTGCTGCTGACGAGCGACGGCAGGCCGGCAATTGTCGATTTTCAGCTTTCATGGTTCGTGCGGCGGCGCGGTCCGTTGTTTCGGACCTGGCGCGCGTGGACATTCGTCACCTGCTCAAACACAAACGCACCTATTGCCCGGATCGTCTGACATGCCGCGAAAAATCGATTCTTGCCAACCCGTCGATGATCTCGAAGCTCTGGATGATGGCCGGCAAGCCAGTCTATTTGTTCATCACCCGTAGGGTCCTTGGCTGGCAAGACAGGGAAGGTGCGGGGGAACGATAACATCGTTATCATTGAGTTAAGAGGCTAAATGCTGTTACACGAGATCCGGAATGGACTACTGTCATCAACACAACCTGGTAGACCCTGACACGGCGAATGCTGACAGAAAATTCGGCATCAAGGTGTCGCTGCCAGCTGGCGATACGTTTTCAAAAATTCTCGGCGACAACTGGGAACGTGTCCATTGGTACGCCAGTGAAGTCGAGCGTGATCAGGCTTTCGAAAATATGGATATCCGACACGGGTATTACCGCGAAACAGATTCGCCCACCCAGATCCTGCAAAAAATCGTCCGCTAGGTTTTGTCCCGCGCTTCTTACCGCGCGGGGTGCCGAGGAATAAATAGAAGCTCGAATCGCCATTCTCCGAGAAGCCGGCGGCGAGAAAAAGCGGGCCTAAGTAGGTATCAAGTCCGGCAAATACGCTGCCGTTCAATAGCAGTGAATCCAGGCTGATATCAGATCGCGATTGCCAGACGTTACCCGCTTCAACCGAACCGCCCAGGTAGAACGGAAAATCTAAAAGGCCGCCTCCGGTTTCGCCAAGTTCCCGATAGTAGATAATTCGGGCGAGTCCTGTATGCGGCCCGCTGATCTCACCACGTTCGAGTCCCGACAAGCGCAGAAAACCACCAAGCGGGAAGAAGTTCTGAATCGAATTATCCGACCGAATCGTAGTCGTATATTCGAGGCCGAATCGCAGAGTATTCTGCTTCCAGCTCCAGGCTGTATCGATCCTCGACTCGACGGTGTCGAAATCGCTGTCCGCACCGAATCCTGGTCGCGACATTAGCCACTCAACGTTGAATTGAGTTCCGCTTTTGGGGAATAGTGCATCGTCGAAAGTATCAAGAGCGAACTTTGTACGAGCACCACCTGCATTGAAATCGAAATTCGGCAATTGCGGGTCACCTACCTTCAGCCGCGCGTTACCGCTGCCACGAAATACTCCGAGCCGGACCTCGCCCCAGCGCCCAAGTTCCCGACCGAAATCCAGCCCTGCTTCGACCTCGCCGATGCGATAACGGGCGAAACTGGAATCGCCGCTAAATGCATTAATGTTGAATTGCTCAAGGGTGACTCGCGGTGCGATAAAGTATCGCGAACCCCTGCTGAGCGGCTGATAGAACTCCGTATCAAGCAATGGATCAGTTCCGATCTGCAGGTCGGTTCGCCACTCGGCGTCACGCGAATTGATGGCGGTGCGCGTCAGGCGGGCGGCTACATTGAACGCGGTCGAGCCCTCGAAGTCATCTTCAAGCGAAATTCCAAACTTCAGAAAGTTCGGTCCCCAACTCTTCGCTCGGGTTTCGAATTCGACTCCCGTTGCATCTTCCTCCTGAACGGGGCGGTAGGTGACCTGCTCATATCGCCCGAGACCATA
>PVMK01133796.1_pt1 | contig 14690 bp, 16 predicted proteins | sample 1853481 | NCBI WGS metagenome assembly PVMK01 (sample SAMN08533507, study PRJNA380276) | Marine sediment metagenome, whole genome shotgun sequencing project.
AATATAGAGTATCAAATCACAAAGCCCTGTTCGAGAACGTCGATCCTGAGGTATTCTCGAAGGCCGTTTTTTTGACCGAAAGAACGCCACGGGGTTTTTCGACAGTCTCTGAAGTAATGTTGACAAAAGATATAGCCATAAAAGGTTATATGTATTATTTTGGTGATAGTTGAAAAACTAATATCCTAATAAAACATAGAGTCTATAAAATATATAAGTCAGGCGAAAACAATAAGCATGAATATTTTTAAATTTATAATTATTTTATTATATTTTATTTCATGGTTCTTACCTATTGGTCACGAACATTATATAGGCTATCAAGGCGCTAACTTTGCTTTTGAAATATTTAGTGAAGGCTTTGAAGAAATATACGCGCTTTTTTTTGGTACAAAGACATTAACTCTAAAATCAATATTTATAATATGTAAAATTGTATATGGCTCTGTCAATATAGTATTTATACTTGCATATTTATTATTGTTATTTAAAAACAAATACTCAGTAGCACTGTCTGGTGTAGCATTAGTAATTATGTTGTATTGGGGCTATAGCTTCAATACATATTACGGTTATGGGTATAGCCTGTGGCTATTAAGCTGTTTGTTATTATTTTTATTTTCGATTAAAAATACATTTGGTAAAAATATATCAAAAATGTACAGATCAAAATTATTAGTTCCAAGTTATATTGTAACTTTAGTCCTAGGTGGCATGGTTTATCTAGATTATGCCACTAGGTAATACGCCTAGCAAAACGGTAAAGCTCGCGCATGAAAAAACATCACGCACTTTATTGGGAGAACGGGGTCAGGCTTAAGTAATTAAGTATTTGTAAGATCTTGGGTGCGAATTGACTCATATTAAATGTAACCGAAGGACCTGCGAAAGATGTTGAAACGCGTGTGTGGAGCGATTTATAACATACTAATGATAACTAAACATGAGAAAAACTGGGGGCTTTATCGACAGGGCGTGCAAGAAAAGGGGTCTACGTTTGACTTAACAAAATCAAGAGAGATGAAGCCAAGATTCAATCCAACTGTTCGTGACGGAAAACCAGAGAAATGCATATTATGTGGAAATCAGCGGCATCATGAAGATTATTCAAAGCCCAATGATGTGATTTGGATTTGTGAGGAGCATCATACAAAATATCATGACGGGAAATTAGGTCTTTTCAAAAACAAACTATGGTGGAATCCTAAGCGACTTCTTCCCAGAAGTATGCGTAATGGGATGATGCCAATAAAATGTCAAACACTTAAGTCGCAATTTGAAAAGAAATGAACGGTTGCGCCGGTGTTTGAGGCGATAAACGTAACTATGAGGTAGCCACATGAGTTCAGCTTCGTTAAGACATTTTTTTATCTCAGATGATAATGAGATTTTTCAAATAACTAATGCTAAATTTGAACGGCTGCTGAAAGGATCATCAGAGGAAAAGACTGAAAGGTTTGCGGGAAAGCGTGTACGCACTGCAGAAATAATAGTAAACCTTGAGAATCGAAAAACTGTACAGGTTCTACGAGCCATTTATTATTATCTGCATTTCAATGAAAAAGGGATTCTCGATTATGACAGGTTTATGAGTGACGGTGCCATAGTGGCGAATGCAGGAATCCCTAACTTTTTTGCGGGAAAAGTCCAAGGCAATCTAATAAATGCACAGCAAGAATTCGCCAAAAGACAACGTGATCATACCGTCTGGTGGAAGCCAAGTATACAGCTTGAGCGTAATATTTTAGATGCTTCTATTGACGAGTTTAAGTGCAAACGGTTGTAATAGCGATTAACCAAATGAAGGGGGTCTTTGCCTGGGTCTTGTTTAGGGGGTTCCTTTTTTTTATCAAAGGTCAAACGTAGCCCCTGAGTTACAAAAAATATAAATTAAAGATTTATTGCACGGGAGAAATTTGCTTATTATCGAAGATCCCGCTTTGCGGGAACTTGCAACCTTTAATGGATGATCCCCAGTCGCTCAGCCAGCAGCACAGCCTCAATGATGATTTGAAAACAGTTTACGAGTTGTCCAAAGAAAAATCTAATTTCTGATTTCTAAAGGAAAAATAATGAGCCGTGAATTAATTGCTGTAATTAACAGCGATGATTCCATTAATCTTGAGTGGAATGAAATAAAAGAAGATATCAGCAAAGAAAAAGATGATTTGCAAAATGAGATATTTTCCAGGATGCAAAAAGGTTTTGACGAGTTTCTGCTTTATCTTGGCTTCTGTAATAAAGACATTTTGCTTTCTGTCAGCCTTAATTTCTTCAGAACATTCTGTGGGCTTTTTTCTAATAAACTTATACAAACGCCAAACCTTGAATCTCTGAGAGAAAAAGTAGAGTTTTTTTTGTCAGAGAATGACAAGGTATTTATATTAAATGATATCCCGTTTATCACCGGGTCAGAACATATCAATGAAAACTTTTTTGAAGGTTTATGGTTAAGGCTAAATAAAAAATATCAGTCCGATATTACTGTTTTCAAGGGAACGGTAGATAAATACATAAAACAGTACCGACCTGACGTACATCTTGCAGGACGGATATATTTTCATCTTGTTGAAAGTAAAAAGGAAGAATATCCGTTTGCCTTTCTTGCAACCTACTCCACTGAAATATCAAGCGATGGCAAATCAAAGCATGTTCCTTTAAAACACGCTTTAGCAAAATATGGTGAAGACAGCAAAAAACTTCTGGAGCTATTGTCAACTGTTCAGACAGCTTCTGAAAAGAGCGCTCTTATTGCGGATATTCTTGAATCAGGTGAAATATTTCATCCCCTTGCATGGGAATCCGGAGATGCTTTTACTTTTTTAAAGGAAATCTCTGTGTATGAAGATGCCGGCATTCTCTGCAGAATACCTGACTGGTGGAAGAATAAATCAGCAGGACTTTCGCTGAATGTAAGTATTGGCAATAAACAGCCTTCATATCTTGGAATGGATTCCATCCTTGATTTTAAAGCAGAACTTTTAATCGGGGACATGAAAATATCAGAGTCTGAGATTCGCGGGCTTTTAAGAGAGACTGACGGACTTGCGTTTATAAAAGGAAAATGGGTTGAGGTAGATCATGAAAAACTTAAGAAAACTCTTGAAGCATTTGAAAAAGCAAAAAAAATGATGGGCGGCAAAGACTTAAGTCTGCGTGATGCAATGCGGTTTCAGCTTGACATGAAAGACCAGCTCAGAATTGATGATGAAGACATCTCCTCAAATATATCAAATGGTTCCTGGCTGGAATCTGTAATAGAAAAACTTAAAAATCCGGATTGTATTACTAATGTAAAACCAGGTAGAGATTTAAAGGCCGATCTTCGGGAATATCAACAAAAAGGTCTTAACTGGCTTTCTTTTCTTGATTCATTGAAACTTGGGGCCTGTCTTGCAGACGATATGGGACTGGGCAAGACTGTTCAGATACTGGCTCACTTATGTTCTGTAAGGAAAACCCGGGAAAAGCGCTAGTTTGTTGATACTTCCTGCTTCACTGGTAGATAACTGGATTAATGAAATTGAAAAGTTTCTGCCTTCATTAAAATACTACATAGCGCACCCGGGTCTGAAACAGAAAAACGTAACTATAATTGATGAAAATAATCTTGATGAGATTAATAAATATGAAATTGTGATCACAACCTACTCATTAGCTGGAAGATATGAATGGTTAAAGGAATATCCCTGGAATTATGTTATTCTCGATGAGGCGCAGGCAATTAAAAATCCCGGCACAAAGCAGACAAAACAGATTAAAAAAATAAACGCTGCAAACCGTATTATTATGACCGGTACTCCCATTGAAAATAAACTTGCTGATCTTTGGTCACTTTTTGATTTCTTAAATCCCGGCCTTCTCGGCACGGCAAAAGAGTTTACTTCATTTACTAAAAGATTAGAGGATAATATCCATGGGTATGGCAGGCTCAGAAATGTAGTAAGTCCTTATATTCTACGCAGATTAAAAACAGATAAAAAGGTTATTTCTGACCTTCCGGATAAAGTTGAGATGAAAACCTATGCGGAACTCAGCAAAAAACAGCTTGTTCTTTATAGACAGTTTGTAAAGGAGCTTCAGATAAAACTCGAACAGGGGAAAGAGGGTATTGGTCGTAAAGGTCTTATTTTAGGATCCATAATGAAGTTTAAGCAGCTTTGCAACCATAGTGACCACTATCTTGGATCCGGTGATTATAATGAGAATGACAGTGGTAAGTTTAAACGTCTCAAAGAAATATGCGAAACCATACTTGAAAAAAGAGAACGGCTTCTGGTTTTCACTCAATTCAAAGAAATTACGAAACCAATTAAAGATTACCTTACTTCAATTTTTAATAAAGAAGGCCTCATTTTAACCGGCAGTACTGCTATTAAAAAAAGAAAAGAACTGATAAATGATTTTCAGGGGCATGATTATATTCCGTTTATGGTCCTGTCATTAAAAGCCGGCGGCACAGGTTTTAACCTGACTGCCGCAAATCATGTCATTCATTTTGACCGCTGGTGGAACCCGGCAGTTGAAAACCAGGCAACAGACCGGGTTTTCAGAATCGGTCAGAAAAAAAATGTCATTGTTCACAAATTTATTACAAAAGGCACTATTGAGGAAAAAATTGACGATATGCTCGAAGAAAAAAAGAAGCTGTCATCTGAAATTATCCAGAGTACTGGCGAGAACTGGATAACAGAAATGAATAATGATGATCTTTTAAAAATGTTTACATTTTCTTTATAGGCTAGGAGGCTGTCAGAAAACAGACTTCTGCTGCGATTGGCTGCACATTCCGCTGGTTGCGTTTGAAAGGCCAAAAACATCCTCAGCATAGCGACAGCTATGCTTCCGGTGTTTTCGTCCTTTCCGCCTTACCTTCGAAATGTTCGCTCAATCTCGCGACGAAGCCATTCTCGGACAGCCTCCCAGGGGAATAATTTATGTCATATTACAGCATGTGGCCGAAGTATGTTTCGGTCGGTGAAAAACGGGCTAAAGCAGCTAAAAAACTTGAGAAGCTCAGAAAGAAAAACAAGGATATAAGCCCAATCATTATTCAAGGGTCAAAACTCACAAATACATGGTGGGGAAAAGCATGGAACAAAAACCTTGAATCCTATGCTGATTATTCCAATCGTATCGGCAGAGGCAGAAGCTATGTGCGTCATGGTGCAGTGCTTGATTTAAAAATAAAAGCAGAAAAAGTTACTGCTCTTGTGCAGGGAAGCAGAAGTAAACCATATGACCTTGAGATAAACATCAAGCCAATTCCTAAAGCAAAATGGACTAAAATAAAAAAATCCTGTGAGGGTAAATTAGGCTCTGTAGCAAAACTGCTTGAGGGAAAGTTTCCAGAAGAATTACAGGAAATATTTACCGGAAAAGGTAGCGGCCTTTTTCCTTCACCCCTGGAAATCAGCTTTTGACTGCAGTTGTCCAGATTGGGCAAGCATGTGCAAGCATATCGCCGCAGCTTTATATGGTATCGGAAGTCGTTTTGATGATGATCCTGCCTTGTTTTTTACTTTACGTAAAGTAAAAATGGATGAGCTTGTATCAGAGGTGGTAAAAGATAAATCAAAAAGTATGCTTTCAAAGGCTAAAAATAAATCTTCCAGGGTGATAGATGACTCAGATGTTTCCGCTATGTTTGGAATCGATATGGATGAAAATGAAAAACCGGTTAAGAAAAAAACTGTGAAGCAGAAATCTTCTGCAAGGAAAAAGAAAAAATGATGGGCAATTATTGTCTTCCTGAAAACCCTCGCCTTTGACGAGGGACCCATGAAGAGTAGTACCATTGGCACTAACGTTGCCCTTGAAGCACGCCCCTATCCCCGAATGACGGGATCTTCGAGGGGCATGTTCAAGCCACCCGCTATGCGGGTAGCTGTTGACTTTTATGGGGAACCAGGAGTCTCGTCTTGGCTCATGTAGGTAAAAACAATCAACCTGTAACCTAACGCTTGAGAATCGAAGTGCTTAAAGCTGTTCGTGTCTCAGTTTTAGATTTATGAAAATGGAAAATTTAGAAATTAAAGGACGATAATTAAATGGCATCAGGTGATTCTCAAAGAGCCTGGTTTCCTGAAATGATCTCAGAGTTAAAGAACACTTGGAATCATCAAATGACCTGGGAAGAGTGTGGTGATTTTTGTCATAAGATGACTCTTTTCAGGAAATCAATATGGAAAGCACGCAACATAAAACCTGCAAGGATGTGGTGTGAAAATTGTCAAGATTATAATGATAGCCGTCCTCCTGATATTTCGATTCGATCTATGCTATTCGCCTTAAAGAAAATAAATGTAATTGATCATGATGAATTAACAAGATTAGATAAGTCCTGGAAGAAATATCGAAAAACAGCAAATCTTGATGCTTATGGGAAAATTTTATAACAAGACGCATGCAGCTGTCGGGATGGGGGTGCGAGGGAATGACGTAAAATTATTAGGTTGTTTGAACTAACTTTGCCCGTAGCTGATGCGCAGGCGTTCTGTTTTTACGGGCAATCCACGTTGAGCATTTCAAATGCCAATATGATCATGCTAGGAGCTATGGAATTGGAGAAAACGTCGTCACAAAATCATTTTCCTGTAAAATGTCTGGAGTGTGCCAAGTCATCCAAACCTTTCATTCACGGTAGGTGCAGCTTTTGTCAGGGTTTAAGTTTTCAAGAAGAAGTGTTTTGTTCGCTAAACCGGTCAACACAGAATCCTGCCTTTTTTGAATGCCATGCTTACCAGCCGTTGCTGAAACTGGTCGCGTCCTCCGACCAGGAAGCTCGGCTGGAACCCAAAACACAATCTGAGGAGATTACCTTAAAAAAACTGCTTAATTCCGATAAGGTAAAGTATCAACGGTCGTTGGCCCTGCAAAAACTGGCTCGCAATCCCGACGATGTGCTGCTTGAGATAAAGTACCATTTTGCATGGAACGTGGTCGGGAGAAGACCAGCCTTTGCTGAGTACGCAACTACTATTGGCTTCATCAGTGATACTGTCTCGACTTGTAGTGATGCAGTGGGTGGTTTTGCGAGTCTCCTGTGTTTGGCCCCAGACCATATACATTTATACGTGGAGTCTGATGGGGAAATATCTCCGGACAACATGGCTCAAAAACTAAAACGCTTATTAGAAGTGCCGATTCTTGAGCGGTTCCCTGACCTCATTGCATCTCCAGAAGTGGAAAGAAGGCTGTGGGACGAAGCTTACTTTGTAGAAACCATAAGCTGAAACAGAACAACCGCATACACTCTAACAAGCAAGAAAAGGGGTCAAGTCCGCTCTTGACTCATGTTTGAAACCAAAGGGGTCACACATGAAATGTGAAATCAAGGGATGACTTTCCTTTTCCCTGAAAAGTTTTTTGACCTTGCAGGACGACCCCGCAATTTTTATCTACAGCAGCTTCCTTTTTTAAAATAATGGATTGACATATCATAAATAGTATATTACATATTTAGTATGTGGGAGATATATGAACATAACCGGATTTCAAAAATCATAAAGAAACTACCCGAAGAAATCCTGAAAAGGTACGAAAATGGAAAGATGTTATCAGTATATCCGGTCCTCAGGGCCTGAAAGTGATAGCCGGATTCTGTGATGAAGCATTAAAGGGAAAGTGGATGGGGGTATATATCTTTATGGCTGAATGAACAATACCGGGTTATCTATACTGTCAACAAAAATGAAATTTATGTAAGGGTTGAAGAGATTACTCCTCACGATTACAGGAGGCAGCAATGATCAATAATAAAAATTACAAAAAGGCAAAAAAACACATTACTGTTTCAGTAGGTGAGTCTGTGCGTATCATGCGGGAACTGCAGGAATTCAGCCAAAACCGGCTCGCAGAACTTACCGGGATCCCCCAGGCCACCCTGTCGGCTATTGAGAACAACCGAATATCCTTAGGTGTTGAGCGTTCAAAAACAATAGCCAGAGCATTGAAATGCCATCCTGCTGTTCTTGTTTTTCCCGGTTGGGATATCATGGCAGCATAGACTCAGAACCGGTGTAAAATAAGTGTTTCAGTTATGGAACAGTTTACAGCCTGTCTTTGGTTTTCTCCGAAGCTTTACGTTCTCTGCGAGAGGAAGACTTCACCTTCTAAATTGCCTGTTCTCCCCTGTCACCTGTTCGAATTCTTATACACTCCTCCAGGTTGGTGATAAATATTTTTCCGTCACCGATCTTGCCTTCTCCGTGTCTGGCCGTAGCGATAATTGTGTCAACGGTAAGATCAACAAATTCTTTGTTGACCGCAATATCAAGTCTTACTTTAGGTATCAGGTTTGGCACAATTTCCTGGCCTCTGTACAGGTCCATGTCCTCCTGCTGACCGTGGCCTGTGACCCGGCTGACGGTAATTCTTGAAATTTCAGCCTGTATCAGGGCTTCTCTTACCGGGTCAAGCCTGTCGGCAGGTATAATCGCGGTAATAAGCTTCATTGTCTGTTCTCCATCAATTAAGGTTTATAAGTCCGTAGCCGTGCTCACCGTGCATGCTGTGATCAAGCCCTGCCATTTCATCAACCTCGTTCACACGAAACCCAACTGTTTTTTCCACTATAATAACCAGGATAAACGACATCAGAGCAGCAAAAATAATTGTTAATCCGACAGCGGTTGCCTGCACACCAAGCTGCTGCATCATTGTCCATGAACCGCCGGCACTTTTTGCTGCGGCCTCCATCCAGCTGCTGCGAATAAAGAATGTAAGTCCTATGGCCCCAACAATACCGCCCACGCCGTGAATGCCGAAAACATCAAGCGTGTCGTCATAGCCTGCCTTGTTTTTCACCAGGATGGCAAGGTAGCAAAAACACGAAGCAAGTGTGCCCAGAATTATGGCCCCTCCCGGCCTCACAACACCTGCTGCCGGGGTTATTGCCACAAGCCCGGCGAGAATGCCGGATGCGACCCCAAGACTGGTTGCTTTGTTAAGGTGGAAGGATTCTATTATTATCCATGCCAGTGCTCCGGATGCAGCCGCGATCTGGGTAACGGTGAGGGCCTGGGCAGTAACAAGGTTGCTTGAGACAGCGCTTCCCGCGTTAAATCCAAACCAGCCCACCCACAGAAGGCCTGTCCCGCACAGGGTCATGACAAGGTTGTTTGGGCTCATTGCGTTTTTGGGGTAGCCTCGCCGTGCTCCCACATATAAAGCAACAACAAGCGCACTTATGCCGGCCGAGATATGAACAACTGTCCCTCCCGCAAAGTCTATAGCGCCGGCAGCCCCCATGTTGAAAAAGAATCCGTCTTCCGCCCAGACCCAGTGACAAAGAGGGCTGTAAACAAATATGCTCCACAGCGCAATAAAAAAACAGTACCCCTTAAAGCTGACCCTTTCGGCAAATGCTCCGGCAATGAGTGCCGGGAGTGATAATAGCAAATTTTCCCTGGAACATTGCAAATACATACTCGGGTATGCCGGAGTCCATAATATTGTTATCGATCCCGGAAAGCAGGAGGTAGTCAGAGTTCCATCCGACAAGCCCGCCCAGGATGTTTTTCCCAAAGCACAGGGAATATCCGCATACCGGCCAAAGAACCCCTATGATGGCCATGGCAGCAAAGCTGTGCATCATGGTGCCAAGGACATTCTTTGTTCTTACCAGCCCTCCGTAAAACATGGCAAGACCCCGGGTATCATGAGGAGAACAAGCGCTGTTGATGTGAGCATCCAGGCCGTTGTCCCGGAATCTGCGGTGTTCTGTCCGGCCAGGGCCAGGCTGGGAAGCATAAAGAGCAGGCCTGAGACAAAGACTGTTTTTGCTAATTTGATTTTCATGAGTTATTCTCCTTCTATAATTGCCCATGTTTTTAACAGATAAATTCTGTTTTGTTTTAAATGGTTACAATTTACATGCCAAAGCATGTAGTTCAAGCTTAAGATGCCTAAGTGTTTGAATTTATGGGAATAATTTTTTCTTGACGATGAAAACAAGAAAGCCTGTTATGACCAAATGGTTTACATTATTGTAACTCATTGTAAATAATATTACATTTTTGTATAAGTCTTGATAGTGCTTAAGTACAGGTAAATTGTATTTGCCGGAGAGGACAGGCTCATTTTGTGATGCTCCCCGCCTACAAGGCGGGGCATCCCGGTAATTAAGATTGATTTCCTGGCCTGTATCGCTCGACCCCGCCCACAGGGCGGGGCTTTACGCAAAACACTCCGGTCAAGGTTTTGCTTGCAGGTTCTTAAGATATGAAATCTGCTTTGTTTCCCAGGCTGTATCTCTTTTGAGGTTTTTTGTTGACCGGGAAGGAGACATTTTCTATACTTTTCTACTGGAAGGAGAACATCTGTTAATAGTTTATAGACAAAACTTTTTGTGACAAGTTCTATTTGATGTTTCTTGATAAAAGAGGGAAAATGCAGAACAGGGGGTATGTGAAGCTCCCCGCACACAGCGCGGGGCTTCCCGGTAATTAAAATTGAGTTTCATGGTTTGTATCGCTCGACCCCGCCTACAAGGCGGGGCTTGCGCGATACACTCCGGTCAGGAGATAAATAGGGTCTGACATGTAACGGTTCAAGGCATGTCAGTTTTTTTGTTTTTTAAAAGGTTACACTGTGAAAGGATAGAGGTATGAGCTTAACAGACAAACTTGGCAACCAATTTGTTATTACTACTGAGCTGGGGCCGGTCAAAGGGGTACAGGTTGATGCGTCGCTGGAGAAGGCGGCTGATTATGATTCCGGATTGGATGGTATTAATGTTCATGACTGTCCCATGGCAAACCTGAGAATTAATGCAATGGCTATGGCCAGCCTTATTCAAACGAAATTAAACATAGAAACCATCCCCCATTTCACCTGTCGGGATCGCAGTTTGCTGGGTACTCAGGCCGACCTGCTGGGGGCACATGCCCTTGGGGTTCGTAACCTGCTGATCACTACCGGTGATCCGCCAAAGCATGGCCCCTATCCTTCCAAGGCTGTCTATGATTATGGCACCTTTGATTTGATCCGGTTGGTTAAGAAGATGAATAACGGTCTGGACCATAATGACAAAGAGTTTGGCGGGCAAACCGATTTTAAGATTGCCTGCACAGCCATGCCCACGGCTAAAAATATTGAGGCTGAATTGGAGCGCATGAAAAAAAAGATAGAGGCCGGAGCTGATTTTTTTCAGACCCAGGTTGTTTATGATGCACAACGTACGATTCCCTTTCTGGAAAAAGCCCGGGCGCTTGACAAACCTGTTCTGCTGGGCATCATGCCCTTAAAAAGCCCCAAAATGGCCCGTTACATGAATGATAAGGTGGAAGGAATTGATGTGCCGGAAGAAATTATCAGCAGTATGGAAGTTGACGGCAAGACCGGAATAGAGATAGCCTGTGAGATGGTGAGAGAAGTCCATCAGTACGTGGAGGGTATACATATTATGGCTATGGGTGATGTCAATGGAACAAATCGCATCATTGAGTTTACCAGGACCCTGCCAAAATAACCAAAAAATGTATAAGAGGAGAAAGTCATGGCGCATGAAGATGCCGGGCACTATGCAGCAAAACATAAAGGTGCAGAACTTAATGAAAAAATTGCAGCAAAGGTTCGTGAAAAAATGTCTGATGGTACTCTTTCCTGCGGTGCTGCCCATGTCATTGCCGAAGAGCTTGGAGTTGCTGCTTCAGAAGTCGGGGTCACCCTTGACCTTTTAGAAGTGCGTATTGGAAAATGTCAGCTGGGCCTTTTTGGCTATGGTGAAGAAAAAAGAATTATTAAACCTGCGGATAAAGTTGATCCGGAACTCCAAAAGGAAATAGAGAACTCACTGGTTGATGGACGTCTCCCCTGTAAGGCGGCCTGGGATATTGCTGAAAAATTTAAACATGAAAAGGCTTGACCTGGCCAATGCCTGTGAAAAGCTTAAGCTAAAAATAAATTCCTGCCAGATCGGTTCATTCTAATAATTGTCGGCCGGTATTAATTGCTTTGTTCCGGTTCGACGCCTCGTTTCCCGGCCTTGATCCAAAAACAGCAACAGAAATAATCGTATCGCTGGGCAAAAAAAAGTATCCGTGAAAAACAGGGGATTTTTTCGGAGATCTGTTTTATAGTGTGTGATTCAGCGCCTTGTATGTATTTCAAAAAAGCGCTTAAGAAACATTTTAAAAAGTGATTGCGAAAGGAAGAAACATGAAAGAATATCCGGTTATTATTGCAGGCGGCGGACCGGCAGGCGCTGCCTGTGCAAAAGCATTGAAAGAAGAGGGGGATTGAAGTCTCTTGTTATTGAAAAAGAAAAGCTGCCGCGGCACAAGATCTGCTCCGGGTTCTGTTCGGGCAGACCCAGGTTCTGCTGGAAAAGTATTTTGGTGCGATGCCTCCGGATGATGTTTATTGTGAGCCAAGGAAATAAATGCATCGGACATACAGGAGTGGGATAAAGATAAGGGTTTTTTTGAGTATGTCTGGGAGATACCCAAAGATGGGGTTGAGTTTACAAAAGAGTATAAGAATATCTGGAGAAACAAGTTTGATTCCTGGTTGTTGAAGCAAGCCGGAGTCAAGGTTCGGGAAAACTGTATGCTGAAAAAATATTCAGTTGACGGGTGACAGGATAACTGTCGAGGTTTTTAATAAGGAAAAAAGCCAGATCGACAAGTTTGATAAAGAATATCAGCAGGAGCAGTTTTCCTGTTCGTATCTGATCGGAGCTGATGGAGGAAATTCTCAGGTACGGAAGCTCCTTGATCCGGAATGGATAAATACCGAGCCTGAGGTGGTTATTTTCCAGGCTTATTACCGGTTTGAAGATATGGGAGAGCTTAAGGACGGAAGCTGGAACGTATTTTTCAAAAAAGAAGTGGGAGATATCCTGTGCTGTGTTCACCGTAAAGGAGACTTTTTGGCACTTTGTGTGGGAGGGTTCAAAGGAAGGAACTTAAATGACAGTATGGAAGTATTTAAGAAGTTTCTGTCTGATGAATTTAAAGTTGTTTTTAAAGAACAGGAACGGGTAGAAGGCTGTATGTTAAGACTTGCTCCACCTTCACTTGGAAAAGGAAATGTGCTTTTAACCGGAGAGGCTGCCGGAATGATGTATCTAAACGGAGAGGGGATAAGCGCTGCCATTGATTCTGGTTACCGGGCAGGCAAAGCTGTTGCTCAGGCAATAAAGGAAAATAAAAAGGCTGAAGAGATTTATCCTGGCAGTCTAAAAGACATCCTGGATCATATGAATATCTGTATGGAAAAAATACATTTTTTAACCGCGTAAGAATGATAGAGACAGAGGCATTCCCATGGCTGTTGATGAAACAAAATTAAATGAGATGATAGGGAAAGTAATAACAGATATCGGTGCGACCTTTCATGCCCCGCTTGTTCTTATTGGTGAAAAACTGGGGCTTTTTAAACAGCTTGCACTTGGAAAGATGACGGCCGAAGAACTTGCCGCTGCTACGGACACGGCGGTGCGCTATGTCCAGGAATGGCTTCCTGCCATGGGGTCAGGTGGTTATGTTTCCTATGATGCTGAAACTGGAAAATATTATCTTACTGAAGAACAGACCATGGTTCTGGCTGATGAAGAGAGCCCCTCCTATATGCCGGGTGCGTTTCAGGCGGCTACTGCTGCGATTAAATCCGAGCCAAAGATTACCGAAGCATTCCGTACCGGTGAAGGTGTGGGCTGGCATGAGCATGATGCGGAACTTTTTCATGGAACTGAACGTTTTTACAAACCCCTTTATAAGACAAACCTTGTGCAAAACTGGATCCCCGCATTAAACGGTGTGAAGCAAAAGCTTGAAGCAGGAGCTTTGGTTGCTGATGTTGGATGCGGACATGGTTTTTCGACTATTCTCATGGCACAGGCTTTTCCGCAATCGCGTTTTGAGGGTTTTGATTATCATAAACCTTCAATCAGGGTTGCCAAAGAAAGGGCTTTGGCTGCCGGTGTTTCTGACAGAGTGAAATTTGAAGCAGTTGCAGCACAGGATATTCCTGCTGTTGGATATGATCTTGTTGCTTCTTTTGACTGTGTGCATGATATGGGTGACCCTGTTGGTGCGGCAAAACAAATTTTAAAAGCGTTGAAACCGGACGGTACCTGGATGATAGTTGAGCCTTATGCCGGCGATACGGTGGAAGAAAATTTTAACCCTGTCGGCAGGCTCTATTACTGTGCTTCAGTTCTTTTGTATGTTTCCGGCTCGTTTGGCTCAGGATGTGGGTCTGGCTCTTGGCGCACAGGCTGGTGAAAAACGTTTAAAGGAAGTTGTTTTGTCCAGCGGGTTTACCCGTTTTCGCCGTGCAACAGAAACTCCTGTAAATATAGTGTATGAGGCAAGGCCTTAATATTCCTTTTAATCCCTTGGGGTTGTATTCCCCGCCGCTTGCGGCGTAAAATAGGGTAATGAGCGATTATATACATAAGAGTCATAATGTAACTGTATTGATATACCATTTGGTTTTGCCTGCAAAATATAGGCGAGTAGTATTTGATGAAGATGTGGACAATGTTCTAAAAGAAGGGTTCATTCGTAAAAAAGTTGAAAGACACTAAGGAGTATTTCTATAAGGCATTGATATTATTTAACTATTTCACAAAAAACCCAATTTAAGAAAAAAATACTTTTTAAAAGGCGTCTCACTGCTTAACGTACTGAAATTACATTAAAATATTTAATTGGGCGAATTTTCTTCCAACTTTTTTACGA